>Ga0315910_10002096_pt1 | contig 17794 bp, 12 predicted proteins | sample EdamamesoilMG_FD_204470 | JGI IMG/M metagenome (GOLD analysis project Ga0315910, IMG submission 204470) | Garden soil microbial communities collected in Santa Monica, California, United States - Edamame soil | ecosystem: Environmental > Terrestrial > Soil > Garden | place: USA: California... | reverse complement strand
AAATTATCCGCGATGCCATAATATTCAGCCATACGGGTTTTGGTTTGATATTCCTTACCTACCTATTTTCCAATTTCATTCTGATGCTCGCGCGGAACATTGATGTATCCAAAGTTCTCTACAAGCCGAATCGCATGCCGTATTTCACGTATCGCTTCGCTGGCCTGATTGCTATGCTCGCGTTCGTATTTGTGTCTGGCTGGAAAGGGTATATACTTCACGGGATGGCGGGCTTCTATAATTATGCAGGCGATCTTTACGCCATGCAGGGTGACGAGGTATACGCAGAGTCATTTTATGAACAGGGCAGTAGTCGCAGTTTCGCAAATCACCGATCCAATTATGCGTTGGGAATGATGAAAGCATACCGTTTGAATTTTGAAGGTGCACGGGAAAATTATGACTACGCTAGTTTCAGAAATCCAACTCCATATTCTCTTGTAAACTTTGGCGATACATTCCTTTGGGAAGGAAATAATTTCGATGCGATCAAATCGTTCACACATTCACAACACGTATTTCCGAAGTCAGGCACATTGGCCAACAACCTGGGTTTTGCGTATTCAAAGGTTCATAATCTGGATTCTTCCATTTTCTACCTCGACCGGGCGCGGCAACACACTGAATCACGCGCCTCAGCGGAAGCCAATTTCTTTGCCATGGCGGCTGTCGAACTTCTTCCGTTCAATACCGATTCGATCGTAAACGCATTCAATAGCTCTTCACCTGCAACACTGGCGAATGCGCTTGCTGTATCATCGTTGTATCATCAGCCTTTTTCAAAAACGATTTTACCGCTCGCAGAAAGTAAACTGGATTTGTATCACGCAACGCTATTAAACAATTATATCATCCGGAATGCGAAGACGATCGATACGGCCTTCATCGCAGACGCTTCGCGCATCATCGCTGATCCGATTAATGACGAGTATGCCATAGCCCTAAAATCCAGCCTGGCGTTTGCCTACTATCATCAGGGATATGTTTCCAAAGCATTGGAAATACTCGCTGAACTGGTTTATGTCAGCCAGTCGCACAAAGGAAAGTATAATTATGCCATGGGATTGTGGGCGCTTGAACAGGGAAGTCCCGAGCTGGCCTCTTCCTATTTCACGCACGCAGAAACCCATGCCTACAAAGACGCTAAGTTTTACAATGCGATAGCCCTCACCGAAGCGCAGCGAATTGAGGAAGCATTACAAGCCTGGGATGTAGTAATGGCCAGTGATGAGGAAGGAAAACGGCAAATAGCGACACTGCTTAAACGTATCCTTACTATACCGTTTCAGGATGCTATGTTGTTGCCGGAAGGAGAGAAGTACCAGTTTTGTCGTTACCGCATTGGGTTGCCAGACTCTTTGGCTTTCAATAAACTGGTGAACTCATTTGACAACGCTGATTATAAAGCGCAGGCTTTGCTGGACATAAGCCGGAAATACTACGAAGCCGATGAAATCGTTCCGGCCATTCGGTACTTCCGCCGGATAGCGGGCTTGCGGCTGAGTGATCGAAGATTGTATGAAGATGTTCAGCACTTCGAACTGGTGATGTTGGCGTCACGCAAGGAGTTAAAAACTCTGGCTGCACAAATTAATAAAGGCGTTGAGTTTGATGAGTCGCGTTCGCTGGAAAAACTGTGGTATACATCATTGATTAGTGAAGTCAATGGCGACACAGCGGTTTTAGAACGAAATTATACCGTGCTAGGCAAGTACAATCCGCACTTTGAGGAAGGTATTCTGGCAGCCGCAGATTTTTTCCGGGAGCGTGAGCCACGGAGCCTAAAGGCATACTCCCTGTTGGCAGAAGCAATTCAAATTGATAAATCGTCTATCCGACTGCTGAAGGCCTACTATGACGAATGTGTCCGCAAAGGGTTTGATGACTACGCAGCCAGCATATCGGTAACGCTGTATGAGCTGATAAACCGGAAGCGAACCAAATCGTATCTGTGATTAATGATGATGGCTGTCCATCCGCTTGGCAGTCTTGCGCCCTAATTTTTTGATGGACTTGCCGTTGTGCGATGACGAATTTCCGTTTCGGGCCTTGGTTTGTTTTTTGGCTTTCTTCGCCTCTTCTTTTGCTTCCTTCGCCCAGAGCCGGATATTTTCGCGGATTACTTTCCAGTAGTCTTTTCCGTAGTCAACAAAGATCTCTCCGTAAGCCGGCACATCCCGTTTGGTGACAATGTAGGCCTTTAAACCATCCGTTTCATAGTCGGAGTTGTTACGAACATCCTGGATCTTAACAAGTCCGTTGGCATCGTTAGCATAGCGGGCAAGCGCTTTAGGTGTTGGAAGCGCATTGATAACGTGATTCCGGTTTACGTAGAAGATATAACCGTTCTTCCCATCTTCATCTTTTACATCCTTCCACGCAGTCACTTTACCTTTGTATTCGACAACACGGGTTCCTTTGGGAATAAACTTTTTAGTGAACAATCCTTTCCCCGAATTGGGTATCGTTGACTTCTTAACGTAGAGTTGCTTTTCGAGTAGTGCCATAAAAGAGGGCGAATATAGACGTCCACAAATGATTTTAAAAGGTGCTATGTCTTTTTTAGTTACTAAACCGTTTGCTGGAATTCTGTAAATTTGGTTTATCCAATTCTCGATAGCTAAAAGTTATGCCGGCAAACCTGCGAAATGCCTTCCGTTATGTGGTGCTTGGAAAGAATCAATTCATCCTTTCTCACTCCGAATACAAACGCGTGCTCCTTACCGGGCTGCTGTGTCTGATTTCGTTCGTTGTTATTTCGGCTTACCTGGTTATAGACCTCGCGCAGGGATTTTTGCATGCCTGGCCGTATGAGCTACTGTGTCTGGTGTTATCGATGGTCAGCCTGTGGCTCAACCGAACCGGCCGTTATGGTACAGCCCGTACCCTGCTGGCGCTGTCCGCCAACTTCACCGTCTTCATATTCGCTACGAGTGAGCCCATTGAATTGGGTGTTTACATTTACTTTATTACTGCGAATATCGGTTCATTGGCATTGTTCGGATATGAAGAACGGCACAAGGCCTTGTTTTTTGTAGGCCTGTCTTCCACTCTCTTTTTTATATCCGTTTTCCACAAATTCAATATTATCCCGGTAACGAAGCCTTATTCTTCGGATTACCTGCTTGTCAACGTTGTGGTAAACTACATTGGCACCTCACTGGCTTCGGCTGCGATCATATACTTTCTTATCAATATTCATCATCATTCCGAAATGGCCCTACGGAAAAATGAGAAGGAGATAATGGAAAAAAACGCTGAACTTACCCGGCTGAATGCCGAACTCGACCGATTTGTTTACAGCACTTCGCATGATCTCCGGGCACCGCTCAGTTCCATGAAGGGCTTGCTTCAGCTGATCAACATGACCAATGACCCGGCCGAGCTTCAGAAATACATTACGTACATCGGTATTCGCGTTGACGATCTGGATAAGTTCATTCGCGAAATCACGGATTACGCCAGAAATGTACAGCAACAGGTCGAGTTTCAATCCTTGAATGTACGTGCCCTGGTGTGCGATTCATTGGAGACGTTACGCTACCTGCCCGAGTCGAGATTGGTAAAGGTTTCTATGGATATCGAAGATGATGTTGAAATTAGCGGTGACCGTATGCGTCTGCAGATGATTCTGAATAATCTTATTTCAAACGCGTTCAAGTATAAGGATACTGATAAGGAGTTGAGCCTTGTGGGAATAACATTTCAGATGCGAGGCAATTCAGCTTTATTTTCAGTTCAGGATAACGGCATCGGTATTCCATCTGAGTCCCTTAACGACATATTCGATATGTATACACGCGCGCACGAGCATGGTCATGGCTCTGGCCTCGGACTCTATATTGTGAAGGAAACTGTTGAGCGATTAAAGGGTACGGTTGCAGTCGAATCAACGGTTGGACGGGGTACACGCTTTACGGTAGAGATTCCGAACAGCCTGCCGGTGGATTCACTACCTCATCAGGCCGCGAATTGATGTAGTTGCGATTTCTCCAGCGTACTTCGTGTCGTTGTGACCAGGGATGACCACAACGACACTGAGTAGCATAATGCAATTAGTTGCTTGAATAGCGGAGGGTTATACCCACGGTTGCCGGATCACCGAGTACACCGGCATAGTGCCCTGCATTACCACCGGCTACCAGAAGCTGTTCATAGTAATTTTTATCAAACAAATTTCTGCCCCACACGAAAAGTGATATTCCGTTGGCTGACCGGAAACCCAGCTGTGCATTGAATAAAGAGTAGCTGTCAATGTTCAGGTATTTGGATGGCGAAGGGCTTGAGGAGAATTCAGAACGATAGAAGCCATTAAATCCGATGAAGAACTTGCTTTCCTGTCCGAGAAATTTCAAGGTGTTGCTAACGAACTCGCCACCGTACGATGCACCAAATTTGGAAATACCTGGCAGCCTTTCACCCGAAACATCCTTGAAGGCCTGCTGCTGGTTATCATCGTTAACGTGACCGGTTTCTTCCAGTGGAAGTGGTGCGTTGGTGAAGGTAACATACTTGCCATCCGTATATGCAAGCGAGGTGAAGAATGAGAAGTGTTCACTTAAACGTAAATTGACATCGAGTTCGGCACCCTTCACATTTACTTTTTCGGCATTGGCAATGTAGCCGCGATTCACCCCCAGTTCAGGTGATTGCACGTTGGTCTGGTAATTTTTTATGTCGGTATTAAAGAAGGTAAGATTCACGGTAGCATTTTTTACCGGACTGGTCTTAATACCTATTTCAAAGTGCTGCACATCTTCCGGTTTAATAACCGCCAGGTCGGTTGCCGGTTGACCGCTGATGGTTGGCAATCCGGCTACGTTTACACCCACTGGCTTGAAGCCTGTGGAGTAGGTAGCATACGCATTGTAATTCTTTTTGAGCTGATACGCCAACGTCACTAAGTAAGTAAAGTTTCTTTCGTCAGCATCCGATTTGTAGTACTGGCTTGAGTAAACCGAATTCAACATACCCTGCAGGGCTACCTTGTCAGCTTTGCTACCATCGTATGTGGCGGTGTCAAGTCCTCCGTATGTTTGGCGGTCATACACCACGTCTTTAGCATCATAGTTATAACGGATACCGGGTTGCAGGTGTAACCCTTTTGCAATTTCCCAGTCTACGTTGGCAAACACGGATGCACTTTGCGATTTAATAGACGACTCCGTGTGAATACCATACCCTTCGAACAAACTGTCGGTCTCCCACAGTGCGCTCGTGGAACTTTTTGCAAAACGCCACTGATCTTTTCCGGATTCTTCTGTGCCGTGAATTTTTAAATCCTGGTTAATGTAAAACAATCCTACAACACCACTTAACCGTGGCGAGAATGTTCCGGCATAGCGGATTTCCTGCGACCAGTTTTTATGTTCAGCCGGATTCTGTGATTTAGCAAGCGCTTGTAAACCGGTGAAGTCGCGGTCATTCGATGGGTCCCAGTTCCAGTAGCGCCATGCCGTAGTGGAGGTAAGTGTTCCTGGTCCGACTTCAGCATCTATGTTAAGTGATGTACCACCAAGTTCGTTACCTGAATTCCACGGTGTATCGTGATCGATTTTTCTGTCGAACGCGTTGTTGCTCGGCAAGGTATAGTTAAGGTCTGCAATGATGGCATCGAACTGACGGTAGGGTGCACGTTCCGTGGTTACCACCCCGGCTACGACTTGTGCATATCCGTCCGGGCGTTGACGTGAGTCGTCAACCGCCAGTGTAAAGGAAATTTTATCAGATGGCTTGAACAACAACTGTGCACGGAATCCGAGGTTGTTAATGTCGTTGGTATATTTTCCGGTATTGACATTTTCGATTAAGCCGTTACGTTGTGTTCCCGAGAACGAAAGACGTCCGGCAAATTTTTTCCCCAGTGGACCGGTTATTGAAGATTTCGCCTGAACAAAACCATAGTTTCCGTAACTCACTTCAAAATTATATTCAGGATCAAAACTGGGCTTGCGTGTGGTAATGTTGAACGCGCCTGCGGTTGTGTTCTTACCAAACAACGTTCCCTGAGGACCTCTCAATACTTCAATCTGTTCAATGTCAATAAAATCAAGTGTGGCAGCAGCTGGACGGGCGTAGTACACGCCATCTACATAAAATCCAACACCGGGATCAAGGCCATCATTGGTGAGTCCAAACGGGGAACCGATTCCGCGGATGTTGATACCGGTATTTCTTGGGTTTGATGAATACAGCTGAACGGAAGGAACAATTTCTTTTACCCGGTTCACGTTGAAAGCTCCTGAATTTTCAATGAGTTCAGCATGTACTACAGACACCGGAATAGGAATCTGTTGTGCCGTTTCGGTGCGTCTGCGTGCCGTTACTACAATTTCAGATAATAATCCGTCATCGATGAGATTTACTTCAAGGTCTTCACCGGTGAGTTCATAAATTTCTACCTCCTGCGATTTATATCCAACCGAGCTAATTACCAATGTAAAGGGTAGCTGTTCGGATGCAGCTATGCTGAATTTACCAGTGGCATCCGTAACGGTGTTTCGGTTTGTGCCTTTAACCAGGATCGTGGCCCCGATCAGGGGTGATTCACTGTTATCTTTTACCACGCCCTGAATGGTGTTCTGTGCCGAGGCTGTTCCGGCCCACACCATTAGCGTGATGACGAGTAGTTTTTTAATCATACGGTTAGATTTTTGAAGTTATGGTTGTATTCGCGAAGGGCACGCTGAGAGGTACCGTGCCCTTCATAGTTGGATTTTATTGTTTGATATGCTGAGAGGCGAACTGCTCAAATTTTTCTTTATCGAGGCGCGATGCTTCGGGCGATAAATAACCGAAAGAAGAAAGATCGGCCTTACCATTTTGAATTACCCAACGCAGGAAATCGATCGCACTCGTGTTGGGATTATTCTTGTCTACTGAAAGATGGAGATGCTCAATGGGTACATTGTGGAGATCTTTCGTGTTTTTTCCTTCAATAGCCTTTAATGCGGTGGATAGGTCGCCATAGATCTTTTCTTCATCGCTCACTTTGTTGTTTCCGCTTAGGTCAACGGGTAAAACCGATAAGCCCTGAACAGGTTTCCCGGTTGTGCGATCGTAAATAACGGATAGTGCGAAATACGAAAGTGCAGTTGAATCACGTAGCACGGCTTTGAGCAAGTGTTCATCCGAACCGGCAATAGTCTTTCCTTTAATATCTTTTTGCTGAAAGCCGAATTGTCTGGCGAACGTAATGGGCACGCCTGCTTTTTGTAAGCGAGTATAAACGGTGAAAGGGGCTTTTATATCAACCTGATCATCCTTGTCGGCAAACATGTCGTGGAAGAAGAGTTGTTTGATAAGGCCTTCATTCAGTCCTTTATCGGAATAGGCTTTGGCGAATGCGGATTGACTATTGGCTACCGGTAGAACAGCATAGCGCGCTACGTACACATATTCTCGTGTCTTTTTTACGGATTCATCGGGTTCATAGGCATCTATGAGAAGATCATATTTGCTGGGGTCATTGGTTCCGCGTGATTCAATGATGATCTGTACATCCGGATTGGTCTTGTTATAATCATCGATCCATTTTTGCACCAGGGGATAAGCAAACCGAACACCGGTTATCACCACAACCTTGTCTTGCTCACGGACTTTCGGATCGGCCGCAATATGCGTAACTGAAGAATTGATTGATTGAACAGCATCACCCTGGGCGAATGTCAATGTTGCTGACGTCAGTGCCCAGGTAGTCAGAAGGATTTGGTGGAATGTCTTCATATTACCTAAAGTCTATAGTTTTGATAGATTTATACGTCAAAAGTAAGTTTATAATCTATTAAATCAATAGAGTTTAAAGATTTTTGATAAGATTTTTTGTCCTAACAGCGAGTAGGCGCCCCGAATGCGAGGATTCTGAGCCGATAAATCGTTTTCGGGGGCACCTCGGGGTACTCAAATAAATTTCTCCGCTATCCATAAATGAAGGCCAAAAACTTCTTTTTCAACACACTTGCGGGCCATAACATCAATATAGACAGCGTGAGAGCACCCATTAGCCAGGTGGGCTGATCAGTTAGGATACTCACGTACGCAGCGAGAACCAGGATCCGGAAATGCTCGAGGTAATATATCCAGGTGCGTTGTCCGAGCAGTGCTCCACAATTGATCAGGGTGATAATGATTACGGCCACGGCTGTAAGGGTATGTGGCAATTCAATCCGGTAGTACCACAGGGAAACCACAAATGTCATAATCACAACCCCGGTAATTTGAAGAAGTATGTAAATCCGGTACCGGAGCGAAAAATTTGCATTGACCTGTCCGGGCAGGTATTTTTTTTCAAGTTCTGTCCGGATGTTTTGGTCCAGGTATTCAGGTTTTCCAAAAATGACTGTCAATTTGTTTTTTAAACCGTTAGCCGTCCGGAAGGCATACGCCATTTCCAGAAAGTAATGAGCATGTTGCCAGATGAAACTATGGCTTTTCAAAGGATGGGTGAGGCCGTATATTGGTTGCTCGTCTTCTTTCTGGAACGTACCAAACAGTTTATCCCAGAACACAAAGAGGTCGCCATAATTCTTACTTAAGGTATTTTGCATTGGAACCGTGGTGTACGCGGTGATGTGAGGGCGTGATAAAAATATATTCGAGCCACCCCAGCTTACCAATCATTTGAGTGTGCGTAAAGAATGAATACGTACCGTGAACAATGAGCATGACTATCACCATAGTGGGATGAAAACCAACCAGGGGAAGAATACACCAGAATACATTTCGGACGAGCGCCTGAAGGGTGGTGATCCGCGCAGACACCGTGTAGTTGAATTCTTCGCTTTGATGATGCACAATGTGTGCACCCCAGAACAGGTTTACTTCATGCCCCAACCGATGATACCAATACCACACCAGATCGGTACTTAACAACAGGATTACCCAAACTAACCAGTGATTCGGAATGGTGAGTAGGGCGAAGTTTTCGTATACATATTGAAACGCTCCATAAAATGAGGCAGTTAGAAATAAATTCAACAGACGTTCGGCAATGCCAACGCTGATGTTTGCAATGGAACTATCGAATTTAAAGAAATGCGATTTTTTCTTTCGAAGTGCCGCAGCATATTCCAATCCGGAAAAAAGAAAAAATGCCGGTATGGCTACTGCGGCAAAATTCAATGAGTCAACGCTCCAGGAATTCCCGAACATACTTGTTAAAAAGTTTAGGTTGCTCCATCATGGGCACATGTCCGCAGTGATCGATAAAGACGATTTCGGCATGAGGAATTTGCTCATGAAATTCAAGCGCCACTTCGGGTGGAGTGATGGTATCTTGAAGACCCCAGATTAACAGGGCAGGAGCGTAGATTTCATTTAATAGAGACGAGACATTTTGCCGTTGCGCGGCACGAGCCAGACTGATGATGCTCAACGTCTTGGAGCGGCTTTGAACGGTTTCGTAAACTTCATCAACAAGCTCAGGCGTGACTACTTCACGTTTATAAAATGTGTTGTACACTTTTTCTCGGATATATTGGTAGTCTTTCACACGCGGAAAAGTACCTCCGAAAGAATTCTCAAAGAGGCCTGAGCTTCCGGTCAGAACAAGTTTATCAATACGTGAAGGATTTTGATAAGCATACAATACAGCAATCTGTCCGCCTAGGGAATTGCCCATAAGGATTACCTTGTCTTTTGTATGTACGTCAATAAATTCCTCCAGGTAGCGCACCAGATCATTAAGGCGCTCTACCGAAAGAGGAGTTGAATAAAGCGGTAACCGGGGTATGAGAACGCGGTGTGTTGCCGTGAACTCATATCCCACGTGTCCCCAGTTGCTCAGATTCCCAAACAGCCCGTGCAACAGGACGACTGGTTTACCTTCACCCACATCAAATAAGGGTTAATAATCGAATCCCATCAGCGTAAAATAGATACGATTAACGATGCTGTTAAAAGGGAGCTGGCCGCCATCATGATCAGGCCCGCCAGACGATCGGTATTGATTTGATAAGCCATAATATTAATTATTAAGTTTTATGTTGATCAGACCAAAGCCAACGGATTGTCAACATGCAGTGATCGTTTCTTACATTATCTACTAGTTCTATAGACAAATAACGTTTTTTGCTCAGTAAAGTTCAAATACTTCTGTTGATTTTTTTCAGCAAAAAAGCTGCTCTTGCGGAGCAGCCTTTAAGGTTAAAAGTTGTTCAGCTAACGTCACCCATCTTTTGCACAACGAACCCAATATGTAATTATCGATGAATAGTTTAGAATTCTTTTTCTCCGAATTCACTTTCGGTGAACTTCAGCTTTTTGGCGAGTTTGTTAAGTTGGTAACTCACATTGACGCGTATGATGTCTACCTCCTGAATGTAATTAGTGGATGTATAGAAATCGCTTCCGCGGGTGGTGATGCGTTGCTCGTTGGTTTCCAATAATCCCATATCGATATTCTGCCACTGCACACTAATAGCGCCCTGCCCCTTGGCTATTACTTTTTTCAGAACAGCACTCGGTATAAGGAAACGGGAATCAACGCCTTGTGCTGTCACGGTTCGCGAGGTATAGTTTACCGAAAGCTGGAGCGTAAGTGATGGCTGAATGAGAAACGTGGTATTGCCATTAACCGAGTAGTTCACACTGTTCCGGTCAACCGATGTATCAAATACTTCGCCCGCGATGGAATAGGTATACAAGTTTCCCCCGGTAAACAGACTCCACCAGGAAGTGATCTTCAGATCAATACCCCCTTCCAAACCGAATGCTGTTGCATTACCGGCATTGGTAAATGTGCGATTGAGGATTGTATCGTTGTATACCGTATTCACACGGTTAATCACGTTTTGTGTGTGACGATAATATAGATTTATAAAGGTTGAATTGTCTTTAAAGTCTTTTACAAACCCAATTTCCGCTGCGTCAATATATTCCGGTAAAAGCTCGGGATCACCAACTTCCAGAACCTCAGAATGCCGCCTGGCAGGAAATGGATTCATCATGTTTGTGGTAGTATGCGTAATGCGTTTACTATATCCCGCTTTTACCATAAAGTCGCGGGGAAGTTTATACTGAAGATTGACCGATGGAAAAAGATTAAGCCGGTCCAGTTTGTAAGGATTTTCAACACCTTCATCTTTTAACGTGCGATCGAAATGCTCCAGGCGGATACCAATTGAATAGCTCAGTTTTTTTAGTTCATCTGAAAACTGGCTATACACCGCGTGTATATGACGTGTCAGGCGAATCTTATTGCTTAGATCATCTCGAACGAACCATTTGTCAGTCGATTTATCCCACTGGTTATAAACGAAATCACCTTTGTGTAACAGGTACCTGTACTGATATCCTGCTTCCAGTTTTCCTTTTTTTCCGACAGGAAGCGCATAGTCCGTTTTAATACGAACGCCATCCAGCGGATTGTGTTCTTCCATACTGCCGTCATTGTATACCTGGCTGTTATTCTCGGGTTCTACATCGGTGTTCTGTGTGGGCCCACCCAAAATTGTTTTTTCATACAAACCTGAAATGAAAATAGTGCTGCTGTTTCTAAAAGTATGGGCGTAGTCCAGGTTGGTTACTACAAAATCTCCTTTGCGTTCCCGGAGGTTCTTGTTGAAATAGGCGAGTGAATTGATTTCTTCGCCCGTACTCTCCAGAAAGCGTTGCTGATCGTAAATAATATTTGCTTTCCGGAATTGTGATCGTTTACCGGCATAAAATCCAGTTTCCAGCGAATTGGTTTTATTGATCTGGTATCCGGCAAGCGCACGTACACCATAACTGTGGGAGTAATAACTACGCTCGCCTGTTGAAGGGAAGGTGGTAAATACACCATTCACATACGTTTCAGCCTCGCCATCACGATAGCCTGCGATGTCATCGCGTTTATAATTAGCACTAAGCGAAACGTTCCATTTGTTATGGCGGATGTTTGCTGTCACGTCACCACCAAAGCGAACAGGTTTTTCTTCGTTGCTATAGTCGCGCAAGCTGGGAAGTCCACCCTGAGCATTGATCATTACGTAGTAACCATCGGTTGTTCCTTTTTTAGTTACGATGTTGATAATGCCGGACTTCCCATCCGGATCAAATTTTGACGATGGCGTATTCAGGATTTCTATACTTTCAATGGAGTTGGCCGGTAGCTGACCTAGAATGACTGAAGGATCGCCCTGGATTGCTTTTCCATCCAGCAAGACGATGAAGCTTGTTGAACCCCGCAGTGAAATTTCACCTTCTGCATTCACGGAAAGCGAAGGAAGATTCCGTAACACCTCAACCGCATTGCCTCCCTGGCTTGCCTGGAAGTTGGTAGCGGTGTATACCTGCTTCTCGAGTTGTTGCTGTACAGTTGCTTTTTGTGCCGTAACAATAACTTCATTCAACACCTCTTGCTTCGGTACGAGGATAATTTTTCCGATGTCTGTGTTTTTTGAACCCACAAGCACGTTGGATACTTCTTTTATTTCGAAACCCAGAAACTGGACTACTACATAGTAATTCCCTTCGGGAATATCGGTAAGCTCAAATTTTCCATTGGCTCCCGAAACGACTCCGGATACCATTGTACTGTCACTCGCTTTGTGCAGGGTTATGGATGAAAATTCAATCGGCTGTTCGGACTGTTCAATGACTATGCCTTCGATACTCCCTTGTGCGAACAACTGTGGTGTGATCACGCTGGAAAACAATATTGATAGAAATAGTTTCAGTGTAGAAGAGTTCATCATTCACCTGGTAGAGATCATAACTATCACTTCGGCCGGCTGTAAAACAACTGGCTGTTTCAAACCTCCTTCGGAAATGTGCATGGTCATCGATTAATTGGAATGAAACTATTGAGGTGTTCTGCTAACTTCATTTTGAATGAAATTTTTAAAGGCCAAAGCGGCTTCTTCCAGAATCTCTGGAGAAGTTTTAGAAGCATCATCGTTTTTCATGTGGAAATAGGGGTGAGCATAGGTGATACCAACAGCATTTGGATAACCCTTTGCAATTACAGCCGTGAGTTCTCCACCTGCTTTTTCTTTTACTTCCCATTTGTTTCCTGCAAGATCTTTAAAGGCTGATTCGAAAGACGATTTTACCGATGCGGTGTAAAAGAAATTCCGATTAACATCAACTGTATTTTCTTTCACGAGCCCTGACGGAGTGGGTTTCCATGAGCGTGTGGCTACACCGGCACCAAGATGTACCCAGAGTTTTGTTTTGTCGACAGGAGGCGCGCCATGTTCAAGAAATTGGTGTGCTCCGAGGAAACCTAACTCGTGTCCGGAGTTTGCGGTAAACACAAAGGTGTACGGTAATTTCTGAGCAGCGACCCATTTCGCGAGAGCCAGCCAGATCGCCACACCCGGACCTCTTTCTCCACCACAGGTAAACCAGCCGCTGATGGGTGTTGAAATCACGATGTGCTGTTCCCCATTGCCGATCTTTCCATATACGTTTCTGGCGGTAACATTTTTAAAGGTTCCTTTAACTGAAACCTTTATCGTTTGTCCTTCACTTGCTACCAGTTTTTTTCCATCTGCAGGCGATACCAGCACCACAGGTACTCTCCAGGGTTTGGGTACACGCGGTGCGTTGATGGCTGAGATCTCACCGGCAGCATTTTCCTGGTATCCGATAATGCCTTTGGCTCCCGCATCGATAAGGACATTCAGTCTTTTAATTAACTGTCCACCGCCCTGTCCTTCGGCACCCGCTGAGAAATTAACAAGTACCACTTTACCGCGGACATTCGTTGGATTGGAAGCGCTGTTTACTAAAACACCATCAATATCCAGTTTGATGCTGTCACTGACATACCAGAGGGGAAATGCTTTATAAGCATTTTTCTTCTGATCCGTTACTAAGGCACTTTCAAAGAAGAATTGCTTCAGTGAAAACTCGGTGTACTGTACATCGTATCCGGAAGCCTTAAGTTCTTTGCCCAGCCATTCAGACGTACTAAGATCAGTTGGCGTTCCCGTACGGTGTTCTCCAAGGTCTACAAACTTTTGTACGGTGGAGTAAAGTTTGTTTCCGGCAAAGAACTCCGCATCTGCAGAGGTTTGCGATAAGGCGCTCACGTTGATACACATGAGCGCTGCAATAAGTTTGAATGAATATTTCATATCTATTTGTATGCTATGGTGATGTTATTGAGTTTGCCATTGAAGCGGAACGGAACTTTGTAACGATCGGAAACAGGCGTGTTCAGATCCTGCCCAACGTCAATACCATCTTTGTAACCGGCAATGTATCGGGCTTCTGAGGCCAGGATGTTTCGCTCACCCACTTTTACATTATCAATGTAGATCGCCTCTGTACCTGCGGGTTCATCGACTCGGGCATTCGCACTTCCGCGTTCTTTCCTGGGCGGAGCGATGTAGTTCAACTCAAATTTTAATTTATGTTTACCTGGGGAGAGAGGCTTATTCGATTCCAGGTGACGAAGTATTGTACCGGTGCTGTGCGCTATCTGAAACTTGCCATCTTTTATAAAGAGACTAAGCCCGTTGAAGATACTTCCCGTGGCGAACAGCACACCTTGTTCAGTTTTTGATTGGATATCAACATCCGCTGTAATCGTGAAGGACTGTCCGTCAAATTGAGGACCACTATAAGTCAGAAACTGATCTACTCCCGGATACAATACAACGGTATCAGCTTCACCAAAAACGCTTCGCTTTCTGCCAGCTGCACCCCGTACGTCTGTAGGATCAATTAAAGGATAGACGTTATATTTTTTCGCTTCAGAGTCGAACAGGTCCTGCAGTTCTTTAAGCTTCTCCGGATTTTTGCCGGCAAGATTTATGCGCTCATTAAAATCATCATTCAGGTTGTACAACTCCCACACGTCATGAGCGAAATCAGTTCCTGACTCGTGGTATACAGAAGCTTTCCAGCCGTTCTGATAGATCGCACGCTTCCCTCTTAATTCATAGTATTGAACAGTATGTTTTGATGGCGCATTGGCGTCTTGAATCGAGTAAGCAAGACTTGTTCCTTCAATCGGTTCTTGCTTGTGTCCTTTAATAACCTCGGGAACCGTTGATCCGGTAAGTTCAACGATGGTTGGCGTGATATCGATCACGTGTCCATATTGATTGCGGATGCCCCCTCTTTCGGTAATTCCTTTTGGATAGTGGATGATGAGGGGCTGGTGTGTACCACCTTCCGAATTCGCATCTGCTTTCCATTGGCGGAAAGGTGCATTGGTGGCTTGCGTCCAGCCCCAGGGTGCATCCATGTCAGATTGTTCGGTGCCAAACTTGTCGAGGTTCTTCAGAAGTTCAGCAACTTGCTTATCGTCATCGAGGCTCCGGATATGTGCATTCAAATTTCCATGACGGGAACTGTGACTTGAACCATTGTCGCCAATGCTAACGATGATGATGGTGTTATCGTACTGACCAATTTCCTTCAGGTAATTCACAACACGACCAAACTCATAATCGGCATGTGAGAAAAAACCAGCGTAAACTTCCATGTAACGTGCATACACTTTTCTCGCATCTGGGCTTAAACTATCCCAAGCCGGAACGGTAGGATCACGGTCGGGCAAAATAGCATTTGCCGGAATAACCCCTAACTTTTTCTGACGGGCGAATACTTCTTCACGATACCAGTCCCATCCTTTGTCAAATTTCCCTTTGTACTGATCACTCCATTTTTTATCAACCTGGTGTGGCGAGTGGATCGCACCGGTTGCAAAGTAGAGGAAGAAAGGATTTTGAGGAGCCGCTGAACGTTGATTCGCGATGTAGTTGATGGCCTTGTCTGCAAATAAAGTAGTAACGTGTTTGGTGTTGGGCTCAACATCGATTACCTGGTTGTCTTCATACAAATTCGGATGATACTGATCGGTGTGTCCCAATTGCCATCCGTAGAAATGGTCAAAACCTCTTCCGGTTGGCCAGCGATCAAACGGACCTACTGATGTGATCTCATGAAGCGGTGCGAGGTGATACTTTCCAACAGCATAGGTGTTGTAATTATTTTCATGCAGGATCTCAGCGATGGTTGCTTTGTCGGCTGGCATCACTGCGTCATATCCGGGGAAGCCAAGTGAACTGTAATTCAATGTTCCCATATGTACCGAATGATGATTTCGGCCGGTCAGTAAAGCTGCGCGTGTTGGTGAACAAACTCCGGTGGAGTGGAAGTTGGTATAGCGCAAACCATTGTTGGCAAGGTTGTCCAGCGTTGGTGTTTCCATGAGTCCACCAAAAGCGCTCGATGTTCCGTATCCGGCATCATCAATCAGCAGCAGTAAAACATTGGGCGCATCTTTTTTTGCTTTTGGTCTTTCCGGCCACCACTCTTGTGATTCGGCATACGTCTTACCAATTTTTCCTTTGAAGGTTTCGGGTTGATCTGCCGCGGTCTGATCAGTGGATTGCTTTGGTTCGCATGAAACCAACACCGCTACGGCCATTACCGACAAAATAGTTCTATAGATCAAGTCGGGTTTAAGTTTAAAGTTCATGATCATGTGATAGGTTAAGGATGAAGTATTTTTATTTAAGAGTGCTTTTTGGAATGACGATAAATACAAGCGCAATGATGCCTGCAAAAGATGATAACATCGTAATGGGAGGAAGAAACCCTGGCCATGTACTGAGTACCAGCCAGGTTTGAAATCCCTGGAAGAAAGTGTGCAAACCTGTAAGCACACAAATCACCACCAGGCTTATTGCTTTATCACGCAGTTGACGGTCGCCCTTTGATAGCGCTCCATTGATGAATATTACAGAGGCAATAGCCCCCAGTAACATGGATAGTCCAGCGAAGAGTGTTAGCTTATCGCTGGTGAAGAACTTCGGGTAGTAGGAAGGTTTCAGGAGAAAACACGACAGCAGTATATGAGTGCCAGCCGATAGTCCGGCCGCATACATAATTTTTCCATTCGGTAACGTATTGCCGGAGCGGTATCTGAAAACTGCAATGACCAGGAGTACGAGTGAGGTGACACCAAAAACTTTATTCAGCGTATATACAGGCCATTCGCTCCACGCTACACCTTTAAATACATTGTAACGCACCGTAGCGTATACAGTAACGATACTAAAAGTCAAAGCCGCAATTTTGATTCCCGGATCACGCTGTGGTAAAATACTGAGACCTGGCGTTTTTTCACTTTCAGTCGGACGCAATACATCCAACGTTTCTTGCGGGATAAATTTTTTATGGCGGGCTGGTGCGCTCATATTGTTTTGATAGTGATGGAAAAACGAATTCAGGCATTGAAATCTCAATGCCTGAATTCTTAAGTCTTATTTACTTTCTGCGATTCCGCCCAGCACTTTAACTCGCTCAAGCGGTACGACAGTGGGCGCTTGTTTGGCATCGGACGTTGATACCGTGTAAGCGAACGTCAGGTCACCGGTATAACCATCATGGAATTCGATGATCACCTGAGGTTCAGGGTAGGCGATCCAACGATCCCGACCGTTTTTGTCAGGAATGTTGTACGCATTGTTGACTTTGATTACGGTATAGATCGGCCAGCCTTTTGCATTTGCACGTTCGCTGTCATTGCGATATTGGTTGCTGGTCCAGAGGAGATTAACTAATCGTCCCGCGGAATTATACCATCCGCTTGGCGGTGCTCCGCCAGAATCGCCAAGCCGGTGATTGCCGCTGGTGTGGGGTCCACTGGCGATATCATAAATGCCCGGAGTGATACGCGCTACGAATGACTTGTGAAGATCACCTGTTAAAAAGAATACCGGTTTGTTCAATGATTCAGCGAGCTTGAGTAATTTTTCACGCTGACTATTGTGTGCTGTCCAGCCATCATCCTTTCCTGCAGAAGCAGCACCCTGACCGTACCATGCACCGTTGTCGTGCGGAACGGCAA
>Ga0315910_10002095_pt1 | contig 17807 bp, 15 predicted proteins | sample EdamamesoilMG_FD_204470 | JGI IMG/M metagenome (GOLD analysis project Ga0315910, IMG submission 204470) | Garden soil microbial communities collected in Santa Monica, California, United States - Edamame soil | ecosystem: Environmental > Terrestrial > Soil > Garden | place: USA: California... | reverse complement strand
AGGCGGTCGACCTGCCGGCCAACAAGGCCGAGGCGATGTTCCACGTCTACGACGGTGGCGGCGTCGAGGCGACCGGCCCGGCGCTGCTGGTGCGCAAGAGCTTCATGGACCGCTTCTCGCTGTCGGCCCAGTACTATGTCGACAGCGTCAGCAACGCGTCGATCGACGTCGTCACGACCGCGAGCCCGTTCAAGGAGAAGCGCACCGCCTACGACCTCGGCGTCGACTACGTCGTGCGCGACACGCTGATCAAGGCGTCGATCTCGCGCAGCAACGAACCCGACTACGACGTCAGCGCCTACGCGGTCGACCTGTCGCAGGAGGTCTTCGGCGGCATGACGACGGTCAGCATGGGCTTCTCGCACGCCTCGGACGACGTGCGCAAGAACGGCTCGCCGGAGTTCTCCGACAGCACGCGCCACTGGCAGTACCGCTTCGGCCTGACGCAGCTGCTGACGACACGCTGGCTCGCGAGTCTCAACTTCGAGGCGATCTCGGACGACGGCTACCTCGGCAGCCCGTACCGTGTCGCCCGTGTCTTCGGCGCGACCGTGCCGGAGCGCAACCCGCGCACGCGCACCAGCCGCGCGATCAAGTTCGCCACCGTCGGCGACATCGGCGAGCGCCAGGCGGTGCGTGCCGAGTACCGCTACTTCTGGGACACCTGGGACATCCAGGCGCACACGCTCGAAGGCGGCTACAGCCGCTACTTCGGCGCCGACTGGCTGGTCGACGGCTTCGTGCGCTACTACACCCAGGGTGCGGCGCTGTTCTACGCCGACAACGCGACGAGCGAAACGCGCTACCTGTCGCGCAACCGCCAGCTGAGCACCTTCAACACGCTGGGAATCGGCGCGAACGTGGCCTACAACTTCAAGCGGGTGCCGGGCCAGTACGAGGTCAAGCTGCACGGCGCCTACCAGTACATCCGCTACGACTACAAGGACTTCACCGACGTGCGCACCGGCGGGCTCTACGCGATGAACGCGAGCGTGCTGCAGCTCTACGTCTCGGCGACGTTCTGAGGAAACACCATGATCAAGCCCCTCATCCAGGCCCTCGTCATCGCGGTCGCGGCGTTGCAGGTCGCGCAGGCGCAGGCGCCCGCTGCCGCCCCTGCCGCACCTGCGCCGGCGGCGAACGTCACCGCGGCCGCGCCCGCCACCGCGCCGACGCTCGACGGGCGCATCCAGGACGTCAAGGGCGACGTCATCAAGCTCAACCGCGACCTGCTCGTGCTCGAGGAGGAACTGCTGTTCCCGGCGAGCACGCAGGTCGCGCTGTTCGTCTCGATGGACGTCGGCAAGCTGTTCTCGCTCGAGTCGGTGCAGATCAAGCTCGACGACAAGGTCGTCTCGAACTACCTGTACACGCCGCTCGAGGTCGCGGCGCTGCACCGCGGCGGCGTGCAGCGCATCCACGTCGGCAACCTGAAGGCGGGCACGCACGAGCTGGTCGCCTTCTTCACCGGCCAGGGCCCGCACGAGCGCGACTACAAGCGCGGCGCGACGATCAAGTTCGACAAGGGCACCGACCCGAAGTACATCGAGCTGCAGATCAAGGACTCGACCGGCAAGCTGCAGCCCGAGTTCGACGTCAAGGTCTGGCAGTGAGGGATCGGGTCTCGTGCGGACTTCCGTTCATCCCCCGCTGAAGCGTCTTGCCGCCGGCCTCGTGCTGGCGGTCGCCTGCGCGGCCGCCTGGGCCGCGCCCGCGAAGACCGATGCTGCCGACGAAAAGGGCGTGGTCGTGCAGGACCCGCACTACGGCGACGTGCTGTTCCACTTCTACAAGGGGCGCTACTTCACCGCCGTGACGACGCTGATGGCGTCGCAGCAGTTCGGCCGGGTCGCCCAGCACGCCGACGAGGCCGAGATGCTGCGCGGCGGGCTGCTGCTGTCCTACGGCCTGCACAAGGAGGCCGGCGAGATCTTCGCCGCGCTGATCGACAAGGGCGTCGCGCCCTCGGTGCGCGACCGCGCCTGGTTCTTCCTCGCCAAGATCCGCTACCAGCGCGGCTTCTACGCCCAGGCCGAGGAGGCGATAGGCCGCATCGGCGACAAGCTGCCGAAGCAGCTCGAGGAGGAGCGTGCGCTGCTGCAGGCGAACCTGCTGCTCGCGCGCGCCGACTACGCCGCCGCCGCGACGCTGCTCAACGGCTACCTCGCCGACAAGAAGGACCCGAGCTTCTTCACGCGCTACAACCTCGGCGTCGCGCTGATCCGCAGCGGCGAGATCGAACGCGGCAGCGCGCTGCTCGACACGCTCGGCAAGACCCCGGCGGACAACGAGGAGCAGCGCACGCTGCGCGACAAGGCGAACGTCGCGCTCGGCTTCGCTGCGCTGCAGGACCAGCGTCCCGAGGTCGCGCGCACCGTGCTCGAACGCGTGCGCCTGAAGAGCCTGCAGTCGAACAAGGCGCTGCTCGGCTTCGGCTGGGCATCGGCGTCGCTGAAGGAACCCAAGCGCGCGCTCGTGCCGTGGATGGAGCTGCTCGAGCGCGACGCGAGCGACTCGGCGGTGCTCGAGGCGCGCATCGCGGTGCCGTATGCGTACGCCGAACTCGGCGCCTACGGCCAGGCGCTCGAGCGCTACAACGACGCGATCGCCCAGTTCGAGCGCGAGGCGTCCCAGCTCGACCAGTCGATCGCCGCGATCCGCGCCGGCAAGCTGCTCGCCGGGCTGATGGAGCGCAACCCCGGCGAGGAGATGGGCTGGTTCTGGAACATCAAGGAGCTGCCCGAGATGCCGCACGGCGGCCACCTCGCGCAGGTGTTCGCGCAGCACGAGTTCCAAGAAGCGTTCAAAAACTTCCGCGACCTGCAGTTCCTCGCGAAGAACCTGGCCGACTGGCAGGACAACCTCGGCGTCTACGGCGACATGCTCGACAACCGACGCAACGCCTACGCGCAGCGCCTGCCCGCGGTGCGCGCGCAGGCCGCTGCGGTCGACATCGAGGCCCTGCAGAAGCGCCGCGATGCGGCCGCCGCCGAGGTGGCGCGGGTCGAGACCGAGCAGGATGCCGCTGCGTACGCCGACGCGCGCCAGCGTGCGCTGATGGAGCGCCTCGCGAGCGTGCAGGCCGCGCTGCAGGCGATGGGCAACGACCCGGCGCTGGCGCCGCAGCGCGAGCGCGCCCGCCTCGCCGCCGGTGCGCTGACCTGGGAGATGGCGCGCCAGCTGCCCGAGCGCAGCTGGGAGGCGAAGAAGCAGCTGCGCACGATCGACGCGAACCTGGCGCAGGTCCGCGAACGCGACGCCGCGATCGCGCAGGCGCAGAAGGACGAGCCGGTGCGCCAGGAGAAGTTCGCCGCCCGCATCGTCGAGCTCGACCAGCGCATCAAGGGCCTGGTGCCGCGCGTCGCTGAGCTGAGCCGCGAGCAGCAGGGCCAGGTGCAGGAACTCGCGGTCGCCGAGCTGGTGCGCCAGAAGGAACGCCTCGCGATCTACGCGACGCAGGCACGTTATGCGGTGGCGCAGCTCTACGACCGCGCCAATGTTGCCAAGAAGGACGACGATGCCGCGCCCAAGCAGTAGTCCCGGCAAGCTGCTCGTGCTCGCCGCCGCGGTGGCGCTGTCCGCCTGCGCGAGCAGGAAGACCGGCACGCCCGACAACGAGCCGACGCTGAAGGTGCTCGCCGGTCGCTCGATCGATGTCGGCCCCGACAGCGGCATCCAGACGACGCCCGAGCAGACGATCGCCGCCTACAAGAAGTTCCTCGAGATCGCCCCCAAGGCCGCGCAGCGCCCCGAGGCGATGCGCCGCATCGGCGACCTCGAGATGGACAGCGCCGACAACAAGCTCGCCGACGGCGGCGGCACGACCGCGAGCGGCGCACCCGACTACAAGGCCGCGATCGCGCAGTACCAGGCCTATCTCGCCGCCTACCCGAAGGACAAGGCGAACGACCGCGTGCTCTACCAGCTCTCGCGCGCCCACGAGCAGGGCGGCGACCTCGAGACCGCGCTGAAGACGCTCGACCGCCTGGTGGCCGAGTACCCGCAGACCGGCCACCTCGACGAGGCCCAGTTCCGCCGCGGCGAGCTGCTGTTCGCGATGGGCAAGTACCCGGCCGCCGAGCAGGCCTACGCCGCCGTGCTCGCGAGCCCCGGCAACCTCTACGAGGACCGCGCGCTCTACATGCAGGGCTGGTCGCAGTTCAAGCAGGCCAAGCTGGAGGAGGGCCTGAACTCCTTCTTCGGCGTGCTCGACCTGAAGATCGCCGGCCGCGACGGCGAGGCGCCGCTCGAGTCGATCGAAGGGCTGACGCGCGCCGAACGCGAGCTCGTCGAGGACACCTTCCGCGTCACCAGCATCTCGCTCGCGAACCTGCAGGGCGCCGAGTCGATCCCGCCCTACATCAAGAACGACGCGCGCAAGTCCTACGAGTTCCGCGTCTACCAGCAGCTCGGCGAGCTCTACCTGAAGCAGGAGCGCACCAAGGACGCGGCCGACACGCTCGGTTTGTTCGCGCGTCGCCAGCCGCTGCACGCGCAGGCACCGCAGCTGCAGGCACGCGTGATCGAGATCTACCAGTCGACCGGCTTCCCGACGCTCGCGCTCGAGGCGAAGAAGCAGTACGTCTCGAACTACGGCGTCGACAGCGAGTTCCGCAAGGCCAACCCGGCCGGCTGGGAGAAGGCCCAGCCGCTCGTCAAGACGCACCTGACCGAACTCGCGCGCCATTTCCACGCCACCGCGCAGAAGAGCAAGGCCAGCGCCGACTACCAGGAGGCGGTGCGCTGGTACCGGCTCTACATCGCGTCGTTCCCGGCCGACCCGGAGACGGCGCAGAACAACTTCCTGCTCGCCGAACTGCTCTACGAGGACAACCGCTACGGCGAGGCCGCGGTCGAGTACGAGAAGACCGCCTACGGCTACCCGGCTCACGCGAAGAGCGCCGACTCGGGTTACGCGGCGCTGCAGAGCTACGCGGGCCAGGAGAAGCGTGTCGCCGCGGCCGAGCTGCCGGCGGTGCAGCGCGCCGGCGTCGAGAGTTCGCTGCGCTTCGCGCAGGCCTTCCCGCAGGACGTGCGCAGCGCGCAGGTGCTGACCACCGCGGCCGAGAAGCTCTACGCGCTGCGCGACGGCGAACGTGCCGCCGGCGTCGCCAGACAGGTGCTCGCGCTCAACCCGCCGGCCACCGACGCGCAGCGACGCGTCGCCTGGACCGTGGTCGCGCACACGGCGTTCGAGAAGAACGCCTACGCCGAGTCCGAGCAGGCCTACCTGCAGGTGCTCGCGCTGACCGGCGAACGCGATGCCGCGCGCAACGACCTGACCGAGCGCCTCGCCGCGTCGGTCTACAAGCAGGGCGAGGCCGCGCGCGCGGCCGGCAACCGCGCCGACGCGGTGAACCACTTCAACCGCGTCGCCGCGGTCGCACCGGCCTCGAGCGTGCGTGCGACGGCGCAGTACGACGCCGCGGCCGAGCAGATCGCGCTGAAGGACTGGGACGGCGCGACGCGCACGCTCGAGGACTTCCGCGCGCGCTTCCCGAACCATCCGCTGCAGGGCGATGTCGGCAACAAGCTCGCGGTCGCCTACCTCGAGAAGGGCAACTGGGCGCAGGCCGCCGGCGAGATGGAACGCCTCGCCGCGAACCCGAAGACCGACGCGACGATCGCGCGCGACGCGCAGTGGCAGGCCGCCGAACTCTACGAGAAGGGCGGCTCGCGCGCCGCTGCGGCGCAGGCCTACGAGCGCTACCTGAAGCAGTACCCGCAGCCGTTGCCGCCAGCGATCGAAGCACGCTGGCGCCTCGCCAAGATGGCGAAGGAAAACGGCCAGCCGGCGCGCGAGTTCGCGCTGATGAAGGAGATCCACCAGGCCGACCTGACGGGCGGCAGCGCGCGCACCGACCGCACCCGCACGCTCGGCGGGCTGGCCGCACTCGCGCTGACCGAACCGGCGCTGGACGCCTACAAGAAGGTCGGGCTGGTCGAGCCGCTGCAACGCAACCTGAAGCTCAAGAAGACGCGCATGGAAGAGGTGCTGAAGGCGTATGCGGCCGCGTCCGAGTACCGCGTGCCCGAGGTTACGACCGCGGCGACCTTCCGCACCGCGGCGCTCTACCAGGACTTCGGCAAGGCGATGCTGACCTCGCAGCGCCCCAAGGGGCTGAAGAAGGCCGAACTCGAGCAGTACAACGTGATGCTCGAGGAACAGGCCTTCCCGTTCGAGGAGAAGGCGATCGAGCTGCACGAGGTCAACGCGAAGCGCGCCAGCGAAGGCATCTACGACGAGTGGGTGCGCGCGAGCTTCACGGCGCTGGCCGAACTGCGCCCGGTGCGCTATGGCAAGAACGAACGCAGCGAGGGGACGATCGATGCGATCCGCTGAGGTCCTCCGGCATGCCGGCCTGACGCTGCTGTGCATCTTCGCCGCCGGCTGCGCGTCGGTGAGCGAGCCGCTCAAGGCGATGCAGGAGTCGGTGAGCGGCACGCTCGCGAAGGTCACGGCGCCGGCTGCACCGGCGAACCCGGTTGCGACGCCCGTCGCCGCAGCATCCGCCGCGTCGGCACCGGCGGCGCCGCCGCCCGAGCCCGAGGTGCCGGTGTCCGCCGCGACCCAGCGGGCCTACGACGACGCGCGCCGCACGCTCGCCGCCGGCCGCACGCAGGATGCCGAGCGCGCCTTCAAGGCGCTCACGCTGTCGAACCCCGAACTCGGCGGCCCGCACGCCCAGCTCGGTCTGCTGCACCGCCAGGCCGGCAAGCTGCCCGAGTCGATCGCCGACTTCGAGTTCGCCGTGAAGGCGAACCCGAAGCAGCCGCTCTACTTCAACCAGCTCGGCATCACCTACCGCCACGCCGGCCAGTTCGCGAAGGCGAAGACCGCCTACGAACGCGCGCTCGAACTCGACCCGAACTACGCCGGCGCGCTGCTCAACCTCGCGATCCTGAACGACCTCTACCTGCGCGACAACGCCCAGGCGCTCGCGCTCTACGAACGCTACCAGGTCGCCTCGGCGGGCAAGGACCCGAACGTCGTCAAGTGGATCGCCGATCTGAAGAACCGCAAGGGCGACAAGACGACCCTGCTGACCAGGAAGGAGCAGCCATGAGGACGATCCGATCCCTCGGGCTCGCCGCGCTCGCGCTCGGCTGCGGGCTCGCGCTCGCGCAGGCGGCGCGCACGCCGGTGGCCGGTGGCACGGCCGCGATGCCGGCCGTCAAGTCGTCCGCCGCGACCGAGCCCGCGCCGGCCGACCGCGCCGACCTCGAACGCACCCAGATCACCGGCAACCGCGAACTGCCCAAGGTGCTCTACATCGTGCCCTGGAAGAAGCCGCTGCCCGGCGAGATGTCGGGCCGTCCGGTCGCCAGCGTGCTCGACGAGGCGCTCGCGCCGGTCGACCGCGACGTCTTCCGCCGCCAGGTGCAGTACGACGCCCAGCTCGCCCCCGCTTCACCCAGCTCATCCAAGAGCGCAGCGCCGGCCGCCCCGGCACGCTGAGCCGACCCAGAACCTTTCGCCTCGATTTCCAACAGGAGTTGCTGCCATGTCCATCGTCGATTTCGCCGTCAAGTTCTTCCAGGACAGCGGCGTCGCCATCTACTTCTCCATCGCCATCATGGCCGTCGGCCTGGCGATCGCGATCGAACGCTTCGTCTTCCTGCGCCGCGCGCGCAGCCAGAACCGCGAACTCTGGGCCAAGGTGCTGCCGATGCTGCAGAGCGGGCGCTTCAAGGAGGTGCTCGGCATGGCGCAGAAGTCCGACGCGGCGATCGGCAAGATCGTCACGCACGGCCTGGAGCGCATGCAGTCGCCCGGCCGCCGCGAGGACATCGACGCGGCGATGGAGGAGGGCATGATGGAGATCGTGCCGCGCCTGGAGAAGCGCACCCACTACATCGCGACCTTTGCGAACGTGATCACGCTGGTCGGCCTGCTCGGCACCATCATCGGCCTGATCAAGGGTTTCACCGCGGTCGCCGCGGTCAACCCGGCCGAGAAGGCCGAGCTGCTGTCGGCCTCGATCTCGATCGCGATGAACAACACCGCGTTCGCGCTGTCGGTCGCGATCCCGTTCCTGCTGATCCACGCCTTCCTGCAGGCGCGCACCAGCGAGATCGTCGACGGACTCGAGGCCGCCAAGATCAGCTTCCTGAATCTGGTGCAGCGCCTGAAGGCCGAGTCGGCCCCGGCCCGCTGAGAGACCCATCATGCGAGTCAGACGCCTGCGCAAACGCACGGCCGAACTCGAGGTCACGGCGTTCATCAACGTGATCGTCGTGCTGGTGCCGTTCCTGCTGTCGACGGCGGTGTTCACGCGCCTGTCGGTGCTGGAGCTCTCGCTGCCGGCGCAGTCCTCGGCGGTCGAGCAGATCAAGGTCAACGACCTCAAGCTCGAGATCCAGATCCGCCCCGACGCGCTGCTCGTCGGCGACCGCATCGGCGGCCTGATCCAGCGCATCCCGATGGTCAATGGCCAGCACGACATCGCCGCGCTCGGCCCGCTGGTCCAGATGATCAAGGGCAAGTTCCCCGACACGACCACCGCGACCATCCTCGCCCAGCCCGACACCTCGTACGAGCTGCTCGTTCAGGTGATGGACGCGGTGCGCGAGTTCAAGCCGCCGATGGTCAAGGGCCAGCCGGTCACCGGCGCGCCGCCGGCGATGCTGCTCTTCCCCGACATCTCGATCGGTGACGCGCCGGTGGCCGTCGCGCAGAAGAAGTAGGTGCCGCGATGAAGCTCACCCCGATCCAGAAGCGCGCCGAACGCAAGGCGCGCAACCACCAGGGCCTGGACATGAACCTGGTGGCGCTGATCGACATCTTCACGATCCTGATCTTCTTCCTGATGTCGTCGACCGGCATCGAGGTGCTGTCGAGCGCGCGCGCCGTCAAGCTGCCGCAGTCGACCGCCGAGAAGGTGCCGCACGAGACCGTGGTCATCACGATCAGCGCGACCGACATCGTCGTCGACGGCCGCAGGGTCGCCTCGGTCGCCGAGGCGCTGCAGGGCGAGGGCGACGTGATCGCGCCGCTGAAGGCCGAACTCGACCTGATGGCCGGCCGCCAGACGATCCGAAAGGAAAACGAGGCGCAGGCGAAGGCGGTCACGATCATGGGCGACAAGGACATCCCGTACCGGCTGCTGCGCAAGGTCATGACGACCGCGGCGCGCGCCAACTTCGCCGATGTCGCGTTCGCGGTGACGCAGAAGGCCTCGACATGAGCGCCGCCGCGATTTCGTTCCGCGGCCCGGTCCTGCCGTGGTCCTTCGTCATCGAGGACGAGCAGCGCTTCAAGCGCATCCTGCGCACGGTGCTGGCGATCAGCGCGATCGTCTGCCTGGTGCTGCTGCTGATGCCGCGCCCGGTCGAGAACCGCGCTGCGCCGGTCGAGCTGCCGCCGCGCCTGGCCAAGCTCGTGATCGAGCAGCGCGAGACGCCCAGGCCGCCGGCGCCGGTGGTCAAGGCCAACGACGCGCCGGTGGCGCAGAAGGAAGCGGCCAAGCCCGAGCAGGCCAAGCCCGAGGCGCCGACGCCCAAGCCGGAACCGGCGCAGGCGTCCAAGGTACCGGCCGCGCGCGACCCGATCCCGGGCAAGCCGCCGGGCGAGAACCTCGAGAGCGCACGCCGCAAGGCCGCGGGCGTCGGCCTGCTGGCGATGAAGGACGACCTGAACCAGCTCGCCGCGGTGCCCGCCGCGGTGCAGCTGAACCAGGACATCAAGCCCGGCAAGGGCATCGGCGCCGGGGTCGGCGTCGGCGTCGGCATGGGCACCGAGGCGGGCATCCCGACGCGCGCGCTGATCACCTCGAACGCGACCAACGGCTCGGGCGGCATCAACACCGCCGGCTACAGCCGCGACACCGGCGGCGGCGGCCTGGGCGGCAAGGGCACGACGCTGGTCGAGGGCACGATCGGCGGCGGTGGTGGCGGCGGCCCCGGCGGCGGGCTCGGCGTGGGCGGCAAGGGCAACGGCGCCGGCAACGGCACCGGCGGCGCCGGCGGCACGCTCGCCAAGAGCGGCAGCGGCAAGGCCTCGCGTTCGCTCGAGGACGTGAAGCTCGTCTTCGAGCGCAACAAGGGCGCGATCTACGCGATCTACAACCGCGCGCTGCGCGACGACCCGACGCTGCAGGGCAAGGTCGTGCTCTCGCTGACGATCGCGCCGTCCGGGCAGGTGACCGACGTCAAGGTCGTCTCGAGCGAACTCAACGCGAGCGAACTCGAGAACAAGCTGCTCGCGCGCATCCGCCAGTTCGACTTCGGCGCCAAGGACGTCGAGCGCATGGTCGTCTCGTGGCCGGTGGACTTCCTGCCGTCCTGACCCACTACAACAACGCTGTCATCGTGCAGGGGCCCGCTTCGGCGGGCCCTTGTTCTTCCGGCGCCTTCAAAGGTACCGGCGCCAGAGCTCGTTCGAAAACTTGCCAGCAGGGTCGTGGCGTCGCTTCACGTCCCGCAGGTCCGCGACCCCGGGGTATGCCGCCTCGAACTGGGAAGCCGACGCATGGAGCTGGTAAGGAAGGTAGTAGCGTCCCTGGTGTCGCAGCGCGGCGTCGATGAGTTCGCGCGTCCACGATCCGACCTCGGCCAGCGCTGCCTGGGAGACGCGCTGCTTGAAGTACAGAACGAACGAAAACACGTCCTCGGTCGCCCAGGGCAGCAGCGAGTCCCTGTCGGCTGGGGAGTGGCGGATCGAGACATTCAATGCCTCGACGTTGCGGGAGCGCAGGACGCGTGCCATCTCCCGCGTGAAGGACAGAAACTGCCGCTCGGGGACGAAGTACTCCTGCAGCACATAGGTCGACATCGAACGCGTCCGCGGTTCGAGTTCGGCGGCGTCCAGGCTCGCCTCATGGTTCAACCACTTGACCGCGGGCTTGTTCAGCAACAACGGGTGGACGACGGACTTGCGCATCGCCTGGCCGCCGGGAAGCTCCGTCACGGCCCAGATCACGTTCTGCTCCAGGGCGTAGGACTGGCCTCGAGGCACGAGGCGTCGTGTCTCCGTGAGGGATCGCTCCGTTCGCAGCCAGGACACGCACACGGGGGCATCGAAGTCCGGCGGCACGAGATCGGCGTTGTGCAATATCGCGTGCGGGTTCGACGCCACCGTGGCCCGGAACCACCCGGCGTAGTCGGCCAGAGCGACTGCCTCGACCTGCCGTTCGATGCGGACGTTGTCCGTCAGATCGAGTTCGACTTCGGTGATGACGCCGACGGCGCCGTAGCCCCCGATCGCCGCACGAAACAGGTCTGCATTCTCCGCCCGGCTTGCTTCGACCAACGACCCGTCCGCCAGCACGATCTGCAGCGCGCGCACCGTGTGACCGACCGGCCCGTGGCCGACATAGCGTCCATGGGCGTTGACCGATACCGAGCCGCCGACGGTGAAGTTGGAGTAGCTCTGCATCGTCCTGACTGCCAGCCCGTGCGGATCGATGACCTCCTGGAGGTCGCGCCAGCGCATGCCGGCCTGCACGCGGGCTGTTCGATCGACGGTCCGGAGCCAGACCAGGCGGTTCATCTGGCGCATGTCGAGGTGCAGTCCGCCGGCCACGGCGACCTGTCCGCCCATGCTGTAGCGGCCGCCGCCGATGGCAACCTTTCCAGGCCACCGGGTCACGAGCGCCGACACCTCCGCCGCCGAGCGAGGGGCAGCGACGCGGGCAACCTCGACGCGATAGAGCTTGGTGACGTTGTCGATGGGTTCCGCTGCAAGCGCCGAAGGAGGCGCCAGAACGGCGAGTCCAGCTTCGGCCAGCGCAACTGCGAGGAACGTGCGCCGAGGCAGCGATGCGTGGATCGCCGCAGCCGGTTGCCGCTCGGTCACTTCGGGTACAGCACCATCTGCGTACAGCGGAACAGCGCGATCGTCCTGCCGCTCTCGCGATGCGTCACGACCGCGTCCCAGACCTGCGTCGTGCGACCCAGGTGCACCGGCGTCGCGACGCAGTCGACCGTGCCTTCGCGTGCGGTGCCGAGGTGGTTGGACTTCAGCTCGATGGTCGTGAAGCCGCTCGCCCCTTCGGGCAGGGCGACGACGCAGCCGTAGCCGCACGAGGTGTCGGCGAGCGTGACGACGCTGCCGGCGTGCAGGAAGCCGTTCGGCGCCATCAGGTGCTTCGCGACGACGAGGTGCGAGCGCACCTCGCTCGCGCTCACCGCGTCGAAGACGATGCCCAGGTGGCCGGGCAGGTGGCTTGCCCCGCGCTGGTTGAAGTGGTCGGGATCGAGCATCGCGCCAGCTTAGCCGAGCGCGGCGAAGCACGCCGACCTCCCTACAATGCCCCGGCAGGAGGATCTCATGCGCGCCGACCCCAGCATCTTCAAGGCCTACGACATCCGCGGCATCGTCGGCAGGACGATCGACGAGACGCTGGCCGAGCACCTCGGGCGCGCCTTCGGCAGCGAGGCCGTGCAGGCGGGCGAGAGGGCGGTCGCGGTCGGCCGCGACGGGCGCCTGTCGGGTCCCGGGCTCGTCGCGGCGCTCGTGCGCGGGCTCGTCTCGACCGGGCTCGACGTCGTCGACCTCGGCGCGGTGACCACGCCGATGCTGTACTACGTCGCCGCGACGCGCGGCCAGCACGGCTGCAACAGCGGCATCCAGGTCACCGGCAGCCACAACCCGAAGGACTACAACGGCTTCAAGATGGTGCTCGGCGGCCGCGCGATCTACGGCGCCGACATCCAGAAGCTGCGCCAGCGCATCGAGGCCGAGGACTACGTGCAGGGCAAGGGCCGCTCGGCGACGATGGACGTGCTGGCCGAGTACCGCGCCCGCATCGCCGGCGACTGCAGGCTCGCCCGGCCGATGAAGATCGTGGTCGACTCGGGCAACGGCATCCCGGGTGCGTCGTCGCCCGGCGTGCTCAGGGCGCTGGGCTGCGACGTGCGCGAGCTCTACTCCGAGGTCGACGGCGACTTCCCGAACCACCACCCGGACCCGAGCAAGCCCGAGAACCTCGCCGATCTGATCCGCACCGTGCAGTCGACCGACGCCGAGATCGGCCTCGCGTTCGACGGCGACGGCGACCGCCTCGGCGTCGTCACGAAGGACGGCAACATCATCTACCCCGACCGCCAGCTGATGCTGTTCGCCAACGATGTGCTGCGCCGGAACCAGGGCGCGACGATCATCTACGACGTCAAGTGCACGCAACGGCTCGCGCCGTCGATCCGCGCCGCCGGCGGCGTGCCGCTGATGTGGACGACCGGGCACTCGCTGATCAAGGCGAAGATGAAGGAGATCGGCGCGCCGCTCGCCGGCGAGATGAGCGGCCACATCTTCTTCGGCGAGCGCTGGTACGGCTTCGACGACGCCACCTACACCGCGGCGCGCCTGCTCGAGATCCTGTCGCGCTCGACCGACCCGAACACGGTGCTGAACGCGCTGCCGACCAGCTACAGCACGCCCGAGCTGAACGTGCCGCTCGCCGAGGGCGAGGCGAAGACGCTGGTCCAGCAGGTGCGCGAGACTGCGCAGTTCCCCGGCGCGACCGAGCTGATCACGATCGACGGCCTGCGCGTCGAGTACGCCGACGGCTTCGGCCTGATGCGGCCGTCGAACACCACGCCGGTGATGGTGCTGCGCTTCGAGGGCCACACGCCGGCCGCGCTCGAGCGCATCGAGCACGACATGATGGCGGCGCTGCGCGCGGTCAAGCCCGACGCGCGCATCCAGACCGCGGCGCACTGATCCGGCGCGAGCGCGCGGTGCGCGTCCTGCTCGTCCACCTCGGGCCGACCGGCGACGTGCTGCCGGCGCTGCCGGTCGTGCACGACATCCGCGTCGCGTTCCCCGGGGCGCACGTCGACTGGGTCGTCGAACCCGCGTCGGCGGGGCTGCTGCGGCGCGTCGACGGCGTGGCGGCGGTCCTCGAGGCGACGCCGGCGCGCTGGCGCGCGGCGTGGTGGAAGGGCGCGACGCGAACCGAGTGGCGCGCGCTGCGCGAGCGCCTGCGCCGCGAACCGTACGACGTCGTGATCGACCTCGAGGGCGGCACCGCGTCGGCGCTCGTCGCCCGCCAGGCCCGCGGGCTGCACTTCGGCCCGACCGAGCGCAGCGACGGTGCGCCGGCCGACGCGCTCGCCGGCTGGCTCGCCGACCAGACCGTCCGCATCGAGCCGGGCCTGCACCGCATCGACCGCGCCCGCGGCCTGGTCGCGCAGGTGCTCGCGCGGCCGCCGCAGGGTGCACCGATCTACGGCCTGCGTGCCGACCCGGGCGAGCGCAGGCCAGGCCGGCCGACGGTCGTGATCGCGCACAGCGGCACTGGCGACGCGGCGGCCTGGCCGGTGCAGTCGTGGGTGCTGCTCGGCAAGCGCCTGATCGGCGCGGGCTGGAACATCGCGCTGCCGCAGTCGGACGAGGCCGAGCAGACGCGCGCCGAGATGATCGCCGCCGGCCTGCAGTACGAGGGGCAGCTGCGCGTCGAGGTCTGGCCGGCGCTGCGCCTGGAGGCGCTGATCGACCGCCTCGCCGGCGTGCAGGGCGTGATCGGCGTCGACGGCATGCTGAGCCGGCTTGCCGCGGCGCTCGAGTTGCCGCACGTGCAGCTCCACAACGGGGGATCGACCGCAGCGCGCAGCGGGCCGCTGCCGGCGCACGGGCGCCGCTGGCAGGTTGCCGTGGAGGGCAGGCCGGCGCCGCCGCTCGAGGTGGTCTGGGCCGCATGGAACGGCGTGCTGGCCACGTGAGCTGGCGCGAACGCGCCGCGCGCCGGGCGTATTCGGCGCTGCTCGGCCTGCTGATGCCGCTGATGCCGCTGCGGCTGTGGTGGCGCGGCCGGCACGAGCCGCTCTACCGCGAGGCGATCGGCGAACGCTACGGCCTCTACGGCGCCGACGCTCCCTCGGCCGGCTGGCTCTGGCTGCATGCGGTGTCACTCGGCGAGACCCGTGCCGCGACCGCGCTGATCGAGCAGCTGCGCGCCGCGCGGCCCGACCTGCGCCTGCTGCTCAGCCACACCACCGCCACCGGGCGCGAGGCCGGCCGGGCGCTGCTGCGCGCCGGCGACTGCCAGGTCTGGCTGCCGTACGACACGCCGGGCAGCGTGCGGCGCTTCCTCGCCCACTTCCGCCCCGCGCTCGGCGTGCTGATGGAAACCGAGATCTGGCCGAACCTGCTCGCCGAGGCGCAGGCGCGTGGTCTGCCGGTCGTGCTCGCGAACGCGCGCCTGAGCGAGAAGAGCCTGCGCAAGGGCGAGCGCCTCGCGGCGCTGCTGCGGCCGGCGGCCGCACGCCTGACGCTCGTGCTGGCGCAGACCGAGGCCGACGCGCTGCGGCTGAGCCGCGCCGGCGCGCCAGCCGTGTCGGTCTGCGGCAACCTCAAGTTCGACCTGGCGCCCGATGCCGCGCTGGTCGAACGCGGCCGCGCCTGGCGTGCCGCGCTCGGCCGCCCGGTGCTGCTGCTCGCGGTCTCGCGCGAGGGCGAGGAGGCGATGCTGCTGGCGGCGTGGCAGGCGCAGGCCGCAGGCGCCAGCGAGGCGCGCCCGCTGCTGCTGATCGTGCCGCGCCACCCGCAGCGCTTCGACGAGGTCGCGGCACTGGTCGCGTCGGCCGGCCTCGTGCTCGCGCGCCGCAGCGCCTGGGACGACGCGCCGCCGCGCGACGCGTCCGGCGCCGACGTCTGGCTCGGCGACTCGATGCGCGAGATGGCGCTCTACTACGGCCTCGCCGACGTCGCGCTGCTCGGCGGCAGCTACGCGCCGCTCGGCGGCCAGAACCTGATCGAGGCCGCGGGCTGCGGCTGCCCGGTCGTGATGGGCCCGCACACCTACAACTTCGCCGACGCCGCCGAACTCGCCGCCGCGGCCGGCGCGGCACGCCGCGTGGCCGACATGGCCGCGGGCCTGGCGGCCGCGCTGGCGCTGCTCGACGACCCGGCGGCGCTGGGCCGCGCCGCGGCGGCGAGCCGGGCGTTTGCCGCCGCCCACCGCGGCGCCGCGGCGACGATGGTGGCGCGCATCGTCGCGCTGCTGCCGCCGCCCTGAGCGCGCGGCGCGCCGCGTCAGACGATCGGCGTCAGCGAACGCGCCGCCTCCTGCAGCGTCGGCAGCAGGCGCGCGATCATCTGCTCGACCGACTCCGGCAGCATCGGCAGCGTCATGCCGACCGCGCCGACGCAGACGCCCTTGCGGTTCTTCAGCGGCAGCGCGATGCCGCGCAACCCGGGGTCGAGCTGCTGCTCGGTGACCCAGTAGCCGCGCGCGCGCGCCGCCAGCACGTTCTCGCGGAAGCGCTCGGGGCTGAGCGCCTGCGCGGTGTAGGCGGTGAAGGCGTGCGCGGCGATCCAGGCGTCGATCTCGGGATCGGTGAGGCACGACAGGATCGCGGGGCCCGGGGTGACCACGTGCGCCGGCGCGCGCGCGCCGGCCTGGAAGCCGATCGTCACCAGCCGCGGGCCGTTGCTGCGCGCGACGTAGACGATCTCGTGGCCGTCGAGCACGCTGACGTTGACGGTCTCGCCGCTCGCCATCGAGGCGCGCTGGATGAACGGCTGCACGAGGCGCGGCAGGCGCGCCGCGCCGAGGTAGCTCTGGCCGAGGCGGAGCACGCGCGGCATCAGCCAGAAGAGCTTGCCGTCGGTCGCCGCGTAGCCGCAGTGGCACAGCGTCAGCAGGTAGCGGCGTGCGGCGGTGCGGGTCAGCCCGGCCCGCACGGCGGCCTCGCTCGGGGTCAGGCGCGGGTGTTCGTCGTCGAACGCCTCGATGACGCGCAGGCCCTTGTCGAGGCCCTCGATGAGGTCCCGGCGGTCGATGGCGAATGGGGTCGGGCTCAAGGGGTTAACCCGGAAAACGAGCGATAGTCGCGCGATCTGCGCGATTATCGCGCATCAGCACGTGTTCCGGCTTGAGGTGCCCGGGGCCGTTCACTATCGTTCCGCACCAGGACGAAGACTCGACCGACCTCGAACGACAGGAGACACGATGAGCCCGAACCTCCGCAGGCTGGCCCTGGCCACCGCACTGATGGCCGCCGGCCTCGCCCAGGCGCAGAACACGATCAAGATCGCCGTGCTGCAGGAACTCTCCGGCGCCGGCGCGACCGCCGGCACGAACGCGAAGAACGGCGTGATGCTCGCGGTCAAGGAGATCAACGAGGCGGGCGGCATCCTCGGCAAGAAGATCGAGGCGACGGTGGCCGACACCCAGTCCAACCCCGGCGTCGCCAAGGGCCTCGCGACCAAGGCGGTCGACGACGGCGTGTTCGCGGTGATGGGGCCGACCTTCTCCGGCTCGATCATGGTCAGCATGGCCGAGACGCGGCGCGCCGAGATCCCGAACTTCACCGGCGGCGAGGCGGCCTCGATCACGCAGCAGGGCAACCCGTACATCTTCCGCACCAGCTTCACGCAGACGACCGCGATGCCCAAGGTGGCGCGCTACATCGCCAGCAACCTGAAGGCCAAGACGGTCGCGGTGCTGTTCGTCAACAACGACTTCGGCAAGGGCGGGCGCGACTCGTTCAACAAGGCCGCCGAAGCGGCCGGCCTGAAGGTCGTGGCCGACATCTCGACCGAGTCGGGCCAGGTCGACTGGTCTGCGCCGGTGCTGCGCGCGAAGCAGAGCAATGCCGACGTGATCTTCGTCTACACCAACGAGGAGGAGTCGGCGCGCGCGCTGCGCGAGCTGCGCAAGCAGGGCGTGACCAAGCCGATCGTCGGCGAGACCACGCTGACCGGCCAGAAGGTGATCGAGCTCGCCGGCGACGCCGCCAACGGCGCGGTCGCGCACGTCGGCCTGACCGTCGACGCGCCGAACCCGCTGATGCTCAAGTTCAAGGCCAAGTTCTACGAGGAGTACAAGTACATCTCGGACCACAACGGCATCAAGGGCTAC
>Ga0315910_10002094_pt1 | contig 17807 bp, 16 predicted proteins | sample EdamamesoilMG_FD_204470 | JGI IMG/M metagenome (GOLD analysis project Ga0315910, IMG submission 204470) | Garden soil microbial communities collected in Santa Monica, California, United States - Edamame soil | ecosystem: Environmental > Terrestrial > Soil > Garden | place: USA: California... | reverse complement strand
GCGCTCCAGGCGACGACCATGACGCGCGTGTCGGGGCCGCCCCCGACCAGCTCCGCGCGGGGCAGCGGGAGGAGCGCCAGCTCCGCGCGCCCGAGCGGCGCGCGCACCGGAACCGGCACCCGGAGGCTGCGGTCCTCGCCCGGTCCGAAGGGCCCGCGGAGGAGCGTCTCACCGTCCGGCCCGCAGTCGAGGCGCACCGCCTCGCAGGCCCCGTGCAGCTCGAGCTCGAGCTGCCACAGCCGGTTCTCCTCGCCCGCGAGCGCGCTCACGGGCCAGCCTCTGCCAGCGAGGCTCCGCGCTCCGTGGAGGCACGCGCGACGAAGAACGCCAGGGCGGCGCCCAGCAGCACCCAGGCGCACTCCGCCGGGCGCAGCTCCGCCAGACCGCCCGAGCGTCCCCAGCGATGCAGGAAGAGCAGCGGATCGAGCGCGAGCCAGGCCGGTCGGCCGGGCTCCGCGCCGCCCCGCGCCGGCACCCAGCTCAGCGCGACGCGCAGCGCCAGTGCGAGGGGCACGAGCACGAACCAGAGCGCCGCGTAGCGCACCCCCGCGGGCCGCGCGCGCGTGGCCTGCTCGGCCGCCGCCGTCCACAGGAGCAGCGCGAGCCACGTCGTCCCGGCCGCCAGGGCCAGGGCACCGCCCGCGCTCCCCCGCGCGAGGTCCACGCCGGCGCCCAGGGCCAACGGCGGCAACGCCATCAGGGCCGGAACGAGCGCCCCGCGCGGCGCGCCACCCGCCCCGCGGGGGGCGGGCGCGAGCAGCAGCCAGGGCAGCAGCGCCAGGGCTGCGCAGGGTCCGAGCGCGAGCTCGAGCCCGAACAGGCCCTCCAGCAGCGGCACGGCCAGAGCCGCCAGGTACAGCGCGCCGAGCCGGCCCGGGCCCATGCGGGAGCGCGCTAGCGCACGCGCGGACCGGAGGCGCGCGCGACACTCCGCGAGCTCCCTGCGCCCGCGCGCGATGCGGCCGGTCCGGGCTCCACCTGCGCCACCTCCAGCGGATGCACCGGCGCCAGGTCGGGCCGGTCCCAGCGCAGGTCGACCAGGAGCCAGTCGTTGGCCACCGGATCCTGGGCGAACCAGTCGAAGGCCCGCACCAGGCCGCGCCACTTCGCGGCGGGGGCCAGCTCGCCGGGCTCGTCAGCCGAGGGCGTGCGTCCGAAGAGCGCCAGGCGTCCGCCCTCGAGCTCCAGGCGCACGCCGGGCTCCGCGGGCGAGGTGCGCCGCGCGGTGCGGGCGTCGATCACGATCCGCCCGAGCGCTGCGCGCTGCGCCTCGGGGACTTCCTCGGCCAGCGAGAGGGCCACGTCGAGCGCGTCGGCGTGCTCCGGCTCGGCCAGCCAGTCGCCGGCGCGCGCGCGCGCGAGCAGCGGGTCCGCGAGCGCCCCGAGCACCGGCAGGTAGGCGAGTCCGAGGCGCGGCGGCAGGGGCCAGCGCCCCTCCAGCACGACGCCGTCCGCGTCCACCAGCGCGAACTCGCCGCCCACGTCGATGCAGGCGACCGGCTTGCGCAGGACGAGGTCGAGCACGAGCCCCTCGCCCGGAGTGGCCGCGAGGCGCTCCACGCGCTCGACGAAGGACAGGCTCGTCAGGGCGGCCGCCAGCGGGGCGAGGTCGGGCGGCTCGGGCTCGAGCGCGAAGGGCGGCACGGCCGCGAGCAGCGCCTGCAGGCGCTCGAGCCAGCGCGGGTCGGCCCAGGCCGGCAGTGCGGCGAGGCGCACCTCGGCCGGATCGACCCAGCGCTGCGGCGTGGGCGGCTCACCCGCCCTGGCCGCGGCGGGCGCCGCCACGGGCTCCGAGGCCGCCCCTGACGCCTGGGGCCAGAACCACAGGCCAGCCACGCCAGCCGCGAGCCCGAGCAGAGCCAGGACGTACCCGGCCTGCTCCGTGCGCGGAGCCCGGGCCGGGCGCCGGTCGGTCCCCCCGGTCATGCGGCGCTAGCCCGACCTATCCATGAGGCTTCGGCTGCAACATCGCGACTGGCCGCATCTGCAGCGCTTCGCTCCCGCCGAGGCCTCGACGGCCCGATCTGGGCCGCCTCCGGTGCTCTCGGTCACGAATCGCTGCATCCGCGGCCATTCGCGACGTTGCGCTCGAAGCCTCATGGACAGGTCGGGCTAGTTGACGCGCGCCTCGGCGGTCGGGAGCTCGACCTCGCGGGTCGGACCGGCGGTGGTGCCGCGCGCGCCCTTCATCGCGTCCTCGATGAAGAGGTCGATGCTGGTCTGGATCTCGAGGATCTCGTCGCGGCTGAAGGTCAGGCGCGGGGCGTTCTGGGCGTGCAGCTCGTGTCCGAGCAGGCGCGAGATGATCTTGAGGTGCGACAGGGTGCGCTCGAGGCGCGTCTGCTGGGTCCCGGTGGGGCGCGTGCGGTCCATGGAAGGAGATCCGATGCTCTCGGTCGGTTCGGGAAGGGACGGGCGCTCCTTGATACGGAGCGGAGGTGGGCGGCTCAAGCCTTGGCCGAGGATTGCCGCGCGCGGCGCGCGCGCGGGGCGGCGACGGCGCGTGCAGCGCGGTCCTCCAGCCAGGTGAGGAGGAGCCGCACGCCGACGCCGGTCCCACCGCTCCCGCCCTGGTAGTCGCGCTCGTCCACGCCCCAGGCCGTCCCGGCGATGTCGAGGTGTGCCCAGGGCGTTTTCTCGACGAAGTGCGCCAGGAACGCGGCCCCGGCCGAGGAGCCGGCGCCCTGGCCGGAGTTGATGTTCTTCAGGTCGGCCACGGCACCCTTCATGTGCTCCCGGTGCTGGTCGAGCAGCGGCAGCGGCCAGACCAGCTCGCCGGTCGCCTTGCCGGCCGCGACCAGCTCGTCGCGCAGGGGCTCGTCGGTGCCCATCACGCCCGTGAGCTCGTGCCCGAGGGCCGTGATCACCGCCCCCGTCAGGGTGGCCAGGTCGACGATCGCGGCCGGCCGCAGGCGCCGCTCGACGTAGACCAGCGCGTCCGCCAGGACCAGGCGCCCCTCGGCGTCGGTGTTCAGGACCTCGATCGTGGTCCCGTTCATGGCCGTGACCAGGTCGCCGGGCTTGTTCGCGCGGCCGTCCGGCAGGTTCTCGGTGGCGGCGATCACGCCGTGCACCTCGAGCGGCAGGTCGAGCCCGCGCAGGGCCTGGAACACGCCCAGCACGGCGGCCGCGCCGGACATGTCGTACTTCATGTCCTCCATCTTGGCCGAGGGCTTCAGGCTGATGCCGCCGGCGTCGAAGGTCAGGCCCTTGCCGACCAGGGCCAGGCGCTCGCGCGCGCGGCCGCGCGGGCGGTGGGACAGGTGGAGCAGGTAGGCCGGCTCCTCCGAGCCGCGCGCGACCGAGAGGAAGGCGCCCATGCCCAGGCGCGCCAGGCCGCGCTCGTCGAACACGCGCAGGGCCAGGCGCCGGTCGCCGCGCACGAGCGCGCGCGCCTCGGCCACCAGGTCGCGCGGGCGCATGCGGTTGGCGGGCGTGTCCTGCAGCGTGCGCGCGAAGGTGTTGGCGCGTCCGACGAGCTCACCCCGCGCCGCGCCGCGCCGGAAGTCCGCGCCGCCGCCGCACAGCACGACCTCGGCCAGGTACGGCCCCTTGGGCCTGGACTTGAAGCGGCGCAGCGCGTGGCTCGCCAGCACCACGCCCTCGGCCAGCGCCTGGGCCGCACGCTCCGGGCCGCCCGCCAGGCGCGCCACGGCCGGCTCGATCCACAGGACGAGCGTCTTCGCGCGCACCTTCTCGGCCTTGCGCGCGGCGATCGCGGCCGCGCGGCGCAGGCGCTCGTGGTCCGCCTCGGCGCGCTTGCCCAGGCCCACCTGCAGGAAGCGCGCGGCCGGCCCGGCCAGGCAGTCCGTCAGGCGCGTCTCGCGGAACTCGCCCTGGAAGGCGGACAGCGCGAGCGGCGGGACGCGCACGCCGGCCGGCAGGCCGTGGCGCTCGCCCTGCAGGCCGAGCACGCACAGCAGGTCGCCCTTCGGGAGGGCACGCTTCGGGTCTTCGATGCGCAGCTTCATGGGGGCGCGAGGTCCACCGGTCTTCGCCTACATGTCCACGTACTTCGGGCCGCCGCCGCCCTCCGGCACGGTCCACTCGATGATCTGGTACGGGTCGGCCACGTCGCACGTCTTGCAGTGCACGCAGTTCGAGAAGTTGATCACCACGCCGCCGGCCCGGCGCGCCGCGGCCGCGTCGGCGTGCGGCCACTCGTAGACCGCCGCCGGACAGAAGTGCTGGCAGGGATTGCCGTACTCGACCGTGCAGCGCGTGACGCAGAGCTCCGGGTCGCGCACGATCAGGTGCGCGGGCTGGTCCTCCTCGTGGACCGCGCCGGAGTGGTACACGTCGGTCAGCTTGTCGAGCGCGAGCTTGCCGTCGAAGGCCGGCTTGGCGAGGCGCGCCGCGCCGATCGGGCGGCGCCCCTCGTGGTCGGCGCGCGCCGTGCGGCGCGCGACCAGCCCGCGCCCGCCCGTGATCTGCTGCAGGCCCGCGTCGAGGACGCCCGTGAAGAAGCCGGACTGGAAGGCCTGGCGGAAGTTGCGCACGCGGTACAGCTCCTCCTTCGCCCAGGAGGCCTCGAAGCGCGCGGCGTAGCCGGCCAGGGCGGCGGCGCTGGTGTCGTCCTTGCCCAGCGCCTCGGCGAGCGCCTCGGCCGCCATCAGGCCGGACTTGATGGCCAGGTGGATGCCCTTCAGGCGCGCCATGTTGACGAAGCCGCCCGAGTCCCCCACCAGGACGAAGCCGTCGCCGAACAGCTTGGGCATCGCGAAGTAGCCGCCGCCGGGGATCGTCTTCGCGCCGTAGCGCACGATCTCGCCGCCCGCCAGGAGCTCGGCCACGGCCGGGTGCTGCTTCCACTGCGTGAAGAGCGCGTGCGGGTCGAGCTTGACGTCCGGGTGGTCGAGCCCGACCACGTAGCCGAGCGAGAGCCGGCTCTCGGAGAGCCCGTAGATCCAGCCGCCGCCGTAGCCGGAGGTCCCGAGCGGCGCGCCGAGCGTGTGGATCACGTGCCCGGTCAGCTCCTTCGCGCGCGCCTCGGGAATGCGCCAGATCTCCTTGATGCCGGTCTCGTAGAGCTGGTGGTTCCGGCCCGCGTCGAGCCCGAGGCGCGCGACGAGGCCCTTGGCCAGCGAGCCGCGCGTGCCCTCGGCGAAGACCGTCACGCGCGCCTTCACGTTCATGCCCGGCTGGAACTGGGGCTTCTGCTGGCGGTGCTTGTCGAGGCCCGCGTCGCGCGTCTGCACGCCGGTCACGCGCGTGCCGTCGTAGTTGACCACGGCCCCGGCGAAGCCCGGGTACACGTCGATGCCGAGGGCCTCGGCCTCGCCCTTCAGCCAGCGCACGACGCGGTACAGGCTGACCACGAAGTTGCCGTGGTTGCGCAGCGGCGGCGGCACGAACGGGCCGGAGAGGCGCACCTTCCCGCCGCGGGCCTTCAGGTAGTCGACGCAGTCGAAGACGACCGCGCTCTCGACCGGGCAGCCCTTCTCGCGCCAGTCGGGGAAGAGCTCGGCCATGCCCTTCGGGTCCATGACCGCGCCGGAGAGCACGTGGTAGCCGACCTCCTCGGCCTTCTCGAGCACCAGCAACGTCGCGTCGGCCTTGCCGGCCTGGGCCAGCAGGCGCTTGAGCTGGATCGCGCAGGCCAGCCCGGCCGGCCCCGCGCCCACGACGAGCACGTCGACCTCGAGCTCCTCGCGCTCGACGCCTTCGAGATTGAGATGGACTCCGCCCGTCGGCTGCTTCGACATCGGCTCCTTCCTGGACGCTCCGGCGCGGAGCCTAGCAACGCACCCGGCCGCGAACGAGGGCTGGGCTCCTCACAGGGGTCGGTGGGCCTCGGGGTCCAGCAGGAACGGGTTGGAGCGGCGCTCGACACCGAGGGTCGACATCGGCCCGTGCCCCGGCAGGAAGCGCACGTCGTCGCCCAGCGGCAGGAGCCGCTCGCGGATCGAGTGGATCAGCGTGTCGTAGTCCCCGCGCGGGAAGTCGGTGCGCCCGATCGAGCCCTGGAAGAGCACGTCGCCGACCCAGGCGAAGCGCGAGGGGCGGTGGAAGAAGATCACGTGCCCTGGCGTGTGGCCGGGGCAGTGCTCGACCTCCAGCTCGAGGGCCCCCACCGTCACCCGCTCGCCACGCTCGAGCCAGCGGTCGGGCTCGAAGGAGGCGCTCTCCCCCAGCCCGAACATGCGGCCCTGCTCCTCCAGGCGCTCCAGCCAGAAGCGCTCTTCGCGCTGGGGCCCCTCGATGGGGAGCTCGAGCCGCGCGGCCAGCTCGGCCGTGGCGCCGGCGTGGTCGATGTGCCCGTGCGTCAGCAGGATCTTCTCCAGCGTGACCCCCGCGCGCTCGACCGTCGCCAGCAGCCGCTCCGGCTCGCCGCCCGGATCGACCAGCGCGCCGCGGCCGGTGCTGCGGCAGCGCAGCAGCGAGCAGTTCTGCTGGAAGGGCGTGACCGGGACGACCTCGAGCTCCAGCTCGGGGGAGAGCGCGATCAAGGGCGCTCGTCGATCCAGTGGTGGCCGTCGGCGTAGTGCTCCTTCTTCCACAGCGGCACGCGCGCCTTGAGCTCGTCGATCAGGAAGCGCGCGGCCTGGAAGGCGGCGTCACGGTGCGGGCTGGCCACGGCCACGACCACGGCCGGCTCGCCCACGGCCACCGCGCCGGTGCGATGCAGCACCAGCATGCGCAGCGCGTGGCGCTCGTCGTCGCCGGCGATGCGCGCGCGGCACTCCTCGAAGATGCAGGCCATCTCGCTCTCGGCCATGGCCGGGAAGGCCTCGTAGTCGAGGCCCACCACGTCCCTGGCGCGGTTGCGCTCGCGTGCGTTGCCGACGAACAGCACCACCGCGCCGCAGGAGGGGTGCTCGACCCGACGCTGGGCCGCGCCGGCGTCGAGCGCATCGGCCCACAGCTCGAACACGCCGCGCGCCAGGGCCGCGTCGTCCCCGGCGGGCGAGCCGCCCGAGACCGGCGGCAAGAGTGCCAGCTCCTCGCCCTCGGCCAGCGGCGTCGCATCCGGCACGTAGCTCGTCCCGATCACGCCGCGCACGGACTGCAGCGGCCCGAGCTCGGGATGGCGCGCCTCGAGCAGCCGCTTGGCCCCCGCCACGTCCGTCCCGGCCGGCACGCCCTCCAGCACGAGCTGCTCGCGCCCCGCGCGCTCGCGCAGGCTGGCGAAGAGCCGCACCGACAGCCGCACCCTGCCCCCGACCGCCGCTAGAAGGGCGTCTCGTCGACCGCCGCCGGCGAGGGCGCGTCGATGGACTCGCCGCCCTCGTAGCTGGGCGCGCCGCCGCCGCCCCCGCCGCCCCCGCCGCCGCCGTCGCGCCCGCTGGGCCCGACGAACTCCCAGGAGTCCGCGACCACGTAGAGCTTGCTGCGCTTCTGCCCGGTCTGCTTGTCGTCCCAGGTGTCCATGCGCAGCTGGCCCTCGATCAGGGCCGACTTGCCCTTGCCGTGGAAGCGCGCGAAGGCCTCGCCGCGCTTGCCGAAGATCGTCACGTCGACGAAGGTCGGCTGCTCCTTCCAGTTGCCGTCCGCGTCCTGGAAGCGGCGGTTGACCGCCAGGCCGAACTTGACGATGGCCGTCCCGTTGTTCGCGAAGCGAGTCTCGCAGTCGCGCGTCAGGTTGCCCATCAGGATGATCTTGTTGAAGTTGCCCATGGCTGGTGTCCCGGCTGGTGTTGCGCTCGGGGCGAGTCTAGCGACCCGCGCACTCGATCGGAATGGCGCGCCCGCACGCGTGCCCCGTTGATCGCGGCCTGCCCCACGCTACGCTCCCGCCCATGGAGCACCCCGAGACGCGCACCCCGACCGGCCGCGAGCGCCGCGCCCACCCGCGCGCCGCCTGCGACGGCACCCTGACGCTGGAGCTGGCCGACGGAGCCCATCGCGCGCGCCTGCGCGACGTGTCGCGGGCCGGGATCTGCTTCTACCTGGACCGCCCGCTGGCGGAGATGACGCTGCTGGGCGTGCGCATCGACCTCCCGGGCCGCCCGAGCGAGCCGCCGGTCCGCATCCAGGGCCGCGGCGTGGTCGTACGCAGCCTGCCCCTGGCGCGCGCCGTCGACCACTACGAGATCGCGGTCTTCCTTAACGAGCTGGGCGAGGACGAGCGCGAGAGCCTGGACGCCTTCGTGGCCAGCCGCGGCTGATCCGGCTCCTTCCCTTCCTCTCCGCGCTCTCCGCGTTCCTTCTGGATCAGCAGGAAAGGAGAAGAGGAGCGTGGAGACGCGGAGGGCGCAGAGGAAGAAGAGAAGGCGGGGGCGGCGCTCAGCGCGTGGGCAGGATGCCCTCGCCCGTGCGCTTGAGCCACCACTGCTCCCAGCGCGCGATCGACTTGTCGCGCTCGCCCTGGGCCGCGCGCGGGTCGAAGTCGAAGCGCTCGTGGGTCGCCTCCTCGAGCGCGTCGGCGCACAGGGCGCGCGTGAAGAGGCGCGTGTCGCGCAGCCCCTGGATCAGGGTCGGCATCGCGCTCCAGTCGCCCAGGCGCACCAGCGTGCGCGCGCGCTCGAGGCCGAGGTCGCTCTTCAGGCGCTCCTCCGACCAGGCCAGGCCCTGGATGTGCGGCACGAGGCGCGAGTCGCGCGTCGCTCCCATCGAGGCCAGCGCGGCCGCGGCCACGTCGTCGCGCCCGTCGGTCGCCAGGCGCAGGAGCACCTCGTAGGCCGGCTCGCCGATCGAGGCGAACCAGCGGATCTGCTCCAGGCGATCGAAGCCGTGGCTGTAGGGCAGGCGCGCGGCCTCGTCCTCGATCTGCTGCTCCAGGAGCGGCGTGGCGCGCACGAACTCGCCATCCGCGGACTCGTCGCGCACGTCGCGCGAGGAGCCGGCGCAGGCGCCGAGGAGCAGGAGGGTGAGGAGGGACAGCGGCTTCTGGATCGGGCTCATGGGGGCTCCGGGAGAGGGATTTCTTTCGCGCTGGCCCGTCTATCGGTCGAGGGTGCGAAGTCCTTGACCGCGGCTCGCCACCAGGGCGGCCAGGAAGAGCACGGCCAGGGCCAGGGCGAGCGCCGCCAGGGCCAGCCGGTGGGAGGCGCGCCCGGGGGGTAGGCCGGCCTGGCGCTCGGCCACCGGCACGGGCGGGCAGGCACGCTCGCGCCAGGCGAGCTCGTCCCCCGGCCCGACCGTCACCGGCACCACCGGGGCGTCGGGCTCGTCGTCGGGCTCACCCAGGAGCAGGAGGTAGGCCCCCGGCGACGTCTCGCGCGCGAGCCAGCCCTCGCGCGTCGCGAGCACGTCGCCGGCCGGCCCACCCGGCGGCAGGAGGCGCAGCTCCTCCGGTTCCCGCCCCGGCGCGATCAGGCGCACGCGCCGCTCCGGCGCCCCCTCGCGCGGCAGGCCCTCGAGGACGAGGTGCCGCCCGGTGGCGCGCGCCGTCGGCCCGGCGGGGGCGGTCGGGCCGCGCGCGAGCCAGCGCAGGAGCCCGTCGAACTCGGCCGGCTCGCCCAGGCCCAGGCGCAGGTAGCGGCTGGCCCAGGGCGCGCCGGGACGCGCGGCGAACAGCGCCGTGCGCCCGAGCCCCGCGCGCGCCAGGGCCAGGACCGGCTCGCCCTCCTCGTTCTCCCACAGCGCCTCGGCCCCGGGCCGCAGGCGGTTGCGCACGTGGCGCTCGAGGGGCGCCAGCGTCTGCCCGGCCGCCGCGCTCAGGACCTCGTCCGCCAGCGAGCCCGGCGCGCGCGGCGCGGGCCGCACGGCGAGCTCGCCCTCCGCCAGCTGGCTCCCGGAGAGCTCGCGATGGAACACGGCGCGCAGCGCGTCGAGCGTGTCGCCCGCGCGCACGTTCTCGGGGCCCTCGGCCAGGGCCGCGAGCAGCGCGAGGTTCGGCGCGCCCACCGCGATCACGACCAGGCGCACGCGCGCGGCGCGCAGCGCCTGGACCAGGGTGCGCGCGCTCCCCAGGGGATCCGGCAGGCCCTCGCGCTCCCAGCCGTCCGTCAGGAGCAGCGCCAGGGTCTCGTGCTCGCCGGCCGAGCGCGCCAGCTCGGAGAGCGCCGCCAGCAGGTAGGTCGTGCCGGACGGGACGCGCAGCGCGAGCAGGTCGCGAGCCGCCGCGCGGGCCGCCTGCCGGTCCTCGGCGCGGCTCGCGCTGCGCTGCTTGAGCAGGTGCTCGGGCTCGAGCCGCCCGGTGAAGAAGCGCAGGCTCACGCGGTCGCTCGGAAGCGCGGCCGCGACCAGCTCGAGCGCCGCCGCGCGCACCGTCTCGAAGGGCTGACCCTCCATGCTGCCGGAGCCGTCCACCAGCAGCACCACGTCGCGTGGCGGGCTCTCCCGCGCGCGCGGCTCGCAGGGCAAGAGGCGCGCCAGCTCGCCCCCGGTCTCGCCCGGGATCCAGCCGGCGAGGAAGGCGTAGCCCGAGAGGGCGAGCCAGCCGCCGCCGCGGCGCACGAAGGGCGCCAGCACCTCGGCCGGGAGCGCCTCCGGTGAGAGGTCGAAGGTGATCACGGCCGCCAGCTCGTCCAGCACGCCCGGCAGCTCCTCCGGCCGCAGGAACAGGAACTGCAACCCGGCCAGGGCCGAGCGTCCGCTCGGCGCGAGCCAGGCCTCGGCCACGGAGCGCAGCTCGGGCATCACGACCACGCCCAGCACGCGGGCGCCACCGGCCAGCGTGGTGGCCGCGAGCGCGTCGTTCTCGGGCCAGGCGTCGCCGGCCAGCTCCGCGCGCGCGCGCACCAGCGTGCGCCCGAAGCCGGCCGGGCCGAGCGCGAGCGGCAGCTCGAAGGCTCCGCCGCCGGCCGGGAGCGCGAGTGCGCTCGCAAGCGTGCGCACCCCTCCCTCCTCCGCGACCTCGAGCACCAGCCGCGCCGACGCGGCCGGCTCCATCCCCGGCCGGTAGAGCCCGCGCACCAGTGCCACCAGCGGCGCGCCGGCCTCGATGCGCGCGGGCAGCGCGAGCTCCAGCAGCGCGAGGTCGCTCTCCTGCGCAGGCGGCGGCGCGCGCACCGCGCAGGCCACGCCGGCGGCGGCGAGCCGGGCCCAGGCTCCGGCCGGGCTCGCGCCGGTGTGCGTGGCGGGCCCGAGCAGGACCAGGTGCACGGCGGGCCGCGGCGAGGCCGCCAGGAGCTCGACCGCGAGCAGGGCGTCCGCCAGACGCGTCGCGCCGCGCGCGAGGGCCAGCGCCGGGTCATAGGGCGGCCCATCGCGGCCCGCGAGGGCGTCGTGGAAGCGCTCCGGCGGCCCGGGGCCGAAGCCGGTCGCGACGCCATCGGCGAAGGCCAGCACGGCCAGCTCGGCCCCTTCCGCCGCGGCCTCGTCCGCGCTGCGCGCGAGCTCGGAGCGCACCCACGCGAGCCACCCGCGCGGGCGTGCGACGCTGGCCGAGGCGTCCACCAGCGCGATCACGAGCGGCGGCCGCGCCAGCCCCGGGTCCGGCGTGCGCGGCAGGAGGAGCCAGGCCGCGACGGCGAGCAGCCCCAGGGCCGCGAGCCAGGCCCCGCGCTCCACCGCGCGCACGGCGCTCATCCCGCGGGCTCGGCGCGTGCGATCCAGCCGCCGCCCAGCAGCCGCTCACCGTGGTAGAGCGCCGCGCCCTGGCCGGGCGCGACGGCGACCTCGGGCTCGTCGAAGACGACGCGCGCCTCGTCGCCGGAGAGCTCGACCGTGGCCGGCACCGCGCCGTGGCGATAGCGGATCTGCACCTCGGCCCGGAAGGACCCGGCCGGCGGGTCGAAGCCGATCCAGTTCAGCTCGCGCGCGACGAGCGCGCGGCTGCCGCACTCCTCGGCCGTGCCGAGCACGACCGTGCCGCGCTCGGGCTCGATGCGCACCACGTACAGCGGCACGCCGGCGGCGACGCCCAGCCCGCGGCGCTGGCCGACGGTGAAGTGCTCGGTCCCGGCGTGCCGGCCGAGCTCGCGCCCGGCGGTGTCGACCAGCGGGCCCGGGTGCAGCTCGACCTCGTGCTGCGCGAGCAGCGCGCGGTAGTCGTTGCCCGGCACGAAGCAGATCTCCTGGCTGTCGGGCTTCTCGGCCGTGCGGATGCCGGCCTCGGCCGCCAGGCGCCGCACCTCGGGCTTGGCCAGGCCCCCGAGCGGCAGGAGCGTGCGCGCCAGGTTCTCCTCGCGCACGCAGAAGAGCTGGTAGGACTGGTCCTTGTCGCGGTCGAGCCCGCGCCGGACGCGCGGACGCCCGGCCGCGTCGCGCTCGACGCGCGCGTAGTGGCCGGTGGCGACGAAGTCGGCCCCCAGCTCGTCGGCGAAGGAGAACAGGCGCCCGAACTTGAGGTCGCGGTTGCACACCGCGCAGGGGTTGGGCGTGCGCCCGGCCGCGTACTCGGCCAGGAAGTAGCGGATGATCGCGCCGAACTCGTCCGCGAGATCGACCGCCTGGAAGGGAATCCCGAGCCCGGCCGCCACCATGCGGGCGTCGCGCGCGTCTCCCACCGAGCAGCAGGACTTCTTGCGCGCCTCGCCCTCCTCCACGTGGACCCCGTTGCGCATGAACAGGCCGACCAGCTCGTACCCCTCGCGGGCGAGCAGCCAGGCCGCGACCGAGCTGTCGACGCCGCCGCTCATGGCGACGACGACGCGCCGGCGCTCCGTCCTTTGGGTGGGCGAGGGGCTGGGCGAGGGCATGGGGAGCCGCCGGCGGAGGCCGGAGGGACCCCAGAGACTAGGCCGCCCGGGGAAGAGCGGCCAGCCCGACCGGGCCGACCTTTGGGGGCGGAGGCGGATCGAGTACCGTGCTCGCCCTCCCATGCCGACGCTCCTCCTCCTCCTCCTGCAAGAGACCCCCGCTGCACCGCCCTCCGCCTCGCCCCTGGGGGGGCCCTTCATCCCGCTCCTCGTCATCGGGGTCCTGTTCTTCTTCCTGATGATCCTGCCCGAGCGCAAGCGGCAGAAGCAGCGCCAGAAGATGCTCGAGGCCCTGAAGAAGGGCGACCGCGTGATGACGAGCAGCGGGATCTACGGGACGGTGGTCAGCGTGACGAACGACCTGGCCGTGCTGCAGGTGGCCGACAACGTGCGCCTGCGCTTCTCGCGCTCGGCCGTGCAGAACGTGGTCGAGCCCGACAAGGAGCCGGCCCTCGAGGAGAAGAAGGCCGAGCCGAGCAAGGCCTAGCCGATCGCAGATCGGCTACTCCCCGTCAGGGTGACCGCACCGGTTCCCCGGGCGGGCAGAGCCCGCCCGGGGATCCGGTGCGCGGTTTTCCGGACGCCCTCCGCCCCCCGGCGGCGCTCCCCGCCACGCCCCCGCCGGCCCGCAACCGTCCCTGCCCCCCGTTCCTGACGCGCCTCCTCGCGCTCCTCTCCCCCACCCTCGCCCTGCCCCGCCTCGCCCCCGGCGACCCGCGCTTCGCGCGCGCCGGCGAGCGCCTGGCCGCGCGCCACCTGCGCCGGCTCGGCTGGCGCCTGCTCGGCACGCGCGTGCGCACCGCCTGGGCCGAGATCGACCTCCTGCTCGAGGACCACGGCACGCTGGTGGCCGTCGAGGTCAAGACCGGGCGCAGCGGGCCGCGCTTCCAGCCCGGGATGCGCCTCGGCCCGGTGACGGTCGCGCGCCTCGAGCGCGCCGTGCGCACGCTGGCGCGCGGCGCGCCGGCGCGCGTCGACCTGGTCGAGGTGCGGCTCGAGACCGGCGGCCGGATCGCGCTCGTGCGCCGGGCCGATCTCCGCGCGAGGGAGGAATGAGGCCCGCGGCCGCGCTCGCACCCTGGAAAAGCCTTCCGCCCTGGCCGGAGCGCTCGCCGCGGGGACCCCGGCTCCTCCGCCCCTTGAGGTACAGTTCGCTGATGCGGTCCTCGCCCCCCGGCAGGCGGGGTCCGGACCGCGCCACCACCGCTCCACGGGCGCTCCACCACCCGGAGCGCCGGACATGCTGAACGTCCTGCGCCACTACCTTCCCTTCCGGAAGGCCCTGCTCGTCGCCAGCGAGCTCGTGCTGATCACGGTGGTGGTGCTGCTGGTCATGTCCGCCCACCTGTGGACGCCGGACGAGGCCGTGCGGCGCCAGCTCGCCCTGGAGAGCCTCGACCCGGCCAGCGCGCGCTGGCGGGTGCTGCTCTCGGCGCTGATGGTGGCGGTGCTGGCGCAGCTCACGCTGGCCTTCAACGAGCTCTACGACTTCCGCGTGTCCAGCTCGCGCTTCGAGCGCATGGCGCGCTTCCTGACCTCCAGCTCGACCGCGGTCCTGCTGGTGACGCTGAGCCTGGTGCTGGTGCGCGCCTGGGACGTCGAGCGCGTGCTCGAGTTCCCGCCCCTGCCCTTCACGCAGACGGCCGTGCTCCTGACCTCGGCCCTGTTCGCGGCCTTCGTGGGCGTGTTCCTGTGGCGCCAGGTGTTCCACTCCCTGATCGGGCGCTCGAGCTTCCGCGAGCGCCTGCTGATCCTGGGCTCCGGGCGCACGGCCAAGCGCCTGATCGACGAGCTCTCCGGGCGCCAGAGCACGGGCTTCGAGCTGGTGGCGCTGCTGGCGAAGAGCGACTCCGCGAGCGAGCGGCGCGTGCGCGATCGGCGCGGCGACGCGCCCACCACCGGCAACCCCTGGTTCGAGGCCAGCCAGCGCGGCCAGGAGGGCGGCGCGGTGTTCGAGAGCCTGAGCGAGACCAAGCTCCTCCTGGCGACGCGCCCCGGCGCGGCCCTCGAGGAGGCTCCGGACGGCGCCGGCCAGCGCGAGCCGCTGCCGGAGCTGTGCCAGCGCCTGGGGATCGACGTGATCGTGGTGGCCGTCGAGGAGCGCCGCGGGAGCCTGCCGACCGACGAGCTCCTGCGCTGCCGGCTCGACGGCATCGTGGTGCAGGAGGCCGAGTCCTTCTTCGAGCGCCTGACCGGCAAGATCCCGGCCGAGGCCATGCGGCCCTCGTACCTGATCTTCAACCAGGGCTTCGAGATGCACCCGCTGGCGGCGGTCACGAAGCGCCTGGTGGACTTCGCGCTGGCGCTGGTCGGGATCCTGCTGACCTGGCCGGCGATGCTGGCGGTCGCGATCGCCGTGCGCCTCGACTCCGCCGGTCCGGTGCTGTTCCGCCAGGAGCGCACGGGCCAGGGCGGGCGCTCCTTCACGCTGTGCAAGTTCCGCAGCATGCGCGCCGACGCGGAGAAGCACTCCGGTCCGGTGTGGGCCGCCGAGGACGACCCGCGCGTGACGCGCGTCGGCCGCGTGATCCGCAAGACGCGCCTGGACGAGCTGCCGCAGCTGTTCAACGTCCTGGCCGGCTCGATGTCGCTGGTCGGTCCGCGCCCCGAGCGCCCGCACTTCGTGGCCGAGCTGGCGGAGAAGCTGCCCTACTACAACCAGCGCCACTCGGTGAAGCCCGGCGTCACGGGCTGGGCCCAGATCAACTACCCCTACGGGAGCTCGGTCGAGGACGCGCTGCAGAAGCTCCAGTACGACCTGTTCTACATCAAGTACCAGTCGCTGCTCTTCGACCTCTCGATCCTGTTCAACACGGTCAAGACGGTGCTGCTGCGCAAGGGCACCTGACGCACATGCGTCACTCGGGCGGCATCCGCTCCCACAGGTAGCGCGCGAGCAGCGCGTAGACGTGGTGCAGCGTGCCCGGCCCCTCGTTGATCGCGTGCGAGCGGTTCGGGTAGAGCATGAACTCGAAGGGCTTGCCGAGCTCCACCAGGCGGTCGATCAGGCGCTCGGTCCCCTGCATGTGCACGTTGTCGTCGCCGCTGCCGTGCACGAGCAGGAGCGGATCCTCCAGGCCCTGCGCGTGGGTGATCGGCGAGTTCAGGCGGTAGGCCTCGGCGTCGGTCGCCGGCAGGCCCGTGTAGCGCTCCTGGTAGATCGAGTCGTAGAGCGCCACGTCCGGGACGGGCGCCACGGACATGCCCAGCGCGTAGACCGCCGCGTGACGGAAGAGCAGGTTCAGCGTCATCGTGCCGCCGCCGCTCCAGCCCCACACGGCGACGCGCTGCGGGTCCAGGTACGGGTGGCGCGCGCACAGCGCGCGCACGGCCGCCGCCTGCTGGTCCGAGCCGACCACCCCGAAGCGCTGGTAGGTGCTCTTGCGCCAGGCCTTGCCGCGCGGCCCGGGGGTGCCCTGCGTGTCGACGCAGGCGACCACGTAGCCGGACTCGGCCAGGGCGTGGTGGAAGAGCCCGCGCACGCCCTTCCAGGCGTCGTTCGCCTGCACCGCGCTGGGCTCGTTGTAGACGTGCATCAGGAGCGGGTAGCGGCGCGCGGGATCGAAGTCGGCCGGCTTCATCATCCAGCCGTCCAGCTCGACGCCGTCCGCGATCGGCAGGCGGAAGAACTCCGTCGCGACCGGCCGGAAGGCGCCCAGGCGCGCGGCCAGGGCCGCGTTGTCCTCGAGCGTGCGCAGCGGCTCGTGACCCGGCAGGCGCACCAGCTCGACCACCGGCGGGCGGTCGATCCCCGAGCACGTGTGCAGCGCGAAGTCCGCGCCGGGCGCCAGGTCGTAGACGTGCGTGCCGGGCTGGTCGGCGGGCGTCACGCGCTCGGCGCGCCCGTCCGCCAGGGCGACGCGGTAGAGGAAGCGCCGCGTCGCGTCCTCCGGCGAGGCCTGCAGGTACAGCCAGCCGCGCGCGGCGTCGAGCCCGACGAGGGCCGTCAGGTCGTAGGCGCCGGGCGTCAGGCAGCGCCATGCGCCCGTGCGCGCGACGCTCCAGGCCTGGCGCCAGCCGTCACGCTCGCTGATCCACAGGAGGCTCCCGTCTCCCAGCCACTGCCAGTCGTCGACCACGTCGAGCCAGGCGCCCGGGGCCTGATCGCGGAAGAACTCGCGCGCCGTGCCGCTGGCCGCGTCCGCCAGCCACACGACGTTGCGCTGCTGGCGCCGATCCATCTGCTGCAGGACGAGCTCGTCCGAGCCCGGGACCCACTCCATGCGCGGCACGTAGTGCTCGCGCGGGTCGCCGGGCAGCTCGATCCAGCGCGGCGCGCCGCCCGTGGCCGCGACCACCCCGATCCGGACGGCCGAGTTCGATTGGCCCGCCTTGGGGTACGGGATCGTGCTCAGGAGCGGGTAGAGCGCCGCGGTCGTGTTGATCAGGGTGTAGAGCGGCACGCCGCTCGAGTCGAAGTGCCAGAAGGCGATCGACTGCCCGTCCGGGCTCCAGCGCCAGCCGTCGCGCAGGTCGAACTCCTCCTCGTAGACCCAGTCGGAGGTCCCGTTGATGCTCGTCGGCGAGCCGTCGTGGGTCAGGCGCGTGAGCGCGCCGCTGGCCAGGTCCTCGACGTAGAGGTCGTTCTGGCGCACGTAGGCGGCGCGCGTGCCGTCGGGCGAGAGCTTGGCGAACATCAGGCTCGCCTCGGGCGCGTCGCCGCCGAGCTGGCGCAGCTTCCCGGAGCCGAGCTCGAGCACCCAGTAGTCGCCGCGCGTGTTCTGGCGCCAGACCTTGCGCGTGTTCGTGAAGACCAGCACGCGCGCGCCGTCGGCCGCGAAGGCGTAGTCCTCCAGCGCCAGCGGGGCCGTGCCGCCCTCCGGCACCAGGCGCTCGGCCGCCACCAGGACCGAGCGCGCCCCGCTGGCGGCGTCGTAGCGCACGAGGTCGCTGCCGCCGGCGAGCGTGGCCGAGGGCTCGACCGTGGCGTAGCTGCGCGCGTCGAGCCAGCGCGCCGGCCCGAAGCTGCGCGGCGCGAACTCCTGCAGGAGGAAGATCTCCTCCAGGCGCCGCCCGAGCCGCTCGGCGCGCGCGTCCGCCTCCGACTCCGTCGCGTGGGCCCCGCCGGCCCGGCAGGCGCCCGCCAGGACCAGGAGACCGAGGACGGGGACGTTTCGCGCGCGCTGGGTTCGCTGCATGGGAGGCCTCCGGGGGCGCCCACCATAGCGAGGCCCCGCGGCCACGCCACGCTCCGGCCGGGGCCGGCGTCAGCCTCCGCTGCGCGCGCGCCGGTGGCGCTCGACGTGCACGGCGAGCAGCGCCAGGTCCGGCGGGTTCACC
>Ga0315910_10002093_pt1 | contig 17810 bp, 12 predicted proteins | sample EdamamesoilMG_FD_204470 | JGI IMG/M metagenome (GOLD analysis project Ga0315910, IMG submission 204470) | Garden soil microbial communities collected in Santa Monica, California, United States - Edamame soil | ecosystem: Environmental > Terrestrial > Soil > Garden | place: USA: California... | reverse complement strand
GCTTCGTCGCTCAAGCGTTCGCCTCCGGGTGCAGGAATCCTGCCAGGTACCACTCGTAGAATAAATCGGCTTGTGCCGCGCGCACAAGCGCGCGGCGCCGGTCGGCCAGCGCGCGCAGGGCTGGCGATGCGGGGTACTCCTCCCCATTGCAGTAGCAGTGCTTCCCGCTGGTGAGCAGCTGCGTCTTCGCATCGAGCACCACCGCCTTGCTGCGAGCGAAGGTCGCCCGCGCCAACGGGCGCGCCGGCGGCCGGAAGACGACATGCTGCTTGGGCGAGGTGAGGAAGCGGCCGAGGAAGCGGGCCGCGTCACCGTGCGACCAACGGATCTTCCCCAAGGTGTTCGCGGTGTGCTGCACCATCGCGCGCGGAATCTCCCCGCTGCGCACCGCCGGCCGCAGGCCGGGATCGCGGTACTGCGACTGCGGCAATCCGCGCTCGTGCAGGTAGTCGAGGAATCCGGCAGCCAGCTCGCCGCCTTGCGGCGCGCGCAGCCCGATCGAGCAGGTGAAGCATTCGTCCAGCGCCACGCCATCGTGGCCCCAGCCCGGCGGCAGGTAGAGCAGGTCGCCGGGTTCGGCGAGGATTTCCTCGTCGGGAGCAAATCCGTCGATGAGCTTGAGCGGGGCGCCCTCGACCAGGCGCCAGCGCCGCGGCCGCTGCAGGCGCCACACGCGCCGTCCCGCGCCCTGCACCAGGAACACGTCGTAGGAGTCGACATGCGGGCCGACCCCGCCGCCCGGCGCCGCCCAGCTCACCATGACGTCGTCCAGGCGCGCCTGCGGCAGGAAGGAGAACATGCGCAGCAGGCGGTCCGCGGCCGCGAGATGCAGGTTGACGCCCTGCACCAGCAAGGTGGCGTTGCGCTGCAGCGTGGTGCGCGCGAGCGGGCCGTGCACCACGGTCCAGCGGGCGCCGGCGCGGCGCACCAGGCGCGACTCGACGTCGGGCCGCGCCGCCAGCCGAAGCAGCTGCTCACGCGAGGCCACGCCGCGGAAGCCCGGCAGCGCGCCGCGCACCAGCAGCGGCCTTTTCTGCCAGTGGCGGCGCAAAAACTCCTGCGCGGACAAGCCCCCTAGCGCGCGAATCTTCATCACTGGATTATATGTGGCGGAAAAAATACTTTGCGCGCAACACTGCAGCGGCGCGCTTGCCCTGCGGCAATCGATGTGCATTAGAATCACCCGCGACGAATCCAGCCATGCTGCAACCGGGACAAGCCGCACCAGCCTTCGTGCTTCCCGACGCCGACATGCAGAACGTAAGCCTGTCGGCGTTCAAGGGACGCAAGCACGTGGTGGTGTATTTCTACCCGCGCGACGGCACGCCGAGCTGCATCCAGGAAGCCGCCGACTTCTCCGACCACGGCGAGCAGTTCGACAAGCACGACTGCGTGGTGCTGGGCATCTCGCGCGACGACTGCCTGTCGCACGCCGCGTTCCGCGACAAGCACGGCCTGTCGATCGGCCTGCTGTCGGACACCGAGGGCGAGGTCTGCCGCCGCTACGGCGTGCTGCAGGAGAAGGAAACCGAAGGCGTGCGGCGCGAATGCCTGGTGCGCTCCACCTTCGTCATCGACAAGCAGGGCGTGATCCGGCACGCGCACTACGGCGTCGCGCCGCGCGGCCACGCCACCGAGATCTACGACGTCGTCAAGCGCCTGAAGTCCTGACGGGCTATCATCCCCGCCTGGAGAGGGGGAGGAGGGCCGCCAGATGATGGAAGTCTTTTCCTACGGCATCGGCACGCTGGTCGCGCTCGCGCTGTTCCTCGCGCTCGTCTACGTCTTCATCAGCGACATCACGCAGAAGAAGCACGGGGTGCTGCGCAACTTCCCCGTGGTCGGCCACCTGCGCTACTTCTTCGAGGAGATGGGCGAGTACTTCCGCCAGTACTTCTTCTCCGGCGACCGCGAGGAGATGCCGTTCAACCGCGCCACGCGCGGCTGGGTGTACCGCCTGGCGAAGAACGAGGGCGGCACCATCGGCTTCGGCTCGACCTACGACCTGCACCAGCCGGGCGCGGTGATCTTCGTCAACCACCCGTTCCCGGTGCTGGAGGAGGAGCGGCTGCCCACGCCCTCGCTCACGCTGGGCGAGGGCTACTGCAAGGAGCCGTTCACCGCCCGGTCGATCGTCAATGTCAGCGGCATGAGCTATGGCGCGATCTCGGCGCCGGCGGTGCGCTCGCTGTCGCGCGGCGCGGCGATCGCCGGCTGCTGGATGGACACCGGCGAGGGCGGCCTGTCGCCCTACCACCTGGAGGGCGGCTGCGACGTCGTGATGCAGATCGGCACCGCGAAGTACGGCGTGCGCGACGCGCAAGGCAGCCTTTCCGCCGAGCGGCTGCTCGAGCTCGCCAAGGTGGTGAAGGCGTTCGAGATCAAGCTGTCGCAGGGCGCCAAGCCGGGCAAGGGCGGCGTGCTGCCGGGCAAGAAGGTCACCGCGGAGATCGCCCAGATCCGCGGCATCCCCGAGGGGCGCGATTCGATCAGCCCCAACCGCCACCGCGACATCTCGAACATGAACGAGCTGCTCGACAAGGTGGCGTGGATCCGCGACCTCACCGGGCGGCCGGTGGGCGTGAAGACCGCCATCGGCGGCTGGCGCTTCATGAACGAGCTTGCCGAGGCGGCCAATCGCCGCGGGCTGGAGTTCGCGCCGGACTTCCTCGTCATCGACGGCGGCGAAGGCGGCTCGGGCGCGGCGCCGCAGGCGCTCGCCGACCACATGAGCCTGTCCATCGACGAGGCGCTGCCGCGGGTGGTGGACGCGCTGATCGAGGGCGGCCTGCGCCAGCGCGTGCGCGTGGTGGCCTCGGGCAAGATCATCACCTCGGCGCGCGCCGCCTGGGCCTTGTGCGTGGGCGCGGATTTCATCAACACCGCGCGCGGCTTCATGTTCTCGCTGGGCTGCATCCAGGCGCTGCGCTGCCACCAGAACACCTGCCCGACCGGCGTCACCACGCACAACAAGCGCCTGCAGCGGGCGCTGGTGGTGGAGGAGAAATACCTGCGCGTGGCCAACTACGCCATGAACATGAACCGCGAGGTGGACATGATCGCGCACTCCTGCGGCGTGCGGCACGCGCGGGAGCTCAAGCGCGAGCACGTGCGCATCGTGCAGGCCAACCACCAGTCGATCGCCATGAACATGATGTATCCGTATCCCGAGCCGAAGGCAAAGATCAAGGCCGCATGAGGTTCCTGCTGCTCCTGCTGCTGCCGCTGCAGGCGCTCGCGCTGACGCAGGACGCCAAGGAGTGGCTCGCCATCTCGGCGAAACTCGAGCCGGTGCAGTGCGAGAAGCGCCAGTTGCGGCGCCAGATGGTGATGGCGCAGGTGCAGGACCAGCCCGAGGAAATGCGCAAGCTGCGCGCGCGCGAGTTGGAGCTGAACCGCGACAAGGAAACCGCGCGGCTGGAACAGCGCCTCGCGGAGCTCGAGAAGCGCATGGCCGACGGCAAGGGCGGCATGCGCGACCCGCAGGACCTCGATGCGATCAGCCTGCAGCAGCGGCAGGCCTTCTACCGCTGCGAATAGACAAGCTGTCCCTATTTATTCAGCCAGCGGTTCCAGATTGCGCGCGCAGGGTTGATCAGTTCCGAGGCCGTGAGGCCCACGCCGACGCCGGCTTCGTCCGCGGCGAGGCCGTGCAGGTGCACCCCCAGCACCAGCGCCGCTTCGCCCGAGAGCTTCTGCGCCAGCAGCGCGCCGAGGATGCCGGCCAGCACGTCGCCCATGCCGGCGGAGGCCATGCCCGGGTTGCCCGAGGTGTTGATGAACCAGTGGCCGTCGCGCGCCACCATCACGCTGCCGTTGCCCTTGAGCACGACATGCGCGTTGAGCTCCGTCGACAGGCGCCGCGCCGCGGCGAGGCGATCGGCCTGCACCTCCGCGGTTTTCGCGCCCAGCAGCCGCGCGGCTTCCGCCGGATGCGGCGTGAGCAGGGTGTCGGCCCTGCGCTTGGCGCAGGCTGCGCGCAGGCCCGAGTCCTCGGCGATCAGGTTGAGCGCGTCGGCGTCGAGCACGCAGGGGATGTCGCTCGCCAGCACGGCGCCGACCAGCGCGGAGGCGCGCTCGCTTTGTCCCAGTCCCGGCCCGGCGACGAGGGCATCGAGGTCCTGCCCGAGCGCATCGTCCGGATGGCGCAGCATCAGCTCGGGCGTCAGCGGGTCCAGCGACAGCTCCTCCAGCATGCCGACATAGACGCGCCCGGCGCCGAGCTTCAGGGCCGCGCGGGCGGCGAGCAGCGCTGCGCCGGTCATGCCTTGCGCGCCGCCGAGGATCGCCACCGAGCCGGCGAGGCCCTTGTGGAAGTTCTGCGGCCGCGCCTTGAGCACGTCGGCAAACAGGCCGGGCGCTGCCGTCCAGCCGGTGGCCCGCGCGAGCTTGTGCAGGTCCAGTCCCAGGCCGGCGACGGAGACCTCGCCGCAGTGGTCGGGCCCGTCGAGGGTGAGCAGGCCCGGCTTGAGGGCGATGAAGGTGATGGTGTGCGTGGCGCGCACGGCGCGGCCGAGCGCGCGCCCCGTATCGGCGGCGATGCCGCTCGGAACGTCGAGCGCCAGTCGCGGGCAGTCCTGTGCGTTGGCGTAGTTCACCAGCTTGGCGAATTCGCCCTCGATGTCGCGCGCGAGGCCGATGCCGAACAGGCCGTCCACCACCAGGCCCCAGCGCTTGTCCACCGGCAGGATGGCGGCGTCGGCAACGGTGGCCAGGGTGACGCGGAAGAACTTCTGCCGCAGGAGCTCCGCGACGATCCTCGCGTCGCCGCCGTTGTCGCCCGGACCGGCCAGCACCAGCACGTCCTTCGCCGTATCGGCGCAGAGCCGTGACGCCAGTTCCGCCGCCGCCTCCGCCGCACGCTGCATCAGCGGCAGGTCCTTCGCCGCCGCTTCGATGCGGCGGATGTCCTTCGTCAGGTAGATAGGCAGGGTCATGAAAAATAGGGACAGACCCTATTTACCACGATATGAAAAATAGGGTCTGTCCCTATTTATTCCTACTTCTTCGTCACCCCGAGCAGCGCGTCGGGCAGCCAGGTGGCGATCTGCGGGAAGGCCACCACGACCGCGAGCGCCACCACCATCATGCAGAAGAACGGGATCGAGGCGAGCGCCACGTAGTTGGAGTCGCGTCCGCTCATGGTCTGCAGCACGAACAGGTTGAAGCCCAGCGGCGGGGTGAGCTCGGCGATCTCCACCAGGATGACGATGAAGATGCCGAACCAGATCAAGTTGAAGCCTGCCGCCTCGACCATCGGCAGCACGATCGAGGTGGTGAGCACGATCATCGAGATGCCGTCCAGTGCCGTGCCGAGCAGGAGGTAGATGATCGCCAGCACCGCGATCAGGCCGACGGGGCTCACGCCGAGGGACACCACCCATTCCGCCAGCGCGCGCGGGATGCCGGTGAAGGCCATGGCCGAGCTGAGGAAGGAAGCCCCGGCGAGGATGAACAGGATCATGCACGACAGCCGCGTCGCGCCCATCAGGCTCGACCAGAAGTTCTCGCGCGTGAGGGTGCCGCTCCATCCGGCGATCACCAGCGCCCCCAGCACGCCGAAGGAGGCCGCCTCGGTCGCCGTGGCGTAGCCGGTGAACATCACGCCCATGATGAACGTGATGAGCAGCAGGACGGGGATCAGCAGCCGCGCGCGGCGCAGGCGCTCCATGAATCCCAGGTTGTCCACGTGCTGCGGCGTCTTCGACGGGTTGAGCAGCGCCCAGACGATGATGTAGCCGGAGAACAGCGCGATCAGCAGGATCCCGGGGAGGATGCCGGCGACGAACATCTTGAGGATCGACACCTCCGCCGCCACGGCGTAGACGATCATGATGATCGAAGGCGGGATCAGCAGGCCGAGCGTCCCGGCGCCGCACAGCGAGCCGAGGCACATCTTCTCGTCGTAGCCGCGCTTGACCAGCTCGGGCAGCGCCACCTTGGCGATGGTGGCGCAGGTGGCCGAGGAGGAGCCCGACACCGCGGCGAAGATGCCGCAGCCGAAGATGTTGACGTGCATCAGGCGCCCGGGGAGCCAGCCGAGCCAGGGCGCGAGGCCTTCGAACATCTCGTCCGACAGCCTGGTGCGGAACAGGATCTCGCCCATCCACACGAACAGCGGCAGCGCGGCCAGCGTCCAGGAGGCATTCGACCCCCAGAAGGACTGGAACAGGTTCACTTCCGGCGGGCTGCTGGTGAAGAACTGCAGCCCCATCCAAGCCACCGCGCCCATGGCGATGGCGATCCACACGCCGCCGGCGAGCAGCACCAGTAGCACGGCGAACAGGACCAGCGAGATGGTGACGGCGCTCACGAAGGTCCGCCGCGGCTCATAGGGTCTCGCTGAAATCCTTGCTGGCGCGGCGCTGGTCCTCGGCGGCCTGGTAGGCGGGCGTGCCGCCGCGCGCGAGCACGACGAACTCATCCAGCACCGCGATGAACAGGATCACCGCGCCCGCGGCGAACGTCGACTGCGGGATCCAGATCGGGATCTGGATCAGGCCCTGCGCCACCTCGTTGAACTTCCAGCTCTCGTAGACGAAGCGCAGCACCGCGTACACCATGTAGCCGCAGAACAGCACCGTGAGGCCGAGCGCGCCCAGCGCGAACTGCCGGCGCAGGCGGGGCGGCAGCCGCTCGATGAGCAGGCCGACGCGCACCAGTTCCCCGCGACGGAAGGTGTGGCCGAGGGCGAGGAAGGCGGTGGCGGCGCACAGCCAGGACACGATGTCGTCCGCGCCGCGCAGCAGGAAGCCGAATTCGCGCATGCCGGCCTGCGCCAGCATCACCGCCGCGATCGAGGCAAGGCAAACCGCCGCGAGCGCTCCGCTCGCGGCGTACAGGCGGTCGAGGAACCGCCGCAAACCGCTACTTCTTGTAGGCGCTGAGGATCGCCTGGCCGTCGGCGCCGGCGGTCTTCTCCCACTCCTGCGCCATCTGCGCGCCGACCTTGGCGAAGGCGTCCTTCATGCCCTGGTCGGGGGCGCGCACCGTCATGCCGTTCTTGGCGAGCAGCTCGTCGCCTTCCTTCTCGCGCAGCTTGGACATCTCCCAGCCGCGCGGCTCGGCGGCCTTGGCAGCGGCGAGCACCGCGGCCTGCTGGTCGGCGGGCAGGCGCGCGAAGCCGCGCGTATTGACCACCACCACGTTCTTCGGATGGAAGGCGCTGGTGGTGTAGTAGTTCTTCACGAACTCCCAGGCCTTGGTCGAGGTGCCGGTGGCCGACGAGGTGATCATGGCGTGCACCGCCCCGGTGGCGAACATCTGCGGGATCTCGGGCACCTGGATCACCGTCGGGCTGGCGCCGAGCAGCTCGGCGAGGCGCGCCGTGAGCGGGCTGTAGGTGCGGAACTTGGTGCCCTTGAGATCCGCGACCGACTTGAGCGGCTCCTTGGTGTAGATCCCCTGGCCGGGCCAGGGCACCGAGAACAGCAGCGTCATGCCGCGGCCCTCGAGCTTCTTCGACAGCAGGGGCTTCTGCGCCTGGTAGAACTTCCAGGCGTTGTCGTAGCCGGTGGCGACGAAGGGCACGTTGTCGGCGGCGAACACCGGGTCCTCGTTGCCGAACTGGCCGAGCAGGAACTCGGCGATGTTCACCTGGCCGGTGGACACGGCGCGCAGGATGTCGGGGTGCTTGATGAGCGAGCCCGAGGCGTGCAGCGTGATGTCGAGCGCGCCGTTGGTCGATTTCTTCACCTCTTCGGCGAAGGCCTTGATGTTGCGCGTGTGGAACTCGCCGTCGGCGTAAGGCGTGGGCATGTCCCACTTGGTCTGCGCGTGCGCCGCACTGAAGACGGCCGACGCGGCGAAAAGCACTGCGATGCTGGATTTCATCTGGTCCCTTGGATGGATGGTTCCGAAAGAAGCGCTGCCGCATGATCGGCCAGCGCGAGCGACGCTGTCAATCCCGGCGACTCGATGCCGTACATCTGCACCAGGCCGCGCACGCCGTGCTCGCGCGGCCCCTGCACGAGGAAGTCCGCCGCCGGCGTGCCCTTGCCCGAGATCTTGGGCCGGATGCCGGCATAGCCGGGCTCGAGCGCGCCGTCGGGCAGGCCGGGCCAGTAGCGGCGGATCGCGGCGTAGAAGCGCTCGGCGCGGGCCGGGTCGACGCGGTAGTCGATGGTCTCCACCCACTCCACGTCCGGGCCGAAGCGCGCACGCCCGCCCAGGTCGAGCGTCACGTGCACGCCCAGGCCGCCGGGCTCGGGCACCGGGTAGATGAGCCGGGAGAAAGGCGCGCGGCGCGCCAGCGTGTAGTAATTGCCCTTGGCGTAGAACTCGGGCGGCGCCAGGTGCGCCGGGTAGCCCGCGATGCGCCGCGCGATGCTCGGGGCGGTCAGGCCGCCGCAGTTCACCACGCGCGTCGCGAGGATCGGTTCGGCGCCCGCGACGTGCAGCTCGATGCCGTCGGTGCGGACCGCCGCCTTCTGCAGCGGGCTCTTCAGCGCCAGCATCGCGCCGGCGTTCTGCGCGTCGCCCAGGTAGGCGAGCATCAGCGCGTGGCTGTCGATGATGCCGGTGGAAGGCGAGTGCAGCGCCGCCACGCAGGAGAGCTCCGGCTCCATCTCGCGCACCACCGACGGGCTGACCTGCGCCACGTCGGTGACGCCGTTGGCATGGGCCTTCTGCCGGATGGCTTCCAGTTCGTCGAGCTGGGCGGCGTCGGTGGCGACGATGAGCTTGCCGCTGCGCCGGTGCGGCACGCCGCGCTCGGCGCAGTAGTCGTAGAGGCGCCGCCGGCCCTCGACGCAGGCGCGCGCCTTGAGCGAGCCCTGCGGGTAGTAGATGCCGGCGTGGATCACTTCCGAGTTGCGCGAGCTGGTGTGCGTGCCGATGGCGTCCTCGGCCTCGAGGATCACCACCTCGCGCCCGGCCAGCGCCAGCGCGCGCGCCACCGCCAGGCCGACCAGCCCGGCACCCACCACTGCTGTGTCGATGCGATCCAAGTTAGGATGCGATTGTAATGGCACGCCACGACATCGTTGTCCTCGGCGCGGGCATCGTCGGCATCTGCGTCGCGCTGCACCTGCAGAAGCGCGGCCGCGCCGTGGTGCTGCTGGACCGCCGCGGCGCCGCGGAGGAGACTTCCTTCGGCAACGCCGGGCTGATCCAGCGCGAGGGCGTCTTCCCCTACGGCTTCCCGCACGATTTCGGCGCGCTGCTGCGCTACGGCCTGAACCGCACCATCGACGCGCACTACCATCCGTCGGCGCTGCCCAGGCTGGCGCCGTTCCTCTGGCAGTACTGGCACCATTCGCGCCCGGCGCGGCACGCCGAGGTGGCGCGCCAGTATTCGAAGTTGATCGAGCATTGCGTGACCGAGCACGAGGCGCTGATCGCGGAATCGGGCGCCGAGGCGCACGTCGCGCGCGGCGGCTGGATGAAGATCTTCCGCACCGAGCGCGAGCGCGACCGGCGCTTCGCCGAGGCCGAGGGCTGGAAAATGGACTTCGGCGTCGAGCACCGCAAGCTCGACGCGAAGATGCTGCAGGAGGCCGAACCCTTCCTCGCGCCGGTGCTCGCCGGCGCGCTGCACTGGACGCAGCCGATCCGCGCGCTCGACCCGCAGGGCCTCGCGCTTTCCTACCTCAAGCGATTCGAGGCGCTTGGCGGGCGCTTCGTGCAGGGCAACGCCGCGACGCTGCAGGCCGAGGGCGAGGGCTGGAAGCTGCGCACCGCGCAGGGGCCGCTCGAGGCGGGCGGCGCGGTGGTGGCACTGGGGCCCTGGGCCGACGTGCATACGCGCGCGCTGGGCTACGACCTGCCGCTGGCCGTGAAGCGCGGCTACCACATGCATTACCGGGCGGCGGGCGAGGCGAAGCTGAACCTCCCGGTGCTGGACGTCGAGCGCGGCTACTTCATGGGGCCGACGCGCCGCGGCATCCGGCTCACCACCGGCGCGGAGTTCGCCTTGCGCGACGCCATCCGCACGCCGGTGCAGCTCGGGCGGGCGGAACCCATTGCGCGGGACTTGTTTCCGCTGGCGGAGAGATTGGACAACGAACCCTGGATGGGCGCGCGGCCCTGCACGCCGGACATGCTGCCGATCATCGGCGCGGCGCCCAAGCACAAGAACCTCTGGTTTGCGTTCGGGCATGCGCACCATGGGCTCACGCTGGGAGCGGTGACGGGGCGGCTGGTGGCGGAGCTCGTAGTGGGGGAGACCCCGTTCGTGGATCCTGGTCCGTACTCGGCTGCGCGGTTTGGCCGATGAAGTGGCAGTTCTGGATTGACCGGGGGGGGACGTTTACGGACGTCGTGGCTCGTCGTCCCGACGGGTCGCTGACTACGCACAAGCTGCTGTCGGAGAATCCGGAGCGCTATAAGGACGCCGCTCTCGCGGGCATCCGTCATCTCCTCGACGTCAAACCGGGGGAACCCATCCCCGGGGATTCCATCGAGGCGGTCAAGATGGGGACGACGGTTGCTACGAACGCGCTTCTTGAAAGGAAGGGTGAACGCACCGTCCTCTTTATCACGCGTGGGTTTAAGGATGCATTACGTATCGCGTACCAGAATCGGCCGAAAATATTTGAGCGGAACATTGTCCTGCCGGAACTGCTCTATGCGGAGGTCCGCGAGGTCGCAGAACGGATCGGCGCGCGCGGGGACGTCGTCGCTCCGCTGGACGAACGGTTAGCGCGCGCCGATCTCGAGGAAACCTTCAAGGCGGGGTTCAGGTCGATTGCGATCGTGCTGATGCATGGATACCGGTACCCCAAACACGAATTACGCCTCGAAGAACTTGCGAAGCAGGTGGGATTTACCCAGATTTCCGTTTCGCACAAGGTCAGCCCCTTGATGAAGCTGATCGGGCGGGGCGACACCACGGTCGTCGATGCCTACCTCTCGCCGATCCTGCGGCGCTACGTGGACCAGGTCGCCTCCGAACTGCAAGGCGTGCGGCTTCTGTTCATGCAGTCGAACGGTGGCCTGACCGACGCGCGCCGCTTCCAGGGCAAGGACTCGATCCTCTCCGGCCCCGCGGGCGGGATCGTCGGCGCGGTGCGCACCTCCTTGTCCGCCGGGTTCGGCAAGATCATCGGCTTCGACATGGGCGGCACGTCCACCGACGTGTCGCACTACGCGGGCGAGTTCGAGCGCGAGTTCGAGACCCAGGTGGCGGGCGTGCGCATGCGCGCGCCGATGATGAGCATCCACACCGTCGCCGCCGGCGGCGGGTCCATTCTTCACTTCGACGGCGCGCGCTATCGCGTGGGGCCGGATTCGGCAGGGGCCAATCCCGGGCCCGCCAGCTATCGCCGCGGCGGGCCGCTGGCGGTCACCGACGCGAACGTGATGCTGGGCAAGATCCAGCCGGCGTACTTCCCCCATGTGTTCGGGCGGGAGGGCAAGGACGCGCTCGACGCAGGCGTCGTGCGCTCGAAGTTCGAGGAACTCGCGCAGACCATCGGCGGCGGGCGCACGCCCGAGCAGGTGGCCGAGGGCTTCGTGCAGATCGCGGTGGGCAACATGGCCAACGCCATCAAGCACATCTCCGTGCAGCGCGGGCACGACGTCACCGAGTACACCCTGTGCTGCTTCGGCGGCGCGGCGGGCCAGCACGCGTGCGCGGTGGCCGACGCGCTGGCGATGACGCGCGTCTACATCCATCCCTTCGCCGGCGTGCTCTCGGCCTACGGCATGGGGCTCGCCGACCAGGCGGCGCTGAAGGAGAAGGCGGTCGAGGCGAAGCTGGGAGAGGTGAAGCTCGAAGGCGAGCTCGAGGAACTGGCGAAGGCGGCGAAGGCCGAGCTGGTGAGCCAGGGCGTGGAGGAGAAGGGGATCCGGGTTCTGAGGCGAGTGCATCTGAAGTACGAAGGGACGGATACGGCCCTCATTGTTGCGTTGGGAAGTGCTGAAGAAATGAGGTCGCAGTTTGAAACTGCTTATCAAAAGCAGTTTTCTTTCTTGATGCCCGGAAAGGGCCTCATCGTTGAGGCAGTTTCAGTGGAAGCTTTGTCTTCCGGGGTTACCGATCGACCGGTTTCCGGGGTTGGAAACCGGTCGACCGTTTCGAGGCCAGAAACGACCGTGCGCATATTCACAGGTGGCAAATGGCATGAGACGCCTCTTTTTCGCCGGGAGAAGCTGGCGCCGGGACAGAAGGTCGACGGTCCGGCAATCCTCGCTGAAGCGAACGCGACTACGGTGGTCGAGCCTGGTTGGCGGGCGACTGTCACCGACTTGGACCATCTGGTCCTGGACCGAGTCGTGCCGAGGGAAAAGAGGGTCGCACTGGGTACGCAGGCCGACCCCGTCATGCTCGAAATCTTCAACAACCTCTACATGTCCATCGCGGAGCAAATGGGTCTCCGCCTGCAGAACACCGCCTACTCCGTCAACATCAAGGAAAGGCTGGATTTCTCCTGCGCCCTCTTCGACGAAGTGGGTAACCTCATTGCCAACGCCCCGCACATGCCGGTGCACCTGGGTTCGATGGGCGAATCCATCAAGACCGTCATCCGCGAGAACGCCGGCAAGATGAAGCCGGGCAATGTCTACGTTCTCAACGCTCCCTACAACGGCGGCACGCACCTGCCGGACGTCACCGTCATCACCCCCGTGTTCGACGAACCGGGCAGGGAAATATTGTTCTACGTCGGCTCGAGAGGCCACCACGCCGACATCGGCGGCATCACCCCGGGCTCGATGCCGCCGGATTCGAAGACGGTGGACGAGGAAGGGGTGCTGATCGACAACTTCCTGCTGGTGGAAGAGGGCAGGTTCCGCGAGAAGGAAACCGTCGCGTTGTTGTCCTCCGGCAGATTCCCGGTGCGAAACGTGCAGCAGAACCTCGCCGACCTGCAGGCGCAGATCGCCGCCAACGAGAAGGGGGTGCAGGCGCTGCGCGAGATGGTGTCGCACTTCGGCCTGGAGGTGGTGCGCGCCTACATGCGCCACGTGCAGGACAACGCCGAGGAGTCGGTGCGCCGCGTGATCGGGGTGCTGAAGGACGGGGCGTTCGAGCTGCCGCTCGACAACGGCGCGCTGATCCGCGTGAAGATCCGCATCGGCGCCGACCGCCGGAGCGCGAAGATCGATTTCACTGGCACCTCGGCACAGCTGCCGAGCAACTTCAACGCGCCCTCGGCCGTGAGCATGGCGGCGGTGCTGTATGTTTTCCGCACGCTGGTGGACGACGAGATCCCGCTCAACGCGGGCTGCCTGAAGCCGCTGGAGGTGCTGATCCCGGAGCGCTCGATGCTCAATCCGCGCTACCCGGCGGCAGTGGTGGCGGGCAACGTCGAGACCTCGCAGTGCGTCACCGACGCGCTCTACGGCGCGCTCGGCGTGCTGGCCGCCTCGCAGGGCACGATGAACAACTTCACCTTCGGCAACGAGCGCTACCAGTACTACGAGACGATCGCCGGCGGCTCGGGTGCCGGGCCGGGTTTCGACGGGACCGACGTGGTGCAGACGCACATGACCAACTCGCGCCTGACCGATCCCGAGGTGCTGGAGTGGCGTTTCCCTGTCTTGCTTGAAAGCTTCGAGATCCGCCTCGGCTCGGGCGGCGCGGGCCGGCGCCGGGGCGGCCATGGTGCGGTGCGCCGCGTGCGGTTCCTGGAGCCCATGACCGCGGCGATCCTGTCCAACCATCGCAGCATCCCGCCCCACGGCATGGCGGGCGGGAAGCCCGGCGCCACGGGCCATAACTATGTTTTACGCGCCGGCGGCGCCCGGATGGAACTGGGGCCCACGGACCGCGCCGACATGGGCGCCGGCGACGTGTTCGTGGTCGAGACCCCGGGCGGGGGCGGCTATGGCGGCGAGTTCGTCTAGGGTTCGGCGGTGCCCTTGCTTATAATACGGCGCTGTTTCCGGCAACTATTGGCATGAATCCCACCGCGATCTACTCGAAAACTGGCAAGGGCGTGCAGGAAGCGTCCGGCAAGACCAGCCAGTTGTCGCGCGGCGACCGGGCGATCCTCTCGGCCATCGACGGCAAGATCAGCCTGAAGGAGCTCGCCGCCAAGTTCGATCGCGCCGCCGACGACAAATTCTTCGCTCTGGTGACGAAGATGGACGCCGACGGCTTCATCCGCGAGGTGAATCCGGGCGTGGCGCAGCGCGGCGCGGCCAACGCGGCCAAGCCGGCAGGGCCGGCGGCCAAGCCCGCGGGCGGCGGCGAGGAGCTCGACTTCACCCAGATCTTCAGCGCGCCGCCCAAGCTCGAGAAGCCCCCGGCCCCGCCGTCTCCGCCTGCCGGCGCCGGCGCGGGCGGCGGCGGCGACCCGATGGCGCAGGCGCGCCACGAAGCGGAGATGCGCCAGCGCGCCGAGCGCGAGGCGAAAGCCAAGGCGGAAGCCGCCGCGAAGGCGCTGGCCGACGGGGCGATGAAGGAGCGCGCGGAAGCCGAGGCACGCGCCAAGGCGGCGCGCGAAGCGACGATGCAGGCGGCGGCCGAAGGCAAGACCAAGGCGGAGATCGAGGCGCGCAACCGCGCCGAAGCCGAGGCCAAGCTGCGCGCCGCGGCGGAGGCCAAGCAGCGGGCCGAAGCCGAGGCGCGCGCCAAGGTCGAAGCCGAGCGCCAGGCCAGGGAACGGGCCGAGCGGGAAGCGCGCGAAGCCAGGGAACGGGCCGAACGCGAAGTGCGCGAGAAGGCCGAAGCCGCCGAGAAGGCGCGGCGCGACGCGGCCGAGCACGCCAAGCGCGAAGCCGAGGAGCTGCGCCGCAAGGTGGAGGAGGAGCGCCGGGCGCGCGAGGATGCCGAGCGGCGGGCGCGCGAGGAAGCCGAGCGCACCAAGCGCGAGGCGGAAGACCGGGCGCGGCGCGAAGCCGAGGAAAAGAAGGCGCGCGCGGAAGCCGACGAATTGCGCCGGAAGCTCGAGGAGGAGCGCAAGGCGCGCGAGGAGGCCGAGAAAAAGGCGCAGGCGGAGCGCGAGAAGCGCCAGCGCGAGCGCGAGGAAGAGGACAGGCGCCTGCTGGCGGAGCAGGAAAAGCGCGACGCCGAGCGCCGCGCCAAGGAGGACGCCGAGCGCAAGGAGCGCGACGAACGCGACCGGCGCGAGCAGGAGGAGAACCAGCGCCAGATCCGCCTCGCGCGCGAGGCCGAGGACAAGAAGCGCCGCGACGCGGACGCGAAGAAGCGCAAGGCGGAGGAGGCCAAGCGCTGGGAGGCCGAGGAGTCGCGGCGCAAGGCCGACGACGCCTACCGCGTGCGCGCCGAGGCCGAGGACAAGGAGCGCGCCGAGCAGGAGGCGGCGGACGCGGTGGAGCGCGCGGCGGCCGAGAAGAAGGCGGCCGAGGCGGCCGATGCGCTCGCCGGCTCGCTGATGGCCGACCTGGACTCGTTCTCCAAGCGCGAGGAGGACGAGCGCAAGGAGAAGGAGGAGAGCGACCGCAAGGCGCGCGCCGAAGCGCAGCGGCGGGCGAAGGAAGAAGAGGAACGCCGCGAGCGCGAGGAAGCCGAGAGGAAGGCGCGCAAGGAAGAGGAAAAGCGCCGTCGCGAGGAGGAAGAACGCCGCGCGGCCGAGGAGAAGGAGCGCCTGGAGCGCGAGGCCGAGGAAAAGCGCAAGGCAGAGGAAGCCGAGAAGAAGAAGAAGGAGCGCGAGGAGCAGGCGCGCAAGGCGGCCGCGAGCGACATCCCGATCACCGGCGATGACCTCGGGCGCGGCGACATCTCGGACGACGAGCGCAAGCTCACGCCTGAGGCGCGCAAGGCGCTGCGCGACCGGGAACGCGAGGTGGCGCGCGCGCGCAACCGCGGCGACCAGGCCTCGGCGAAGGCCGCCACCGCCTACAAGCGCAAGCAGCCGGTCAACTGGGGCAAGCCGGTGGCGCTGGCGCTGTTCTTCCTGCTGGCGGGCGGCGTCGGGGTGGTCAACTTCCTGCCGCTGTCCACCATCGAGTACGAGAAGATGGCCACCGACGCCATCGGCCAGCCGGTGAAGATCGGCTCGGCGCGCATGTGGGTGATGGCCGGGGTGCAGGTGCGCTTCGAGCGCGTGAGCATCGGCGAGTCGATCCGCATCGCCGAAGTGCGCGCGGTGCCCGAACTCGCCTCGCTGCTCGACGCCAACAAGCAGTTCAGCCGCATCGAAGTGGACAAGGTGACGCTGCCGCAGTCCTCGCTGGGCGGGGCCCTGTTCGGCAGCCTGAAGGGCGAGCGGCTGCGCGTGGCGCGCGTGGTGGCCAAGGAAGTGAAGCTGCAAGGGCCGCTGGCGCTGCCGACGCTGGATTTCGACGCCGCGATCGGCGGCGACGGGCGCGTGAATTCGGTACGGCTGTCGGGCGAGCGCATCGGCGGGCTGATCACGCCCAAGGGCGAGGGCGTCGCCTTCGAGGCGACGCTGGGCGCCTTCACCGTGCCTTTCGTGGAGAAGCTGTCGATCGTCGATTTCGGCCTGAAGGGCACCGCCGACCGCAACGGCATGACCGTCAACGAGTTCGACGGGCGCCTGTACGACGGGCTGGTGGTGGGCAAGGGCCGCATCACCTGGGGCGAGCAGTGGACCGTGCAGGGCGACATCCAGGGCAAGTCCATGAACGCCGCGGTGTTCTCGCCGCAGATGGTGTCCGAGGGCCGGTTCGAGGGCAAGGGGCGCTTCGCGCTCGCCGGGCCCGATCCGGCCAAGCTGGCCGAGGGCGCGCGCCTGGAGGGTGCGTTCACGGTGGGCAAGGGCGCGCTGGGCAGCTTCGACCTGTCGCGCGCGCTGCAGAGCACCAGCGCCCAGGCGAGCGGCCGCACGCAGTTCTCCGAACTGGAGGGCAGCATGGCCCTGGCCAACGGGGCCATCGCGTTTCGCGACCTGAAGCTCACCGCGGGCCTGCTCACCGCCAACGGCACGCTGGACGTGGATGCGGCGGGCGGGTTGTCCGGGCGCGTGAACGCCGAGCTGCGCAACCTGCGCGGCACCTTCTACATCGGCGGCAAGCTGCAGGACCCGCAGTTGAGGAGGTAAGTGCAAAAGCTTCTCCAGGTCCGCGGCGCCAGGGCGCTGCAGGAATTCCGCCTCGCCAAGCTCCTCCCGCAACTGCAATCCGCCCAGCCGGGCATCCGCAGCCTCACGGCCGAGTACCGCCACTTCGTCGAGGTGGACGCCGCGCTGGGCGCCGCTGGGGAAAAGCTCCTCGCCCGGCTGCTGCAGTACGGCGCGCCGCCGCAGGATGTGCAGCCCGGCGACACGTTGTATCTCGTGGTTCCCCGCGTCGGCACCATCTCGCCCTGGTCTTCCAAGGCCACCGACATCGCGCGCAACTGCGGACTGGCCGGCCTGCGGCGCATCGAGCGCGGCACGGCCTACTACGTGCGCGGCGGTGCGCGCTCCGCCAAGGTTGCCGCGCTGCTGCACGACCGCATGACCGAGACGGTTCTCGAGTCGTTCGACGAAGCCGGGCGGCTTTTCCAGCACGTCGCGCCGCGGCCGCTGGCGCGGGTGGCGCTGAAGGACCTCGAGGAAGCCAACCAGCGGCTGGGCCTCGCGCTATCGGAGGAGGAGATCGGCTACCTGCGCAAGGCCTACGGCGCGATGCAGCGCGATCCGACCGACGCCGAGCTCACCATGTTCGCGCAGGCCAATTCGGAGCATTGCCGGCACAAGATCTTCAATGCCGACTGGGTCGTCGACGGGCAGGCGAAGGACAAGTCCCTCTTCGCCATGATCAAGCACACGCACGCGTCCAACCCGCGCGGCACGGTGCTCGCGTACTCGGACAACGCAGCGATCATGGAGGGGCGGCTGGCGCGGCGTTTCTATCCCGGCGCGGACAACGTGTACCTGCCGCGCTCGGAGCGCACGCACACGGTGATGAAGGTGGAGACGCACAACCACCCCACGGCGATTGCGCCGTTTCCGGGCGCC
>Ga0315910_10002092_pt1 | contig 17815 bp, 19 predicted proteins | sample EdamamesoilMG_FD_204470 | JGI IMG/M metagenome (GOLD analysis project Ga0315910, IMG submission 204470) | Garden soil microbial communities collected in Santa Monica, California, United States - Edamame soil | ecosystem: Environmental > Terrestrial > Soil > Garden | place: USA: California... | reverse complement strand
CTAGCGATAAACGGCGCGTGAGTTGCTGCATGCCATATGCGAACTGCCGCTACCGCTTGGCAGCATGCCGCCGTTCCAACTCGCTCACTACGAGCGATAACGACAAGTTGCGGTTCTTCAGCAGCAACGCAAGATGAAACAACAGGTCAGCTGCTTCTCCAACCAGCCGATCGTCCTCTTGGGTGACGGCCGCGAGTGCGACCTCGACACCTTCTTCGCCAACTTTTTGCGCGATGCGTGTCGAACCTTGTGCCCAGATGCGCGCGGTGTAACTCCCTTCCGGCTTTTCCGCAACACGCTGCGCAATGACATCTTCCAACTCGGATAGAAAGGCGAGCTGGTACGCGCGCGCGGTTACGGTATCGCCGAAACAGCTCTGCGTACCTTCGTGACAGGTCGGCCCGATCGGATTTGCAAGTACCAACAACGTGTCGTCATCGCAATCTGGAACGATGCTGACAAACTTCAGGAAATTCCCCGACGACTCGCCTTTCACCCACAAGCGTCCCTTGCTGCGACTGAAGAACGTCACATTGCCGCTTTGCACGGTCGTTTGCAGTGCCTCGCGATTCATGTATCCGAGCATCAGCACTTGACCCGTCGTGGCATGCTGAATGACAGCGGGAATCAGACCGTCGCCTTTACCCCAATCGAGCGGACGCTTGGTAATGTTGGTGGCCGATGCCGTGCTCTGACTCATATCCGAACCTCGGTGTGTTGTGCTCGTAGATATTGCTTGAGATCTGGAATGGTGATGGCACCGCTGTGAAACACGCTGGCTGCCAGTGCGCCGTCGACGTCGGCCTCCTTAAACACGGTGGCGAAGTGCTCCATTTCGCCTGCGCCGCCGGAAGCGATTAATGGCACTGTGCAAACGTCACGCAAGGCGCGCAACTGCTTTAAGTCGTACCCTTTGCGCACGCCGTCGCTGGCCATGCAGTTGAGTACAATTTCGCCTGCGCCACGTTGTTGGACTTCCTTTGCCCAATCGATCGTCTTCTGAGCAGTGTTGCGCGTGCGCGTCGGATCGCCGGTGAATTGATACACGTGGTAGTCGCCGTCTACGGTTTGACTGTCGATACCGACAACAACACATTGGGCGCCGAACCTTTCGCTCAAACGGTTGATGAGATCCGGGTCGGTAATGGCGGGTGAGTTAATCGATACTTTTTCGGCACCTTCGCCCAGAATTTGTTCCGCGTCCGCAACGCTGCGAATTCCTCCGGCAACACAGAAAGGAATATCCAGAATTTTAGCGATGCGTGTTATCCAGCTGCGGTCGACACCGCGATTGTCGGGGCTGGCAGTGATGTCGTAGAAAACCAATTCGTCGGCGCCTTCTTCACGATAACGTGTCGCGAGCTCAAGAATGTCGCCCACGACTTTGTGATCGCGGAACTGCACGCCCTTGACGACCTGGCCGTCGCGAACGTCTAAGCAGGGGATTATGCGTTTGGCAAGAATGGCTGCAAATCCTCTCGCGAAATCTTGTTCTCTAACAAAGCTCGTCCGCTAATTACTGCGGCGACGCCGCTATCACGCAAGGCATGTAAATCGGCGGCCGACGCCACACCGCCTGACGCCTGCCACTGTACTTGTGGAAAGCGACGGAGCGCTTCCTTGTACAAGGACTGGTTTGGACCGGTGAGCGCGCCGTCGCGCGAAATGTCCGTGCAAAGCACGTGTCGGAAGCCTTGCGCAACGTAGTTATCGACGGCATCCCATAAAGACGTGGTGCTTTGATTCTGCCAGCCGTGTGTCGTCAACCACGGCGTGCCGCTCGTATCGATGCGCACATCGAAAGCCAGCACTAAGCGATCGAAACCTACAGAGAGCCCCCATGCAATGACATCGTTGGGTGCCGTCACGGCCACACTTCCGATCACAGCGCGCTGCACACCCGCGCTCAATACTTCCTGCACACGGGCCAGAGTTCGCAGTCCGCCGCCGACCTGTATCTCCGCTGCGCGTCGCTCCACCATCGAGCGAATGATCGGTAGGTTACGCTGCGAGCCGTCCTTTGCGCCGTCAAGGTCCACCAGATGCACGCGCTGCGCGCCGAAGGACAAATAGCGATCGAATATTTCCGTCGGGTCGGTCGCATACACGGTTTCAGCGGCGAAGTCGCCTTGAAATAACCGCACACAGCGGCCGTCCTTCATGTCGATGGCGGGAATTAGTTGCATCGGGAAATCAATGAATGCTTAGGAAGTTTCGGAGAATGATCGCGCCGACTCGCGCTGAACGCTCCGGATGAAATTGCACACCGTAGATGTTGTTCTTCTGCACGATTGCACTGAATGGCGCGCCGTAATCGGTGCTCGCCAATGTCATATCGGTAACCGGAGCGGCATAACTGTGCACAAAGTACACGTAGTCGTCGACATGAATTCCCTGCATCAACAAGGTTGGCCGCAGCACGTGCAATTGATTCCATCCCATATGCGGCACGGGCAATCCGGCGCGATCCGGAAACCGCTGCACACGGCCGGGAAGCACGCCCAGGCAACTCACGTTGCCTTCGTCTGACGAGTCGAAGAGCAGCTGCATGCCGACGCAAATCCCGAGCAGCGGCTGCTTTAACTGCTTAATGACGTCAACAAGTCCAAGCTGATGCAGACGCGCCATGCAATCGGCCGCCATGCCTACACCGGGCAAAATAACGTGCGTCGCCGCTTGCACGCGCGCAGGGTCGGTAGTCAACTCGGCATTTACGCCCAAACGCTCGATGGCGTAACGAACGGAAGCGATGTTCGCGCCGCCGCTGTCGATGATGGCTAATCGCATTTACAAAACGCCTTTACTGGAAGGCAGCTCAGTGCCTTCGATTCGGATCGCTTGCCGCAGAGCGCGCCCCACGCCCTTAAAGCAGGCCTCGACCATGTGATGGGTGTTTTCGCCTAACACCTTAATATTGATGGCGGCACCCAAGCTCTCGGCTAACGACCGAAAGAAGTGCGGTACCAACTCGGTCGGTAACTGTCCAACTTGCTCGCGATTGAATTTGCCGTCGAACACGAAGTAGCCGCGGCCCGATAAATCGATAGCCACTTGTGCGAGCGCTTCGTCCATAGGCAGTAAGAATCCGTAGCGGCCGATGCCTTTCTTGTCGCCCAGCGCCTGTTTAAGCGCCGTGCCCAACGTGATTGCACAATCTTCGATGGTGTGATGCTCGTCGATGTGCAAGTCACCGCGGCAGGTCAGTTGCAAAGCGAAACCGCCATGTCGCGCCACTTGTTCCAACATATGGTCGAAGAAACCTAACCCGGTGTGAATTTGACTTGGGCCTTCGCGATCTAGATTTACATCGACAACGATGTCGGTTTCCTTTGTCTTGCGCTCGGTATGGGCAATCCGCTCGAGTTTAGTTAGGCGATCCGCAATTTGCGACCATGTTTCGCCGGGTACGCGCGGCGAATTCAAGCGAATGCCATGCACTCCCAAGTTGCGCGCAAGTTGTAAGTCCGTATCGCGATCGCCGATGACATGACTGTTGGCAGTGTCGAGCTTGATCGATTTGAGGTACTCGGTGAGCAAACCCGTTTTAGGTTTGCGGCAATCGCAATTATCTTTAGCGAAGTGCGGGCAGAAAAATTCGGCGTCAAATTGGATGCCCTGAGAACCCAGCAACGCAGTCAAAAAATCGTGAGCCTTGCTGAAGTTCTCGCGCGGGAAGCTGGCACTGCCAAGGCCGTCTTGATTGCTCACCATTACCAAGCTGTAGCCTGCTGCGCAAAGTCTAATGAGCGCCGGCACAACGCCCTCAACCAATCGCAACTTCTCCAGGCTGTCGATCTGTTCGTCGGCCGGCTCTTCGATGACGGTGCCGTCACGATCGATGAATAGAACTCGTTGTTTGTCGCTCATGCAGCGGCTCCCTTGGTGTTGCTGAGCGCATTTATTAGCCGGGCATTCTGCTCGGGTGTTCCCACGGATATGCGCAGACAATTGTTCAGCTGCGGCTGGCTGCGTTGGTCGCGAATAACCAGCCTCACCGACTTGGCGGCATTCAGCACGGCTTCCGCATCCACACATTCGACCAGGATGAAGTTCGCGTCGCTGGGCCATACGCGTTTTATGAGCGGTGACTTCGCCAGTTGCACTGTTAATTTACTTCGTTCAGTCAGCAATATAGCGACACGATCATCGAATTGGCTACGTGTGCTCGCGTCAGTCGTACCCAACACTGTTTCAACAGTTGACGTGGGAATTGCATAGGGCGGCAGCACGCGATTGAGTAACTCGATGATGTCGCGATCGGCTATTACCGAACCGACACGCGCGCCGGCGAGCGCGTAGGCCTTAGAAAGCGTTCGCAATACGACTAGGTTAGTGAAGCGATCGACAAGGTTGCTAAAGCTCTCGCGACCGGCAAATTCAATGTACGCCTCGTCAACCACAACAATGCTCTTACCGTCGAGGTCGGCGCATAGCGCCTGCAAATCGTTCGCGTCAAGCAGGGTGCCGGTTGGATTGCCGGGCGAGCACAGAAACAGCAACTTGACCGACGGATTCCAGGCAGCGAGAACGGCAGCGCGATCCAGTGCGAAGTTACGTTCTTTAATGAGCGGTACTTCGATTACGTTCGCGCCTTGTACCTTGGCCGCGACTTTGTAAAAACCGAATGTAGGCGGGCACACGATGACGCTGTCTTGACCTGCGCGGCAAAACGCGCGGCAGAGAAGGTCGATCCCTTCATCGCTACCGCGTCCCACAGTGAGCCGGTCTGGCGTTACACCATACAGACTAGCCAAACGTTTGATGAGCTCAAATGGCGGGCATTCCGGATAGCGATTCAGGCCGGCACTCGATGTATCGCCGTTGGTCCGCCATGGATTCTCATTGGCGTGCATGCGCTCAAACGCAGGATCCCATACCGCATGCTCGTAAGGCTTAAGCGTGAGAATATCGGGGCGAGCGAGTGCAAGGTGCTTGTTCATTGCAACGACCTCAGACGCACCGCAACGGCGTTCGCATGAGCATCCAAGCCTTCTGTGTTCGCAAGAGTTACTGCGGTCGGCCCTAAGTCCTTAATACCGTCGGCGCTCAATTCCTGCACCGTCATGCGTTTCATGAAATCGGCGAGCGACAGACCGCTGAAGGCGCGCGCGAAACCGTACGTCGGCAATACGTGATTGGCGCCCGTACAGTAGTCGCCCATTGTCTCTGGCGTATAAGGGCCCACGAAGATCGAGCCTGCGTTGCGTACGCGATTCACGAGCGAACGAGGCTCGCGTGTCTGCAGAATCAAGTGTTCGGGCGCGTAAATATTGGATACATCCACTGCAGTCGCCAAATCGGGTACCACAATCAAGCGCGCATGCTCGATGGCCTGCGACAACGTCTTGCCCCGCGATAATCGCGCCATTTGCACAGTCAGCTCTTTAATCACGCTTTCCGCTAGGGCGCGCGAAGTAGTTACGAGTACGACCTGTGCATCCACACTGTGTTCCGCCTGCGCCAGCAAATCGGCGGCAACGAATTCAGGCCGGGCAGTTTCATCGGCTAATACCAGAACTTCCGACGGCCCTGCGGGTAAATCAAGTGCCGCACCCTCGGCATCGTTTGCGACAAGTATTTTTGCCGCCGTCACCCATGAGTTTCCGGGGCCATACAACTTGTCCGTCTTGGGTACGCTCTGCGTTCCGAATGCCATGGCTGCGATCGCTTGCGCGCCGCCCAACTTGAATATGCGCGTGATATCGCAGCGTTGTGCCGCAACTAGCACCGCAGGATCGACGGTTCCATCTTTACGCGGCGGAGAACACAGCACACGCGTCGTGCAGCCCGCAATACGAGCGGGCACCGCCAGCATGATTGCGGCGGAGGGAAGCGGCGCAGTGCCGGCCGGAACATACAACCCGACGGCTTCGATGGGCCTGTAAATTTGCTCGCAAACGACGCCCGGCGACACTTCCATACGAATCGGCGCGGGCCGCTGGGCTTCGTGAAAGCGCTGCACGTTATCGATAGCCCGATCTAGCGCAGCGATCTGCTCGACGGTTAGTGCGCGCGTTGCCGCCGCAAATTCAGTTTCCGTTACTTCGAGCGATTCTAGCGCTACGCCATCGAAGCGCTGCGAAAAGTCTCGGAGTGCCGCATCGCCCCGACTACGAACGTCAGCGATTATGGAGCGCACGCCGTCAAATAACGCGACCGCGTCTTTCTGGGCCGGACGTTTTAGCGCACTCAACCGTTCGGCGGATCCGAGTAAGTTCCAATCAATGATTCGCAGCGTAACGGACATAGTTACGCCAGCATCTTCTCGACGGGTAAAACGAGAATCGAGCTTGCGCCCGCGGCCTTTAGACTCTCAAGCGTTTCCCAAAAAACGTTCTCACGGCAGACGGCGTGTATAGCAATTTTATCGTCAGAGCCTTCCAACGGAATAATCGTCGGCGATTCGCTGCCCGGTAAGAGCTTTTTGATCTCCGGCAGTTTGGAACGCGACGCGTGCAACATGATGTACTTGCTTTCCTTTACCTGCTGCACGCCTTCGATACGCACCAGCAAGCGATGAATCCATGCTTGCTTCTCGGCGGTTACAGGCAACGGCGTACGCACGATAGCCGCTTGGCTTTCGAAAATTGTTTCCACTTCTTCCAAGTGGTTGGCGACCAGCGTTGCGCCGGTAGACACTAAATCGCAGATTACGTCGGCACGTCCTAGGCGGGGTGCAATTTCCACAGCGCCGGAAAGCGTAACCACCTCCGCTTGCACTTTATTGCGCTTCAAAAAGTCGGCAAGAATATATGGGTATGTGGTCGCGACACGTTTGCCTTGCAACGATTGCGGTCCCGCATACGAAAAACCATCCGGTACTGCAATGGATAATCGGCATTTGCCGTAGTCCAGTGTCATGAGCTTTTCGAACAGAGGCGATAAGCCGCGTGCTTCGAACGCAAGCCGCTTTTCCTCAATGACGTTCAGACCCACCACACCCAAATCACAGACGTCCTGTTGCACGAGATCGGGAATATCGTCATCGCGCACCAGCATGATGTCGAGCGGCATGTTTTCGCCATAGCAAATAAGCTGATCCTTGCCGCGGCTGTACTTCAAACCGCATCGCGTCAGCAACTCCAGCGAGTTATCGGTCAATCGACCCGATTTTTGTACCGCCAGCTTCAATCGAGTTTGCTTATCCAATTTTGTGTTCCTTGACGGCATGGCCGTTAGCACGGCTATTTGCCGGTCGATCGTTGAGGCGCTCGGAGACCAAGTTATAGCCGCCATTGCCGCTGGTCAGATACCGGGCGACTCGCCCGATGGTCGTCACGCTAACGCCTGTTTGTTTGTTTATTTCCCGATAGGGCAGCCCGGCTTGCAGCAGACCAACCACCGCCCAGCGATCTGCCAACGCCTGCAATTCCGCGGGCGTGCAAAGATCGCGCAAAAAAGCGCGGCATTCATCCACGGTATTAAGACTGGCAATGGCCGCACACAACGACCGTTCGGCCATGGCTTCTTGGCGCGGAGTTAAGGCTTTGTGGTCCTTCATGGGTATTCGGCAATCCGATCCAGTGTATTAACGCATTAGTACATTAAAACACCGATCAAGCCGACCGGTCAAGCGCCTCGCCTAGGGATTAAGGGAAAAACAGATTTATTGCCACCCGGCTTAGTTAGTTAGAATGGGAACGTACAGCCGAGACCGCAACGATGCCGTTTACCTTCCACATCGACACTCAAGCCAATGTCCTACGCGAAACCTGGACTGGTAGCGTAGATCTTGAGCAACTGCGGGACAGCTGCCGGCAGGAATGGGCACATCCGGATTACCGGCTAGGGATGCCGATGATTTGCGATTTCCGTAAGGCCGAAAACAAACTATCCGCCGACGAGATATTGCAGTTCGCCAGCTGGTTCAGTTGCGAAGACAAGCCGGTCAGGCTTGCCATTGTCGTTGCACGCGAATCGGGGTTGGACATGGCAAATTTGTACACGCTGATCAGCGATGGAGCGCAAAACGAACCGAGCACTACGCAAATTTTTTTCTCCTACAACGCAGCCGAAAGATGGGCTATTGGGTGTGATTCGATGCGGATTCAAGCGTAACGGCATATCCGACGTGCAGTCCTCTCCTTCGACCAAAAGCATGCTAAAACGAACGCTAGCCAGACCAATCGCCGACCAACGCTAGATGGCCTACAAATTCATTATCGACGCAAAGGCGAACTTAATTCGCGAGACCTGGACGGATCGTGTCGATCTTGCGCAAATGAAGGAGAGCAGCGAGCGAGAATGGGCTCATCCCGATTACCGAAAGGACATGGACATGATTGTCGACTTTCGACAGGCTCGTATGGACCTAACGACGGATGAGGTATGGGACTTTGCTGCGTGGTTTAGCGAACGGGAATCGCTGAGCATGATGGCGGTTGTAGTGTCCCGTGAAGCTGCGTATGGAATGGCCAGGATGTTTCAGTCGATCAATTCAGCGCAGTCGCCTGCCGCCGGCACTGTCGACAATGCACGTGTTTTCTATTCGTTAGAGGCGGCCGAGGCATGGCTTAGCGATCGGCGACTTTCGAAGTAATCGGATCGGAAAGGCGTGAACTCGTGCAGAAATCACCCGTATAGCTGTTGACGCATTCTAATTCCGCCCTCTAGACTTGCCGCACTCATCGAGACCGGCTGAGGGAAAGGCCCTTTGAAGCCGGGGCAACCGTCGACGCTAACCACGTCGGAAAGGTGCTAACTCCTGCGGCGCTCAGCGCCGGCAGATGAGGTGCTGCAATAGCTACCGCAAATATACGTTGCGGATGTGGGTTGCGGCGACCTACCACGCGTACGCTCGCTCGTCCGCAGGGGTTCCGATGTTCAGTTGGATGAATACTTGAGGCATCTCAAGTACGGAGCCCGTTGATGTCTTCTGTTGTGCCGTCAGTTACCAGTGCCGCTCATTCCGTTACGGTGGAAGAAGGCGTCACTTCATTTCCTGATTCGTTCCCTTTGTACTTCGGTGGCGAGTTACGTGACGTGCGCGTTGCATGGCGACTTGCCGGTGCCGCAGACGCGCCAGTAGTTTTGGTGCTGGGGGGTATCTCAGCCGGACGCGCGGTATTTTCGACCAATTCCGCGCCGGGTTGGTGGCGGGAGGTTGTGGGTCCAGGCCTGGCCTTAGACGCGCATCGCTTCCGGATTTTGGGCATCGATTTTCTCGGCGGCAGTGGCGATACGACCGGTCCCCGAGCCGGTCAAAGCGACTTTCCGAGTATCAGCGCTTTCGACCAAGCGCGGCTCGTTACACATCTGCTGACTGAGCTCAAACTGACAAAGCTGCACGCCATTGTCGGTGCTTCATACGGCGGCATGGTGGCGCTGGCCTTTGCCGAAAAATACCCGCATCTAGTCGAGCGCATCGTTGTAATCAGCGCAGCGCATCGTCCGCATCCTCTCGCGAGCGCCTGGCGCAGCGTGCAGCGCGCCACGGTGCGTGCTTTAGCGGCTCGCGGAGCCGGTTCGGAAGGGTTGAAATTGGCGCGCGCGTTAGCGATGACTACCTATCGCGGCGTTCAGGAGTTTAAAGATCGTTTCGACGGCGAACCGATAAAGACAGCGCAGGGTTTTCGACTGCCTGTGGAAGACTATTTATATGCACGCGGTCAAACATACGCAGAGAACTATGTGCCGGAATCGTTTGTTTGCTTATCCGAATCGATCGATTTGCATCGAGTTGCCCCCGAAAAGATATGCGTACCGGTGACATTGCTCGCCGTACGTGAGGACCAGCTTGTGCCGCTGGCGGATATTCAAGCTTTGGAGCGGCAGCTGGCGGGACCGAAGCAATTGATAGAAATATCCTCGCCGTACGGACACGATGCATTCTTGAAAGAGTCGACCGCCCTGCGCGCGGTGTTCTCACAGGCTTTGTAGGAAACGTCATGAATCAACCGCATCAGCCCGCTACTCAAGCTGTACGTGCGGCATTGGAAACGGACACGCAGCACGGTGCTGTGGTGCCGCCCATTCATTTATCCTCCAACTACACCTTTGCGGGTTTCGGCAATCGCCGCCAGTATGACTATGGTCGATCCGGCAACCCTACGCGCGATTCGCTTGCAGCGGCGATCGCAGAACTCGAAGGCGCAGTAGGCGGCGTGATTACTGCGTCGGGAATGGCGGCGGTTTCGCTGGTGACACAATTGCTCAATCCTGGCGACGTGCTGATCGCACCGCATGATTGTTACGGCGGCACCTATAGATTGTTTAACGCCTGTACGCGGCGCGGATTGTTCGAAACGATATTCATCGATCAAGCCGACACGGCTGCCTGGAGCGATTCGTTAGCACGCAAGCCCAGAATGATCTGGGTGGAAACTCCCAGCAATCCGTTGTTACGCATTACCGACATCGAAGCGATCGCCACGCAGGCTCGAGCGCAGCAAGCTTTACTTGTAGTCGATAACACCTTTTTATCGCCAGTGTGGCAGCGTCCGATTACGCTGGGCGCGGATATTGTGGTGCATTCCACGACTAAATACCTGAATGGTCACAGCGATGTAGTGGGCGGAGCAGTGTTGGCGGCTCGCAAGGAGTTGCACGATCAGCTCACTTGGTGGGCCAATTGCATCGGCGTGACCGGTGCGCCTTTCGACAGTTACCTGACATTACGAGGTCTGCGCACACTGCATGCGCGTATGACCGTGCACGGAAATAACGCAATGGCTATTGCACAGTTTCTGGATACACATCCGGCGGTAAAGAAGGTCTATTACCCCGGTTTGCCAAGCCATGCTGACCACAATATTGCAAAGCGCCAGCAACATGGCTTCGGTGCAATGGTGACGTTCGAGTTGCGCGGCGGACTGCCGCAGGTAAAAGCGTTCGTCGAGTACCTTAAGTTGTTTTCGTTAGCCGAGTCCCTGGGCGGTGTTGAGAGCCTAATTGCTCATCCAGCATCCATGACCCATGCCGCGTTGGATCCCGATGTCCGCGAGCGCGCCGGGCTGGTCGAAGGTTTATTGCGTTTGTCTGTCGGCATCGAAGCCATAGAAGACTTGCTGATCGACCTAAAGATGGGACTCGACCAAATCAAATAGCCGCCCATATTGGCAGACGCTCGTTCCCGACAGTACCTGCATTTCCAATGTTCCTATCGGTCAGAGCACATCGTCTGCCGCCCACGTTTGTGATTCACAGGTCAAAAAAAAGGCCGACGGTTAAGTCGGCCTAGGATGTGGCAACAAAGACAAGTGTCGTGGTGAAAACGCTTGCGGCGTACTCACCGTGGGGACTAACCCGACCCGAGCCCCGTTTCCACCAAAGACACTTCGACCGACATGTTTGACACTGGGGTCGAACGAGAAATTGGGGAACCCAATTGGGATAAAGCTGGGTTAAAGCGACGACGTACAGAAGCACGTCGTGGGAGCCATGATAACGGGTCTTTTTCGGAGTGCGAGTCCTTTTTGGCTCGAGGTATAAAAAAAATTCTAAAGCCCAATAACAGCTTTATTAATCAATAACTTATACTATTATCCTGCCAAGATTTGCACCACGGCTTGACCCGCTTCGACGGTGGTTGCGGCCTTGCCGGTCCCGGCGATATCTGGCGTTCGGACACCCGCCGAAACGGCGTTTGCGACTGCCGATTCAACGGCTTGCGCCTCGGTCGGCAGCCCCAGGGAATGCCGCAAAAGCATGGCGGCGCTCAGGATGGTCGCATAGGGATTGGCAACGCCTTTGCCCGCGATGTCGGGGGCCGACCCGTGGATGGGCTCATAGAGTCCCAAAGTGCCGCTCCCGAGGGAGGCTGAGGGCAGAAGCCCCAGGGATCCGGCGAGCATCGATGCCTCATCGGTCAGAATGTCGCCAAACATGTTCTCCGTGACCATTACATCGAAACTGGTCGGCTTGCGTATCAGGATCATCGCTGCCGAGTCCACCAACTGATGCTCCAGCTTGATCTCGGGGAATTCGGCTTTGACCAGCCGTTCGACGGTACTGCGCCACAGCCGTGAAGTCTCCAGCACGTTGGCCTTGTCTACTGACATGAGCTGCTTACGACGTCCCATCGCCAACTTACAGGCGACACGCGTTACGCGTTCGATTTCTTCCACGCTATAGCTGCACAAATCGCTAGCGGTCGACTCGGTACGTGTCTTTTCCCCAAAGTAGATGCCGCCGGTTAATTCGCGCACGACCATTATGTCGGTGCCTTTAAGTACTTCGGCTTTGATGGTGGACGCGTCGAGTAACGCTGGATGCAACGTCACGGGGCGAAGATTCGCGAACAGTCCTAATGCTTTGCGAATCGCAAGCAGACCTTGCTCCGGTCGTATCTTTGCGTTGGGATCAGACCACTTGGGCCCACCGACGGCGCCCAGCAAGACAGCGTCCGACGATTGGCAAGCCTTGGTCGTGGCGTCCGGGAGCGGCGAACCGGTTGCATCAATCGCTGCGCCGCCGATCAGATGATTTTCCAGCACGAAGTCGTGGCCGAAGCGCTTCGCCACGGTTTGCAACACGCGCACTGCTTCGGCAGTCACTTCAGGTCCAATGCCATCGCCGCCCAGAACAACGATCTTCGCCTTCATGCCGATGCCTTTTGTTCAAATTTGCCGATTGCGTCGGCTTGCTTCAGCAAGTAACCCAGTTCATCCACGCCGTTCAGGAGGCAGTAGCGCGCAAATGCTTCAATTGGAAACTTGACTTTAGTCCCGTCCGGTAACGTCAGCGTGTTTTCCGAAAGATTGACGTGCAATTGTGCGCCCGGATTAGCTAGCAGCCATTTATGAGCCGTTTCGTCGACCACAATCGGCAGCAACCCATTCTTGAGCGAGTTGCTGCGGAAAATATCGGCGATCTCGCTGCTGATCACTGCGCGAAAACCATAGTCAAGCAATGACCAAGGCGCATGTTCGCGCGACGAACCGCATCCGAAGTTACGCCCGGCAACCAAAATAGCGCAACCCTTTGCCGCCGGTTGATTCAAGATAAAATCGCTTTTTACATTACCCTGAGCGTCATAGCGCCAGTCGGCAAAAGCATTCTTGCCCAGGCCTTCTTTGGTCGTCGTCGTAAGAAAGCGAGCAGGAATGATTTGATCCGTATCGATATCTGTAAACGGCAGGACGATGGTTTTCGAGTCGATGATGTTAATGGGTTCCATTGTCGAACCTCAAAGAAATTGACGTGGGTCGGTGATGCGTCCGGTGACGGCGGCAGCGGCGGCGGTAGCAGGGCTTGCAAGCAGCGTGCGCGCTCCCTGGCCTTGGCGGCCTTCGAAATTGCGGTTGCTGGTGCTCACGGAATACTGCCCTTTGCCGACCAAATCACCGTTCATGCCGATACACATCGAGCAACCCGACTCGCGCCACTCAGCCCCGGCGTCGGTAAAGATCTTTGCGAGACCGCGCGCTTCCGCTTCGCGCTTAATACGCTGCGAGCCAGGCACAACCAGCACGCGTACGCCGTTCGCCACTTTGCGACCGTTAAATATTTGCGCCGCAAGCTCCAGATCCGAGAGCCGCGCGTTGGTGCAGCTGCCGATGAATACAACTTGCACGGCCTTACCCTTGAGCGCATCGCCCGGCTGCAAACCCATATAGTCGAGCGCTTTCTTGAACACCGGGTCGCCTGGTTGATCGGGTACTTGCGCCGACAATGGCAGCACCATACCTGGATGCGTGCCGTAAGTGATCATGGGTTCTAAAGACGTTGCGTCGATGGATACTTCGCGATCGAACTTTGCACCGGCATCGGTGCGAAGTTGATTCCACTTGGCTAGCGCTCTGTCCCAATCGGCGCCTTTCGGTGCACGCGGTGTGTTCTTTAAGTACTCGTATGTCGTTGCATCGGGCGCGATCATTCCGGCGCGAGCACCTGCTTCAATCGACATGTTGCAAACGGTCATGCGGCCGTCCATGGACAATGCTTCGATCGCGGGACCGCGATACTCCATTACATGTCCCGTACCGCCCGACACGCCGATCTTGCCGATAATCGCGAGAATCAAATCCTTTGCCGTTACTCCCGCCGGTAACTTTCCGCTGGTATTGATGGCCAATGTTTTAGGGCGGCGCTGCAATAAGCACTGCGTAGCAAGCACATGTCCCACTTCCGTTGTGCCAATACCGAAGGCGAGGGCACCGAAGGCGCCATGCGTCGCCGTATGGCTATCGCCGCAAACGATGGTCTTACCGGGTTGTGTGGCGCCTTGCTCTGGCCCGATGATGTGGACAATACCGCGATCGCCGGAATCGAGCCCCAGCAACTCCACTCCGAATGCTTTGCAGTTCGCTTCGAGCTGCTTGATTTGAGCAGCGGCCGAAGCAACGCGAATTGGCACGCGTCCAGCAATTTCGGCCGGATCAGTGGGAGTCGAGTGATCCATGGTTGCCAGCGTACGATCCAATCGCCGCACCTTGAGACCTTGTTCATTCAGTAGTGCAAATGCCTGGGGCGAAGTGACTTCATGCACCAGGTGCAGATCGATGTACAACACCGCGGGCGTGTCGACTGTTTCGGGAACGACTTCATGTTGTTCCCACACTTTTTCGAACAAGGTTTTGGCGGTCATGTGAGAAATCCAATTTAAGCGGTCGCAGACTCCATTCGCCTGAGCTTGTCGTTTTCGACGGGCTCAGGGTGAATGAAAGAAGGAAATGGAGCATGCCACGCCGGAATCTCGGCATGGTTGGCAATCGGTGAACGCGCCATCGTCTTTGACGATGTGGCTACTCGCAGAGCTCCAGCCAACCGTGTTTATCCGGTGTCTTGCCGGTAAACAAACCGAAAAACGCGGACTGAATCACTTCGGTGATCGGACCGCGCTTGCCGGCGCCGATAGTGATCCGATCTACGGAACGAACGGGTGTAACTTCCGCTGCCGTACCCGTTAAAAACATTTCATCGGCTAGATACAGTAATTCGCGCGGAATGGTTTGTTCGCGAACTTCAAAGCCGTGGGCTCGAGCCAAATGCATGACTGTATCGCGAGTAATACCCTGGAGAATGGAGTTGGCTACGGCGGGCGTATAAATCACACCATCACGTACTAGAAATAGATTCTCGCCTGCACCTTCACTAACACTACCATCGACGCTCAAGCCTATGCCTTCGGCGAAGCCGAGGCGCTTGGCTTCCATGCTGATAAGTTGGCTGGAAAGGTAGTTGCCCGCGGCTTTGCCGAGCGCGGGAATCGTATTGGGCGCGAGACGCTGCCAGGACGATACGCAGACGTCGATGCCGTTTTCTAAACCCTCGGCACCGAGGTAGGCACCCCATTCGAAGGCTGCGATGACCGTATCGATGGGCGGGGAAACCTTGGGCGCCACGCCAATTTCGCCGTAGCTGCGGAAAGCGAAGGGTCGAATGTAGGCGCCCTTGTTTAGTTGGTTGCCTACGATCACTTGTTTGATCGCTGCATTAATTTGATCTTGCGTGTACGGGATCTCGATGCGATAGATTTTTGCCGAGTCGAACAAGCGACGCGTGTGATCTTGCAAACGAAAGATCACCGGCCCTTTCGGCGTGGCGTAACAACGTACGCCTTCGAACACTGTCGAGCCGTAATGCAATGCATGGGCCAACACATGCACGGTAGCGTCTTTCCAAGCGACCAGCTTACCGTTGTACCAAATGTGTTTTGCCTCAGTAATCGGCATCGTCGATTCCCCTCGTTGTTCTGCTAAATGTTGCTGCTGATCGTTTATGAATCAAACGCCGCGACCGACTGGTCGCTCGCCATTGCGGCGATCGCCGCTGGCTTTGGTCGCCTCAATGCGATTGACGACTTCCAGATATGCACGCGCGGCAGACTCAAGAATATTTGTGCTGATGCCTGCACCGCGATAGCTGCGACCGTTGTGCTCGACCGTTAGCAACGCTTCGCCTAACGCATCTTCACCCACGGTCACGCTGTGTACTTCGAATTTGCGAACTTGCACGTGAATGCCGGTCGCATGATCGATTGCTTTCACGACCGCATCGACCGGGCCGTCCGCTGTTTGTTCTTGCGTCACCGTGCGACCGTCGATATGTGTCAACACTAGAGTTACTTTGGCGGGTTCGCCATTGTTGGTAGCGACGCCCAAGCTCCGTAGCGCCCATGGGCCGCCGGCTTCATTTTCCGAGCGCATGACCAGAGCCTCGATATCGCCGTCAAACAGTTCTTTTTTCTTGTCGGCTAGCGCTTTAAATTCTTCAAATAGCGAATTGAGTTCCGCATCGCTAACTTCAAACCCCAGCTCTTTCACACGCTCTCGGAACGCATGTCGGCCGCTGTGCTTGCCGAGGACAAGATTTGTGCGCGACAAGCCGACGTCTTGCGGCCGCATGATCTCATACGTCGAATGATGCTTGAGCATGCCGTGCTGGTGGATGCCGGACTCGTGCGCGAAGGCATTTTCACCGACGATGGCCTTGTTGCGCGGAATCGGAATGCCGGTAATCTGCGAAACCAAACGACTGGTCGGATAGAGACGAGTGGTGTGAATACCGGTATGCACGCCGAAGAAATTTTCGCGCGTCTTGATGGCCATGGCGATTTCTTCAAGCGACGCATTGCCGGCGCGTTCGCCGATGCCGTTGATGGTGCATTCGATCTGTCGAGCGCCTGCGCGTACCGCCGCCAAGCTGTTGGCAACGGCCATTCCCAAGTCATTGTGGCAGTGCACCGAGAACACGACTTTGTCCGCGCCGCGCACATTGCGCTTGAGATAGCTGAACACTTCGTGGAATTCTTCCGGCACCGTATAACCCACGGTATCGGGAACATTGATCGTCGTCGCGCCTGCTTCGATCACTTTCTCGACCACTTCAGTCAAAAATTCAAGCTCGGTGCGCGACGCATCCTCCGGCGAAAACTCGATATCTGCGCAGAGGCTACGAGCGAATTTCACGCCTTCCACGGCAGTGTGAATGATCTGCTCCTTGGCCATGTTGAGCTTATGCTCGCGATGGATCGCACTAGTCGCCAAGAAGACGTGGATGCGGGGACGCGCGGCGTCTTTGAGCGCACGCCATGCGGTTTCGATGTCTTCGCGATTGCAGCGCGCCAGGCCCGCGATAATCGGACCCTGTACTTCGCGCGCCACGAGATTGACCGACTCCCAATCGCCGCGTGAGGCGATAGGAAATCCGGCTTCAATAACGTCCACCCCCAACTCCGCAAGCGCCTTGGCTACCCGCAGCTTTTCAGGCTGCGTCATGCTGCATCCGGGCGACTGCTCGCCATCACGCAACGTAGTGTCAAAAATCAAAACGCGGTTGGGATCGGTATGAGGCATGTGCAGTAAGTCTAGGGTTGTAGGGGTCCGGCATGCCGGACCCCTACGATGGGCTGTGAATGCGAAAGGTTAGGCCTTCGCTTCTTCCAACCAAGGCATGCGAGCGCGCAACTTCACGCCCACTTTCTCGATCGGATGCTTCATGTCGTCCTTCAACATCTTGCGATACTTCTTGGCGCCTTTGTTGTTCTCGGAAATCCACTGACGCGCAAACTTGCCGTCTTGGATCTCTTTGAGGATCTTCTTCATTTCCTTCTTGGTGTTCTTGTTGACCACGCGCGGGCCGCGGGTCAGGTCACCGTACTTAGCAGTGTCGGAAATATACTTGTGCATCTTCGCCAAACCGCCTTCATGCAGCAGGTCGACGATGAGTTTCAGCTCATGCAGACATTCGTAATAGGCGACTTCGGGCTGATAGCCGGCTTCAACCAACGTTTCCCAGCCCTTGACGACCAACTCAGTGGCACCGCCGCAAAGCACGGCTTGTTCGCCGAACAAATCGGTTTCGGTTTCTTCTGCGAAAGTGGTTTCGAGCACGCCGCCGCGTGCGCTGCCGATGCCGCCGGCGTAGGCGAGGG
>Ga0315910_10002091_pt1 | contig 17817 bp, 9 predicted proteins | sample EdamamesoilMG_FD_204470 | JGI IMG/M metagenome (GOLD analysis project Ga0315910, IMG submission 204470) | Garden soil microbial communities collected in Santa Monica, California, United States - Edamame soil | ecosystem: Environmental > Terrestrial > Soil > Garden | place: USA: California... | reverse complement strand
CCTTCTTACGAAATCTCGTTCACTCCTGCGCGCGTCATCATGCAGGACTTTACCGGCGTTCCAGCCGTGGTCGATTTGGCCGCCATGCGCGAAGCCATGATCAAATTGGGCGGAAATCCCGATGAAATCAACCCGCTCTCGCCGGCAGAATTAGTCATCGATCACTCGGTGCAAGTCGACAATTACGGCACAGCAACGGCTTTGGCCGAAAATACCAAGATGGAATTCGATCGCAACCAAGAGCGCTATGCGTTTTTGCGTTGGGGACAGAACTCGTTCCGCAACTTTAAAGTGGTGCCGCCGAATACCGGCATCGTGCACCAAGTCAACGTCGAGCATTTGGCTAGGGTTGTTTTCGACGCCGATAACAATGGCGTTCAACAAGCCTATCCGGATACCTTGGTCGGCACAGACTCGCACACCACCATGGTGAACGGTCTGGGCGTACTCGGCTGGGGCGTGGGTGGTATCGAGGCGGAAGCCGCCATGTTGGGGCAACCTGTGACCATGCTGATCCCGCATGTCATCGGTTTTAAGCTGACCGGCCAATTGAAGCCGGGCACGACCGCAACCGACCTCGTGCTCACCATCACTGAAATGCTTCGTAAGAAAGGCGTGGTGGACAAGTTCGTCGAGTTCTACGGCGACGGCTTGGCTAACCTGCCATTGGCCGACCGTTCGACGATTGCCAACATGGCGCCAGAGTTCGGCAGCACTTGCGGCATCTTTCCGATCGATGAAGAAACATTGAAATATCTTGAGCTTACAGGACGAAGCTCAGAACAGATCGCACTGGTAGAAACCTACGCCAAGCAACAAGGAATGTGGCGGAAGAACGGTCAAAAGCCGGCCGACTACACCGATGTGCTCGAACTCGACATGGGCACAGTCGAACCGTCGATGGCGGGGCCGAAGCGTCCGCAGGACCGCGTGCTGCTTACCAAGGCCAAGTCGGTCTACCAAGCCACCGCAAAGACCATGGCGGCCGAACGTACGCAAAAGAACCCCACGGCTACGGGCGTCGCCAAGGCCGTGATTGGGGGCGAAACCATCGAGATTAAGGACGGCGCTGTTCTCATCGCCGCGATCACTAGCTGCACGAATACCTCCAACCCAGCGGTCCTCGTTGCCGCCGGTCTGTTGGCGCGTAATGCCCGCAAACTTGGCCTGAAGGCCAAGCCATGGGTGAAGACCAGTCTGGCACCAGGCTCGCGCGTGGTGACCGATTATCTAACCAAGGCCGGCCTAGCCTCCGACCTGGAATCGGTAGGCTTCTACACCGTCGGCTACGGCTGCACTACGTGTATTGGCAACTCGGGCCCGCTGAAACAAGAAATCTCCGACGCCGTAAAGGCCGGCGATGTCATCGCAACCTCGGTTTTGTCGGGCAACCGCAACTTCGAAGGCCGCGTGCATGCGGAAGTGAAGCAAAACTTCCTCGCCTCGCCGCCCTTGGTCGTTGCCTACGCTTTGGCCGGCTCTTTGGATATCGATCTGACGACCGAGCCTTTGGCCACCGGATCCGATGGGAAGCCGGTTTTCTTGAAGGACATTTGGCCCTCACCGGCCGAAATTCAGGATGTCATGTCGAAGTCGGTGGACTCCGCGATGTTCAAAAAGAGCTACAGCAGCGTTTTTGCCGGCGATGCCAATTGGAATGCGATCAAGACCACTGCGGGGAAAATCTATGGCTGGGACGACAAGTCCACCTATGTGAAAAACCCGCCCTACTTCGTCGGCATGAGCATGAAGCCCGCAGCGGTTGCGGATATTCGCGGCGCGCGTGCGCTGGCGATCTTGGGCGACTCCGTCACCACCGATCACATCTCGCCTGCAGGCAACATTGCCAAGAGCAGCCCGGCTGCAAAATATTTGATGGCGCAAGGCGTGCAACCGGTCGACTTCAATCAATACGGCGCACGTCGCGGCAATCACGAAGTGATGATGCGCGGCACGTTTGCAAACATTCGTCTCCGCAACCTGATGGTGCCTGGCATTGAAGGCGGCGTAACCGTGCACGTATCGAGCGGCGAGCAAATGAGCATTTTCGACGCCGCAATGCGTTACAAGCAAGAGAACACCCCGCTCGTTATTCTCGCGGGCAAGGAATACGGCACGGGCTCTTCGCGTGACTGGGCAGCCAAGGGCACGATGTTGCTGGGCGTCAAAGCGGTAGTCGCCGAAACCTTCGAGCGCATTCATCGCTCCAACTTGATCGGCATGGGCGTGCTGCCTTTGCAATTCAAGGACGGTGAGAGCGCACAAACCCTCGGTCTCACCGGTAAAGAAAGCTTCGAGATCATCGGTCTCAACGGCGGCGCCGCAAAGATGGTCACCGTTGTTGCAACCCCTGCATCTGGAGCGCCGATCAAATTTGAAGCGCGAGTTCGCATCGATACACCGAAGGAACGCGACTACTACCAACACGGCGGCATTCTGCATTACGTGCTGCGTCAGTTGGCTTCAGGCTCGAAAGCCGCATAAAGCGTCAATCGATTTACGGATGATCCAAAGGGGAGCTAGTTGCTCCCCTTTTTATTTCAGCAGAGTTTGTGCGCCACAAACATTCCGCATTGCGGAAGCTCTAGTTCATTTTGTGTAAACAGCTTAAATTTAAGCTCCTCAGTGCGCTCCCAAACGTCAACTCAGACGTTAGAATGTCGTGCTGAATTTCACACCAGAGTTGTCATGACCGACTTAACAACTTTTCGCAACGAAGCGCGCGCGTGGCTGGAAGAAAATTGTCCAGCATCGATGCGCACACCGATGACCGAAGCGGATCGTCCGTGGGGCGGACGCAATTTCAAACCGTCGCATCCCGATGTCAAAGTGTGGATGGATCGAATGGTCGCCAAAGGATGGACCGTGCCTACGTGGCCGAAGGAATACGGCGGTGCCGGATTGTCCAGCGACGAAAGTCGCGTGCTGCAACAAGAGATGGCACGCATCAATGCTCGTCCTCCGGTTGTGTCTTTCGGCATTTGGATGTTCGGGCCCGTGTTGATGGAGTACGGCAACGAAGAGCAGAAGCGGCGATTTCTTCCGCAAATCGCGCGCGGCGAGATTCGCTGGTGCCAAGGTTATTCAGAACCCGGCGCGGGTTCCGACCTTGCCGGTTTGCAAACTAAATGCGAAGACAAAGGCGATCATTACTTGATCAACGGCCAAAAGGTATGGACCTCATATGCCGATAAGGCCGATTGGATTTTTTGCTTGGTCCGTACTGACACCTCCAAAAAACAAGGCGGCATCTCATTTGTAGTCTTCGATATGCAAACCGCGGGTGTCGAAGCTCGACCGATTAAGTTGATTTCCGGCTCATCGCCTTTCTGCGAAACGTTCTTTACGGACGTCAAGGTGCCGAAGGATCAACTCATCGGCCAAGTGAACGGCGGATGGGAAATCGCCAAACGCTTGTTGCAGTACGAACGTCAGAATATCTCCTCCGGTGGATTCGGCGGCGGCACGGAAGTCGAAGACTTTGCGCTCCGCTATGTCGGCCTTAAAGACGGCAAACTTGCCGATGCTGATTTCCGCACACGCTTGACCATTCACAAGATGGAGGCCCATGCATTCGACCTTACTGTGCGCCGGAGCCAAGCCGAAGCAAAAGGCGGCAAAGACGTCGGTCCCACTACTTCCATCATCAAGTATGCCGTCGCGAAGATGAACCAGGAGCGCCGTGAACTCGGCATCGAAGCGATGGGTATGGCCGGCCTAGGCTGGGACGGCCCGGGGTTCGAACAAGACGCGCTCGACGAAACGCGTCAATGGTTACGCGCCAAGGGCAACTCCATCGAAGGCGGTACCTCCGAAATTAATCTCAACGTGCTAAGCAAGCGCGTGCTTAATCTCCCCGAGTAGATCATGGCAGTCCTCACAGAAGAACAAACGATGCTGCGCGACGCCGCGCGTAGCTGGTCGCAAGAATCGTCGCCGGTTACCGCCTTTCGCAAGTTACGCGACGAAAAAGTGCCTGGCGGTTTCAAACGCGAAACCTGGAAAGAAATCGCCGATATGGGTTGGGCGGGAATTGTCGTTCCCGAAGCCTTCGGTGGTGTGGGCATGGGTTACCAAACGCTCGGCTTGGTGCTTGAAGAAACCGGCCGAACGCTGACTGCGTCGGCATTGATCTCGACTGCGCTTTGCGCAGCGAGCGCACTTGTCCTCGGCGGCACCGAACAGCAGAAGCAAACCTGGCTTACCAAAATCGCCAGTGGCGACGCGATCGGGTCTCTCGCGATCAACGAGAGCCATCACCATGATCCGCACACTGTTCAGCTTGAAGCCAAACGTGACGGCGAAGGGTGGCGGCTCAATGGCCGCAAGCGCTTTGTTCTCGACGGTGGTATGGCGGATTTCTTCATCGTTTCCGCAAAGACAGCCAGCGGTATAACGCTCTTTTTGGTAATGGCGAACTCGGCAGGTGTCGGCAAACAAGTGCTGTCGATGGCCGACAGTCGCGGCATGGCGGATATATCGTTCGACAACGTAAAAGTTGCCGCTGCCGATGTCGTCGGCCATATCGACAAAGGGCTGGCGGTGCTCGATGCCACACTCGACCGCGCAAGCGCCGGCATCGCCGCTGAGATGCTCGGCACTGCGACGCAGGCATTCGAAATTACGCTTGACTACCTTAAAGTCCGCACGCAATTCGGCAGGCTCATCGGAACATTTCAAGCGCTGCAACATCGCGCCGGCAAAATGTTTGTCGATCTAGAGCTGAGCCGTTCCTGTGTCGAAGCCGCGCTCAGCGCTATTGACGAAAACGCACCCAACGCGTCCGCACTCGCGTCGCTTGCGAAGGCGCGCATGAGCGACACGATCCACTTGGTTACCAATGAGATGGTGCAGATGCATGGCGGTATCGGCATGACGGACGTGCATGACGCGGGTCTGTATATCAAGCGTGCTCGGATGGCGGAAGCAACTTTCGGCGGCGCAGGCTTTCATCGCGATCGCTACGCCAAAGCGATGGGATATTAGTTCTTCAATCCCCACTCCCTTAATGGGAGAGGGTTAGGGAGAGGGTGAAAGATTCGCGCGCAAGCGCTACCCCTCTCCCCGGCCCTCTCCCACAAGGGGAGAGGGAGTTAAAAGCGATACAACTAAACGGTAGTGCGGAGTTAGACATGCAAGGTAGATTCGAAAAACGCGGGGATGTCGGAATCATTTGGATCAACAACCCGCCGGTAAACGCGATTAGCGTCGGCGTGCGACAGGCGATGATCGATGGCGTCGCCAAACTGAATGCCGATGCCGAAATCAAAGTCGGCGTACTTGCATGCGAAGGCCGAACCTTCATGGCTGGCGCAGACATTACCGAGTTCGGCAAACCGCCGATGTCCCCGGGTTTTCCCGAAGCGCTCGCTGCACTTGAAGGCTCGAGCAAGGCAATCGTGGCCGCAATTCATGGCACGGCGCTCGGCGGTGGCTTGGAAGCGGCTCTCGCCTGTCATTACCGCGTTGCAATCGCGTCAGCGCAAGTCGGCTTGCCGGAAGTGAAGCTTGGTATTCTGCCCGGCGCCGGCGGCACGCAACGCCTCCCGCGCTTGATTGGCATAGAGGCCGCACTCAATATCATTGTGTCCGGCGATCCGGTGCCCGCCGCTCAAGCCGCTAAAGTTGGCGTGATCGACAAAATTGTCGACGGCGACTTGCTTGAAAGCGCCATCGCCTTCGCGAAGGACCTCGTGGCTAAGAACGCACCGGCTCGCAAGATTCGCGACATTAGCATCGACACTGCAAAGCTGCCTGCCGGCTACTTCGACGAAGCACGCAAACGCATCGCCAAAGAGAAAAAGAACCTTTTCTCGCCGCAGCGCATCGTCGACTGTTTGGAAGCGGCCGCCACACTTCCATTCGATCAAGGCCTCGCGCGTGAACGCGAACTGTTCAACCAATGCCAGCAAAACAGTCAATCGAAGGCATTGCAGCATGTGTTCTTCGCCGAGCGCAAAGCCGCGAACATTCCAAATCTCGATAAGAGCGTGAAACCTCGCGAAGTGAAGTCGGTCGGCATCATCGGCGCCGGCACGATGGGCGGCGGCATTGCCATGAACTTCCTGAACGTTGGCATCCCCGTCACCTTGCTTGAAGTCAAGGCGGATGCATTGGAACGCGGCGTCGGCGTAATTCGCAAGAACTATGAGAACACCGCATCCAAAGGCAAAATGACCTTGGAACAAGTTGAACAACGCATGGCCCTTCTGAAGCCCACGCTCAGCTACGATGATCTGGGTCAATGCGATCTCATTATCGAAGCCGTCTTTGAGACGATGGCCATCAAGAAAGAAGTATTCGGCAAACTCGACAAGATCGCCAAGAAAGGCGCGATCCTCGCCTCGAATACATCGTACTTATCCATCGACGAAATCGCCGCCTCCACGTCGCGCCCCCAAGACGTCGTTGGCATGCACTTCTTCTCGCCTGCCAACGTGATGAAACTCTGCGAAGTCGTGCGCGGAGAAAAGACCGCGCAAGACGTGTTGATGACAGCGCTCGACACTACCAAGCGCATTAAGAAAGTCGGTGTAGTTTGCGGCAATCAGGACGGCTTCATCGGCAATCGCATGCTGGGCGGCTACGCGTATCAAGCCAACTTGTGCGTACTCGAAGGCGCAACGCCCGAACAAGTAGACAACGTGATTCGCAACTTCGGCATGCCGATGGGTCCGTTACAAATGAGCGATCTCGCCGGTCTCGATATCGGTTATAAGTCGCGCAAAGACCGTGACCCTGCAAGCTTCGACGGCCGCGTCACGCGCAGTGCCGACCTTCTGGTCGAATTGGGCCGCCTAGGACAAAAGACCCAAGCGGGTTACTACGATTATGCACCGGGCGATCGCACTCCTCGCCCGTCGTCGGTGACCGCTGAGATCATCGAGAAAGTGTCCAAGGAATACGGCATCGCACGCCGCAAATTCTCCGATGAAGAAATTCTGGAGCGCTGCATGCTAGCTTTGATGAACACGGGCTGCGAGGTGTTACGCGAAGGCATCGCATATCGCGCCAGCGATATCGACGTCGTGTACTTATATGGCTATGGTTTTCCCGCATATCGCGGTGGACCGATGTTCTGGGCCGAACATGAAGTTGGGCTGAAGAACGCGCTTGAAAAGCTCAAAAAATACGCCGACGGCAAATGGCTCAAGATTTCGCCGTTGCTTGAAAAACTGGTCGCGGAAGGCAAAGGCTTCGCGAGTATCGGTCAGTAATAGATTTATCAGAGGAACTACTAATGCGTGAAGCAGTTATCGTCTCCGTCGCCCGTACGCCGATAGGCAAAGCTTATCGCGGCGCGTTCAACGACACTCAAGGTCAAGCGCTCGGCGGCCACGCCATCGCGGAAGCAGTAAAGCGTGCCGGCATCGATCCAGTCAGCATTGAAGACGCGATCATGGGCTGCGCTCTGCAACAAGGCACCACCGGCGGCAACGTTGCTCGGCAAGCAGCATTGCGTGCCGGACTTCCGGTAACCGTCGCGGGCATGACGATCGATCGGCAATGCGCATCGGGCTTGATGGCTATCGCCACAGCCGCCAAACAGATCCTGGTCGACGGCATGACCACCGTCGTAGCCGGCGGGTTGGAATCGATCTCGCTCGTCCAGAACGACAAAATCAACCGCTTTCGCGGCGCCGATCCTTGGTTGGTCAAGAATCTGCCGCAAACCTACATGACCATGCTCGAGACCGCTGAAATTGTGGCCGAGCGTTATGGCGTCAGCCGCGAAGCGCAAGATGCGTTCTCATTGCAATCGCAACAGCGCACAGCCAAGGCGCAAGCCGATGGCCGCTACGAAGCCGAAATCGCGCCCATCACCACTACGATGCAAGTGGTCGTAAACAAAGAGACCGGCGAAACGCAACCGAAAGAAGTGACATTGAAAATGGACGAAGGCAATCGTCCGCAAACGACGCTCGCCGACCTGCAAAAACTCGCGCCGGTTTTTAAGAATGGGCAAAAAGTAAAAGAAGGCAAGTACATCACCGCCGGCAATGCTTCGCAGTTGTCCGATGGCGCAGCGGCACTCGTGTTAATGGAACGCAAAGAAGCTGAACGCAAGAACCTCAAGGTGCTGGGCGCATATCGCGGCATGATGGTTGCCGGCTGCGACCCGGATGAGATGGGGATCGGCCCGGTTTTCGCCGTGCCCAAGCTCCTCAAGGTTCATGGCTTAAAGATGGATGACATCGGCATTTGGGAATTGAACGAAGCATTCGCCAGCCAAGCGCTGTATTGCCGCGACAAACTGGGCATTCCCGACGACAAGCTCAACGTGTCCGGCGGTGCCATCTCCATCGGCCATCCATACGGCATGTCAGGTGCACGCATGACCGGCCACATCATGTTCGAAGGCAAGCGCCGCGGCGCCAAATACGGCGTTGTAACGATGTGCATCGGCGGCGGAATGGGGGGTGCTGGCTTGTTCGAGATTTTCTAACTTCGAACCCGACCTTAAACACAAGGCCGAACCCGTATGGTTCGGCCTTTGTTATGTGTGTATTAAGGTGGCGCATAAAAAAACGGCGGGCTTTCGCCCGCCGTTAATTCACTTTTGCTTATTTATTGACTTAGAACTTCACAATCAAAGTAGCACCATAGGTACGAGGCGCGCCCAGAAAGGCGTCCACAGTGCTGGTCGGCAATATCACCGCACCCGCGGCGCTCCTTGTAGAAGCCGATCCTTGAATGGTTGCGTCAAACATGACTTGCGCGTATTCCTCGTCGGTCAGATTTTGACTCCAGAATTCGATAGCCCATTTGTCATCGGCGGCGCCGACAGACAGACGTGCGTTGAGTACTGTATACGCTTCCTGAAGTTTACGTGGGTCCAAGTTCGAACCGGTGTTGTACTCGGAGTTGTACTTAGCGCCGACATTTCCACCCAAAGCAAAGTCGCCGACCGTCGTCTTGTAGCTCAGCGCTAAACTGCCCGTCCAGTCCGGCGCAAACGGCATGCGATTGCTTTCACGTAGATCGCTAATCAAGCCGACTCCGCCTCCGGCTCCGAAATCGATGATGTCGGTGCGCGAATACGTAGCGCCGCCCTGGATACCCAGGCCGAAGTTGGTTTGATAGATGACGTCGAGATCGACACCTTTCGATTCAACCTCTTTCAGATTGGTGACCACGAATGCGATGCCGGTGAACGTGTTGAACTGGAAGTCTTGATAGTTTTGCAAGAACGCCGCCGCATTCACTAATAGCGCCCCGTTCATTAATGTCAATTTATTGCCCAACTCATACGAATCCACCGTTTCCGGCAGGAAGCTGGTGGTCAAGATTTGGGCCTGCGTCGCCTGGTTACGGGTGCGATCCAAGTTAAAACCGCCGGCCTTGTAGCCACGTGCATACGACGCATAAGTCATCGCGTTTTCATTGAAGCGATAAGCCAGTTTACCGGTGCCGGTGAACTTACTCTCATCCATCGATTGCGTCGTATTCACGGCATCGAAATTGGGATCCCACGCAGCATTGCAGATATACCCAAAAACAGCCGCAGCGCCGGCACCGAGCGCACCAGCAATGGCTGTCTGGTTTGCGCGAGCTTGAGCGCAGGCAGTCCTAGCCGTGCTGTCATTATTCCAATAAGAGGTGTCCAGCTTCTTGGATTCCGATGTCATGCGTGCGCCGATAGTGAACTCGAGTCCTTCGGTAATTTCGATGCTGTTGTTGGTAAAGATCGAGAAGTTTTCCGCGACTTGCTCGTATCGATCTTTATTGCCGCCGGAAAGTGGAGCGGTAATGCCGAGGGCAGGAAGCACACTTCCGGTTGCGCCACCTGTGGCAGTCCAGCTGGTATACGCGCCCAAATTGGCGCCGGGGCGCAACGAATCGCCTGCATTCAGTCTTTCCTTGGCATAAAAAATTCCGCCAAGCCAGTTGACCGGACCCGATTGACCCGCCAGGCGAATTTCTTGGGAGAATTGCTGGAAGCGTGTAAACACATCTCCGTTGGCCAGCCGATACAACAAATCCGCTGTCGTGTAATCCGAATCTTGCGCGCGGGTAGATTCCCAATCGCGCCATGCGGTAATCGACGTTAACTGCGTCTCATCAATATCCCAATTGATCTCCGCAGACAAGCCTTGCTCTGTAAGCAAAGTTGTCGTCGCGCGATTGGCATAGGCACGTCGAGCGTAGGGATCCGGGGTAACCGCCACCGCGTTAGTGCTTCCAGCTGCACGATTTACGTTAACCGGTACACCCGCACTACCGTGAACAACCTGCACCGCCGCGCAGCAATATTCATCGCGGTCCGTATAGTCGCCCACCAAGCGCAATTCCACGTCCTCGTTAATGTTGAAGAGCAACTGACCGCGCAGAGTATAAAAAGAACGATTGCCGTCGTCGTCTTCCAGCCGCTGCCCCCCGTTGGTCGTAATGTCCAGGAAACCGTCGCGCTTGCGTACCGCAGCGTACAAGCGGCCTGCGACAGCGTCACTAAGAGGACCATTGACCGAAGCAGCCAGTTCCAAGTCGTTGTAATTGCCGAATGTCATTTCAGCCTTCGAGCTGGGCGTGAAGGTCGGCTTTTTCGACACAACGTTGATTACGCCGGCTGTGGTGTTCTTACCGAACAAAGTGCCTTGAGGCCCCTTCAGAACTTCAATGCGCTCCATTTCGCCGAGATCACCGAAGCTCACGCCGTTGCGCGGGCGATATACGCCATCGATGACGATTCCGACCGAAGATTCCAAACCGGGGTTGTCACCGACGGTGCCGATACCGCGAATACGCGCGGTCGTGGAAACTTCGCTGGAGCTCGATGTCACCAACAATCCGGGAGTGAGAACCGTGAGATCCTTGATGTCCTTTACGCCGGTGTCATGCAACAGTTGCTCGGAAACGGCAGTTACCACTACCGGAACGTCTTGGAGATTTTGTTCGCGCTTTTGCGCCGTAACGATGACTTCAAAAGTCGGTTCACCGCTTTTTTCTTGCGCGACCGCCGTGCTGGCGACGCTTGCCAATGTGCAAGCAATAGCCAACTTAAGGACACGATTGGATCTCATGGTCTCTCCCTCGCTGCCGGCAATGCCGGGGGTTTAGTTGTAACGTTTATTGCGAACGGAAGATGCAACGAGTCTGCACCGACGGCGCGCTTACCGTAGCAAACGCGCAACATGCAAACCTAAACCGTGTATCCCCCTACTTCGATCCGACTCTTACGGCCGGCTTGTCTATTTCGCCGATCACTACTGTGAGAAGCGAACGACAATGCACGGATGCTATCGCCGCTGCACCTGGTCGTCAATTGTCGGCCACCACTTGAGTGTTGTTTTTAGCCAAAGAGCGCGCATGGGACACCGCAGCACGGAGTTCGTGGGTATATCCAGCCCAAAAGAGCGAAAGACGTGAGGGCGTACACTCGAAATGGACTCAGCAAATTGCGCTAGTCGAAATGCGCCTTTGCCACACTTAGGTGCGCAGCCCGTCGCCGTGACTCAATTGCGAGAGACGAAACGCCAAACCCCATTTTTTCGGTAATTGCTACCGTCGTCACAGGGAGACCGTAGACGCAAGCGCTCTTGCTGACGAGACTCACTTTATTATGCGTTTCACGTGCTCACTCTTTGCCCACACCGCCTTGGTCCGTGCCGGACTTCTGACTGTCGCACTGCTAAGCACGGCGACCGCTCAACAGACAAGTGACTCGAACTTCGACCGGGAAGAGCGAATTCTGGTTAAGCGGCGCTCGGCCGCAAATCAACCAACGGCGGCCATTAGCTTGAAGAATGGGCAGCGCTTGCGAAAGCTTAGGGGCGACTCAAGCAGCTATGAGGTGCTGACTATCCCCGCGGGAACCGACCGCGAAGCAGCACTGCGAGAACTGCGAGCGCGAGCGGATATTGAGTATGCGGTGCCCGACCGTCGTCGACGCGCTCAGGCCGTGCCAAACGATCTCTTGTTTGCATCTCAGTGGTATCTACAAAACGATCCGCTTCAGCCTGCTGCGATCGCAGCGACAACAGCATGGGACATCACTAAAGGCAGCAACGGTATCGTCGTTGCAGTGCTCGATACCGGCGTGCGATTCGACCACCCGGACCTGTACCCATCCGCGCAGGCCGGAAAGCTATTGCCTGGTTTTGACTTCGTTGACAACCCCTTAGCAGCCAACGATGGCGACGGTTGGGATCCGGATCCAAGCGATCCGGGCGACTGGATCAGTCAGGCCGACTTGAACCGCAGCGATAACTACTTCGATGAATGCGGCGGTGGAGATTTGCAAGACACGCCGACCAACAGCTCGTGGCACGGCACGCGAGTCGCTGGATTGATTGCCGCGCGCAGCAATGACAACGCGAGCACGACAGATCCCAGTCCAGGTATCGCGGGAACCAGTTGGAGCACCTACATCCTACCGGTTAGAGTTCTCGGCAAATGCGGCGGACACGACGGCGACATTATCGATGCAATGCGCTGGGCGGCCGGCATTCCCGTTAGCGGCGCGCCAGCTAATCCGTATCCGGCAAAAATAATTAATATGAGTTTGGGCGGTGAAGGCGTGTGTACTGCCGCATACCAAAACGTTATCGAAGAGCTCACGCAACTAGGCGTAAGCGTCGTAATTTCTGCAGGCAATAACGGCGGACCCGTAAGCGAGCCCGCGAATTGTCCGGGTGCAATCGCTGTGGCGGGGCTACGGCACGCGGGAACAAAAGTTGGGTTTAGTAGCCTAGGTCCCGAGATCGCCTTGTCCGCCCCAGGCGGCAATTGCGTCAATACGACAGGTGTCTGTTTATTCCCGCTCAACACCACAAGCGACGTCGGCACGACAACGCCGGCCGGTCCAACCTATACCGATGGTTTCAACATCAGTGTCGGCACCAGCTTCTCCGCCCCCTTGGTTAGCGGCGTCATCGCGTTGATGCGCTCGGTCAACGACAAACTGTCTACGACGCAAATCCGCCAACGACTACGCGCCGGCACAAGCCCGTTTCCTACTAATGGCGCGGTACCGACTTGCCACCTACCAAGCTCTCCCACCGATCTGCAAACGTCTGAATGCGTGTGTACAACCGCTGTTTGCGGCGCCGGTATGCTATACGCGCCCGGTGCGGTAGCGGAGGCGCAGCGACCCATTGCGTATATCGCGCAGCCCCTTTCGGTATCCCCAGGCGCGCCGGTAACACTGGACGGTTCGTCTAGCGTCGCCGCATGCAATCGCACAATAGTAAATTTTGCTTGGTCCGTTGTCGGCACAAACGGAACGACAACGCCGGTGATCTCGAATGATTCCCAAGCGAATGCAAACGTCACAGCACCGTCAAGCGGATCGTTCACTCTCCGCCTCACGGTCACCGACGATCAAGGCGCCGCCGACTTTACCGACATTACGATCTCGCCGATCAACGCAACCATCACAACCGGCGCAATTTCATCTGCGCCCGCCTGCCCCGTTGCCGTGGTTCCGCCGCTTTCGCAACCCATTCCCGGGCCGACGCCACCGACAGTGTCCGCGCCCGACAAACCGAAGGCCGGTGGTGGCGGCTCGATGTCGTTGTGGTGGTTGGCGATGTTGCTACTCGCCGGTAGCTACTTTTCCATCTCGCGCACTAGGTCGCGCAAATATTGACTGAATTGCTTGCCCAAGCTGTGATGACGCAGCGCGTACTCGACCGTAGCTTGCAAATATCCGATTTTGCTGCCGCAATCGTAACGTTTGCCTTCGAATTCGTAGGCCAACACTTGCTCATCCGCCAATAGGTCGGCTATCGCGTCTGTCAGTTGAATTTCGCCGCCCGCACCGCGACCCGTCTTCTCCAACTTATCGAAAATGCGCGGCGTGAGTAAGTAGCGGCCGACTACGGCTAAATTCGAAGGCGCATTTTGCGGCCGCGGCTTTTCGACAATTTTGCTCACGCGCGAGATGCGTCCTTGCCGGTCTTCGGTTGCCACAATGCCGTACTTTTCGGTGTCGGTCGGCGGCACCGTTTCCACGCCCAACACACTGGCATTTTTTTCTTGAAACACATTTGCCATTTGCGCCAAGCAAGGCGTTTCGGCATCTATCAAGTCATCGGCCAAATGAATAAAGAACGGCTGATTGCCAACCACCGGCCGCGCGCATAGCACCGCATGCCCCAATCCTAATGGCGACGGTTGCCGGATATAAATACAGCTGGCCCAGGACGGCACAATATCCTTTAGCAGTTGCAGTAAATCGTGTTTACCTTGTTCGGCAAGCGCCTCTTCCAATTCGTGATCGTTGTCGAAATGATCTTCGATCGCACGCTTTGCGCTACCGGTTATGAATACGAGTTTGCTGGCACCTGCACGCAACGCTTCTTCCGCCGCATATTGAATGAGCGGCTTGTCCACGATCGGGAGCATTTCCTTCGGGCTTGCCTTGGTGGCAGGCAAAAAGCGCGTGCCGCGCCCCGCAACAGGAAAAACCGCGGTAGTGATCGGACCTAAACTCATAATCGCAACCTCCTCATGAGACCGCGATAATAACGTAGCTAAGGTTGCGAAAGTGTGATCGTTTACCGATGGGGGCATGAGCGAGGCGATAGCACCCGCTCATGCCCGGCACATGAAGAGCATCCCTGCTCTATCGCTTCCGCTAACGGCTATTTTTTGGGCGACTCGCCGCTTAAACGGATATTGGCGCGATTTTGTTCCAATACTTTGTCGCCGATACCTTTGATCTTGCGAAGATCATCGATACTTTTAAACGCGCCGTTCTTTTCTCGGTATTGAACGATGGCTTGCGCCCGAGAGGGACCGATACCCTCAAGCTCTTTGGCAATCGTCGCAGCATCGGCACGATTGATATCTACCGGCCCTGCGAACGAGATCAACGGCGCGGCAACGGCACAGACGGCGATTAAAGACAACCAATTTCTCTGCAGCATACATCCTCCGTGAAGATGAGTTGTTTATTGACGTTCGATGAGTGAACGACTTCAGTCTGATCCCGCATGGCCTGTTACTACCAGGGGAATAAGCGGTGCAAACATGCAGAAATGCCGCTATCGCGGCCCGGCGCTTCGCACGCCTGCCAACAACTCAACTCGCCCTACCGGCGCTAACGTATCCCAGCTACGGCAACCCGGGCACTGCCAAAAGTGCGTCGCTGTGGGCAATCCACACTCTACGCAGCGATAATGCGGTCCGCGCTTTACGACTCTGCTCAATGCCGTCGCTAACGAACGCCGCCGCGACTCGTCGAATAGCGACGGATCGCCGGCAAGCGCCGGTACCACGTCGCTCAGATTGGGGTCCTGACGCACGAGGTCAGGCAGTGCGTCGAGCACAAAACTCTCTTGCTCCAATCCCGCAACGATGCCGGCATACGCCAGCTCCGCACGTGCAGCCGGCCCCGTCCGTACGATGCCGCGTAACTCATCGAGCGATGGACCGCCGGGCCGCTGCGCCGCACGCGCATAACATTGCAGCGTTACCGGTAGCAGCTGCGGATGCAATTCGAAGACGCGATACAGCAGTCGGGCGGCCATTGGCATGTCGCCTTCGTCCCAAGCTATTTCGGCACGCACCAATGCGCCACGCGCAAAGTTACGCTGCATTTCGCGCATTTTGTGCAGCCACTCGCGCGCCTTATCGCGTTGCCCTGCTTGACGGGCTTGTTCGGCCAACTCGCAGAAGTAATGCGCTATCGCCGTAGGATGTTCCGGCGACGCCAACTCTTGTAGCCGCGAATACGCCTCGACTGCCTGCGCCCAATCCGCCTGTTGCTCGTAAATCTGCAGCAGAAACCGCAGCGCGCTGACGCGCGCTCCAGGTTTATCGATGAGCTGTCGAAATGTCGTTTCGGCGCGATCGAACAGTCCGGCCCGGAAATAATCCTCGCCTAATGCGAATGTCGCCTGCTCGCGATGTTCGGAAGTAAGCGACTGGCGCGACATGATGTGCTCATGAATTCGAATGGCGCGGTCCACCTCACCACGACGCCGATAGAGGTTCCCCATAGCCAGATGAGTTTCGACCGTATCGTCGTCAACCTCCGTCATGCGCTTAAACAGATCCAGTGCTTTATCCGGCTCTTCGTTAATCACATAGTGCAATCCTTGCAAATATTGTTTGACGAGCGGCTGATCGGGCTTTGGTTCCTCGTGCGCCGCGGCACGCTGCGTCGCTCGCCAAGCGACAGCGACGATAACGATACCGACGGCAATACCGAATATGAATGTGAGCAGGGATTCCATCATAAGGATTCCATCGGCAAAAGCTCGCCGTTGGCTTTTATGCTCGGCCGCTATGTACGTCGACGGCAGTCAACGCAGTCATATTAACTATACGTCTTACGGTAGTTGAAGGCGTCAAAATATGCACGGGCTTGGCGCAACCGAGCAGTATCGGCCCGATCGCTATGCCATTGCCGGCCGTTATCTTCAGTAAGTTATACGCAATATTCGCCGCATCGATATTGGGCAGCACGAGCACGTTCGCCTCGCCGCTTAAGGTGGAGTCTGGGAGAATAGAGCGTCGAATGGCTTCATCCAACGCACAATCGGCGTGCATCTCGCCATCCACTTCAAGGTCCGGCGCAAGTGCACGTAAAATTCCCAGTGCATCGCGCACCTTAGTCGCCGACGGCGCATCGCTGCTACCGAAATTGGAGTGCGACAGCAGCGCCACCTTGGGCGCGATGCCAAATCGACGCACTTCATCAGCCGCCAATTTGGCGATTTCTGCCAGCTGTTGCGCGGTTGGATCGATGTTGACGTGCGTGTCCGCCAAGAACAACTGCCTGCCCGGCAAGATAAGCGCATTCATCGCCGCGTAGACGCCGCAGCCGGGACGTCGCCCGAGCACGCTGTCGATGTATCGCAAATGGGTGCTGGTGTGGCCAATGGTTCCACAGATCATGCCGTCCGCATCGCCTCGATGAATGAGCATCGCACCGATGAGCGTCGAACGCCTGCGCATCTCAAGTTTAGCGTACTGCGCGGTGACTCCGTCTCGCGCCATCATTCTATGGTAGGTCTGCCAGCACTCCCGATAACGCGGATCGTGATCGGGATTCACGATCGTATAGTCCTTGCCCATCTGCATCCGCAAACCATATTGCGCCACGCGCTTTTCGATGACCGCAGGTCGACCGATAACAATCGGCCGTGCAAGATTCTCGTCTATCACGATCTGCACCGCGCGAAGCACCCGCTCGTCTTCGCCTTGCGCGTAAATGATGCGTTTGTGATCTGCAGGCATCTGTCGCGCGATTGCGAACAGCGGTCTCATCAGCGTGCCACTGTGATAGACAAACTGCTGCAGCTGATGCTCATAGGATTGAAAGTCCGCGATCGGCCGTGAGGCGACGCCGGATTCCATCGCCGCCTTAGCCACCGCCGGGGCGATCTCGACGATCAAGCGCGGATCAAAGGGCTTTGGAATCAAGTATTCGGGTCCGAACATCAAGTCACGAATGCCATACGCGCTAGCCACGACATCGCTTTGTTCTTGCCGCGCCAGTTCGGCAATCGCCTTAACGGCAGCAATCTCCATCTTACGAGTGATAGTGGTCGCTCCCACATCCAACGCCCCACGAAAGATGAATGGAAAACAAATGACGTTATTAATCTGATTCGGATAGTCGCTGCGACCGGTCGCGATGATTGCATCGCTGCGTGCAGCGCGCGCCTCCTCCGGCAGAATCTCCGGCGTGGGATTGGCGAGCGCAAAGATCAGCGGCTGCTTAGCCATCTTGCGCACCATGTCTTGCTTTAATACTCCGCCGGCGGACAGACCTAAGAACACGTCCGCATCGGCGATCACTTCATCGAGCGATCGTGATGCCGTCTCTTGAGCGAAGGGCTCTTTGTCTTCGTCCATCAACTCCTT
>Ga0315910_10002090_pt1 | contig 17818 bp, 19 predicted proteins | sample EdamamesoilMG_FD_204470 | JGI IMG/M metagenome (GOLD analysis project Ga0315910, IMG submission 204470) | Garden soil microbial communities collected in Santa Monica, California, United States - Edamame soil | ecosystem: Environmental > Terrestrial > Soil > Garden | place: USA: California... | reverse complement strand
CAGGGCGCCGCCTACGTCGGCAAGGATATCGTCCAGATCTTCGCTGAGATGGTCCCAGTCGCCAGTCCAGTGGTCGCCCAAACAGAAGAAGAGGTCGGCAGCCCAACAATTCGCGTTAGTCCGGCCTTCGGCTGAGGCGAGATACGTCAGAAGCGCCCGAACGCTCGGCAATACAGAGGCGTCTGTGCTGTTTGGGGCAACGATGGAGTCGTGGGCGGCCCAGAGCAGCGGTGCCAGCTGAGGTGAGACCGCTTCTCCGTCGTGTTCTGTGATGACTGGCGATCGTTGCATTGAGGGGCACTACCTAACGGTGGGCGCTTTAGCTGCGGCGGCGAATCCGCCGACAGCACAATCCTAAATGGTTCCGCAGCGTGGCCGCGGGGAGGGGCGGATGGCAGGGAACTCTGGCCTCGGAGCGCCGCCAGCTACAAGCGCTGGTTAGGTCGACTCAACCCGGGTGCACCATGAGCAAGATGGTCACCGAGAGCAGGCAAAGTGCTAGCGCCGTCGAGGCCGTGGCCAGATGCAAGCGAGGTGTGTTCTTTGCGCGGAGGACCCGGTTGTAGCAATGGATTGCCAAGTAAAGACCAGTCATCAGCAAGATGCCATCTAGACGGTACGGCCAGCTTGGGACGGCTCTGGTGAAGGTAAGGATCAACGGAACCACACAGAGCAGAAGCGCGACGCCGGCCTGAATGAAAAAGTCCATGTTGAGGCGACCTAACGTTTGGCGCTTTAGCTGCGGCGCCGAAGTGCGCCACAACACAATCCTAAATGGTTCCGCAGCTTGGCCGCGAGGAGGCTTGGTGAGCGGGGAGCCCTAGCCGCGGAGCGCCGTCAGCTACAAGCGCTTGTTAGACAGCGCTACCCTGATACTTGGCAAGCCGTTCCAGGTACTCTCCAACCGAGGCCGGAGTTATCGGCCCAAACACAGCGGGGCAGGCGAGATCACTGATCACATCCCACAGCTCGTCGAACCAGTCGACGTCCGCGGCGGGAGGCGGTGGCGCATCGAAGGCGTTACTCAACCGCACGAGGGCTGCCCATTCCTGGAGCTCAAGCGCCGTGACAGAGCCGTCCTGGAAGCGCCGCAGCTGTGCGACGACGGCAGGCGGAGAGAGCAGGATGCTGACATTGTGGGGCTTCGCGAAGGAAACCACAGCGGGATTCGTCAGGAGGTCCAGCCTCGCGAACGGCTTAAGGCTACGCACGGCCTCGTCGATCGGAATCGACCCCTCAAATGCGCCAGCTAGGATTGTCTGGATCTCGGTCACTTGGTAGCGCTGGCTAACGATGGGCGCTTTAGCTGCGGCGGCGGATCCGCCGACAGCACAATCCTAAATGGTTCCGCAGCGTGGCTGCGGGGAGGCTCGTGAGGCGCGGAGCCCCGGCCACGGAGCGCCGTCAGCTACAAGCGCTTGTTAGACAGCCTCTGGCTTCAGAAGACTCAGGTAGATGTATTTGCAGAGAGCCACCAGCCCGATGGTGATTTGAACCCAGTAGGTCCAATGCCAATGCGCGCCCCATGGTACGTGGTTCGAGAGCATCGTGCCAGACACGTTGAGCAAGGAGCAGATCGCGATTATGCCGACGTCTCTTCTCTTCTTGATGAGGAGTAGTACGGCGACGATCAGCCCAAGGCTTGCGGAGAGAAACAGCACCAGCCCTGTGGATACTACTGGCGTCATTGGTTTCCCAGAGGCTGTCTAACGGTGGGCGCTTTAGCTGCGGCGAGCGAATCCCGCCACAGTCGAAATCAAACTGGTTCCGCAGTTTGGCCGCTGGGGGCTCGTCGAGCAGGGAGCCCTGGCCTCGGAGCGCGGTCAGCTACAAGCGCTGGTTAGGCCTCATCCCAGATCACGAAGTCAGAATCGCATTCTGAACCATCGCAAGGAGCCCATGGATACGCTTGCGCCGGGAATGTTTGCGGCGAAGGTCGAGGGCATTCAGGAACTCCCCTGGGCTCGGAGCCGCCTTCACTCCGTAAACGTCACGCAACGCCTTCTTGTAGGCCACGGATGCAGCGTTACTGCCGTGCACAATCATGTTGCGAATTGCCGACAATGCGTCCAAATAGCCACGCTCAGCCGCCGATGTGTGCTGGAATGGATTGTGGGTTTTTCCGAGGAGGCGGGTCCCCTTGCCGATGAGGTCGCCAAAGGAGCGGAAGTCGAAATAGCGGTTGCCTCCGCGGACAAGGACACCGGCTAGTCCAACAGGCATGTGCTTGAGGCCCCTGATCCCGTTCTCGTCGATGAGGTGTTGCGGGTGGTGGGACAACGCCGCGATGAGTCGGCGCTCGGCGTAGCGTTCCCATGCCGCATGAGCCTCGACCGCCGTCATTGCCGCAATCCAACGCAATAGCATATACTCCGCGGCGGGGATCAGCTGCTGAGCGTCGACAAAGCGTTGCTCGCAGATCACGAGCTCTGCAAGGCTCTGTGCCTTCAGCTTGTTGATGTCGGCATTCCGCGCCATGATGACTTGCCCGGTACGGCGGGATGAGGCCTAACGGTGGGCGCTTTAGCTGCGGCGAGCGAGTCCCGCCTCAGCACAATCCTAAATGGTTCCACAGCATGGCCGCGGGGAGCTACTTGGGGCGGGGAGCCCTGGCCGCGGAGCGCCGTCAGCTACAAGCGCTGGTTAGGCGGCAGCGTATGGCAATGGGACTAACGGCCGATGGCTGACCTGAGGCTGTCCAAATCGTACGGGTGCGCGATGCAGTGCTCACCGCCTTCGCATAGGTCGAGCGAGAGCTGCCGGAAGACGCGCTCCTTCGGGATGGTGGCCGCGACACGCCGGACCAACCTATCAAAGTCCATTGTACCCCGATGGTATCCTAGGACTTCGACCGCAGGCTCGCGGAAGACGGCCGTGAAGTCTGGGCGGAGGTCGGTTGAGTCGGTGTCCCGCCACCGCATGGTGGTCGTGTAGTACTCCACCGAGCCGGGCGGCAACCGGAATTGGTGTTCAATGGTACGCGGGGCGGTTGTCAGCCACCCGCCGGTTGTCCATGGCAGCGACTCTGCGACCCGCTCAACCGGGGCAAGGTACTCCGCGATGAAGAGGGAGTCACCGCACCGGTCGGTGACGGACCTCACGTGGCCACGAATCACCACCCAGATGCGACCGTAAGTGGCATAGTCGCAGTCGGTAAGCCGAGGGATTTGCTGCCAGCCTCGGCCTTCGTCCGTACTGTCCGTGAACGCGAGCCAGGGACGGGTCAAGAGCAGAGTCGCGAGCGAATCGAAGCGGGTGGTATCAAGCGGAGCTGTGTAGCGCCCGATCCGCACTACGCCCGCATTCCCAACGTATTCAGCATCGCGGCCCCGGAAGACTGTCACGCGATAGTCAGGGCCGAGCCCGGATCTGCCTTGCGCTCGTTGGAGCGAGATCTCAGTGACACCGTTCGGGGCGGCAGGGAATACAGACAGGGGCGTGTGCGGGGCGGCCAGTGTTGCCGCGCATGAGACAACACCGGCCAAAGCAAGAAAAACAGTTAGGCGCGGCAGCGAGGTGTGCATCGTCGGGCGGTCTTCAGGGTTCATCGAGAACGATCGATCAGTGCGCATGCCGCCTAACTGGTCTTTAGTGGATTCGATCGACCGCGAGCCCGCCAAGTGGACGGGGAGCGCTGCCGGTCGAATTGTTCAGGGATGCTGTACCGTAGCAAGTCGAGCCCCGTTTGGGAACTCCAACTCATCGCGTGCCGCGGTCAAAGCGGACGGTGGGACGACGAAGGGGTGTCAAATTGTTATGCGGCGAGCAGGATTCGGGGCCTGCCCGTCAAAGTTTGCGACACCTACAGCCGGTCCAGCGGGCTCCGCACCCCGCCCGCTCCCCTCCCCAGCACGTGCGTATACATCATCGTCGTGCTCAGGTCCCGGTGCCCCAGCAACTCCTGCACGGTCCTGATGTCATAGCCCTGCTCCAGCAGATGGGTCGCAAAGCTGTGCCGGAACGTGTGGCAGCTCGCCTTCTTCGCTACCCCCGCACCCCCCACCGCCACCTTCACCGCTCGCTGCACCACGCTCACATCCTGGTGCCACCGCACGCGGGCCCCGGTCCCACGGAGCAGCGTCGGTCGAGTCGCCGGGAAGACCCAGTACCACGCCCACTCCCGTGCTGCCCCCGGGTGCTTCACCCCATACGCGTCCGGGAGCGCGATCCCCACCCCCTCGGCCACGTCCCGCCGCCATCCCGCCTGCACCACCGCCAGATGGCGCCGCAGCTCCGGGACCACGGCCTGCGGCAGCATCGTCACCCGATCCTTCTTCCCCTTCCCACGCCGGACCACGATCTCCCCCCGCCCGAAGTCCACATCCTTCACCCGCAGCGCCATCGCTTCGCTCAGCCGCAACCCTCCCCCATACAGGACCATCGCCACCACCCGCGGCACCCCCACCAGCCTGCCCAGGATCCGTGACACCTCCTCCGGGGTCAGCACCACCGGGAGTCGATGCCCCTCGCGGGCGCGCGGCAGGACGCCAAGGTCAGCGAGCGGCCGGCCCAGGACGCTCTGATAGAGGAAGAGCAGGGCCGCGAGCGCCTGATTCTGCGTGCTCGCCGCCACCCGCCGCCGCACCGCCAGGTCGGTCAGGAACGCCACCACCTCGGCCTCCCCCATCCGGTTCGGATGAGTGGTCCGATGGTAGCCGATGAAGCGCTTGATCCACCCCACGTACGCCTGCTCCGTACGGGGGGAGTAGTGACCGGCCCGGAGCTTCTCTCGGAGCGCGGCGAGCAATGGAGAGGGAGGCATCCCCCAGTATCGGGTGGTACCTCCCTCGATGCGTCACCAAAGCCCCGCAGGCCGGTCCCGAATCGCGCGACAGTGTCGGCGGCCGCACTCGGCGCCGAGTGAGGCATCGAGTGCGGCGCCTCCCGGTCTAGTCCGGACCCCGGGGGGAGAGGCCCGCTGACGCCGCGCCCCCTTCCAGATCCACGGGCCCGCCCCGCAGGTCGGGGTAGCGGGCGATCGTCGTCGCCACGTCGACGTGCACGCCGGTCAGGGGGCCGGAGAGGAATGCGGCGAGCAGGTCGGCCGTGATCTGGTGGGTCGCGGCGGGCCCCGGTCCGCCCCCGGTCACCCGTGCCAGGAGCCAGCGACCTGGCGGGGCGAGGAAGAAGTAGGCATCGGTGAAGCTGAAGTGGTCGGCGTGCCTGAGCTCGTAGCGGAAGCCGGGTGCCGTCAAGCTCGCGAGCAGCTTGTCGTTGCCGGTATGGAACAGGTCGCCGTGCGGGGACCGGGCGAGGTCGCTCTGGAGCAGCAGGAAGGGGCGGTCCAGCTGGCGGTCCGGCAGGTCGCCATAGGGCGTCCCGTCGATGTTGGCGGCCGCCACGACCCGTGGGTCTTCGCTCAGCACCAAGGCAGAGACCGCTCCGCCGAAGGAATGCCCGATCACGGCCACCTTCGAGGGGTCGATCCGACCGTCCCGCAGCAGTGGCGACAGCGCCTCCGGACGTGCGAGTTGGTCGATGACGAATCGAATGTCCGCGCTCCTCACGAGCTGCTGGTCGGCCATATGGCCGGTGCGGTCCGCCCGGCCTGGTGGGAAGTTCTCCCGGGTCCCGACCACCCGGCCGTCCGGCAGCTCCGTCACCCCCGATTCGTAGGGGTGGTCCAGCACCAGGACGACGAAGCCTCGGCTGGCGAGTCGGGTCGCCAGCCCGGAATAGACTGCGCGGGGTGCGCCGTAGCCAGGCGAAAAGATGACCACCGGCCACGGCCGATCGCCGGGCGCCAGCGGTGCCAGGGCGGCCGCATAGGTGTCGATCTGGTCGTAGCGATCCAGCAAGAAACCGGGCAGGCCGCTGACCCGGGAGGGCATCCGGCCGGTCCCGTCGATATACGGGAGCCGCGCGTCGCCGGCGGGATCCTCGCGGCGCGTCGTCGGGTACCAGGCCTGGGCGATCACGGCGCGTCGGTCGCCAGGGTCGGCCGTGTGCGGCTCGTGCCGCGAGGCGTCGGTCCAGCGAAAGACCGTTGTCCCGACCGGGTGGGGGCCGTCGGGGGGCGGCAGGGTGGGGACCGCGGGGAGGATCCAGACCCCGACGCAGACCGCGGCGATCCCGACCAGGCCGAGGCGACCGATCCTTCGCGGAACGGTGCCCGTCTGCATCGGCGGCAGGGCGCTCAGCACGAGCAGGAGGTAGGCGGGGAGTGCCTGCCAGGTGAAGCCGTACACTGCCCACTGGGCTACACCCAGGAACAGTCCCGCTCCCGTAGCGGCGATCCGCGCCCTCGGCCGCCATCCCGCTGCGACCAGCCGCCACGCCCCCAAGGCCAGTACGCTGCCGAGGAAGATCAGGTCGAGGCTCAGCATCCGCTCAGGAGCCTGGGAAATGCAACACCTTGTTCGATCGCGCGGCCCTCCACTCTTGTTCCACGAGGTCGGGGCTCGTGTCCTTGGGTCGTCCCTGGATACACTGCGCGGTCCAGAGCCGCTTCACGCCAGCGCGTCGCGGTCCTGTGACTCAGCTGCAGCGTCCAGAGGCGCCCCCGGTCACCCCCCCGGCTTCAACACCATCACGAACAGCGCCGCGAGCGGCGTCACCAGCCCCACGACCCCCCAGAACGCCCAGGCCCGCGACAGCTGGTCGTAGCGGGCCTTGTCCCACGTCCCGTCCGTGGCCGCCAAGGCGACCCGGTAGAGCTTCTCCTGCAGCGGCCCGATGAAGGCGAAGGAGAACCCCGAGATCCCGAAGAGGATCACCGACCATCGGATCCACGGGGTCCCCCAGATCGGGAGCCCGGCGTTCATCGCGTTCCAGACCCCGAAGAGGATGATCAGGAGGACGCCGGGGATCGTGAACCAGCGATCGCTCCGGATGATCCCGTGCATCGTGTGGGCGATGATCGCGGGGTCGCCGGTGCGGTCAGCGTGCGCCTTCCAGAAGACCCCGGTGGTGATGTTCCCGAGGAAGATCACCACGGCCAGGATGTGGAGGGACTTGAGGAGGAGGTATCCGTTCATCGATAGTCGTCGCGCGGCGGGTTGAAGACGTCGAAGATGGTGCAGTCGGTCACCGCACGGGCCGAGTGCCGTTCGTTGGGCGCGATGTAGAGCACCTTCCCGGGGGTGAGGAGGTGCGGGGTCCCGGCCACGGTGAGCTCGAGCGACCCGGTCATCACCATCGTCCACTGCTCGTGGGGATGGGAGTGATCGGGGATGGTCGCCCCCTGGTCGGCCTCGATGAGCCCTTGGGTGACCTGGGCCGAGTGGGCGTATCGTCCCCGGAAGCCGGGGGCGAGCTGGCGAACGGGGATCGCGGAGAAGTCGTGGAGGTGCATACCAGCCTCCGGGATTGGAGCTACAGGCTCTTGAACGCGAGGATCACGGCGACGGTGTCCCCGTCACCCTTCGTCCCTCGCACCTTCTTCGGCACCGCCAGCAATGTGCGCTTCGACTTGGAGTCCCACCAGACCGAGGTCTCCCAGGTCGTCCCGTCCACGGTGGCGGTGACGGGGGTGCGCCCCCACCCGTGGGTGACGGGTGGGGCCTTGGCGGCGGGGACGGGGGCGAAGTGCCACCCACCCTTGCCGGGATACTTGAAGAGCTTGGCGCGGAAGGAGACGGTGTGGGGCATCTCTAGCCGCGCGGTCCTGGCCCCCGCTGTTTCCGAAATGAGAGCGCGGAGTATCCGATCATGACAAGGATGGGGGCCGCGTACACCGCCCGAATTCCGCCGCCAAGGAACAATCCCAGAGGAACGACGAGTCCGGCCAGGATGAAGGCGCAGATCGCACCGGCGAGCAGCACCCGATCCGAGATCAGCGGTCGGTCCCGGTCCACTCCCAGGACCAGCCGGCGCGACACCAGGACCAGCCACACCGCGACCGGCAGGCCGATCCCCCAGCCCCACGGACTGGCGGGGTCGGCTGTGGAACCCTGCAGGTACTCCCAGAGCCCGATCACGCTGAAGTACCCGAACCCTCCAGCGAGGAAGAGGAGAAATCCCCCGACCAGGACCTCGAACCAGCGCTCGGTCTTCTGCGTGTAGGGGACTTCAACGCTCATCGCTGCAACCGCGCGAACGCCCCCTCCGCATTCCTCAGCGCCTCATCCGCCGTCGCCCCGTAGCAGTTGAGGTGCCCCATCTTCCGACCCGGCCGCGGTTCTTTCTTACCATAGAGATGCAGCACCACCCCCGGCATCGCCATCACCGCGCCCCAGTCCGGCTCCCCCTTGGCCCAGAGGTCGCCGAGGAGGTTCACCATCGCGACCGGGGTGAGGAGGGCGGGGGAGCCGAGCGGGAGACCGCACATCGCCCGCACCTGCTGCTCGAACTGGTCGGTGACCGCAGCATCCTGGGTCCAGTGCCCGCTGTTGTGGGGACGGGGGGCCATCTCGTTCACGAGGATCCGCCCCCCGCTCACGAACATCTCGACCCCCAACACCCCGACATAGTCGAGCTGGGCGGCGACCCCGCTCGCGATCTTCTTCGCCTCGATCGCGAGCTCGTCGGAGATCCGCGCCGGGACGGTCGTGGTATGGAGGATCCCGTTCCGGTGCACGTTCTCCCCCGCCGGATACGACGCGACCGCGCCGTCGAAGCCGCGGGCGAGGACGATCGAGATCTCCAGGTCGAGCGGGACCATCTGCTCCAAAATGCACGCCACCCCGCCGAACTTCTCGAACGCGGCTTCCGCCTCCGCGGCGGTGGTGACCTTCGCCTGTCCCTTCCCGTCGTAGCCCAATCGGCTGGTCTTGAGGAGCGCCGGTGCGCCGATCTCCTCGAACGCCTTCTTCGCCTCGGCCTTGGAGTTCACCGCGCGGAAGTCAGCGGTGGCGAATCCATTGTCGCGGAGGAAGCTCTTCTCGGTGATCCGGTCCTGTGCCACCGCGACCGACGCCGCAGCAGGACGGACCGGGAGCTTCCCGGCGAGCTTCTCGAGCACCTCGGCCGGAACGTTCTCGAACTCGGTCGACACGCAGGCGCACGACTTGGCCAGCCGGTCGAGGGCGGCCTGGTCGTCGTACCCGGCATGGATATGCTCGTTCGCGGCGTGGCCGGCGGGAGAGTTGGGGTCAGGGTCGAGGACGATCACCCGGTACCCCATCGCGCGGGCCCGGAGAGTGAACATCCGACCGAGCTGACCCCCGCCCAACATCCCGAGAGCGGCGTCGGGAAGGATCACGGAATGGAAGGGAGCTTGAGGTTCATCACGCGGTCGGTCTGCGCCGCGCGGAATGCGTCGAGCTTGGCGCGGAGCCCCGCATCCTCGTTCGCGAGCATCGCCACGGCGAAGAGGGCGGCGTTCTTCGCCCCCGGCTCCCCGATGGCGAAGGTCGCCGCCGGGATCCCGTAGGGCATCTGCACTATAGATAGAAGGGAATCGACCCCCTGGAGGGCCTTGGAGAGGACCGGGACCCCGAGGACCGGGACCGGGGTGTGAGCCGCCAGCATCCCCGGGAGGTGGGCCGCCCCGCCGGCCCCGGCGATGATCCCCTTCAGCCCCCGCCCCCGCGCCTCCTTGGCGTACTCCGCCAGCAGATCGGGGGTCCGGTGCGCCGAGACGACCCGGTGCTCCGAGGGGACCCCGAACTCGTTCAGCACGGTGACCGCGTGCTTGAGGGTCTCCCAGTCGGAGTCGGAGCCCATCACTACGCCTATGAGTGGATTTGGCATGGGGTAGAATCTAGAAGGCTCACCGCATTATTACCTCACCCCCCGGCCCCCTCTCCCTGCAGGGAGAGGGGGAGGGCATCGGAGCGGTCCCCCCTCTCCCTTCAGGGAGAGGGGGTTAGGGGGTGAGGTGGTAAAGGCGGGGCGCCGGCCCTAAAGCGACGCCCTCGTCCTATCCATCGTCCCCCGCGCATTCAACGCCGCCTGGGCCGCGGCGAGCCGCGCGATCGGGACCCGGAAGGGGGAACAGCTCACGTAGTTCATCCCGAGCCCGTCGCAGAAGGCGACCGAGTTGGGCTCCCCGCCATGCTCGCCGCAGATCCCGAGCTTGAGGTCGGGCCGGGTGGTGCGCCCCAGCTTGCACGCCATCTCGATGAGCTTGCCGACCCCCTTCTGGTCGAGGACCTGGAAGGGGTCGTGCTCGATGATGTTCCGCTCCAGGTACACCGGGAGGAAGCGCCCCGCGTCGTCGCGGGAGAGCCCCCAGGTGGTCTGGGTCAGGTCGTTGGTGCCGAAGGAGAAGAACTGCGCCTCCCGCGCGATCTCATCCGCCGTGAGCGCCGCACGGGGGAGCTCGATCATGGTGCCGAGGAGGTAGGGGACGGTGAGCTGCCGCTCCCGGAACACCTCCTCGGCGACGGCCCGCACCACGAACGCCTGCTGCCGGTACTCCACCACCGTCGCCGTGAGGGGGATCATCACCTCCGGCATCACCCGGCCGCCGCGCGCCGCGACGGTGCACGCCGCCTCGAAGATCGCGCGCGCCTGCATCGCGGTGATCTCGGGGTAGATGATCCCGAGCCGGCAGCCGCGGAGGCCCAGCATCGGGTTCTCCTCCTCCAGCGAGCGGACGATCCGGGTCATCTCCTCCGGGCTCTTCTTCAGGTCCTTCGCGAGCTTGGCGACCTCCTCCGGCTCGTGGGGCAGGAACTCGTGGAGGGGCGGGTCGAGGAGCCGGATGGTGACCGGGAACCCCTCCATCGCGCGGAAGATCGCCTCGAAGTCCCCCCGCTGCATCGGGAGGAGCTTGGTGAGCGCCGCCTTCCGTCCCGCCGCGTCCTGCGCGACGATCATCTCCCGCATCGCGCTGATCCGCTCCCCCTCGAAGAACATGTGCTCGGTGCGGCAGAGCCCGATCCCCTCGGCGCCGAAGTCGCGCGCCTTGTGGGCGTCGGCGGGGGTGTCGGCGTTGGTGCGCACCCGCAGGTGCCGGAGCCGGTCGGCCCACCCGAGGACCCGGTCGAAGTGCTGGTTGAGGGCCGGAGGGGAGAGCTTCGCCTTTCCAGCGTAGACCCGGCCGGTGGCCCCGTCCAGGGTGATCCACTCCCCCTCCTTCAAGCACCGCGTATTGAGGCAGAGCTCCTTCGTCTCCTCATTCACGTCGAGCTCGCTCGCCCCGGCGACGCACGGCTTCCCCATCCCGCGGGCAACGACGGCGGCGTGGCTCGTCATCCCGCCGCGCGCGGTGAGGATCGCCTTGGCGGCGACCATCCCGTGGAAATCCTCCGGGGAGGTCTCCCGCCGTACCAGGATCACCGCGTCCCCCCGCTTCGCCCGTTCCGCTGCCACGTCCGCGTCGAAGACGATCTCGCCGCTCGCCGCCCCCGGCGAGGCGGGGAGTCCGGTGGTGAGGAGGTCGAGGGCGGCCTCGGGGTCGATGGTGGGGTGGAGGAGCTGGTTCAGGTCGTTGGGGGGGACACGGGCGACCCCCTCCTCCTCGCTGATGAGCCCTTCGTCCACCATCTCGCAGGCGGTGCGGAGTGCCGCGGCCCCCGTCCGCTGGGCGCGGCGGCACTGGAGCATGTAGAGCTTCCCGTGCTCGATGGTGAACTCCATGTCCTGCACGTCGCGGAAGTGCCGCTCCAGGGTGCGCGACATCCGCACCAGCTCCTCGTGCGCCTGCGGAAGCGCGGTCGCGAGGGTCTCGATCGGCTCCGGGGTGCGGGCCCCGCTCACCACATCCTCCCCCTGGGCGTTGAGGAGGTACTCGCCGTAGAGCCGGTGCTCCCCGGTGCTCGGGTCGCGGCTGAAGGCGACGCCGGTGCCGGAGTCCTCCCCCAGGTTGCCGAAGACCATCGCGACGATGTTGACCGCGGTCCCCATCGCGTCGGGGATCCCGTGGAGCTTCCGGTAGTCGATGGCGCGGCGGGTGTTCCAGCTCTCGAAGACGGCGGTCACCGCCCCCCAGAGCTGCTCCAGCGGCTCCTCGGGGAACGGCTTCCCGCTCTCGGCCTGGATATGCGCCTTGAACTCCCCGACCAGCGCCTTGAGGTCGCCGGCGGGGAGGTCGATGTCACGCTCCACCTTCCGGGCGTGCTTCTTCTTCTCCAGGAGCTGGTCGAACGGCGCCTTGGGGAGGTCGAAGACCACCGCGGCATACATCTGCACGAAGCGGCGGTAGCTGTCCCAGGCGAACCCCTCGTTCCCGCTCCCCTTGGCGAGGGCGGCGACGGTGTGGTCGTTCAAGCCCAGGTTGAGGATCGTCTCCATCATCCCGGGCATGCTGACCGCCGCCCCGGAGCGGACCGAGACGAGGAGGGGATCCGCGCTGTTCCCGAAGCTCTTGCCCGTCGCCGCCTCCAGCCGCTGCAGCGCTTGTTCCACCTGCTGCTGCAGCCGGGGCGGGAAGCTCCGGCTCTCGAGGTAAGGCAGGCACATCGACGACGAGATCGTGAACCCCGGCGGTACCGGGATCCCGATGTTCGTCATCTCCGCGAGCCCGGCCCCCTTCCCGCCGAGCGTGTCCTTCATCGCCGCGGTCCCTTCCGCGCGGCCTTGTCCGAAGAAATAGACGAGCTTGGGTTCGGTGCTCACGGCTTCTCCTTGGGATGGGAGCTGCCTGCGACGACCTCTTCGTCTCGTCCCCCCTCTCCGCGTATGCGGAGAGGGGGACAGGGGGAGAGGTTGGACCTTGGGGGGATCCGTCCGCCTTGCCCCGAACTCTCCTCTCCCCCCGGCCCCCTCCACTCATTCGCGGGGAGGGGGAGAGGGGCTTACTTCCTCGCCGACTTGATCCCCACCAACGCCCCTTCTCCCGTCGGATACTCCCCGCTGAAGCAGGCGTGGCAGTACTTGCTCTTCGGTCCCGCCGCCCCGACCATCCCCTCGAGGGAGAGGTAGCCGAGGGTGTCGACGCCGAGGAAGTCGCGGATCTCCTCCACCGACTTCTGCGCCCCGATCAGCTCCTCGCGGTTCGGGGTGTCGATCCCGTAGTGGCAGGGGCCGGTGATCGGCGGCGACGCGAGCCGCAGGTGCACTTCCTTGGCCCCCGCCTGGCGGATCATCTGCACCAGCCCGCGGCTGGTAGTGCCGCGCACCAGGGAGTCGTCGACCACCACGCACTTCCGCCCGGCGATCACCTCGCGCACCGGGTTGAACTTGATCTTCACCTTCGCCACCCGGATCGCCTGCGTCGGGTTGATGAAGGTGCGTCCCACGTAATGGTTCCGGATGAGCCCGTGCTCCAGCTTCACCCCCGACGCCTCGGCGTAGCCGAGCGCCATCGCGTTGCTCGAGTCGGGGACCGAGAAGACCACGTCGGCCCCGGGGGCCGGGTGCTCCTTGGCGAGCCGGCGCCCGAGCTCCCGGCGCACCGCGTCGACCGAGGTGCGGAAGACGCTGCTGTCGGGGCGTGCGAAGTAGACCAGCTCGAAGACGCAGCGGCTCTCGGGGCGGGGCAGGAGGGGGGCCAGGTCGGTGACCTTCCCATCCTCGATCCGGATGAACTCCCCCGGCCGCACCTCGCGGATCGAGGTCGCGCCCACCAGGTCGAGGGCGCAGCTCTCGCTCCCCACCACGACCCCCTCGCCCAGCTGCCCCAGCACCAGCGGCCGGAAGCCGCGGGCATCGACGATGGCGTAGATGGTGCGGCCCACGGTGAGGAGCAGGGTGTATGCCCCGTCGACCGCTTCCATCGCCTCGCGGATCGCCGACTCGGCGTCCGGTGCGTCGGAGCGGGCGATGAGATGGATCAGCGCCTCGGTATCCGAGGTGGAGCCGAAGATCGCCCCGTCCCGCACCAGGTCGCGCCGGAGCTCGATGGCGTTGGTGAGGTTCCCGTTGTGCGCGATGCTGAGCGGGCCGAACCGGGTGTTGGCGAGGTAGGGCTGCGCGTTCTCGATCACCGAGCTCCCGGAGGTGCTGTACCGGGTGTGCCCGATGGCGACGTCGCCGGGGAGGTGGGCGAACGCGTCCTCGTGGAAGGTGTCGCTGACCAGCCCCATCCCCTTGTGGAGGTGGGCCTGGCCCTGGGCGTCGACCGCGACGACCCCGCTCGACTCCTGTCCGCGGTGCTGCAGCGCGTAGAGGCCCAGGTAGCTGAGCCGCGCCGCATCAGGAACGCCCGAGACCCCGAAGACTCCGCACATCCCCCTTACGCTCCCGTCTCCGCGCCCGACATCCGGCGCGGGATCGCTTCGTAGTAGGTGCGCCGCAGGTCTTCCACGGCCCAGTGGAACGACGATCCGCCCCAGCTCCGGCCCACCAGGATGTTGAGGCCCGCCTCGGCCGCCATCACCCGTCCCGCGCCGAACCCGGGGACCCCGTGCTTCTTGGCGAGTGCCGCGAGGTCGCGCGAGCGGTTCCAGGCGAAGGTCGCCACCACGCGGGCGTGGTCCTCGGCGTAGAGCACCTGCTCGTCGGTGCACCCCGGGGCGTACCCGGTGAGGTCGACGTTGGCGCCGAGGGGACGATCGGTGTAGGGCCCCCCCATCGCGGCCTCCGCGAGCGCGACGGCCAGGCCCCCCTGCGAGCAGTCGTGCGCGCTCTTGAGGAGCTTCGCCTTGGCGGCCGCCACCAGGAACTTCTGCAGCCGCGCCTCGGCCTCGAGGTCGACCGAGGGCATCGTGCCGCCGATGAAGTCGTGCACCTCGGTCCAGTACGCCGAACCGCCGAGGGGACCCTGGGTGACCCCGAAGATGACGATCCCGTCCCCCTCGCGCTGGAAATGCGAGGGGATCCGGTCGTCCACCTTGGAGAGGAGCCCGACGAGTCCCACCGTCGGGGTCGGGTCGACGGCGCTGGTGCTCCGTTCATTATAGAAGGAAACGTTCCCGCCGGTCACCGGGATCCCGAACGCCTTGCAGGCGTCGGCGATGCCGCGGCACGCTTCCTTGAACTGGTGGAAGACCTCCGGCTTCTCCGGATTGCCGAAATTCAGGCAGTCGGTGATCCCGAGCGGCTTGGCGCCGGTGACGGCGACGTTCCGCGCCGCTTCCGCGACCGTGGCCTTCCCCCCCTCGTACGGATCGAGGGCGACGAGCCGGGCGTTGCAGTCGAGGGTCACCGCGAGGCCGAACGGGGTGTCCGCCACCCGGAAGACGCCGGCGTCGCCGCCGGGGCCGAGGAGGGTGCTCGCCTGCACGGTGCTGTCGTACTGCTCGTACACCCACCGCTTGCTTGCGATGCTCGGCGTATCGAGGAGGAGCGGAAGGGCCGCGGCGGGGGAGCACTTCGCCGGCGACTTCGGGCTCGCCTGGCGGCGGGCGATCGCGGCCGGGGCCTCCTTCGCCTCCGGGTAGTACACCGGGGCTTCATCCACGAGGCGCTGGGCGGGGATCTCGGCCTTGATCTCGCCGTGGTGCCGGACGCGGAAGATCCCGTCGTCGGTCACCTTGCCGATCACCGCCGAGTTGAGCTCCCACTTGGTGCAGACCGCCGTGATGGCGTCGACCTTGTCGGGGGTGCAGATCACGAGCATCCGCTCCTGGGACTCGGAGAGGAGGATCTCGTAGGCGTTCATCCCCTTTTCGCGGACCGGGACCTTGTCGGTGTCGATCTCGACCCCCACGCCGCCCCGGGCCGCCATCTCGGCGGAGGAGCTGGTGAGGCCGGCGGCCCCCATATCCTGGATCGCGACCATCAGGTCCTTGGCGCGGAGCTCGATGGTCGCCTCCATCAGCAGCTTCTCGGTGAACGGGTCACCGACCTGCACCTGGGGGCGGCGGGCCTCCGACTTCTCGGAGAGCTCCTCGGAGGCGAAGCTCGCCCCGTGGATCCCGTCGCGGCCGGTGCGGGCGCCGATCGCCATCACCAGGTTGCCGGGGCCGCGCATCTTGGCGGTGATGAGGTCGGTCTCCCGCAGGATCCCGACCGCCATCGCGTTCACCAGCGGGTTGCCGCTGTAGCCGGGGGCGAAGTCGACCTCGCCCCCCAGGGTCGGGATCCCGACGCAGTTGCCGTAGGTCCCGACCCCCTTCACGCAGCCGGCGAAGAGGTAGCGGTTCCGCGCGTCGTCGAGCGGCCCGAAGCGGAGGGAGTTGAGGAGGGCCACCGGCCGGGCGCCCATCGTGAAGACGTCACGGAGGATGCCGCCGACCCCGGTGGCCGCCCCCTGGAACGGCTCGATCGCCGAGGGGTGGTTGTGGCTCTCCACCTTGAAGGCCACCGCCCACCCGTCGGGGAGCCGGAGCACGCCGGCGTTCTCGCCGGGGCCCTGCAGGACCGCGTCCCCGGTGGTGGGGAAGGTCTTGAGGATCGGCTTGGAATGCTTGTAGGAGCAGTGCTCCGACCAGAGCGCCGAGAAGACGCCGAGCTCGGTGAGGGTCGGGAGCCGGCCCAGGATCGCCTGGATCTTCTCATACTCGCCGGCGGTGAGGTTGTGCTCCCGCGCCAGCGCCAGCGACATCACCGGTTCGGTCACTTCGTGTCCGTCTTGTTCGAGAAGGCCTTCCGGAAGTCGTTGAACACCCGGTCGAGGACCGAGTCCTCGTGCTTGGAGGCCAGCACCTGGAGCTCGCCGTCGTCGAGGAAGATCCCCTTGCAGTCGGGGCACTTGTCGATGACGATGCCGTGCAGCTCCATGTGGTAGAGCTTCGCGCCGCAGCGCGGGCAGCGCATCAGGTGGGTGCGCCGCTCGGCCGCGTCGGCCTCGGCGACCTGCTTGGCGTGGAGCTGGGCGCGGAGTTCGGAGTCGCGCTTGGCGAAGTACTCGTCTTCGTTCTTGGAGGACATGGTCGCTCTCTCGGTCCAGTGAACTGCGGGCCTGGGGCCTGGTGCCAGGGAAGGTCAGGCTTGGTCCCGCGCTATCGATCCATCGGCTGTACCGCCCGTACACCGCCTCCCGAGGCCCGTGGCCCCAGGCCCGTCACCCTACCGTCCTGCCACCACCTGCAGCATCGAGCTGAAGAACCCGAGCCCGCTGGTATTCCCGAGTGCCGGGTCGGCGGCGCGGTCGGGGTGGGGCATGAGCCCCACGATCGCCCCGCTCGGGCTGCAGAGCCCCGCGATATCGTCGATCGAGCCGTTGGGATTCTCGCCGCCGCGGGCCGGGGCGCCGTCCTGGCCGACATAGCGGCCGATGACGAGGTCCTCCCCCTGGATCCGCTTCATCGTCTCCTCGTCCGCGGTGAAACGGCCGTCGCCGTGCGCCACCGGCATCGTCACGAGCTGGCCCTGGCGGTAGGCGGACGTGAACGCCGTGGCGGTCCGCTCGATCCGCACCGTCACCGGCCGGGAGGCGAAGGAGAGCCGCGCGTTCCGCATCAGGGCGCCGGGCAGGAGCCCCGCTTCGCAGAGGATCTGGAACCCGTTGCAGATGCCGAGCACCGGCGCGCCGCGGTCGGCGTGGCGCTTCACCTCCTGCATGATCGGGGAGAAGCGCGCGATCGCCCCGGAGCGGAGGTAGTCGCCGTAGCTGAATCCCCCGGGCAGCAGCACGGCATCGGCGTGCTGCAGGTCGGTGTCGCGGTGCCAGACGAAGTACGCCTCGGCCCCCGCGCGCTTCGCGGCGGTGAGGACGTCCTGGTCGCAGTTGCTGCCGGGGAAGCGGACGACGGCGGCGCGGAACCCCATCACGCCTCCTCGACCTCGATCAGGTAATCCTCGGTCACCGGATTGGCGAGCAGCTTGTCGCACATCGTCCGGACCCGGGCCTCGGCCTCATCGCGCGACTTGGCCTGCACGTCGAGGGTGATCGACTTCCCCATGTGGACCCCGCTCGCCTCGGCGAAGCCGAGGACGTGGAGGGCCGACTCGATGGCCTGCCCCTGGGGATCGAGGAGCCCCACCCGGGGCATCACGCGGACGAGGACGCGGTAGGTCACTGAAGGTTCTCCTGGCGATCGGCGTCGCCGGGGACGAGGGTCACGGCGGCGGCGTCGGGCTTCTCCGCCAGCGCCAGGATCGCGAATCGGAAGAGGCCGAACCCGAGGTAGGTCAGGCCCAGCGGGAAGAAGAAGTATTCCGGCAC
>Ga0315910_10002089_pt1 | contig 17825 bp, 10 predicted proteins | sample EdamamesoilMG_FD_204470 | JGI IMG/M metagenome (GOLD analysis project Ga0315910, IMG submission 204470) | Garden soil microbial communities collected in Santa Monica, California, United States - Edamame soil | ecosystem: Environmental > Terrestrial > Soil > Garden | place: USA: California... | reverse complement strand
GAAGGGGCACGGCGTGGTGTTCGCCGACCTGGACCAGGACGGCGACCAGGACGTGTTCGAGCAGGTCGGCGGCGCCTATCCCGGCGACGCCTTCCGCAACGCGCTGTTCGTCAATCCCGGCCACGGCAACCACTGGCTCGAGGTGACGCTGGTGGGCGTGAGCTCGGTCCGCAGCGCCGTCGGCGCGCGCCTGGTGGCCGAGATCCGCGAGGGCGAGGCGACGCGCTCGGTCCACCGCGAGGTGACCACCGGCGGCAGCTTCGGCGCGAACCCGCTGACGCAGCACCTGGGCCTGGGGCAGGCGACGCGGGTCGAGCGCCTGGAGGTCCGCTGGCCGCGCACGGGTCGCACGCAGGAGCTGCGCGAGCTGCCGGTCGACGTGCACGTCGAGATCGTCGAGGACGAGCCCGGCTACCGCGTCGTGCCGCGCACGCCGTTCCGGCTGGGCGGCTGAGCAGGCAAGAGCGACCGCGGAGGCGCGGAGAACGCGGAGGGATGCGGAGACAGAGCGCCCGCCGGGCGCGAGCCGCGCTACTCGGGGAGGAGCAGGAAGCCGCGCACCTCGAAGGCCGCGCCGGCGGCGGGCGAGGCGAGGAACTCCGCGAAGGCGCGCGCGGCGGGCTCCTCTGGGCGGCCGGCGAGCACGGCCAGCGGGTAGACGATGCGCGGGCCCTCGGCGAGCGGCACGGCGTGGACGATCCGCACCCGGCCGGAGAGCGCGGCGTCGGTGCGGTAGACGATGCCGGCCTCGGCGCCGCCCGAGGCGACCGCGGCCACGGCGGCGCGCGCGTCGACGGCGGGCAGGAGGTGCGTGGAGAGCCGGCTCCACAGGCCGCGCGTCTCGAGCCAGGCGCGCGCGTAGCGGCCGGCAGGAACGGAGGCGGGATCGCCGAGCGAGAGGAGGCGCAGGCGCGGGTCGGCGAGCTGCTCGGGCTCGAAGGGTGCCGTGAAGAGCGACGGGCCGGCGGCGGGCTCGATCACGACGAGCTGGTTCGAGAGCAGCGCGCGGCGCGTGCCGGCGAGCACCAGGCCGGCGGACTCGACGCGCGCCAGCTCCTGCTCGTCGGCCGAGAGGAAGAGATCCGCGGGCGCGCCCACCAGGATCTGCCCGGCGAGATCGCCCGAGGCGCCGAAGTTGAAGACCAGCTCGACGCCGTGCTCGCGCTCGTAGCCCGCCTCGAGGGCCAGCAGCGCGTCGCGCGTGCTCATCGCGGCCTGCACCAGGAGCTCGGGCCGCGGGCCCGACGATGCCGGGGAGCGCGAGCAGGCCCCGGCGAGCGCGAGGAGCAGCGTGGGTGCGAGCGGACGCACGGCCCGGAGTCTAGGAACCCGCCCGGAGCGGAGCACGGAGGGGCTCCCGCCCGTCCTTGTGCGCATGCGCTCCGCGCGAGCCGCGGCCTAGATGGATGCGGGCCCGCACGTCGGTTCGCCACCAGGCGCCCGCGGGCGGCCCAGGAGAGTGATCCGATGAGCCATGCCTCCATGGTCCGCGTCCTCGTCCGCATCGCCGGGCTGCTGCTCGCCTGCACGGGCTGCGCCAGCTTCTCCGAGAGCCGCCTGCCGCACCGCTCGCTGGCCGAGCTCGAGGCCGGCGGGAAGCTCGCCGAGCTCAGCTACCAGTTCGCGGAGTGGAACGTGACCACGGCCGACGAGGCCTTCGTCGTGGCCACGGCAACGCCGGTGCTCGTGCCCTCGGTCGTGCAGTCGCGCGTGGAGCCGATCCTGCGCCGGGCCTTCGTCGCGACGACGCGCGGGAAGGAGCAGGGCGAGTGGCATCTCGACATGTACTACCGCGAGACGGAGCGCAATCCAGCGGTCACGTACACGCTGGCACTGTTCTTCATCGTCTCGCTCGGGATCGTCCCGGCCTACGGCGAGACCGAGCTCTACCTGGAGGCGCGGCTCCTGCACCACGGCCAGCCGGTGCAGCAGTACGTCTACGAGGAGACCGTCTCCACCTGGGTCCACTGGTTCATGCTGCCCTGGTCGTTCAGCGACGACCCGATCGAGCGCAAGGCGGAGATCCTCGACAACATGGTCCTGAACCTGGTCCACGACGTGTCGGCCGTGATGCCGCGCGCGTTTCCGGCGGGCGGCTAGGCCATCGAAGATGGCCTATTCCGCGTCAAGGTGACCGCACCGGTTCTCCGGGCGGGCTCACGCCCGCCCGGTGATCCGGAGCGCGGATTCTCGGACAGGCTCCTGGGCCCAGGCGCGCTCGCGGGCTCCGTCTCCGCGCTCCTCCGCGTTCCTCCGCGCCTCCGCGGTCGCTCGTTCGGCCCGGCAGCTCAGCGCCGCCGGCGCGTCACCACGATCCACCACAGCCCCACCGCGACCGAGCTGAGGAAGCCCAGGGCGCCGAAGAGCGGCAGGCCGATCCAGCGCGGACCGCCCTCGATCGTCAGCGAGACCGAGGTGCCGACGATCAGCGCGGCGGTGATCAGGCCGATCGTCAGGTGGTTGACGCTGCGGTCGAGGCGCGCGGAGAAGCGCTCGAGCCCGCCCAGGTCGAGGTGCAGGCCGAGGCGCCCGCCCTTCAGGCGCGCGCGCAGGCCGCGCAGCTCGCGCGGCAGGTCGATCAGGAGGCGCCCGAGCTCGCCGGCCGAGCGCGCGGCCTGGCGCAGGGCGGCGCGGCGGCCGGTCCAGGAGCGCGCGAGGAACGGCTGCACGTGCGCGCTGGCCACGAAGCCGGGATCGAGCGCGCGGCCCAGGTCCTCCAGGGTCAGGAGCAGCTTCAGGAGCAGGGCCACGTCGGCCGGCAGGAGGATGCCGTGGGCGCGCACCAGGGCGTGGATGTCGCCGACCAGGCGCGTGGCCTCGAGCTCGGCCAGCGCGAGCCCGTGGTAGCGATCGATTAACTCGGCGCAGTCCTGCTCGAGCTCCTCGGCCTCGACCTCGGCCCCGGACCAGGAGAGCAGCACGTCCGCCGCCGCGTCGGGCTCGCGCGCGGCCACGGCGCGCAGGAGGTCGGTGAACTCGGCCCGGCGCGCGGCCGAGAGGACGCCGACCTGCCCGTAGTCGATCAGCCCGAGACGCCCGTCGGCCAGCAGGATCACGTTGCCCGCGTGCGGATCGGCGTGGTAGAGCCCGTCGACGAAGACCATGCGCAGCAGGGCCGCGGCCCCGTCGGCGGCCACCCCCCGAGGATCGACGCCGCCGGGCGTGCCGGCCGCGATCCACTCGCCCAGGCTGGGACCGAGGAGCGGCTCCATCACGCACAGGCGCGTGCGCGTGAGCTCGGCGTGGATGCGCGGCACGACCAGGCGGCTCCCCTCCGGCAGGTTGGCGCGCAGGCGCTCGGCGTTGCGCGCCTCGCGCGCGAGGTCCAGCTCGCCGCGCAGGGTGCGCGCGAACTGGCGCACGACCTGGCGCGGCTGGAAGGCGCGCAGGACGCCGTGGGCCTCGGCCCGCTCGGCCAGGTGCTCGAGCAGGGCGAGGTCGGCGGCCACGACCTCCTCGATGCCCGGCCGGCGGATCTTGAGCACGACCGGCGTGCCGTCGGCGAGCGTGGCGCGGTGCACCTGCGCGATCGAGCCCGCCGCCAGGGGCTCGGGCTCGAGCGTGGCGAAGACCGCCGACGGCTCCGCGCCCAGGTCCTCGCGCAGCTGGGAAGCGAGGGCCTCGAAGGCGACCGGCGCCACCTCCTCGCGCAGCTTGCCGAGCTCGGCGCACCACTCCGGCGGCAGGAGGTCCGTGCGGCCCGCCAGGAGCTGCCCGAGCTTCACGAAGGCCGGCCCGAGCTGCTCGAGCGCCTCGCGCAGGCGCACCTCGGGACGCTTCTCGGCCCAGCCCTCGGCCGGCGCGCCGCGCAGCGCCGAGCCGGCGCGCTCGAGCGGTCCGGCGAGCCCCAGACGCTGCAGCAGGTCCCCGAGCCCGTGCCGCGCGAAGGTCGTGGCGATCTCGCCGAGCCGGCCGAGCTCGCGTGCGCGTTCCATCGGTCGGAAGGAGGGGCCCATCGATCCGGATCCTAGCCCGGCGGGCGCCGGCGGACGTCCCCGCCGGCTGGCGTGCGGTATTCGAGCGCGACGCATGCGCACTACGGCCCAGGAGCCGCGGGCGGCGTGGGCCATGGCGCTTGCGACCTCGCGCCGGGCCGGGCGCTCGGGGATCCCCGCCTGTGGCGCCCTCGGCGTGAGCGCCACGGTTCTCCGGGGGGCAAGGCCCGCGCGGTGATCCGAGACGCCGACCCTCGCACACGCCTCCTACTGCAGCCGGCGCACGATCACCAGCGTCTCGTCGTCGCGCGCCTGGCCGCCGTCGCCGAAGCGATCGAGCTCGGCGAAGGTGCGCTCGACCAGGTCGGCGGCCGGGAGGTGGCGCTGAGCCAGCAGCAGGGTCTGCAAGCGCTCGAGGCCGAAGAGCTGGCCCGCGCGCGACCGGCGCTCGATGATCCCGTCGGTGTAGAGCACCAGCAGCGCGCCGTGGTCGAGGTGCGCGAAGCTGCGGCGGAACTTCGCCTCCGGGAGCGGCCCGAGAACGGTGCCGCTGGAGCGCAGCAGCGTGCAGCCGGCCGCGGTGACGAGCAGCGGCGCGTCGTGCCCGGCGTTGTAGTAGAAGAAGCTGCCGTTCTCCTCCAGCTCGCCGAAGAGCAGCGAGGCGAAGCAGGAGGAGAGCGTGCTGGCGTGCAGCACGCGGTTGAGCTTCTCGAGCGCGTGGGCCGCCTTGAGCTCCCGCTCGATGCCCATGCGCAGCCCGACGACCACGTCGCGCGCCATCAGCGCCGCCGGCAGGCCGTGGCCGCTGGCGTCGCCGATCGAGAGCCCGAGCGCGCCCTCGCCCAGGGGCAGGAAATCGAACCAGTCGCCGCCGACCTCCTCGGCCGGGCGGCTGCGCGCGGCGATGTCGTGGCCCGGGAACTCCGGCGCGCGCGCCGGCAGCAGGCTCTTCTGGATCTCGGCCGCCTCGCGCATCGTCGCGCCCAGGCGCTCCTCCAGCAGGCGCACCGAGAGGATCGAGCAGGCCGTGGCCAGCACCAGCTCGGCCGTGCCGCGACTCCAGCCGCGCTCGAAGGCGAACAGGAACACGTAGGGGCGCTCGGAGTGCTGGATCGAGAAGTAGGCCAGCGGCGCGGCGCTGTCGAGCGGATCGAGCAGGTGCACGCGCTGCGCGGCGGACTCGAGCTCGCCCTCGACGTCGGCCAGCGCGAGGGCCGAGGAGCCGACCGCCTCGAGCCGTCCCGCGCGCGCCAGGCTCTCGAACACGGTGCCCTGGCGCGCGAAGAGCTGCGCGCCGGCCGCGCCGATCTCCGGCGCGAAGCCCTCGAAGAGCGCGTGGAAGGCCTGCACCAGGAACTCCTGCCCGCGCGCGCGCCGGTGCTGCTCGCCGAGGAGCTGGTCCAGGCGCCGGTAGAGGTCCTTGGCAGGCGAGTGCAGCGACACGGCGGCCGGCAGGGTGAACGGGAACGGCGCGCAGGACAACCGCAAAGGCGCGAAGATCGCGTCAAGACGCGGCCGTCACGGGCGCGCGCTCGTCCTGGGCGCTTTCGAACGCCGCGCCGAGCCGGAGCGAGCGAGCGCGCGCCTCCAGGTCTCCGTCGTCGTCCCCCCTGGCCCGAACTGGCGTGGCATGATTCCTGCCTTCCCGGCGCCGGCCGTGCCGAGCGCGGCCGCGTCCCACCGGGTCGGGCTCGCACGGAGCCTCGCCAGAAGAAGGAGAAGCCGATGACTGCCCCCCCGCGCTCCCGTCGTCCCTGGACCCTCTTCGCGGGCCTCGTCGTGCTCGTGAGCCCGCTCGCCGCCCAGGGGCGCGCCGAGGCGCGCGCCGGCGATCCGCCGCTCGAGCTGCTCGCGGTTCAGAACGGCTTCGGCCAGCTCCTGCCGCACCGCGTGGCGATCCCGGACGCGGCCGGGCTGCCGACGAGCACGATCATCGACATCCGCACGCAGGCCGACCTCCTCAACCTGCGGCCGACGAACCCGGTCCTGCCGACGAGCGCCTGGCCGGCGGCGGCGGTGCTGCCGAGCGCGCTGCCCGGGAACCACTTCGTGGTCGCGCTCTTCGACCAGCCGCTCGACGTGGACTCGGTCCTGACCGACGCCGCCGCGCGCGCGCCCTTCGGGAGCCTGACGGAGGCGCTGCGCGTCGAGCTGGTCGAGCCCTCCTCCGGCGCACGCCGCACGCTGCGCGGGCGCGCCTTCGTCGGCGGGCGCACCTACGGCGCGAGCGTGCCGGGCGATCCGACGCGGCTGCGGCTCGAGAAATGGGTCTCGGACGGCGGCGGCGGGACGCTCGTGGCGCTCGATCCGCGCGCGCTCGGCTTCCCGGGCACGCAGGGCGGCTTCGCGGGGGCCGAGCTCCTGGTCGATCCGCGCGCACTCGTGTTCTTGCCGGACGCGGACGGAGTGCTCGCGACGCACGAGACCTTCCCGGGCGGCTGCCAGATCCAGGTGCGCCTGACGCGCAAGGTCCGCGCGCGCTCGGGGGTCGGGCTGGCGGCCCCGGGGCTCGCCTCCTCGACCGTCGGACCCGACGCGTGCCCGCCGGAGCTCGCCCTGCGGCGCCTCGGCACGGCGCACGTCGTGCCGCCCGACGGTGCCGAGGAGGTCGACCCGCGCACGGACGTGCGCCTGCACTTCACCGAGCCGATCCAGCCGCTGAGCCTCGGCCCCCCGGCCGGCCTGCAGCCGGCCGGGCCCTCGCCGGCGGTGCAGCTCCTCTTCGGCCCCGACTCGGCGCGCGTGTCGGTGCCCTTCGTCGTGCGGGCGCCCTCGGTGCTCGACCTCGCGACCTTCGAGCTCGACCCGGCCTTCGACTTCCCCGGACGCGGCCCGGTCGAGGTGCCGTGCCCGGACTTCTCCCTGGTGGAGGTGCGCGTGAACGCGGGCCCGCTCGCCGACCTCGCCGCGAACCACAACCTGCGCGCGCGCGCGAGCGCCTTCCGCACCGCGATGGGCCCGGGGCTCGTCAACGCGCCGGTGACGCCGGACACGATCTACGTCGCGCGCACGGCCGGGCTCTCGGTCGTCGACCTCAACGGCTACGGCGCCAGCACCGGCGATCCGACCTACGACCTCTTCGAGCCGATCGTCGAGGGCCACTCGAACTTCCCCAACAACCCCAACGTCGCGCTGCAGGGGGCGCTCTTGATCCCGCCGCTCGGGATCGGGACCTGCACCTTCGCGGGCGGAGCCGAGGGCGCCTTCCGGCTGACGCGGGACTCGAACCTCGGCGACGTGCTGGCGGGCGCGCCGCTGCTCGGCCCGGTCGCGGACATGGCGCTCGGGCACGCGCTCGACCTCGTCTACAACAACGCCGTGCCCGGCGGCTGCACCTCCGGGGGCGGCAACCTGTGCGCGAGCACGGGGCTCAAGTTCACCGCGCTGATCCCGGGCGGGCCGAGCACGCTCGCGCCGAACACGGAGGCCCCCGGGATCGCCCCGATCAAGGTCCTGTTCGGGCACGAGAACCTGGTCTCCTTCGCGCCGCACCCGAACCCCCCGCCGCTCGCCTTCCCGCCGCTGTGCCAGGCGCCGCACCTGCTCGGCCAGGAGCCGACCTCGATCGACGTGCGGCGCCCGCCGCCGGCCGGGCTCGGCCTCTCGAACCTGCTCGTGCCCGGGCCGTTCCCGCTGGGCCTCCCGGAGATCGGCCTGCCGCCCCAGGGCCTGCTCACGCCCGAGCAGAACGCGTTCTTCCAGGGACCGAGCCGGCCGCAGCCGAACCCGGCGAGCTGCTCGCCCTACTCGGTGCGCCAGCAGATCGGCCAGTTCCTGTACGTGGTCGACCGCGCCGCGAACGAGGTCGTGGTGCTGAACTCGAACCGCTTCCAGGTGCTGGCGCGCATCCCCGTGCCGGATCCGTTCTCGCTGGCGATGTCGCCCAACCTCGACCTCCTGGCGATCTCGAGCCAGGGCACCGACCAGGTGCTGTTCCTGGACGTCGACCCGGCCTCGGCCACCTTCCACCGGATCGTGCAGGCGACGCCCGTCGGCGACGGGCCGCGCGGCCTGGCCTGGGAGTCGGGCAACGAGGACCTCTTCGTGTGCTGCACCGACGCCGACGCGGTCTACGTGCTGTCGGCCTTCACGCTGCAGGTGCGCAAGGTGCTGACCGCGTTCGTGCGCCGGCCGCTCGACCTGGCGCTGACGCCGCGCCAGACCAGCTTCGGCTTCGCGCGCAACGTCTACTTCGGCTACGTCCTCAACGCGGACGGCACCATCGCGGTGTTCGAGTCGGGCCCGAACGGCATCAACGGCTGGGGCTTCGACGAGATCATCGGCGAGCTGCCGCTCGTGTTCCACGCGCCGAAGGCGATCCAGCCCGACGTCACGAACCTGAACTCGGGCTTCTTCATCGCCCACGAGCAGCCGCTGGGGCCGGACGGTCAGCCGACGGGCCAGCCCGGCGGCGCGCTGACGCGGGTGGGGATCACCGGCGGCCTCCCCTTCCCGATCCCGCTCCAGCCCGGCGAGCTCCCGAGCTTCCGCTTCCTCGAGTGGGGCGTGCTCGGCTCGATCGGCGAGGGTCCGACCGGCCTGACCGGGATCCCCGTCGACTTCGCCTTCGACGACCAGCGCAACCTGTCGGCCCTGACCAACTTCTCGACGACCTTCTCGGCCGGCCAGCCCCTGTCCGTCAACGGGAAGAGCCTGGTGCGCGTGATCGGGGGCGGCGCGCTGCTCGCGACCAACCCGCAGTTCCTGTTCGTGGCCGTGCCCGATTCCGTCGAGGGCGCGGGCGTGATCGACGTGATCGAGCTCGGCAGCCTGACCCTGAGCCGCGTCGACGCGAACGTCTTCGCCCCCGGCATCCAGTCGATCCCCGTGCCCGGCGTGACCGGGGTGATGAGCTACTTCCGCCAGTGAGGTAGGAGCGTGGGATCGGAAGCGGAGCGGGTCCCTCCGCGCCCCACGCGCTCGGATCGAGAGAGCGCGCCCTCCCGACAAGGAAGCGCCCGGGTCACTGGCCCGGGCGCCTCGTCGAGCCCCACGCCGCATCGGGTACTTTTGCTCCCGACTCCACGCGCAGTGCGTGGCGGGTCGGCCACGAGCAGTTTGAGCGCGCGGGGCTTGGTGGCCTCAGTATGACCGCGGCTCGCGGGGCCGCAAGGAGAGCAAGGTCCGTTCCACGCGCGCGCAACGGGCTCGAGAACGAAGTCGCGGGAGCTCCGAGGGAAACGCGCCGCGAGCGGCATCTATCTTCCCTGCATGGCGGGCGAGCCCACGATCGAGGCGGTGCTGGCGGAGGCCGACTGGCTGCGCCGGCTCGCGCGCTCGCTGACGCGCGACGCGCACCGGGCCGAGGACTGCGCGCAGGAGACGCTGGCCGCGGCCCTCGAGCGCGAGCCGCCGGCGCGGCCGCGCGCCTGGCTGGCCCGCGTCTTGCGTAACCGGCTGCGCCAGGACGCCCGCGCGCGGGCGCGGCGCGAGCGCCACGAGGGTGCCGTGCCGGCGGGCGAGCCGGCGCCCTCGGCCCACGACCTCTCCGCGCGCCTGGAGCTGCAGCGCCTCGTGCTCGAGGCCGTGCAGGCGCTGGAGGAGCCCTACCGGGCCACGCTCGTGGCGCGCTTCCTCGACGGGCTGCCGCCGCGCGCGATCGCCCGCCGCCAGGGGGTGCCGGTCAAGACCGTGGGCACGCGGATCGAGCGCGGGCTAGCCAGGCTGCGCGCGCGGCTCGACGGACGCTGCGGCGGCCGTGAGCGCTGGGTCCAGGCGCTGCTGCCGTTCGCAGGGCCGTGGTGGAGCGCTCCGGAGGGGCTGATCGGAGGCATGGAGATGGCGACGAAGGCCAAGGTGGCGGCGGGGATCGCGCTCGCGGCGGGCGCGCTGTGGATCGGCGGGCGGGCGCTCGGGCCGCTGCGCGGCGGCGGCGAGCGCTCGGCGGCTCGTCCCGGCGTCATGCCGGCGCCGGCGGCGGGGCAGCCGGAGGCCGCCGACCGCGCTCCGGCTCCGCTCCTCGCTCCGCAGGGTGAGTCGAGCGCGGGCGCACGCTCCGCCTCCGTCCCGGTCGTCGAGACGCCCTCCGCCACGCCCTCTGTCGCGCCCGCCACGCCGGCCACGGCCCTGCTCGCGGTGCAGGTCGTGAAGCGCCGCACCGGGCTCGCACCGTCGAGCGCGCGCCTGACGGTCACCGACGCCTCGCCCGAGGAGGAGCGCGAGGAGGATCCTCTCCAGGAGGCCCCGCACCGCCTGGCCGAGGGTCGCATCGACCCGCGCGGGCGTGCAAGCCTCGCGGTGCCGGCCGGTATCCCCCTGTGGCTCGCGGTCGACCCGCCCGGCCGGGTGCAGCTCGGTCCCAAGGAGTGGGAGAAGCTGCGCCGCACCGCCGTGCCACTCGAGCCGCTGGATCCGGGCGAGGAACGCCACGTGCGCGTCGAGCTCGAGCACGGCAGCGATCGCGTGCTCCTCGGCCAGGTCGTGGCCGCCGAGGACGGCCGGCCCCTGCCGGGCGCGGAGATCACGGGCGATGACGTGCCGCGCATCGCGCTCGCGAGCGACGCGCAGGGCCGCTTCGAGCTCGCCTACTCCTCCTGGGCTCCGCCGCCGCACCTCCACGTGTCCCACGCGGGCTACTCGGGGGTGCGCCTGCGCCCGCAGTGGCTCGACCAGGTGCCCGGGGTGCCGGTGGTCGTGGCGCTGGAGCGCGAGGCGACCATCGTGGCGCGCGTCACCGGCGCGAAGGGGCAGGCGCTCGAGCTGGCGGCGCGCGGCGAGCTGCTGCGCGCGGCACGCGTGGAGCTCGACGCGCTCGGGCGGGGCGAGCTCGCGGTCCCGGCGGGCACGCGGCTCGACCTCGAGCTGCGCACGGACGAGGAGCTCCTGTGGCGCTCGCGCGAGCCCTGGACGCTCGCCCCGGGTGAGCGGCGCGAGCTGGTCCTGCCGCTGGGAACGGGCGCGCTCGTCCTCGGCACGCTGCGCGACGCGGAGGGACGTCCGCTGGCCGACCGCCAGGTCCTGGCGGTGCCCGCGCGCGCGGACGAGACCGTCGAGGGCCGGATGCGCTACCTGGTCGAGGGCGCGGGCGCCGCGCTCGCCGCGCGCACCGACGCCGGCGGGCGCTTCGAGCTCTCCTCCGTGCCCGCGGGCGGGTGGTGGCTCGGCCCGAGCACGGACGAGCCCTGGTGGCAGGCGCGCGAGCGCGACGAGCAGGCGTGCGCGCCGTCCTTCGTCGGGCTCGAGCTGGCACCGGGCGAGTCCGTGCGGCGCGTCGCGCTCGTCGCCCACCTCGGCCTCTGGATCGAGGGCCGCGTCGAGGACGAGGACGGGCGCGGCCTGGCGCGCGCGGTGGTGCGCGCTGGGCTCGCCGGCGGCAACAGCGACCTGCAGGCGCTCACGGACGACGCGGGCGGCTTCCGGTTCGGCCCGCTGCTGCCGGGCGAGCACCACCTGCACGCGCTCGGCGGCGACGGCGTGCTCGGCTGGCCGAGCGCGGAGGTCACGGCCCCGGCCGGGGCGCGCGACGTGCGCCTCGTGCTCGCCATCGTGCACTCGATCGGCGGGCGCGTGGTCGACCGCGAGGGCCGTGGGCTGGACGCGCACGTGCACCTCCTGCGCCGCAACGGCTCCCTCGGCCAGGGCACCTCGCAGCGCGAGCCGGGCGCCTTCCGCTTCGTCGGCCTGGAGCCGGGCACCTACTCGGTCCAGGCCGAGGGCGCCGACGGGCGCGTCGCCGTGCGCGAGGTCGTGCTGGCGGAGGGCGGGCGCGTCGCCGACGTGCACCTCGTCCTGGAGGAGGGCACGCGCGTCGGCGTGCGCCACGCGCTGGAGCGCGCCGTGCGCTGCGGGATCTTCGCCGACGGCGTGCTGGCGGCCGACGCGACCCTGCGGCCGGGCCAGGAGAACTTCGAGACCGTGCCGGCCGGGCGCCTGCGCGTCGAGCTGTACTCGGGGGACGAGCTCCTGGCCGTGCGCGAGCTGATCGGGCGGGCGGGGCGCGTGGAGACGGTGGTCTTCGAGGAGTGAGCCGCCCGCGGCCCCGCCTTTGCCAGGCGCCGCGCTCCTTCGCCGCGCGCTATCCTGCGCCCCGGTTCGATCCGTCCATCCCCCATCCCTGCTGGAGACGAACATGATCCGTCTGTTCACCCTCTCGCTCGCCGCCCTCGGCATTGCCCTCGTCCCCGCGGCCCTGCGGGCCCTCGAGACCGCCGAGCCCATCGACGCTTCCATCGGGCCGGCCGCGCTCGAGCTCGCCACCGAGGTCGTCGAGCCCGATTCCGCCGAGCCCTTCACCGATGGCTTCATGCCGCCGAGCTGGACCTTCGCCGGCTGCATCTCGCTCGGCGGGACCTGCAAGGACGTCTTCGTGGATGGCGACGGCGCCTACTGGGTCTGCAAGGCCTGCGGCACGACCAACAACCCCGGGCCCGGCAAGTGCCGCAAGCTGACGGCCTACGAGCTCCAGAACGCGCTCTGGTGCTCCTGACGGCGCGCGCCGGCGCGCAGCGCTCCCGCGGCCCGGGCCCGATGGCCCGGGCCGCTTCGCTTGGAGAGGGCCGGCGCACGCGCGCGGCCGCTGGGCGGCCCTGCTAGCCTGTTCGCCCCTTTCCCGAGCGCCCGATGAGCGTGCAGAAGACCCGCGTCGAGATCGTCGAGCAGAACCTCGATGCCTTCCTGGAGGGGGCGCGGCCGGCGGCGCGCCTGCTGGCCGACGAGGAGCCGCTGCGGGCCGGCTCGGGGCTCACGGCGCGCCTCGCGCGCGAGCTGTTCGAGGACATGCTCCTCTCGCGCGCGCTCGACGTGGCGGCGCGCGAGCTGAAGAAGACCAACCGCAGCTTCTACACGATCTCGAGCGCGGGGCACGAGTGGAACGCGATCCTCGGGGCGCAGCTCCGGCTCACCGACCCGTGCTTCCTGCACTACCGCTCGGGCGGGCTGATGATGGCGCGCGCGCGCAAGCTGCCGGGGGCGACGCCGCTCTTCGACACGCTGCTCTCGCTGTGCGCCGCGAAGGACGACCCGATCGCCCAGGGCCGCCACAAGGTGTGGGGCTCGCGGGCGCTGTGGGTGCCGCCGCAGACCTCGACCATCGCCTCGCACCTGCCCAAGGCCAGCGGCTGCGCGGTGGGCCTCTCGCTGGCGCGCCGCATCGGGGTCGAGACGGGGCTGCCGGCGGACGCGCTGGTCTTGTGCTCCTTCGGCGACGCCTCGGCCAACCACGCCACGGCCCTGGCGGGGATCAACGCGGCGCGCTACGCGAAGCGCCGCGGCCGGCCGATGCCGATGCTGTGGGTCTGCGAGGACAACGGCATCGGGATCTCGGTGCCCACGCCCGAGAGCTGGATCCGCGAGACCTTCGGGAGCCTGCCGCACCTCACCTACCTGCCGGCGGCCGGCGAGCTGGACGAGGTCTGGGACGCGGTCGCGAGCGCGATCGAGCACTGCCGGCGCACGAAGACGCCGACCTTCCTGCACCTCGCCACCGTGCGCCTGTGGGGCCACGCGGGCAGCGACAACGAGCTGACCTACCGCACGCTGGCGGAGATCGAGGCGATCGAGGCCACCGACCCGCTGCTCTGCGCGGCGCGCCGGCTGGTGGAGACGGGCGCGGCCGGGCCGGCGGCGCTCGCGGCCCTGGTGCGCGCGACGCGCGCACGCGTGGCCGCGGCCGCCGCGGAGGCCGCCGCGCGGCCCAAGCTCGCGACGCGCGCCGAGGTCATGGCCCCGCTGGCACCCTACGACGAGGCCGCGGTCCTGCGCGAGGCCCTGCGCCCGGTCGACGCGGAGGCGCGCGCGCGGCACTTCGGCACCCTGCCGGAGCGCCAGACCTCGGCCACCAAGCGCCTGCTCTCGGCCCAGATCAACGCGGCCCTGCACGACGAGCTCCTGCGGCGGCCGGAGCTGGTGCTGTTCGGCGAGGACGTCGGCAAGAAGGGCGGCGTCTACGGCGTCACGCAGGAGCTGCAGAAGCGCTTCGGGCCGGCGCGCGTCTTCGACACGCTGCTGGACGAGACGGCGATCCTCGGCATCGCCCAGGGCGCGGCCCACCTCGGGCTGCTGCCGCTGCCGGAGATCCAGTACCTGGCCTACGTGCACAACGCGCTCGACCAGCTGCGCGGCGAGGCCTGCTCGCTGTCCTTCTTCTCGAACGGGCAGTTCACCAACCCGATGGTCGTGCGCGTGGCCGGGCTCGCCTACCAGAAGGGTTTTGGCGGGCACTTCCACAACGACAACTCGCTCGGCGCCCTGCGCGACATCCCGGGCCTGGCGCTGTGCGTGCCCTCACGCGGCGACGACGCGGCGCGCCTCTTGCGCGGCGCCATCGCCCTGGCGAGGGCCTGCGGGCGCGTGGTCGTGTTCCTGGAGCCGATCGCGCTCTACCACGAGCGCGACCTCCACGAGCCCAAGGACGACGGGTGGCTCTTCGACTACCCGCCGCCGGACGGGACGCGCGCGAGCGTGCTCCTGCCGGGCGAGGTCGGCGTCTACGACGAGGGCCACACCGACCTCCTGATCGTGAGCTACGCCAACGGCCTGCGCCTGTCGCTGCGCGCCGCGCGCACGCTGGCGCGCGAGCACGGTCTCGCCGCGCGCGTGCTCGACCTGCGCTGGATCAATCCGCTGCCGGTCGAGGCCGTGCGCGCCCACGCGCGGGCCTGCGGCGGGCGCGTGCTGGTCGTCGACGAGTGCCGCGCGACCGGCGGTGGCGTGGCCGAGGCCCTGCTGGCCGACCTGGCGGAGCACGGCCTCGGCGCCCATGTGGCCAGCGTGCGCGCGGCCGACTGCTACGTGCCGCTCGGGCCGGCCACGGCGGCGGTGCTCGTCGGCGAGGAGCAGATCGTCGCCGCCGCCCAGCGCCTGCGTCCGCAGGTCCCCGTGCGCTGACGCAGGACGGGCCCTGACGTAGACTGCGGGCACCATGCAGTCGAAGGCCAAGACCGTCGCGCAGTACCTGGCCGAGCTCCCGCCCGATCGCCGCGCCGCGCTCACCGCGCTGCGCAAGGTGATCCGGGCCAACCTGGACGACGCCTACGAGGAGGGCATGGGCTACGGGATGATCTCGTACCACGTGCCGCACTCGGTCTATCCGCCGGGCTACCACTGCGACCCGAAGCTGCCGCTGCCCTTCGCGGGGCTCGCGTCGCAGAAGAACTACATGTCCTTCTACCTGATGTCGGCCTACGGCGAGGGCACCGAGGAGGCCTGGCTGCGCGCACGCTTCGCGGCGGCGGGCAAGAAGCTCGACATGGGCAAGTGTTGCATCCGCTTCAAGAAGCTCGCGGACCTGCCGCTGGAGGTGATCGGCGAGGCCGTGCGGCGCGTGCCCGCGCGGGACTACGTCGCACACTACGAGCGTGCGATCCTGACGATGAACAAGGCCGCGGCGACGCGGCGCGCGAAGGGTGCGGCGCCTGGCGCCAGGAAGCGCGTCGCGAAGCCGGCGGCGCGGGCGAAGGCCTGAAGGGCCCGGCGAAGCGGGAGTCCTCCGGCATGGCCAGGGGCGAGAAACCGGGCGAGAAGCCGAGGAAGGGCGACGGGTTCCGGAGCTTCGACGCGCTGCGGCGGGCGCGCGGGGGCGACGAGGTGCCCGAGCCGCCGAGGGACGACCCGGGCGGCTGGACCCTGGACTCCGACGCGCCCCTCGACCTCGAGGCGATCCCCGCGGGGCTCGAGGTGCGCTCGCTCGAGCGCGTGGCCAGGCGTCCGCGCGCCTTCGGGCCGATGACGCACGGGCCGGCGGTCTACCGCGACGTCGAGAGCGAGGAGATGCAGGTCCTGGCCTCCTTCCGCTGCCGCACGGTCTTCCCGGAGGACGTCCAGGCGGAGGTCGCGGCCCTGCCGCGCGATCCGACGGCCGAGGACCAGCGCGGGCGCCTCGACCTCTGCGGCCAGACGATCTTCACGATCGACGGCGAGGACGCCAAGGACTTCGACGACGCGATCGGCATCGAGGCGCACCCCGACGGGAGCTACACGGTCGGCGTGCACATCGCCGACGTCGGACACTACGTGCGCCCCGGGACGGCGCTGGACGCCGAGGCCCTGGCGCGCGCCACGAGCGTCTACGTGGCCGACCATGTCGTGCCCATGCTGCCGGAGGAGCTCTCGAACCACCTGTGCTCGCTGGTGGGCGGGCGCGAGCGCCTCGCCTACTCGGTCTTCATGGAGTTCGACCGGAAGGGCAAGCGCACCGCGGCGCGCGTGGCGAAGAGCGTCATCCGCAGCGTGCGCCGCTGCACCTACCGGGCCGTGCAGGAGCTGCTGGACGGCGTCGACTCGGAGGAGACGCGCGCGATGCAGGCCCTGGCCGAGCCGCTGCGCCACTTCCAGCGCTGGACCAAGGTCCAGCAGGGCCTGCGCGACGCCAAGGGCTCGCTGCGCATCCAGTCGCGCGAGAAGAAGTTCCAGTTCGACGCCGAGCACCGCGTGAAGGCGATCGTCGACGCCCCGCGCTACTTCTCCCAGGCCCTGATCGAGGAGACGGCCCTGGCCGCGAACCAGGCGGTGGGCGACCTCTTCCGCCAGCGCGGGCTCCCGACGATCTACCGCGTGCACCCGGAGAAGGATCCCGAGGAGGTCGAGAAGGTGGCGCGCGCCCTGGAGGAGCACGGCATCCGCGTCCCGAGCAAGGAGCGCCTGACGGGGCGCGACATCGGCCAGATGATCCGCGCCGCGCGCAAGCGCAAGAACGCGGACGCCCTGATCCAGCGCATCATGGGCCTGGTCGAGCGCGCGATCTACGAGGTCAAGGACCACGAGGACGTGGCCCAGCACTGGGGCCTCGCGCGCCAGGCCTACCTGCACTTCACCTCCCCCATCCGGCGCTACCCGGACCTGGTCGTGCACCGCTGGCTGCACGCCATCGAGAGCCGGGGCGGGGATGCGGAGGAGGAGCTCAAGGCCGAGGCCATGCTCGACGACCTGCGCGAGATCGCGGGCCACGCCTCGCTGCGCGCCGAGCTGGCCGAGATGGCCGAGACCGCCATCGCCGACCTGAAGGTGTGCCAGTTCCTCGAGCCCCACGTGGGCGAGGTCCACGACGCGCTGCTGCTGCAGGTCAGCCGCTACGGCCTGGTCGTGCGCCTGGAGGCCTTCAACGTCGATGGCTTCGTGCCCGCGCGCACGATCGGCGATCGTCCGAAGCTGAAGGGCCCGACCTTGACCCTGTATCGCGGACGCACGCCGCGCTCCTTCACCGAGGGCTACCCCGTGCGCGTGCGCATCCAGGACGTCGACTTCCTGAAGCTGCAGGTGCTGCTGGAGATCGCGGGGTAGCCCGATCGCAGAGGGGCTACCGGATGCGCCCGTCGAGCCCGTCGAGCTTGTAGCCCGTCGAGCCCAGCGCCGTGGCCGCCCCGGTCGCCGTGTTGACGCGCAGGAGCTGCAGGAGGCGCGTGTCCGATCCGTACAGGATGCCGGTCGTCTCGTCGAAGCCCAGGGCCTCGACGTCGCCGAAGCCCAGGTTGCCGACGGCCGTGCCGGCGCCGGTCGTGGTGCTGATGCGGATCAGCTTGTCGGTCACCATGTCGGCCCCGTAGAGCGTGTTCGAGGGCGCGTGGAAGGCGAGCCCGCGCACGTCCTGGAAGCCCAGCGCCCCGACCACCGTGACGACGCCGCTCACGCGGTTGATGCGCACGAGCTGGTCGCGCAGCGTGTCGGTGCCGTACAGCCGGTTCGCGTTCGGGTCGAAGGCCAGGCCGTGCACGGCCGTGTAGCCGTTGCCGGCCGAGTCGCGCAGCGTGGCGAGAGGCGTACCCTGGCCGTTGTTCGCGTCGACGTACACCAGGCGCCCGCTCGGGCTCAGCGCGCTGCCCACGACCGAGCCGTACAGGACGCGCGCGTTCGGATCCCAGGCCAGGCCCTCGATCATTTCTGCCCCCAGGGTCCCGATGGCCGTGCCCTGACCGCCGTAGGCGATGCGGAAGACCTCGGTCCCGGTCGTGCCCGCCA
>Ga0315910_10002088_pt1 | contig 17844 bp, 14 predicted proteins | sample EdamamesoilMG_FD_204470 | JGI IMG/M metagenome (GOLD analysis project Ga0315910, IMG submission 204470) | Garden soil microbial communities collected in Santa Monica, California, United States - Edamame soil | ecosystem: Environmental > Terrestrial > Soil > Garden | place: USA: California... | reverse complement strand
CGCAAGCAATCCTGGCCTCGTCGAAGATCCGCTGGTGCCTGGTCGTCCCGCAAAGCTCGTGGGCAACCGCGCGCTCGACGGCAACTGGATCAGCGCCAAGCTCGGGACGGTGCCCGCGACGCTGTTCCCCACCGAGAGCGATCGCGTGAAGAAGCCGCCCGCAGAGCGCGGTGGCCTCAACCCCTGCGAAACGCCCGAAAGGGGCTACGGGATCTTCCAGAAGTGGCGCTGGGGTGGCGGAGCCGGCAAGTTGCTCGTGCCGCCCGTCGATCGCATCGATGCCGCGCAAGGCGTCGACGTCGTGTTTCACTTCGCCGGCTACGAGCTCGCGCGCAAAGAAGTCGCGCAAGCCGACGTGCCGATCGCGTTTCTGGGCGTGGCCTTTCACGGCGCCGGCCTCAACTATCGCGGCTACCTGAGTGGGCGGCACGGCCTCGAGGCGCTCGAGGATGCCGCAACCGCTGGGCTGAAGAAGGTCGAAGGCGCGCCCAGCAAGATCAATCGCGTCGCCCTCGGCTCCTGGAGCGCCGGCTACGACGGTGTGAGCGTCGTGCTCGAGCAGTCACGGAATGCAGAGGACATCGACGCGGTGATCCTACTCGATGGCCTGCACGCCTCGCGCAAGGACGACATGGCCGAGCTGCAGCTCCACCCGTTCATCGAGTTCGCCAAGCGCGCCGCCCGAGGCGACGCTTTCATGTTCGTCAGCTATTCATCGGTGCCCACGGACGGCTACGCTTCCACGCACGAGACGGGGCGGCGGCTGATTCGAGCGCTCGGCGGCGAACCGCTCTTCGTCGAGCGCAAAGACGTGGGCGGCATGGAGCTGAAAGAGATGTTCTCGAAGGGCGGTTTCCACGCCCGTGGGTACAAGGGCGGGGGCGAGCTCGACCACTGCGCGCACCTGATGCTCTATCCGATGGCCCTCGAAGCCCTCAACCGCCACTGGAACGCCCACTAACCCGCGCAGCGCCGCAGCGGTACCGGCCGGCGCACTCGACGCGCGAGCGCGCTCGCGAGTTCGTCGAGGGTCGTGCGGGTGCGGTTCAAGAGGCGGATGCCTTGCTCGATCTCGTCGGGATCGAGGGCGCCGAGCGTCGCCTCCAGGTGGGTCTGCCAGCTCTCGAGGCAGCGTTGGGTGCTGTGCAGGTGTTTCGCCAGCACTGACGTCGGCTTGCGCCCGCCTTTTCGGGCGTGGCCGGGGCGGTATTCGAGCGCCGCTCGCGAGAGCGTCTTCACGCTCCAGTGCTCTTGGTTTGCCGCCGCGAGCAGCTGGTCCTGAAGTTCGGGAGCCAGGCCCAAGACGGCGCGAAAATGGCAGGCGCCGAGCTGACGCCAGCGGCTAGGCGCGTTCGACCGCTGACAAAGCTCGAAGATGGCGACCGAGCGGTACAGCGCGGAGGGGCTCAGCGGCAGATCGGGATGCTCGGCGAGGCGGCGGAACGAGTGGACTTTAGGCCCGCGAGATCGCCACTCGCTCACGTCACCGTCGTAGAAGTTGTGAATCACGACCGCGCCGACCTTGAGGGCAAACTCGAGGCTCGAGTCGCGGCAGATCTGGCGCAGCTGTCTGACGACCAAGCTCAGCTTCTGGTCCTCGGTGGCTTCGATCGACCTCACCCCTGCATCGGACTTGGTGAGGACCGAGTGGGAGGCTCTGGCCATGAGGTGTTTGTAACAAGGAACCTCCGCGCGCTCTAGGAACCTTGTGCGAGCCAGCCGAAGAGCACGCCGAGCAGTCGCTGCTCACGACGATGAATCCGGACGGTCAAGCGCTCCCCGGCACGAATGTGCTGCTCGAGCGCTGGGTGCGGCGTCGCCACGAGCGTCAGCTCCGCGCGCACGTAGGAAGCAGGAGCCGCCGCTCCGAACGCAGTGGCGAGTTGTTCGGGTTCGGCGATGTCCGCGGAGACGCGCGTGACCCTGGCCGTTGCGGCGCCAAACTCCGCTACCGGTAAGGACCCGACTTCGATGCGGGCGCTGGCACCCGGTTCGATCCACGCCATGTCTCGCGAAGGCAGGAATGCCACGACGGACCCGGGGGTCCCCGCCAAAGCCGCACCCGGCGCCTCCACGTTGGCGTCGACCTTCACGATGGCGGCGCCGCACAGCAGCACCAAGACGACGGCAGCGCAGGCAGCGAGGGCGCCCGCGAGCCCCCCGACATAAGCTGACGCAGGCGGTAGCGCGGCAGCGGGCTGTTTCGGCCGGACCTGGGCCGGTTCGCGGCGAGCCCGCTTCTTGGCGGGGGCGGGGGCGGCCGGCGGGGGCGGCGCACTGTCGTGCGCGAGTGCGGGTGGCAACAGCGGCTGCGTTGCGGGAGCGAGCGCGGTCTGTAGCCACTCCAGCGGCGTGCCTTGTGCGCGCGTGGGGTCGCTAGCTCCAGGATCGACGGGGGGGGTTGGCAGGCCTGTGCGCATGCCCGGAGCGGCGAGCGCCATCGCCGAGTAACCGGCCGAAGCGGAGAATAGCGCGCCGGGTTCGACGGGGGCCGAATACGTGCCGACCGGGATGCACGAGCGTACGTCTACCGCAGCCGGTGGCGGAGCGAGCGAACTGACTTTGCGAGCCATGCTGGCTGTATCGGATGCACGGTCCCTTTGGTTGCGTGGCGCCGTCGATCAGCCGTTGTCACGTGGCAACACGGGCGTGGGCGCAGGCCGCTAACGTTCACGCTCGACGCACGCTCCTACAATACGCGGCGGGCCTGCGCAGCTAGTGAGTATCCCATGCAGGCGGTCCCGATCGGTGGGGGTTCGGCAGAAGTGCTGCGGCGCTTCCACGAGGGTCTGCCGCTGGTGCGCAGCCAAGCGCTGCTTTTGAGGCGCCGATCGGGGCGCTGCATCGAGCTCGACGATCTCGTCAGCCACGGACAGATCGGACTTTGGGAAGCCGCTCGGCGCTACCAGCGCGACCGAGGTGTGCCCTTCCGGGTCTTTGCCAAGTTTCGCATTCGCGGCGCAATCCTCGACGGCATCCGGCAATGGTCGACTCTACCCCGCCGGCTGCACGAGTGCCTGAAGGCGTTCGAAGCAGGCGACGACCAGATCGAACGCGCGACGCTCGATCACTTGGCGGCGTTGGTCACGGCGAGGGCGACTGGGTTGGTGTGCGAGCCCGCAGCAGATCCGCAAAGCCCGGACTCCGCCGTGGCTGCCGCGCCTTCACCGGAACACTGCGCCAGCCACGCCCAGCTGCTGCAGCTCGTCGATCGGAGCCTCGCCGCGTTTCCGACCGAGGAAGCCTGGTTGATCCGCCGGCACTACCTCGACGGCGAGCCGCTGGAGCGAGTCGCGGACGAGCTGCTCTTGAGCAAGTCGTGGACCAGCCGGCTCCACGCACGCGCCCTGCTTCGGCTCACGGCCGAATTGCAGAGCCTCGGCGACTGAGTCACCGAAGTTCTCAGTCGCAGGGTGCCGCGCCGAAGGCGGACGGGCAGTAATCGGCGGCGTTGTCCGGATCGCCCAGGGCACGCACGGCGTAGAAGGTGCCACAGACGAGCGTGTCCCCGGCGTCTTTGGCGCTGGCGACCGTGTAGTCCTGGTCGACCTTTGCGCCGAACGACGCGGGGCTGGCGTCGCACTGCTCGACGCAGTCCTCGCTGCTTGCGTATTTGCCCGCGAACTCGCTCGGGCAGCCCGCTTCGAGCAGCCGGCAGTAGGGGCGGCATGCCGCGAACTGGGCCGGCGTCCCTTTGTCGGGGTCCGCGGGCGTGTCGGTGCCACAGTGACCGTCGCCGGTCGGGCCCGCGTGCGAGCAGTGGTTCGACGGATCTGACAGCGAACTGACCGCGTGATAGGTGCGGCAGCCGATCGTGTCGCTGGTATCTTCTTCCGGTTCGCCGAGGTCGAGCTCGGCGCAGGCGGCTTCGCACTGATCGCGGTTTTCGTAGACCGAGTTGTTCCCCACGCAGGCGACCTCGAGCACGTCGCAGTAGCGCGAGCAGGTCACCTCTTCTGCCTGACACCACTGCGAGGAGTGAAAGTCGGCGTGCGGGCAGTGGGTGTCTTTGAGAGCGTCGGTGACGAGTGAGCCTGCGGCAGTGCTCACGTGCACGAGGCGGCATTGGACGGTGTCGCCCGAATGATCGAACTCTTCGGTAGGAGTGCCCACGTGAAAGCGTTTCGAATCGCCGAATGCGGCGCACTTCTCGACGCAGTCGGGGACCTTGAGGTTTCTGTCTCCGCAAACCTCGTCCATCTCGACGAGCATGCAGTAGCTCTCGCAATTGCTACCGCATGCGCCATTGCCGCCGGGTCCGGCAGCCTGGCAGTAGGACGGCTTTTCTGCGTCGCTCGCGGTCTTGACGGCCCTGGCGGCGTTCAAGCGACAAGCGATCGTGTTTTCGGCGGTGGGCTCGCTGAGCTCACCGGGGGGCAACTTGTCGCAGACGCCGAGGCACACGTCGAGCGTCGTGTAGTTGTCGGGGCACACTCCATTGTTCGTTGGGCCCTCGACCAGGTCGCAGTACTCTTCGCACTCTGCACTGATGGTGTTGACCGGTTCGGTGACTGCGTTTCTGTCTTCGATGCCTGCGATCTGAGCGCACGCACTGCCGACCACGACGAGCAGCATCGCTGCGAGCGATGCCCTGAGGGCCACGCGCTTCTGCACGGTTCTCATCAAAACCTCCCGGAAAAGCTGAATTGGGCGCCGCCTGCGATCGGGCTGAGCTGCATGCGCCCAGCTTCGCTGCCGTCCGGAGCCGTAAGGTAAAGCACCGCGCCGCCCACGAGCGCTGCGCCGCCTGCGACGAAGCCGATGGTCGAGACGAGTGCGGCCTGCTGCGCGTCGTCCGAGAGATCTTCGCCTTCTTGCGTGGGGCAGCTCGTGTCGTCTCCGCAGATGTCCTTGGCGTCGTTGTTTTTCTGCAGAGCGTCGACGCCGAAGATCGTGCCGACCACCATCCCGGCGGCACCGACACCCATCAGCACCACGCCCACGGTTCGCGACGTGCTGCCGTCGTCCGTGCTGGCCTGCTCAGCAAGCGCCGCGCTCTGCTGACCTTGCTCTTGCCCGGGCTGGGTTTGGCTGCCTTGAGCCGCGCCAGTACCCGCCGGAGCCGCGGGAGTCGTGCCCGGCGCCGGCACGAGCGCGGGGACCTGCACCTGCGCGCGGCCGCCGTTGCCCGGCACGTTGACGGTCTTGGTCACGGGTTCGTAGCCAGGAGCCGTGGCTTCGATCACGAGGTTCCCCGGATCGACCGGGACGGCGGTCTCGAAGAGCGGCGCCTGCACCGTTTCACCGCCGCGCGTGACCTGGAAGCCAGGGATCGACTTGTTCTCGGCGGCGACGCTCACGGTGAGCTTGGAGAGCAGGGGTTCGAGCCGATCGGCGCGAGCCTTACCTTGGCGCGCGCGATCGCCTTGCCCGGCGGCAGAGGCTGCCGACGCTGCTTCGCGGAAGGTGGCCCAGGCGCTCGCGGTGCGGCCGGTCTTTTCGTAGCACTCGGCCAAGTACAACAGCGTGCCGATGCCCGCGTCGATGCGCTGACTCTCTTCGAGCTTCGGGCACGCCTCGGCGTAGCGTTTGTCGTTCATCAGCTGCAGCCCTTCGTCGAAGAGCGCCTCTGCCGCGGCCTTGTCGCTGGTCGAACGCTGAGCGTAAGCGGGTGTCACGACCGTGAAGCAGAGCGCCGCAAGCGACCACTGCCGGATCACCGAAAGAATCTGGCTCATAGCGCCTGGTACATTAACCGGTTGTCTCGGCGCTGCCATTTGAATCTTTATGAGTCGTCACTGCGACACTCCAGGCGTGGTCGCCGATGCTGTGATTTGGTCGCGCGTTCGGGGCGCTCGCAACGAGGCTGCTCGGTACGCTTGTGCAGAAACCAACGGTTCCCGCAGGCTTCTGGGCGTGCTGCCAGGGAGCGACTACTTAGCGTCGGCCGCCGAAATCGGAGACATCGCTCGGCGGGGCAGCCGCCCCTGAGGGGGCAGCTGGGACGCTCGGAGTGGCGCTCAGCGCTGGTGGTACGACCGCGGGTGCGATCAGCGGGACCGCTGGCGGTCTTGGTACGAGTTGCGGCGCGCGCGGCGCAGTGTGCACGGGAGTCGGCGCTCGATCGTTGCCACCAGCGGGCAGATCGCTGGGATCGACGGGCGTCACGATGGTGCCTGGGGTCGTGGTGGCTGGTGAGTCTTTGGTCAGCGTCGGCTGGCCCGCCCCCGGTTCGGTTCCGCCCAGAGGTCCCGGAGCCGCGGGACCACCGGTGGCTGCTGCGGAGCCGAGGTCGGAGCGCATCACCCAGAAGGCGGCGACGCCAGCCAGCGCCAGCAAGGCCAACGGCACCGCTACCAGCAGGCGGCGGTTCTTCGTGCGCTGCTTCCTCGCCTGGGTGTTGCCCCACGGATCGAGAGTGCCGGGCTGCTGCTCCGCGTCCGCGGCGTCGGCGCCCTGCTCGGGCTCCGTCGAGAGCATCGGAGACGACGCCCGCGGCTCGGGCCGCTGGCTTCGATGCTTCGGCGAGTAGGGCTTCAACGCGGCCGCCACGTCCCTGATGTCTTGCCAACGCTCGTCGATGTTGCGCATCAGGCAGCGGGCCACGACGCTCTCGACGCCTTCCGGCACGTCGCCGCGCAAACCCCGCAGTTTCGGCGGATCCGCAGTGAGCAGTTCTTGGCACAACTGCGGCAAGGTGTTGGCTTGATAGGGCGGGCGCGCCGCCAGCATCTCGAACAAGATCGCGCCGAGCGACCAGATGTCCGCTCTACCGTCGACGTCACGCGCCGACTGCATTTGCTCTGGGCTCATGTACAACGGCGACCCGATCAGCGTCGTGGTCGACGTGAGCCGCATCGCGCTCAGCGAGCTATCTTTGAGTGATTTCGAAATCCCGAAGTCGAGCACCTTGATGCGGTGCGACCCATCGGGCAGCTTGGCCAAGAACAGGTTCGCCGGTTTCAGGTCGCGATGCACGATGCCCGCCTTGTGAGCTTGCGCTACCGCATCGATCGCTTCCAGCGCGTAGCCGACGGCCTCTTCGACGGTGAAGCGTTCGCCGGCGGACATCTTGGCCCCGAGGTCTTTACCTTCGAGGTACTCCATCACCATGTACGGAATCTCGTCCGGGAGCACGCCGACATCGAGCACCCGCACCACGTGGTCGCTGTGAATCCGTGCGGCCGCACGCGCCTCGCGCCGAAAGCGCTCCGCAGCGTCGGCGTGTTGCACGACGTCCGCCAACAAGAACTTGATCGCTACCTTCTGGTCGAGATCGATGTGGTGAGCAGACACCACCACGCCCATGCCACCTTGACCGATGACCGTGTCGACTTGGTACTTCTCGGCCACGATCTGGCCGACCGTCACCGGTAGCAGAACCACCGAACGAGAATACCCCACCGGACCACCGGCTGCTCGTTTTTTGGTTCCAGCTAGCCATCCCCGCGTCTTCGGGCCTGGTAGCGGGGCTCCATGCTTACTGAAACGGAGACTTGTCGCACACGATCGCGGGCTCCGAGCTTTGGACGTGGCAGTCCTGCGACCGCGATCGCGCGCTCCGTCGCGCCGGGCGCTGCCCCCGAGTGTGAGAGCAGCCTCGTCGGTATGTACGACTGCGCCCCTCTCCGCCAGGAGTTCGACCGGCAATTCGGCGAGTTGCAAGCTCCGAGCGCCGCCAGTGACCACTGCGTTTGACAAGGGCGGCGTTCGGCTTCAAGAACGCCGTTCGCGCGCTGCTCGGCCGGGCTGGCGCCCTCGATTCACGCCCACTGAAACCAGCATGGTAGAGCTCGATCGTCACCCCTACGCCCGCTTTCTCGCTCGCGTCGCCAAGCCTAACCGGTACACCGGAGTAGAGCACGGCTCGGTGCACAAAGATTGGGGCAGCGTCGACGCACGCGTCTGCCTCGCGTTCCCCGATATCTACGATATCGGGATGAGCCACCTCGGCTTTCGCATCCTCTACCGCTTGCTGAACGACGACGAGCGCACGCTGGCAGAGCGCTGCTACACGCCGTGGGTGGACCTGCAAGCAGAGCTGCGCGCGCACGGGCAGCTCTTGGTCTCGCTCGAGAACGCGCGCCCGCTGTGTGACTTCGACGTCGTCGGCTTTTCGCTGCAGTATGAGCTGACCTACACGAACATTCTGACCATGCTCGACCTCGGCGGCATCCCGCTGCGCAGTGAGCATCGCGGCGACGACGATCCGCTGATCGTCGCCGGCGGTCCCGTGGCGACTCACATGGAGCCCATGGCCATCTTCCTCGACGCCGTGCTCATCGGTGACGGCGAAGAAGCCGCCAAGGAAATCGCGCTCAGCTGGGTTCATGGCAAGCGCCAGGGTTTGTCGCGCCGTGAGCGCCTCGAAAAACTCGCTGAGATCCGCGGCGTCTATGTGCCCTCGCTGTATGCGGTGAAGGAAGACGCCGAGACGGGCTTCCAAGTGGTCGACCGCGCGCTTCACCCGAGCGCACCTCTGCCCGTCGAGCGACGCTTGGTGGCGGACATCAACCAGTTCCCGTTCCCGTCGAACGGCCCCGTAGGAGGCCCCGAAGCGATCTTCGACCGCATGAGCATCGAGGTCGCGCGCGGATGCACCGAAGGTTGTCGCTTCTGTCAGGCGGGGATGATCTACCGCCCGGTGCGCGAGCGCGACCCGCAAGCCGTGGTCGACACGGTGATCGAAGCCCTCGAGCGCACCGGTCAAGACGAAGTCAGCCTGACCGCGCTCTCCACCGCAGACGTCAGCTGTATTTCGCCGCTGATCAAGACGCTGGTGGAGAAAACGGCTCCGCGTCGCGTGAGCCTGAGTGTTGCTTCGCTGCGCGCCTACGGGCTCGCCGAAGAGCTGCTCGATGACATGCGCAAGGTTCGCGCCGGCGGTTTGACCTTCGCGCCCGAAGCGGGCACGCAGCGCATGCGGGACGTCATCAACAAGAACGTCACCGAGGAGCAGTTACTCGAAACGGCTGAACGCGTTTTTTCGCGCGGGTTCGACCGGATGAAGCTGTACTTCATCTTGGGTCTTCCCACCGAGACGGACGAAGACGTGCTCGGCATCGTCAATGTCGGGAAAAACGCGCTCGGCATCGGACGCCGCATCGGGAAACGTCCGAAGGTGACGGTGAGCGTCTCGACGCACGTGCCCAAGCCCCACACGCCCTTTCAGTGGTGCGCCATGGACCCACCCGAAGACGTGGCGAAGAAGCAAGCGCTGCTGCGCGACGCCGCGCGTTCGGTGTCCGGTCTCTCGCTCAAGGTCCACGACAGCACCACGAGCTATCTCGAGGGCGTGTTCGCTCGCGGCGACCGCAAGCTCGGGGTGGTGATCGAGCGGGCCTACTTGAACGGCGCTCGCTTCGATAGCTGGGAAGATCAGCTGAACATGGACGTGTGGCGCGAGGCCTTCCAGCACTTTGCTGTCGATACGGAGCCGTACCTTCAAACGCTCCCGCTCAGTGCGCGCCTGCCGTGGGACCACATCGACGTCGGGCTCGAAGACGGGTTCCTCGAGCGCGAGTACCGTAAGGCCGTGCAGAGTCGGCTGAGTCCGCCCTGCGGCAAGGCCAAGGGCGCCTTCATCCACCACACCTCGGTCAGTGACGCCGAAAGCGACCGCCGCCGTTTGGTTTGCTACGACTGCGGCGTTGCCTGCGACATGACGCGCATGCGCACGCGGCGGGTCGACTACTTGAGGAAGATGGGCGCGCTCGAACCGCCGCCGCCCCGCGTTGCCTTGCCGGTGCTGGGCACGCCCGCGGAGACGAGCGCGCCAGCGCCCGCCGCCGAACCCGCGCCACAGCTTGCCGAAGCCGAAGCTGCGGCGCTGGTCGCAGCCGCGGAGGCAGCCCCCGCGATCCCGCGCGTACTGCGCGGACCCGAGCGGCATCGCCCGCCTCAGCCCGCGGGCAAGGTCGTGAAGTACCGCCTGCGCTACGCCAAGCTGGGCGCAGCCGCGCTGCTCGGCCACCTCGATCTCATCCGCGAACTCGGCCGCGTGATTCGCCGCGCCGGCATGCAGGTCCACTACTCGCAGGGGTTTCACCCGAAGCCCAGCATGTCGTTCGGCCCCGCGCTCTCGCTCGGGGTGATGAGCCTGGACGAGTACGTCGACGTCAAACTGGTCGCCCCCCCGGAAGCGCCCGCGGTGCTCGAGCGCTTGAACGGCGCGGTCGCCGGCGGGCTGCGCTTTTTGGGAGCAGCGCCGCTGGTAGAGGGCGCTCTGGCCATCGGTCGTGTCATCGTCGGAGCGAGCTATTTGGTCACCGTCGCCGACTCGGTGGTCCGCGCGCACGGGGGCGCTGCCTGGTTCGACGAGAAGGTGGCGGCATTCCTCGCTGCCGAGTCGCTGCGGATCATCCGCAAGACGAAGGGCCTGGGCCGGCCCGTAGACGTGCGCCGCGCCGTGGCGCGTCTCGCCCACGCCTCCTCCGACCACGCCGCGCTCGCAGAAGCCGGCATCCTGGGCGACTGCCACGCGATCGAGTTCGACCTCGCGATTTCCGAGCAGGGCGGCGCCAAGATCAGCGAAGTGATGGCGGGCATTTTCGGTGTGAACGACTTGCCGCACCTCGCGCTCCGCTGGCGCTTCTTGACCTCCGCGGGTGACGCTACGCCGCTCGAGCTCTGCGCGCGCCCCGTCACGCGACCCGTGCGCGAACGCCTCGAGCTGGCACCGATGCCGTGATTTGGCAGCTGCGCTGAGCCCGGCTCGGCCCCGCTCTGCGCACGAGGTTCCCAGGCCTAGCCGTTTGCTTTGAAAAAGGCAGCGTAGCGCCGTATGCTCCGCGCATGCGCTTGGACCACGTCATGCACGCTTCCCTGACTGCTGCCTTGCTTCTCGGCTTTGCCTTCGGCTGCAGCGACGACTCCGGAGACGATTCTGGAGACAACAACACCACGGGCGCCACCACGAGCGGCGTCACCACGAGCAGCGGCACCACGAGCAGCGGCACCACGAACACCACATCGGGCACGACCGCGACCAACTCGGCGACGATGTCGACCACCGCGACGAGCACCACCGGGGGCGCCAGCAACGTGCCGGCGGACGGCTCGGCTGAGTCCATCACCGCATTTCTCGAAGCCGAGGGCTACAAGGAGACGGGTTGGGTTTCCGTCCACGACGCTCCCGTGCCCGAAACGCCGGGTTCGCCCCACGGCGACGTCCGCGTCTACCTGAGCCCCGCGCTAGCCGCCTTCAAAGAAACCAATCCCGATCCGTTGGACGAGCCAGCGGTGCCGGGCGCCATGGCGGTCAAAGAGCTCTACGACGGCACCACCGTTGTCGGTAAGGCTGTGATCTTTTATCCGGCGAGCGACGTCGTCTACTACTGCTACGGGCCCGCAGGTCGTTGTGCGACGGGGCGCGAGGCCACCACCATCGAGGCGCCGGACTGGGGCGACGGCAGCGCCAGCGCCGTGGGCCAATGCGACACCTGCCACGCGGGCTTGGTGTTCACCGAGCTACCGTAAGGCTGGTTCAGCCTACGAAGGCGCTGCACTTCTGCGCCACGGTCTGCAGGTTGTCGTCCTGGTCGCAGCTCAGCCAGCGGGCAACGCCCGGTGATAGCTGCTCGAGCTGAAAGCGCAGCTCGGGATCTGCTCCCCACAGCATCACCTGCACGCTTGGCGGCAACTCGTCGGCCAGAACCGCGAGCGCCATCGGGCGGATCGAGGGACGCCGGCAATCGAGCACGATCATTGCGGGCGTGTCTTTGAGTTCGTTCAAGGCAGCGAGCAGGCTGATGACGTCTTCTGCCCGCGCCGCGGCTGGCTCGAGGAAATGCTCGAGGCCTTTGACGAAGGTGAGGCTCTGACTCGCCACGAACACCTTCGGCGGAGCGGGCGCGTCTCCATCGACGTGCATGCCGAGCGCGCGCGCGGTGCCTCGGGTATAAGCTTGCGACGCGGGGCGTTGCGACGCTGGGTGCTGCGACGGCGGATGCTGCGACGCGGGGCGTTGCGATACCGGGTGCTGCAGGCCGGGTCGCTGCGATGGGGCGCCTTCGCGGTCGAACTCCTGCAGTGGTCGTAGGCGGCTGCCGCTGTGAGGTGGCACCGGGCTGGTATCCGGTCGAACCGAGGGAGGCACGGCGCCCGGTTTGGGGATCGGCGGCGTTTGGCTGACACCCCGACCGGGTCCCGCGGGCCGCGACGAAAGCATGACGACGTGTTCGAGCTCTACCGACACGGAATCGGTGATCTCGACACCGAAGGCGTCGAGCATCGCCGCGCGCAGCGGTCCGCGCACGAAGCGCTCGAAACCGGCCGGTGTCGTGGGCCGTTCGTCCGCGCTGGCCATGCGCAGCGCAACACCAATGACGGTGTCACGCACCGTTGGTGCGGCCAGCGAGCCTAGGGCTTCGTGGACGAACCTCAGGAAAGCGTTCCCCATATCGCGGGGTTGTGTCACCGAAGAGACCCCTTCAGATCGAGCATGGGAGCCGTCAACTAGCCTTTACACTATGTCATTTGTTTGGGCATTCGTTCGACAAATTACCGACGACACGATGACGCTTGGCCCCGTCGGATGATTCCACCCTGCGCGCACGAACGGCGTGACACCACAAAAAACCTTTAACTTATAAGCACTTGCTTTCGCAGGCCGAAGCCGTGTCAGCGCGCTGGCCGGTGGCGCTAAGGGTCAGATCACCCCTGCTACCTTGGCCACGGACTTGGCCCCCCTGCGAGCGGGCTAGTTACGATGCGCGCCACGTTTGCTTTGGAGGTGAAGGTGCTGCGGCTCTTGAAGATGGTGCGTCGCCGACCGGTGCGACGCTGCGTTCGCTCTTGGTGTCAGGTGGTTCGCGAGCGGGACTTTCGCCTCGTTGCCGACCATCTCGAAGATCTCTCGCTCGAGGGAGCTCGCGTGGGGCCGGCTGACCCTGTGCTCACGGGAGAGGTGCTGCTCTTCTCCTTCGAGATCCCGTATTTCAACGTGTGGGTCGACACCGAGGCGGTGGTGAGCCGGGTGCTGCACGGACGGCGACCGGGCGAAGCGTCACGCTCGCTCGGGCTCGAGTTCTGCGGGCTTTCGCCCTGGCACCGCTATCTGCTTCAGCAGGCTCTGGCGCAGGTGCCCCCCGCGCCGCTCGGACCGCGCAGCGGGCGACGGCTCACGCTCTCGCCGCGCGATATCGCGGCGCTCTTGCCAGCCGCCGTGCCCTGTTAGAAAATTCACCGCAGAGTTCGCCGAGCCCGCAGAGGTTATGAATCAAGTTCGCGGCCGAGCTGTGGGCGCTTGGTGCGTCCGTTCAATTTTCTTTCTCTGCGCTCTCTGCGTTCTCGGCGGTTAATACGCGACGTTGATGCGTTCGCGGACGTGGGAGTTGGTTTCGACTTGATCGACGACCGCTACGGCTAGGTCTTCTACCGAAATGCGACTTTGCTGGTGGTCGTCGGTGAGCATCTCGTTGTGGCCCACGCGGTACTCGCCGGTGCGCGCTCCCGGGTACAGCACGGCCGGAGGACTCACGTAGGTCCAGTCCAAGTCTTTGACGCGTCGCCACACCTCGAGCGCTTCGCGGTGCGCCAGCGCAACCTCGCGCAGCTCTTCCGGGTAACCGCGCGTCGCCAAGAGCTCGACGCCAGGCGTTACCGTGAGGCTTCCGGCGTCACCCACGATGACGAGCCGCCGCACGTGAGCGCGCATGGCTGCTGCCGCGAGCGATCGAGCGGTCTTGACGATCATCGCCGGTGTTTCGTCGATGGCCGGGCCAACGGCGCAGATGACGGCGTCGTGGTCGCTGATCGCATCCTCGATTTCGAAGGGTGCCGTCGAGTCGGCGCATTTCAAGGTCACTCGCTCGTCTTGGTTTCGCGCTGAGTCAGCGTGGCGAGCGACGGCGGTCACGCCGTGACCGCGGCGAACCGCCTCCGCCGTGATGTGTTGTCCCACGTTGCCGGTGGCACCCAACAGGGCGATTTGCATGGGCCGACTCCTTTCGACTGCGCAGGCATAGGCTAGCTCCCGAAGTGCTGACTGTCACGCGACCAAGCGTTGCTCGCAGGTGCGGCGCAACGCCTGGGGCGTGGTGGATCGTCACAGTGAGCTCTTCCGCCCACTTGCGAGTTCCCGTCGAGCGCGACTGACACCGCTTGTGAACCAGCGCGCGTCGACGCGGTCGAGCCGGACGGTGGCACCGTTCATGCTTCCTTGGCGCACGATTCGCACCCAGGAGGTACTCATGCAAGTTCAGGACGTGATGAGCTCGCCCGTGCTGTGTTGCTCGCTCGATGCCACGCTCGACGTAGCGGCGAGGTTGATGTGGGAAGGAGATTGCGGAGCGATCCCCGTCGTGGACAGCGCGGGACGCCTCGCCGGCATCGTGACCGACCGCGACATTTGTATGGCCTGCTACATCCAGGGGAAGTCCCCCAAGGATATTGCGGTTCAGAGCATCATGGCCGAAGACGTCGTCACGTGCCGCCCCGGCGACAGCCTCGACGTGGTGGAGCGTTCACTGGGTCAGCACCAGGTGAGACGCGCGCCTGTCGTTGATGACGCCAGTCGACCCGTGGGCGTGATCTCGCTGAACAATCTGGCGCGACACGCCGCCACGGTGAACGACGGTATGGATCACGGCGTCGTGTGCACACTAGCCGCGATCGGTGAGCCTCGCCGTGCGTTCCGGACGCAGGCCGAGCGGCCTGGGGCTTAGCCCTTGCGGTCGAGCTGTCCGACGTCGCGGATGGCGCCGCGCGCCGCGCTCGTGGTCATCAGCGCGTACGCGCGCAAGGCCTGGCTCACGACGCGGTCGCGGTTCGGCCGGAACGCATCCGCGCCGCGAGCGAGCATCGCCTGACGGCGTCGCTCGAGCTCTGCGTCGCTGATATCGAGCTTGATGCTGCGCGCCGGAATGTCGATGACGATCGGATCGCCTTCTTCGACCAACCCGATAGCGCCGCCTTCGCCAGCCTCGGGCGACACATGGCCGATGCTCAAGCCCGACGTGCCACCGCTGAAGCGACCGTCGGTGACGAGCGCGCAAGCCTTGCCGAGCCCCTTACCCTTCAGGAACGAGGTGGGGTACAGCATCTCTTGCATGCCCGGGCCGCCCTTGGGCCCTTCGTAGACGATGACCACGACGTCCCCCGCCACGACCTTGTCCGCGAGGATGGCGTCGCAGGCGGCGTCTTGGGAATGAAACACCCGGGCACGTCCCGAAAAGCGCAGGATCGACTCGGGCACACCCGCCGTCTTCACGATGCAGCCGTCGGTGGCGATGTTGCCGTACAGCACGCAGAGACCGCCGTCTTGGCTGTAGGCGTGCGGCACGTCGCGGATGCAGCCGCGCTCCTGGTCGTTGTCGGCGTCCTTGAAATACTTGTCTTGAGAGAACGCTACCTTGGTGCGCACGCCGCCGGGGGCCGCCAGCGCCCGCTGCTTGGCGGCCTCGCTGGTGCCGCTGCGGCGGATGTCGTGTTCGTCGATGGCGCTGCCCATGTTCGCGTGGTGCACCGTGAGCGCGTCGCGGTTGATCAAGCCGACCTTGTCGAGCTCGCCCAAGATCGTGAACACGCCGCCCGCGCGGTGCACGTCTTCCACGTGATAGTGCGAGGCGGGGGCGACCTTGCAGATGTTCGGCACCTTGCGCGACAAGCGATCGATGTCAGCCATGGTGAAGTTCACACCGGCCTCTTGGGCGATCGCCAGCAAGTGCAGCACGGTGTTGGTCGAGCCGCCCATGGCGATATCGAGTACCATCGAGTTCTCGAACGCGCCAAAGCTGGCGATCGAGCGCGGCAGTACCGACTGGTCGTTCTTCAAGTAGTAGTCGTTGGCCATCTCCACGATGCGCCGTGCCGCTGCGGCGAACAGCTCCCAGCGCGTCGCGTGCGTCGCGAGCAGCGTGCCGTTTCCTGGCAACGCCAACCCCAACGCCTCGTTCAGGCAGTTCATGCTGTTGGCCGTGAACATGCCCGAGCACGAGCCACAGGTCGGGCATGCCGAGCGTTCCATCTCCGCGAGCGCCGCGTCGCTCACCGAAGCATCCGAAGCTGCGATCATCGAATCGATCAGGTCGAGCTTGCGGATGAGCGGCTTGCCGTCGCGATCGTGCGTGCCGACGATCTTGCCAGCTTCCATGGGGCCACCCGAGACGAAGATGGTCGGGACGTTCAGGCGCATCGTCGCGAGCAACATGCCCGGAGTGATCTTGTCGCAGTTCGAAATGCAGATCAGCGCGTCGGCGCAGTGGGCGTTGACCATGTACTCGACGCTGTCGGCGATGAGTTCGCGGCTGGGCAACGAGTACAGCATGCCGTCGTGGCCCATCGCGATGCCGTCATCCACGGCGATCGTGTTGAACTCGACGCCCCAACCGCCTGCCGCGTCGACGACCTCTTTGACGCGCTGCCCGACGTCATGCAGGTGCACGTGCCCTGGCACGAACTGCGTGAAGCTGTTGGCAATCGCGATGATCGGCTTGTTGAAGTCCTCGTCCTGCATGCCGGTGGCTCGCCAGAGCGAGCGCGCCCCCGCCATGTTGCGTCCGTGGGTCGACGTGCGGCTTCTGTATCCGTTCATGAGCCAAAGCTAGTCCACGCCCGTGCGCCGGCCAGCCAAAAAGCGCCGCGCAGCAGCGCTGACACGGGGCGCCCCGCTTTCTTACTGCGGATTTTCGCCCACGCGAGGCTTCGAAAATCGACCGCTCGTTCCGAAGGGTGGGACATTGCTCGCAGCGTCCCGAGCCGCACTGCTGCCCGCGCGGCGCTGCGGAAGCTCAGCCGCGCGGCGGCTCGTCCATGCGTAAGCGGCGCGGGCGCACCGTGATGGACGAATCGCCCGTGCGCTCCGTGCCTTCGGTTTCGGCGCTGCCGCAGCGGCAACGCACGAACATGCGAATCAGCTCGGGGTCCTGAACGAGCCCTCCGAATTGGCGGCACGAGCTGCAAGTGAGCAGCGCGGAGCGGTCGTTGATCTCGGGACACCACACGCCCATCACCGGCGCAGCCCCACCGGTGTAGCGGCCCGTGTCAACCACTACCGGCAACTGGTAATGGCCAAATGTCATCTTTGTCTTGAGAGCGACCTTCGGCACGCGCGTCTCCATTCGAGTGTGCCCCCCGCTAACGGCCAGTGCCCCGTGGCGCTTAGGGCGGCGTCGCTGACAAAAGCTTTCTGGTAGGTGTCGTGGGTCTCGCTGCCCACGTGCGTCCGCGCTCGCGCGGCACACGCACGGTCGGCCAAACAAGCATTGCGAAGTTCGCCGCAGACGGCGCCCGCGGAGTTTCGGCCGACTCCGCGTGTTCTTCTCACTCTCGGACGTGAGTGGTGGGAGCGCTCACGGATTCGACTGGCTGACCGAGCGCATCTGGGCACGGTTCCACATTGGCCTCACGGCGGAATGTTTCAGGTCACCACGGCGACGGACGGCCCGCGTTCGCGTAGCAGGCTTTCAGCGCATCCCAGAAGCCCGGATAGGTTTTTGCGACGCACGCGGGGTCTTCGATGCTGACGCCTGCGCGCGCGAGCCCCAGGATGGCGAACGACATGGCCATGCGGTGATCGCTGTAGCTGCGCACGGTGGCGGGCACGATCGGGCGCGGCGTAATGCGCAGCCAATCGTCACCGTGTTCGACCTGCTGTCCCAGCCGCTCGAGCTCGGTCACCGTCGCCATGAGCCGGTCAGTCTCTTTGATGCGGATGTTGGCGACGTTGCGGATCGTCGTCGGCCCGTCTGCGAGCGGCGCCAGCGCCGCCAGCGTCATGACGGTGTCCGAGATGTGGTGCATGTCGACATCGACGCCCCGGTGCCGAGGGCCCGCGCTGACGGTCGTCTCGGTCGCGCCGCGCTCGACGATCGCGCCGGCTTGCTCGAGCACGTCGCAGAAGCCGTAGTCGCCTTGCAGCGACTCGGTACCGAGGCCCTGCACCTTGACCCGACCCCCGGTTGC
>Ga0315910_10002087_pt1 | contig 17845 bp, 13 predicted proteins | sample EdamamesoilMG_FD_204470 | JGI IMG/M metagenome (GOLD analysis project Ga0315910, IMG submission 204470) | Garden soil microbial communities collected in Santa Monica, California, United States - Edamame soil | ecosystem: Environmental > Terrestrial > Soil > Garden | place: USA: California... | reverse complement strand
CACCGCCCCGCCGCGCCGCGCGCCGCGCGGGTGGTCGCGGCGGCCGGCCGCGGCGACGCCGAGCTGCGCGCCCGCGCCGCCGCGCGCCTGCTCGAGCGGCGCGTCGCCGAGCGCGTCGCGATCGTCCACGACGCGGCGCCGCTGCTGGTCGCCGCGACGCGCGACGGCGTCGGGCTCGCGCTGATCTGCGGCACCGGCAGCTTCTGCTTCGGCCGCGATGCGCAGGGCCGCGCCGCGCGCGCCGGCGGGCTCGGCGCGCTGCTGGGCGACGACGGCAGCGCGTACGAGCTCGGCCGCTCCGCGCTGCGCGCCGCCGCGCGCGCCGCCGACGGCCGCGGCGCGAAGCTCGCGCTGGTGCGCGCCGTCTTCGCCGCGATCGGCAACGACGACCCGCGCGCGATCGTCCGCTGGGCGTGGGAGCGGCGCGATCCGGCGCGCATCGCCGAGCTCGCGCCGCTGGTCCTCGACGCGAGCGAGGCGGGCGACCTCGTCGCCGAGCGGCTGGTCACGCGCGCCGCGGCCGAGCTCGCGCTGATGGCGAAGACGGTCGTCCGCAAGCTCGCGCTCGACGGCGCGGCCGTGCCGCTGGTGCTTTCGGGCGGCGTCTTCGACCACTCGTCGCTGCTGCGCCGCCGCGTCGTCGCGTCGCTGAAGGAGATGGGCGTCGCGGTCAACGTCCTCCCGTCGGCCGATCCGGCGCAGGGCGCGCTCCAGCTCGCGCGCGAGCTCCAGAGCGGCCGCCTCGTCGAGGCTCGGTGGTTTCCCGAAGGGACCGCCTGACGGACGCCGGCAACTCCCTCCCACCCCGTGCAAAGGGCGCCGACCGAGCTAGCTTCTCTCCTCCTGCCCGGCATCCGGAAACCGCCAACGACGGAGGTAGGAAGGAATGAAGCCTGGACTCATCGCCCTCGGCGCGCTCGCGATCGTCGCGGCGGGCCTCGTCGCGCAGCAGCGACCGCAGCGCGGGCAGGCGCCGGCCGGCCTGCCGCCGTCGATCGACCTGAACCGTCCGCACAAGGCGGGCAAGGTCGTCTACCGCCTGAAGGTCGACGGCAACCCCGCGCCCTGCCGCGCGCTCGAGGAGAGCGTCGGCGCGCTGCGCGGGAAGGAGATCTACGACGGGCTGCTCTACGAGATGGAGCTGAAGCCCGGCGCCGACCTGCGCGCCGCGCTGATCAAGCTGAACGGCGACGTGCGCGTGAAGTACGCGCAGCCGAGCTGGATCTACACGCTCGACAACACGCCGAACGACCCGTCCTTCACGTCGCAGTGGGGATGGGACCAGGCCAACGACGCCGACATCGACGCGGTCGAGGCGTGGGACACGCAGACCGACGGCAGCAACGCGCTCGTCGCGGTCATCGACACCGGCGTGCAGTACGACCACCCCGACCTCGCCGCGAACATGTGGGTCAACCCCGACGAGATCCCCGGCAACGCCATCGACGACGACGGCAACGGCTGGGTCGACGACGTCTACGGCGTCGACACCGTCAACAACGACGGCGACCCGATGGACGACCACTTCCACGGCACCCACTGCGCCGGGACGATCGGCGCCGTCGGCAACAACGGCGTCGGCGTGACGGGCGCCTGCTGGAACGCGCGGATCATGGCGATCAAGTTCCTCGACGCGAGCGGGTCGGGCGACACCGCCGACGCGGTCGAGGCGATCGACTACGCGGTCGAGAAGGAGGTCCACGTCTCCAGCAACTCGTGGGGCGGCTACGGGACCGACCAGGCGCTCTACGACGCGATGGATGCGGCGGGCGACACCGGCCACCTCTTCATCGCCGCCGCCGGCAACAGCTCGATCGACATCGAGGGGCAGCAGTGGCTGCCGGGCGGCTTCGACCTCGACAACATCGTCTGCGTCGCCGCGACGAACTCGGGCGACGGGCTGGCGTGGTTCAGCAACTGGGGCGCGATCAGCGTCGACCTCGGCGCGCCGGGCGACTCGATCTACTCGACCTTCCTCGGCAGCACCTACGCGTGGCTCTCGGGCACGTCGATGGCGACGCCGCACGTCGCGGGCGTCGCGACGATGCTCTTCTCGGAGTCGGGCATCCGCGACGGGCTCACCGTCAAGCAGTGGATCCTCGACAGCGTCGACCCGCTCGCCTCCCTCGCGGGCATCACCGTGACGGGCGGCCGGCTCAACTTCGACGCCGCGCTCGACCAGATCGACCCGCCGCCGGCGCTCCCGACCAGCGGGATCCTGATCTCGCTGCGCAACAGCGCGACGGTCTCGGGCAACGCGATGGACAAGGGCGACGTCTGGCACCTCGACCCGACGACGTCGACCTGGACCGAGCTCTTCGACGCGAACGACCTCTTCGCCGGCGCGCCCAACATCGACGCGCTCTGCGCGCTGCCCGACGGCAGCCTGCTGATGAGCTACGGCAAGACCTGCGTGATGCCGGTCCTCTTCGGCGGCCCGAACGGCAACGTCGTCGAGGACGAGGACATCGTCCGCTTCGTCCCCTACTCCTACGGCTCGAGCACCTTCGGCCACTTCGAGTTCTATTTCGACGGCAGCGACCAGGGGCTCGACACCGACGGCGAGGACATCGACGGCCTCGCGCTCGACGGCGCCGGCAACCTGCTGATCTCGACCGCCGGCCCCTACGACATCCCGGGCTTCATGACCGGCTACAACGAGGACGTGATCCTCTTCGTGCCGACGTCGCTCGGCAAGGTGACGACGGGCTCGTGGTTCCAGTTCATGCCGGGCCGCGACCTCGACGTGCGCCTCGGCCAGACGACCGAGAACGTCGACGCGGTCGACTTCGATCTCGTGACGAGCACGATGTTCATCTCCACCGAAGGCGACTTCCAGGTGCCGGTGAACCTGCTCGGGCAGAACGACGACATCCTCTGGTTCGCCGGCGCGAGCTGGGGCGCGAACCCGTCGGGCAGCTTCACGCTCGGCTTCGACGGCAACGCCTACGGCCTCGGGCCGCAGGACGTCGACGCGATCGAGATCCTGCCGTGAGCGGAGCGACGGCGAGCTGACGACGGACGAGGCTCGAACGACGGAACTTCGGGGAGCGGGCGCACGCGGCCCGCTCCCTTTCGCTTTCGAAGCAGCTCGAGCCGCGCCCGCGCGCGGCGGCACCTGCGCACGGCATGATCGGCGCCTTCGCGCGAGCAGGCGTCGCGCGGTCGGGGACTCCCATGGCGCTCGCGGCGTGGATCGCATCGATCGTGCTGTCGCAGGTGCCGGTCGCGCCGCCGGCGGCCGAACCGCCTGCCGCGGCGCCGAAGCCCGCCGAGCCGCTGGTGGTGCGCGACTGGCTGGTGATCGCGCCGCTCGACCAACGCGGCCGCCGCGCCTTCAATCCGAGCGCCGTGCTCGCGCGCCACCTGCTCGACCGCGACGCGCCGCCGCCGAAGGCGGGCGAGACGCTCGTCGGCGAGCTCGGCGAGCCGCAGGCGTGGACGGCGCAGCGCGCAAGCGACGACGGGCAAGTCAGCGGGCGGATCGTCTCGGCCTATTCGGCGGTCGAGTGGCCGCGCGACGAAGTGGTGATGGCTCAGCTCTCCGGCTCGGCGACGCTCTGGGTGAACGGGACGCCGCAGATCGGCGACGTCTACGGCGACGGCATCGGCGGCCTGCCGGTCGCGATGAAGAAGGGGACGAACCACCTCTTCGTGGGCGGTCCGCGTGGCGGGTTCCGGCTGGCGCTCGCGCCGCCGAGCGCGCCGCTGATCGTGAACCCGTTCGACGCGACGGTGCCGGATCTGGTGGCGGGATGGCCGTCGGCTGTGAGCTTGGGGATGCGTGAAGCCGCGATCGTGGTGATCAACGCGACCGACACTCCGATCCCGGAAGTCGTCATCGAGCACGGCTCGGTCGAGGCCGACGGCCCGTTCGAGCGAGTCACGACCGTCGAGCGCGCCGGCGTCCCGCCGCGCGGAGTGCTCAAAGTCTCCTTCAAGCTGGTCACGCGCGATGGACACCCTGTGCTGGCGAAACCGGGGCGCGTGACCGTCCCGGTCACGATCCGGGGCGGCAATCAGGTCGCGATCACGGAGTTGACGCTCGACGTGAAGGAAAAGCTCGCCTTGCGTCGAGAGACCTACCACTCCATGGTCGACGGCTCGACGCAGGTGTACGCGGTCCTGCCGCCGACCGACGGTGAGGCCGATGCCGTGGTGCTCACGCTCCATGGCGCTGGAGTCGACTGCATGGGGCAGGCGGCCTCCTACTCGCCGAAGCCCGACTTCTGGATCGTCGCGCCCACCAACCGTCGCCGTTTCGGCTTCGACTGGCAGGACTGGGGCAGGATCGACGCGTACGAGACGCTCACCAGCGCCCTGTTCGGCATCAGCTTCGTCTCGTACGACGACACTCCGCCGCAACGGATGAGAGAGCTGCGTCGCCGCGTCTACTTGACCGGTCATTCGATGGGCGGCCACGGGACATGGCACCTTGCGGCCAACGATCCCGCGAGGTTCGCCGCGATCGCGCCGAGCGCCGGCTGGTCGAGCTTCGACAGCTATGGCGGCGGCCGGCCGGCCGGCACGCTCGCGGAGCTGTGGCAGTCGGCGGACGGCGCGTCGCGCACGCTGTCGTTGATCGACAACCTGAAGCAGGTGCCGACCTACGTGCTCCACGGCACTGCCGACGACAACGTCCCGGCAACCGAGGCGAAGCTCATGGTCGACGCACTCACCGCGGCCGGTGCGCCGCCGGAAGTGCACCTCCAGGAAGGGGCCGGCCACTGGTGGGATGGGGACGCGTCACCGGGTGCCGACTGCGTCGACTGGCCCGGCCTCTTCGAACTGTTCCGCAGGAGCGCCCGCCCCGAACGGATCGATCGGGTCGCTTTCGTTTCGAACGATCCGTCGACTCAGTCGGCCAGCGACTGGGTGCGAGTGGACCGGCTCGAACGGTACGGCGAGCCGTTCCGTGTCGACGCGACGTGGGACCACTCCAGCCGCAGCGGCTCCGTGACGACCCGGAACGTGGCACTCCTCAGCTTGCGCACCCCCGACGATCAGGGAGGCGCGACGTGGACGATCGATGGCATCGCTGCGCCCTCGACGCCCGAGCAGCAACCCGCCAGCAACCAGCGGTTCGAGCGCGCCCGCGGTTCGTGGCACCCCGCCTCGCACGAGGTCGCACCCGAACCCGCTGTGAGCTGGACGCCACGGCGGAAAGGCCTCGACCGCTCGTTCCTCGAGATGGGTCCCTTCAAGAACGTATTCAACCGGAGCTTCGTGCTGGTCCATGGCACGAGCGGCACGCCGGAAGAGACGCGCGAGCTCCTCGATCGCGTGCGCTACGACGCTGCCCATTGGTGGTACCGCGGCAATGGGCGCGCGCTGGTCGTGAGTGACGCGCGTTGGCTCGAGCGCGATCGCGGTCGCGGACTGGTGCGCGATCAGGAAGGTCAGCTCATGTGGACCTTGGGCATGAACGTCCTCCTCTACGGAAACCGCGACACCAATGGCGCGTGGGCGGAGCTCGTGTCGGAGAATGCTCCCTTCGACGCCGCGCGCGGCAAGCTCCGCCTCGGCGAAAAGACCTTCGAAGGGAACGCGCTCGGCGCATGTGTCGTCCTGCCGCGTCTCGACGGCTCCGGCCTCGTCGGCCTCTTCGCCGACACCGGCGCTCGCGGCACGCGCCTCGGCTACTGCCTCTCGCCCTTCACCAGCGGCGTCGGCTACCCCGACTACACGCTCTTCTCCGCCGATGTCCTGACGAAGGGCGACGGCGGCGTGCTGGCGGCCGGCTGGTTCGACTCGGCGTGGCGGATCCAGGAGCCGCGATGAGCGCCGAAGCGGGCGCGTCGCATCGCGCCGCCCATCACGCGGACACGCGCGGGCTCTGGTTGATGGTGGCGTCGGCCCTCGCCTTCGCGGCGATGGCGCCCTTCACCCGCAAGTGGCTCCAGCCGATCGAGCCGCAGAGCATCGTCGCGGCGCGCGCGGTGGTGATGACGCTGCTCTTCCTCGCGTGGGGCCGGCTGCGCGGCGTCGACCTGCTGGGCAAGGATCGCAAGGGGCTCTTGCTGCGCGGGCTGATCGGCTGGCTCGCGATCAGCTGCTACGTCTGGTCGACGCAGCATCTCCCCGCCGGCCAGGCGGTCCTGATCCAGTACAGCCACCCGGTCTTCGTCGCGGCCGTCGCGCCGTGGCTGCTGCGCGAGCGGCCCGGCCCCGGCCACTGGCCGCTGGTCGCGGCCGCGCTGCTCGGCCTCGCGCTGGCGCTGGGCGTCGGCGCTTCCGTCGATCGCGCGGCGGCGATCGGCCTCGTCGGCGCGCTCCTCTCCGGCGTCGCCTACCTCACCGTCCGCCGCATCTCGCGCACCGAGTCGCCCGTCACGATCGTCTTCTGGTTCTCGCTGGTGATGCTGCCGACGTCGCTCCTCTCCTGCTTCACGCCGTGGTCGCTGCTCGACTCCTTCGCGAGCTGGGTCGGCCACGCGCCGTCGCCGGCCGCCGCGCGCGCGCCGCTGCGGCTGCTGCCCGAGAGCGGCGGCGAGTGGCTCGGCTACCTCGGCGTCGTCGTCGCCGGCCTGCTCGGCCAGGTCACGCTGACGGAGGGGCTCCGCCTCGCGGGCGCCGCGCGCGCGACCGCGGTCACGATGGCGGCGCCGCTCTTCGGGCTGCTCTTCGACCTCGCCTTCTTCGGCCGCTGGCCGACGGCGATCGGGTTGGGCGGAACGCTGCTGGTCGTCGTCGCGCTCTCGCTGCTGGGGATCCTGAAGCCGAAGTCGCCGGCGACCGCGAGCGAGCCGGCCGACGCTTCGCCGGAGTGAGCGAGCCGTCCGTCGCTATCGTGCCGCGCCCGTTTCCCGCCGTTCACCGAGGACCGACCATGACCGCGCGCCCCGCCTCCGCGACCCCGCTCACCCTCTCCGACCTGCGGCGCGCCCTCGACGACAAGGAGCGCGAGCTGCGCCTGCTGATCGAGCGGCGCGAACGGCTCGCGGCCGAGCTCGACGCGCTCGGCGAGACGCTCGAGGCGATGCTCGAAGGCGGCGTGGCGGCGCCGGGACGGACGTCGGGCGCGAACTCGACGCCCGCGCGACGCGGCGCGGCGAAGCGCGAGGCGAAGCGGACGAAGGGAGCGACGCGGGCCGCGCGAGGCGGCGACGCCGCCGCCCGCGAAGGGAGCCTCGAGGCGTTCATCCGCGCGGTGCTCGAGCGCGTCGTCGGGCCGTTGCGCGTCGCCGAGATCGTGACGGCGGTGAAGGACGCGGGCTACGCCTCGAAGAGCAAGAACCTCAACATCATCGTGTCGAATCGCCTCGCCAGCATGGGCGACGTCGAGAAGGTCGACCGCGGCCTCTACCAGCTCAGGCGCGACGGCGCGGCGGGCGACGCGGCCGGCGACGGAGCACGAGCGGCCGCGGGCTGAGACGCCCCGGCGGCCGCCGCGCGCCGCCGCTCCGCCGCGCGCGCGTGGCCTTCGAGCCCCTCGAGCCGGGCCAGCGCGATCGCGTCGTCGAGCAGCGCGGGCGCGCCGCCGCCCGCGAGCCAGGTGCGCGCGCGCAGGAAGGTGAGGACGGAGAGGCCGGCGCTCGTGCGCGCGGCGCCTCCGGTCGGCAGGACGTGGTTCGGCCCGGCGCCGTAGTCGCCGAGCACCTCCGCGGCGCCGGCGCCGACGAAGAGCGTCCCGCACCGCTCGATCCGCGCCGCTTGCGCCTCGGCCGCGGCGCCGTGGAGCTCGACGTGCTCCGGCGCGAGCGCGTCGATCCACGCCGCGCCCTCCGCGAGGTCGCGCGGCACGAGCAGCCCGCCGTTCGCCAGCGCGGCGCGCGCCGTCGCCGCCGTCGGCAACGTCGCGAGCTGCGCGTCGAGCTCGCGCTCCACCGCCGCGACCAGCGCTCCGTCGCACGCGACGAGGAGCGGGAGCGCGTCGTCGTCGTGCTCCGCCTGCGCCAGCAGGTCGGCGGCGATCCAGGCCGGGTCGGCGTCGGCCGCGGCCAGCACGACCAGTTCCGACGGCCCCGCCAGCAGGTCGATCTCCACCTCGCCGGCGAGCTGCTCCTTCGCCGCGGTCACGAAGCGGTTGCCTGGCCCGACGACGACGTCGCAGCGCGCGAGGCCGTCGACGCCGAGCGCCAGCGCCGCGATCGCCGACGCGCCGCCCGCCGCCAGCAGCGCGTCGGCGCCGGCGAGCGCGGCGGCCGCCTCGATCACGGCGCTCGGCCGCGGCGTCGCGACGACGACCTCGCGTACGCCGGCGACGCGCGCGGTCACGGCGGTCATCAGCAGCGACGACGGCAGCGGGTGGCGGCCGCCCGGCGCGTAGCAGCCGGCGCGGCGGAACGGGACGAAGCGCGCGCCCGCGCGGCCGCCGTCGGGCGATGCGGCGATCGCCACGTCGACGTCGCGCAGCCCGTCGCGTTGCGCCCGCGCGAACGCCGCGATGCGCGCGGCCGTCCGCTCCAGCAGGCCGCGCGTCGCCGCCGGCAGCGCCGCGAGCGACGCCTCGAGCTGCGCGCGCGAGCGGAGCAGCGGCGCGCCGGGCGCGACGTCGCCGAACCGCTCGGCGTGGCGGCGCAGCGCGACGAGGCCGTCGCGACGCACCTCGGCGATCAGCTCGGCGACGGTCGTCGACGTCGCCGCGTCGGCCCGCCCGCCGCCGCGGCGCGCGGCGAGGAGCTCCTCGATCGAGCGGCGACGGAGCGCGCTCACGACGCCACCGCCCGCTTCGCGTCGCCCGCGCGGCGCGTCACGCGCAACGCACGGCGCGCGAGCTCGCGCTCGACGGCGGCCAGCGGGACTCCCGCCCGCGCCAGCGCGACGGACGCGAAGTAGAGGAGATCGGCCGCCTCGCGCGCGACCTCGTCGGCGTCGCGCGCGTCGGCGAGCTCGCGCGCCTCCTCGACCAGCTTCGCCGCCAGCAAGGCGTCGTCGTCGAGCAGCCGCCGCGTGTAGGAGGCGGCGTCGCGCAAGGTCGCGCCGTCGGCGACGCGACGCACGAGCGCCGCGACGCCTGCGCGCCGCCCCGCCCCGAAGCAGCCGGCCGTGCCGCGGTGGCAGAAGCCGGCGCCGCGCTGCCGCACGACGAAGCGGAGCGCGTCGCGGTCGCAGTCGGCCTCGACGCGCAGCAACTCCTGCGTCGCGCCCGACGATTCGCCCTTGCGCCAGAGCCCGCGCCGGCGCGAGCGGTAGACCCCGCGCCCTTCCGCCAGCGCCGCCGCCAGCGATGCGCGATCGGACCACGCGAGGCCGAGGCAGCCGCCCTCCTCGTCGACGACGACGGTCGGCCAGAGGCCGTCGGCGCGATCGCTCCGCAGCGGCGCCGCGAAGGCGTCGGCCAGCGCGAGGCGCCCGGTGAAGAGCGCCATCCCGACCTGCGCGTCGATGCCGGCGCGATCGAGCGTCGCGACCTCGTCGGCCGTCGTGACGCCGCCCGCGACGGTGAGCGCGCGATCGCCCGCCGCGGCACGCAGCGCGAGCGCGCGCTCGAGCGCCGTCCCGCCGAGCCGCCCTTCGCGCTCGACGAACGTGACGAGGAAGCCGCCGACGAACGGTCGCAGCTCCGCCATCGCCGCCTCGACGCGCGCGCCGGTGCGCGTGCGCCAGCCGTCGACGACCACCTCGCCGTCGATCGCGTCGAGCGCCGCGACGACCCGCTCGCGCGGGAGCTGCCGCAGGAACTCCGGCCGCGCCGCCGTCCCGATCACGATCTCGGTCGCGCCCGCGTCGAGCCACGCGCGCGCCTGCGCGACGTCGCGGATCCCGCCGCCGACGCGGCACGGCGCCAGCGCCACGAGCTCCTCGATCAGCGCGCGATGGTCGCCGCGCCCCAACGCCGCGCCGAGATCGACCACCGCCACCGTCCCGACGCGCCCGAACGCGCGCGCCCACGGCCGCGGATCGCCGAGATCGAGCGCCTTCTCGCGCCCTCCCACCAGCTGCACCGTCTGCCCGTCCAGCAGGTCGATCGAAGGAACGATCACGTCGCGCTCTCCTCGCCTGGGCGTACCGACGCGGGAACGAATCGCCCACGCACTCCGAACCCCGCCGCCGCCAGCGCCTGCTTCACCTCGCCCACCGTCCAATCGCCGTCGTGGAAGAGCGACGCGCCCAGCAGCGCCTCGGCCCCCGCGCGCGCCGCCTCCACGAAGTCGTCCGGCCCGCGCGCGCCGCCCGACGCGACGACCGGGATCGCGACGCTCGGCACGACGGCGCGCAGCAGCTCGACGTCGAAGCCGGCGCGCGTGCCGTCGCGGTCGAGCGAGGTGAGCAGCAGCTCGCCCGCCCCCGACGCCTCCGCCTCGCGCGCCCACGCCACCGCGTCGAGCCCCGCCCGCGTCGAGCCGGCGCGCACGACGATCTCGAAGCCGCCGCACGCGGCGCCGCGCGCTGCATCCGGCGTCGCCGCGCGCGTCGCGTCGATCGCCACGACGACGCTCTGCCGCCCGAACTCGCGCGCGAGCTCCGCGATCAGCTCCGGCCGCGCGACCGCGGCGCTGTTCACCGCGACGCGATCGGCGCCCGCCTCGAGCAGCGCGCGCGCGTCCTCCGCCGATCGCACGCCGCCGCCGACCGTGATCGGCAGCCCGACCGCCGCGCGCACCGCCGCCACCGTCGCGCGCGATGCCGCCCGCTCCTCCAGCGTCGCCGCGACGTCGAGCAGCAGCAGCTCGTCGGCGCCCTGCTCGGCGTAGCGGCGCGCCAGCGCGACGGGATCGCCCACGTCGCGCAGCGCCGCGAAGCGGATCCCCTTCACCACCGCGCCGCCGCGGAAGTCGAGGCACGGAACGACGCGCCGCGCGATCACGTCGCACCCTCTGCGAGCCACCGCTGGATCAGCGCGCCGCCCCACTCGCCCGACAGCTCCGGGTGGAATTGGCAGGCGAGCAGCGGCCCGCGCTCGAACGCCGCGACCAGCGCGCCGCCGTGGTCGCTCGTCGCGACGGCCGCGCCGCGCGGCGCCTCGCGCAGCGCGAAGGAGTGGGCGAACCAGGCGTCGCCGTCGCGCAACCAGCGCGGCGCCGCGCCGCGCGCGACCGCGACCGCGCCCCAACCGAGGCGCGGCACGCGGCCGCCGTCGCGCAGCCGCACGACCGCGCCCGCGACGACGCCGAGTCCCGCGACGCCGGGGCTCTCCTCGCTCGACTCGGCGAGGAGCTGCAGCCCGAGGCAGATCGCCAGCAGCGGCCGGCCGCGCGCGACGCGGTCGCGCAACGCGTCGTCGACGCCGCGCGAGCGCAGCGCCGCCATCGCCGCGCCGAACGCGCCGTTGCCCGGCAGCACGACGCGCGCCGCTTCGCGCACGCGCGTCGCGTCGAGCGTCGGCTCGACGTCGGCGCCCGCGCGCCGCAGCGCCGCGACGATCGAGGCGCGGTTGGCCACGCCGGTGTCGACCAGCACGACGCCGCTCACGAGAGGGTCCCCTTCGTCGACGGGATCGCGTCGCCGTCGCGCGCCACCGCGGCGCGCAGCGCGCGCGCCACCGCCTTGAACGCCGCCTCGGCGCGGTGGTGGTCGTTCTCGCCGCGCAGCAGGTCGACGTGGAGCGTGAGCCGTCCCGCCGCCGCGAAGCTGCGGAGGAAGTGGGCGACGTTCTCGCACGCGAGCGTGCCGAGCCGCTCGCGCCGCAGCCCGAGGTCGAGCCACGCGCCGCCGCGCCCCGACAGGTCGAGCGCCACGCGCGCGAGGCTCTCGTCGAGCGGCGCGAGGGCGTCGCCGAAGCGCGCGATCGCGCGTCGATCGCCCAACGCGCGGTCGAGCGCTTGGCCGATCGCCAGCGCGCACTCCTCGACCGTGTGGTGGTCGTCGACCTCGAGGTCGCCGCGGCAGGAGAGCTCGAGGTCGAGCCGGCCGTGGCGCGCCAGCGCCGCGAGGAGGTGGTCGAGGAAGGGCAGCCCGCTCGCGACCGTCGCGCGGCCTTCGCCGTCAAGGTCGAGCTTCACCGTCACGTCGCACTCGCTCGTCGTGCGGCGCGCCACGCCGACGCGCGCTCCACCGATGCGCTCGCTCATGGCAGCAACTCCGCGATCGCGCCGACGCGCGGCACCACCATCGCCGCGCCCGCCGAACACAGCACGGGAGCGAGCCGCTCGAGCGAATCGCCCGGCGGCACGACGCCGATCGGCACCACCCCCGCCGCGCGCGCCGCGTCGACGTCGTCGCGCGTGTCGCCCGCCATCCACGCGCGCGACACGCCGAGGCGCCGCAGCGCCAACGCGACCGGCGCCGGATCGGGCTTCGGCGCCGCGTCCTCGCGCGCGACCACGACGCGGAAGAAGCGGGCGATCCGCTGCTCGCGCAGGAAGCGCTCCGCGTCGCGACGCGGCCGGCCCGTCACGATCGCGAGCGGCAGTCGCCGCGACAGGGCGGCCAGCTCGCGCGGCGCGATCAGCGACCGTTCCGCCGCGCGCAGGCCGGGCCGTGCGTCGCTCCCCTGGTAGAGCCGCTCGAACTCGCGCTCCACCGCCGCGAGCGCGACGCGCCGGCCGCGCCGCGCGAGCAGCCGCCGCGTCAGCTCCCAGTCGTCGTTGGCGTCGCCCGCGTCCTTCGCGGCGACGATCTCGTCGGCGGTCACGTCGACGCCGAAGCGGGCCGCCGTCGCGACGATCGCGCGCCGGTAGGAGCGCGAGACGTCGGCCACGACGCCGTCGAGGTCGAGCAGCAACGCTTCGGGCGCGAAGACCGTCCGCAGCGCGGCGACGAGGCGGCGGAACGACGCCGCCTCGCCCGGCAGCGTGATCCGCAGCGCGTCGTCGAGATGGTCGCGGCCGCTCCAGCGCTTCACGACGACGCCCGCCGCCGCCAGCGCGAGGCGCGCGAAGCGGGCGTCGCGCACGCGCGCCAGCACGAAGTTCCCCTGCGACGGCTCGCACGCGACGCCCTGCCGGCCGAGCTCGCGCCGCAGCGCCCGCTCCTCCGCTCGCACGCGCGCGACGCGAACGCGCAGCGCGGCGCGCGGCAGCGCGAGGCACGCCGCCGCGACCGCGAGCGACGTCCCCGCCACCGGGAAGGGCGAGCCTTCGCGCAACGGCTCGATCCGCGCGCGCGGTCCGGCGACCCAGCCGACGCGCAGGCCGGCCAGCCCCCACGCCTTCGAGAAGGTGCGCACGACGACGGCGTCCGGGAGCGCGAGCGCGACCGACGTGAGATCGTCGGCGGCGAACTCGGCGTAGGCGAGATCGACCACCAGCAGCGCGCGCGGCGCGGCGCGGGCGAGCGCGCGCAGGTCGGCGGCCGTCGCGACGAGGCCGGTCGGATTGTTCGGGCTGACGACGAAGAGGCCGGCGGTGTCGCGCCCGATCGCGCGCACCACCGCCGCGCGCGGGAAGGGGCCGCGCGTCCACGCGACGCGATCGAAGCGCACCCGCTCCGCGGCGCCGTAGCGCTCGATCATCTCGAAGGTCGGCACCGGCAGGATCGCGCGGCGGCCCGCGAGGTGGACGCGCACGATCCGGTCGAGCGCCTCGTCGCCGCCCGCCGTCACGAGCACCTGCTCCGGCGCGACGCCGTGGCGCGCCGCGAGCGCCGCCTCGAGCGCGCTCGCCCGCGGATAGCGACGCATCGCGTCGCCGCGCTGCGCCGCCAACGCGCGCACCAACTCGCGCGGCGGCGCGGCGCCCTCGTTCAGGTCGAGCCGCAGCACGCGCTCCTCCTCCTGCACGACGTCGCTCCTCCCGCTCATGGCACGATCTGCGTCGGCGCGGTCACGACGAGATCGCTCGCGCCACGCTCCTTCAGCTCGGCGACGAGGCGCGGCAGCGCGGCCCGCGGCACCGCCGCCTTCACCGCGAAGCCCGCCCCGCCCGCCAGCGGCGCGATCGTCGGCTGCCGCATCGCCGGCAGCGCCGCGACGACCGCATCGAGGCGCGCCGCCTCGACGTTCATCTCGAGCAGCACGCGCCGTCGCGCCTCCAGCACCGACGCGAGCAGGAGCGCGAGGCCGTCGATGCGGGCGCGCTGCACCGGATCGGCCAGCGCCGCGCGGCCGGCCCAGAGGCGCGTCGTCGACTCCATCAGCAGGTCGACCTCGACCAGTTGCTGCGCGCGCAGCGTCGCGCCGCTGGCCGTGTTGTCGACGATCAGGTCGGCGTCCTCGGGCGGGAACGCCTCGGTCGCGCCGTGCGAGCGGACGATCCGCGCGTCGAGGCCGCGCCGCTCGATCCAGCGCTGCGCGAGGCGCGGGTACTCGGTCGCGACGCGCAGCGGCCGCGCCGGCAGCCGGCCGTCGACGAGCAACGCGAGCGGCGCCGCCGCGACGATCCGCACCGGATCGAGGCCGGTGTCGAGCCGCTCGACGAGATCGGCCTCCTGCTCGGCGATCCAGTCGGCGCCGGCGAAGCCGACGTCGCGCGATCCGGCCGCGACCATCGTCACGACGTCGCGCGCCTTGAGCCGCTTCACCTCGAAGCCGGGCAGCGGCAGCTCGGGCCGGTAGTCGCGCGGCCCCGCGCGCAGCCGCAGCCCCGCGTCGGCCAGCAACTGCGCGACCGCCTCCTCCTGCGCGCCTTTCGGCAGCGCGAGGCGCGTCGCGCGCGGCGCCGCCGCGGCGGGATCGTCCTTCGAGTCGGGCACGGATCACTCCTCGTTCGGGAGCGAGCCGGCGACCGGACGGCGGGCGAGCCTCGGGATTCCCCGGAAGCAGCGCGACGCCGGCGGTGGCCGGCGTCGCGGGGGCTCAGGCAGGTCGGAGGACGCTGCGCGGGCTCACGCCGTCGCCGGTCCGCGCGCACGACCGTGATGGCCGTGGCGCGCGAGGCGATGGTGCGAGCGATGGTGGACGCGCGTCGTCATGGGGCGCGGGAAGGTAGCGACGGCCGGCGCGTTGTCAATCGACGCGGGGCGTCAACCTCGGCCCGGCAGGACCCCCAGCGCGACGAGGTCGGCGCGCAGCGTCGCGGCGCCGGTGAAGCGGCGCGCGACCATGCCGAGGCGCGCGGCCGCGGCGACGTTCTTCTCGACGTCGTCGACGAAGAGGCAGTCGCTCGGCGCGACGCCGAGCGTGCGCGCGGCGTGGAGGTAGGCCTCGGGATCGGGCTTGCGGTGGCGCGTGCGGCACGAGACGAACGACCATTCGGCGAAGCGCGAGAGGCCGGTGCGCGCCTCGACGCGCTGCCACCACTCGGGGTAGTTGCTCAGCAGGTGCGGCCGCAGCCGCTGCGCGGCGAGCTCGCGCAGCAACGGCTCGACGCCGTCGAGCAGCCGGAAGCCGCGATCGAACGCGGCGACCAGCTTCGCGTGGTCGTAGGCGCGGCCGTCGGCGAAGAAGCGCGGCAGGAACTCCGACTCGGTGAGGTCGCCGTACTCGAAGTCGATCCACGCGGTCGGATGCTTGAGCGCCAGCACGTCGTCGAGCGTCATTCCCAGCGCGGGCGGCACGTCCTCGCGGAAGGGATCGCGCACCAGCGTCCCCATCACGTCGAAGAGCAGCGCCGGCCGCCACGCCATGGCGCGCCTCACCCGCCGCCGCGCGCGACGCGCTCGAGCTCGGGCGCCAGCGCGAGGTGGAGCGGCAGGTCGGGCCGCGCGGCGATCCGCTCGCGGCCGTAACGCACGAACTCGAGGCGGCCGCGCTCGTCGCCCAGCACGCGCGCTTCCGCCATCTGCAGCGCGCGCTGGTCGTCGTCGGTCGCGCCGACGGCGTGCGCGGCGAGCCAGAGGTGGACCAGCGCGGCGCCGTACTGCCGCGCGTCGGCGAGGCAACCGGAGAGCTCGGCGTGCGCCTTGCCGTAGTCGGGCAGCAGCTCGATCGCGCGCTCCGCGTGGACGCGCGCGGCGGCCGGCTGATCGCGCGACCGCAGGATGTGGGCGAGCGTCGCCTGCACGCGCGCGCTCCCGGGAGCGACGCGCTCGGCCGCCTCGTAGAGCGCGAGGCCGTCCCGCCAGTCGGCGGCGCGCTGCCACGTGCGCGCGCCGGCGGCCGCGACGAAGACGAGCCCGACGAACGCGGCCGCGCGCCGCAGCAAGACGCCGCGGCTCGCGAGCCCGCGCGAGAGCGCCGCGGTGAGCGCCACCACGAGGCCGATCGCCGGCAGCGTGAAGAGGCGCTCCCCCATCACGGTGCCGACGGGACGCAGCACGTTCGAGACGAGGAGCCAGCTCGCGCCGGCGAGCAGCAGCCCGAACGCCTCGGCGCGCCGGCCGCGGGCCAGCGCGACCAGCAGCCACGCGAGGACGACGACGGCGCCCGCCGCGCCGACGAGGAACCAGCGGTCGGGCGCGGACTGCGGGACGATCGCGGCGTACGACCAGTCGACCGAGAGCTGCGCCGGCCACGCGAGCTGCGCCAGTTGTCGGCCCAGCACCGCGACGCCGGTGAAGAGGCGCGTCATCGGCGGCGCGCCGATCAGCGGGTTGTCGACGAACGCGGTCTGCGCCGGATCGAAGCCGACGAAGTCGCCGAAGACCTCGACCCGCCCGACCAGCGCCACCAGCACGGCGGTGCAGAGCGCCATCGCCGGCTGCAGCCGCGCGCCCGCCAACCAGAGCAGCGCCGGCAGCGCCGCGAAGGCGCCCTCCTTCGAGCCGAGCGCGAAGAGGAAGCAGAGGCCCGCGAGTCCGGCGCGCCCCCATCGGATCTCGCCTCGCGCCTTCGCCGCCGCGCCGCCGGCGAGCGCTCCGCCGGCGAGGATTCCCGCCGCCAGCAGCACGCCGAGCGCCGCCTGCGTCTCGCTGCGGCTCACGATCTCGAGCGCGTCCTCCGACAGCAGCGGATGGAGCGCGACCACGGCCGTCGCGAAGAGCGCCGCGCCGCGCGACGCGCCGAGCCGCAGCAGCAGCGTGCCCGCGGCCGCTGCCGCCGCCGCCAGCAAGGCGAAGTTCCCGAGACGCAGCAGCGGCGGCGCCGGCGCGCGCGGCGTGGCGGGCAGTCCGCCGCCCGCCGTCACGCTCGCCTGGATCGTCAGCGCGGTGAGCGGGCGATAGAGGCCGCTGCGGCTCCCCTTCGCCCAGAACTCCTCGCGGAAGTGGGCGCCCCACGCGGCCGGCGGCCGCTGCCAGCGCGCCGCGTCGGAGAAGTGGGCGGCATCGTCGCGCGTGAAGGGGTAGGCGAGCGAGCGACCGTAGGCCAGCGCGACCAGCGCCGCGGCGACGAGGAAGAGCGGCCAGGGGCGCGGCGCGCGCGGCGCGATCGGGACGGGTCGCTCGAAGGGCATGGGCGTGGCATCGTATCGGCCATGGTCCGGGCGCTGCCTCGCACGATCGCGATCGCGCTCCTCGTCGTCGCCGCCGGCGTCGCCGCATGGCTGCTGGCCGGCGATCGCGGCGCGCCGCGCCTCGCGCCGCCCGGCTCCGGAGACGCGAGCGACGCGGCCGCGCGCGACGCGTTCGGCGACGCGCCCGCCGCGGTCGCGACCGACGCGACGTCGCTCTCGCCGCTCGCCGCGCAGCGCGATCGCGTCGAGCCGGCTTCCGCCGAGGTCGCCGCGCTCCTCCCCGCCGCCACGGCCGACCTGCCGCTCGCCGCTTCGCCCGCGCGCGGCGTCGAACTGCGGCTGATCGACGCGGCGCTGCAACCGGCGCCCGACGCGGAAGTCGTCTGGCTGCCGCAACGCTCCGGCGCGACGGCGAGCAGCTACGCCACGCTCGCCGACGCCGCCGCGCTGCAGGGCGCGGGCGCGCGGCGCTTCCGCGGCGACGCGGAGGGGCGCTGCGTCGTGCCGCGCTCGCTCGACCCGCTCCTGTTGTTCGCGTTCGCGCCGTGCGGCCGCGTCGCGGCGCGGATCGAGCCGACCCTCTTCTTCCCGGTCGAGCTGGTCCTGCGGCCGCGCTTCTCGATCGTCGTCGCGGTCGTCGACGGCTCCGGCGCGCCGGTGGCGGGAGCCGAGGTCGGCTGGCGCGGCGCCGACAACGCCGGCAACTCGGCGTTCGGGCTGAAGCCGCAGGTGCGCGCGACCTGCGGCGCCGA
>Ga0315910_10002085_pt1 | contig 17849 bp, 15 predicted proteins | sample EdamamesoilMG_FD_204470 | JGI IMG/M metagenome (GOLD analysis project Ga0315910, IMG submission 204470) | Garden soil microbial communities collected in Santa Monica, California, United States - Edamame soil | ecosystem: Environmental > Terrestrial > Soil > Garden | place: USA: California... | reverse complement strand
GCCCTGCGCCAAAATCCGCTCCGTCCAGGCCATTGCCGGCTATGAGTACAGGCCCGAAGCGCGAAGGCCTGTCTGAAGAGGCGCGTGCCTTTCTGGCGGGACTCGGGGTTTCCGATCCGGGCGACGAAGCGCTGTGGCTCGAGGCGCTGACCCATGGCAGCACCGGATCGCCGCGCCACTACCAGCGGCTCGAATTCCTCGGCGACCGGGTGCTCGGCCTGACCATCGCCGAATGGCTCTACGAAAGCGAATATGCCGACGAAGGGCGGTTGTCGCAGCGGCTCAATGCCCTCGTCAGCCGCGAAATGTGCGCCGCGATCGCCCGCGACATCGGCCTTGCCGCGCATATCCAGCTCGGCGCGCAGGCCCGGGCCGACGGCGGCTCGGATAGCGACAATATCCTTGGCGATGTGATGGAAGCCCTGCTCGGGGCGAGCCTCGTCACCCAGGGCTTCGGCGCCACCCGCGCCATCGTGCGCCGCCTGTGGGCCGATGCGGTCGCGGGCGCGGCGGGGCAGCGCAAGCATCCCAAGAGCGCGCTGCAGGAATGGTGCGCAGGCAACAACCGCAAGATGCCCGAATACCGGCTGGTCGAGCGCTCGGGCCCCGATCATGCCTCTCGCTTCACGGTTTCGGTAGGCGTCCACGGGGTCGGCGAAGTGCTGGCGACCGGTGCCAGCAAGGCCGAGGCCGAAAAGCTGGCGGCAGCGGCGTTCATGGAGGAGTTCGGGTGATCTCCTCCCCGGCACGGGGAGGGGGACCATGCGAAGCATGGTGGAGGGGGTTGGCGGCCTCGCGCTCCGGTGCGCCTGGACGAGACCCCCCTCCGTCAGCGCTTCGCGCCGCCACCTCCCCACGAGTGGGGAGGATTGTATGACAAGCTGCGGTGTCGTCGCGGTGATCGGCGCGCCCAATGCCGGCAAATCGACTTTGGTCAACGCGCTGGTCGGCCAGAAGGTGGCGATCGTCAGCGCCAAGGCCCAGACCACGAGGGCGCGGCTGCTGGGCATCGCGCTCGAGGGCGCGACGCAGATCATCCTCGCCGACACTCCGGGCATCTTCGCGCCGAAGCGGCGGCTCGATCGGGCGATGGTGAGCGCGGCGTGGGAAGGCGCGCATGCGGCCGACGCGGTGCTGCTGGTGGTCGATCCGCTCAAGCAGCGCCGCCACGAGCTCGAGCCGTTGCTCGAAACCCTGCTCAACCGCCCCGAACGCAAGCTGCTGGTGCTCAACAAGGTCGATGCCAGCCCCAAGGAGCCATTGCTGGCGCTGGCGCAGGACCTGACCGGCAAGGTAGCGTTCGACGAGGTGTTCTTCGTCTCGGCTTTGACCGGCGATGGCGTGGCCGAATTGAAGGCCCGGCTGGCGTCGCTGATGCCCGAAGGCCCATGGCACTATCCCGAGGACCAGGTCTCCGACGCCAGCGAGCGCCTGATGGCGACCGAGATCACCCGCGAACAACTCTACCGCCAGCTGCACGAGGAACTGCCTTACGATGCAGCGGTGCGGCCCGAGAGCTACACAAAGCGCAAGGACGGCAGCATCGAGATTCGCCAGCAGATCGTGGTCGGGCGCGAAAGCCAGCGCCCGATCGTGCTCGGCAAGGGCGGCGCACGGATCAAAGCGATCGGCGAGGCCGCGCGCATGGAACTGGCCGAACTTCTAGGCGCGAAGGTCCACCTGTTCCTGCACGTCAAGGTCGACGAGAACTGGGCCGAAAGCCGCGAAATCTACGAGGAAATCGGGCTCGACTGGGTCAAGTGAAGCGTCTGGATTACCGCGACGCCAGGCTTTCGGTGAACTCGTAGGTCAGCGGGAAGACATAGGCCACTGCCTGGCCGCTGGCCGACTTGCCGACCGGCATCTTGATGCTCTTGGCCTGTTCGCAGGCAGCCTCGGTAAAGGTCGAATTCCTGCCGCCGCGGAATGCACAGGAGGAGATGGTGCCGTCGGCTTCGACCAGCACGGTGAGTTCGGTCCTGACCGGACCGGCCGTCGATCCAGGCAGGTCCTGCACTTCGAGGATAACATCGGGCGCGAAGGCAATCTCGTCCGGATCGAAATCGTTGTCCGAGAGCACCATCGCCCCGCGATAGACGCCATAGGAGACTTTGCCGTCGACCCGTGCCGGCGTGATCTGGCGGCCCTTGACCGCCTCGCAGGCCTGTTGCGCGGACCTGGACTCTCCCAGCGTGCCGATCACAGTGCATTCGGTGATCCTGCCCTCGGTATCGACGAAGGCCTGGAACCAGATGCCCGCCAGATTGGTTTCGAGCAATTCACGCGGAGCATCGCGTTCGATGTCGCGCCTGAAATCCTCTCCGGCATTGGGAAGCACCAGCGCCGCGGCCGCTACCAAAGTCAGCATTTGCAATCTCCCGATTGTCTTGTCGGGAACAGACTAACCAAGGCGATGTGACTTGAAAACCCCCGTCGTCCGATCACTTTTTGGCCGGCGCCTTCTTCTTCGCCCGCCCGCCCTTTTTCTTGGCCGGACCCTTGGCCGCGCGGGCATCGATCAGCGCGATCGCCTGTTCGACGGTGACATCCTCGGGCCGCACGTCCTTCGGCAGCGTGGCGTTGGTCTTACCGTCGGTGACATAAGGTCCATAGCGACCCGGCATCACCTTGATCTCGCCGCCGCTGGTGGGGTGCGGCCCAAGCGCTTTGACCGGCTCGGCCTTGGCGCTCCCGTTCGCTCCGTTGCCATTGCGGTTGGCGGCCTCGGCCAGCAGGGTGACGGCAGCGTTCATGCCGGTTTCGAACACGTCGCGGGTTGAGCGCAATTTCGCATATTTCCCGTCATGCGCGAGGTAGGGCCCGTAACGCCCTATGCTGGCGGTGATTTCCTTGCCGCTTTCGGGATGCGTGCCGACATTGCGCGGCAGGGCCAGCAGCCGCAGCGCCCAGCCAAGGTCGAAATCCTCGATGTCCTTGGGGATCGAGGCGCGCTTGGCCTCCTTGCCCTCGCCAAGCTGGATATAGGGCCCGAACCGGCCCGACTTGCGCAGCACATCGAGCCCGCTGTCGGGGTCTTTCCCAAGCGAGGCATCTTCGGCCTCTTCGCCGTTCCCGCCCGGCTGGGCGAAGCGGCGGGTGAACTTGCACTCGGGATAGTTCGAGCAGGCGACAAACGCGCCATACTTGCCGCCGCGCAGGCTGAGCCGCCCCTCCCCGCATTTGGGGCACCGCCGCGGATCGCTGCCGTCGTCGTGCGGCGGGAACAAATAATCGGCGAGGTATTCGTCGAGCGCTTCGGTGACTTCGGAAGGCTTGCGCTCCATCACCTCGTCGCTCTTGGGCTTGAAATCGCGCCAGAAGGCTTCGAGCACCGCTTTCCACTGCGCCCGCCCGCCCGAAACGTCGTCGAGTTCCTCCTCCATCCCGGCGGTGAAATCGTAAGCGACGTAACGTGGGAAGAAGCGTTCGAGGAACACCGTCAGCAGCCGCCCGGTCTCCTCGGCGAAAAAGCGGTTCTTCTCCATCCGGACATAGGCCCGGTCGCGCAGCACCTGGATCGTCGAGGCATAGGTCGAAGGCCGGCCGATACCCAGCTCCTCTAGCTTCTTGACCAGGCTGGCCTCGGAATAGCGCGGCGGCGGCTGGGTGAAATGCTGGGTCGCCTCGACCGACCGCTTGGCAGGGGAATCGCCCTTGGCGAGCACCGGCAGCAGACCTTCGTCCTCGTCCTCGTCACCCTTGAGGTCGCGGCCTTCCTCGTAGAGCGCGAGGAAGCCGGGGAACTTCACCACCTGCCCGGTAGCTCGCAATTCGTGCCGGCCCGTGGGATCGCGCAGGGTCACGGTGGTCCGTTCGAGGCTGGCGCTGGCCATCTGGCTCGCCATCGCGCGCTTGAAGATCAGCTCGTAGAGCCGCGCCTCGTCGCCCGAACCGGCATGATCGCGGGTGAAATCGGTCGGCCTGATCGCCTCGTGGGCTTCCTGCGCGTTCTTGGCCTTGGTCTGGTAGATGCGCGGCTTTTCGGGGAGGAAATGGCCCGAATAGCGATCGGAAATCGCCTTGCGCGCGACGGAAATGGCGCTGCCGTCCATCTGCACTCCGTCGGTCCGCATATAGGTGATCGCGCCCGCTTCGTAGAGGTGCTGAGCGCAGCGCATCGTATGGCTCGCCGAGTAGCCGAGCTTGCGCGCGGCTTCCTGCTGGAGCGTGGAGGTGGTGAACGGCGGCGCGGGATTGCGGCGCAGCGGCTTGGTCTCGACCTCCTCGACGGTGAAGCGGCCGTTCTCGACCGCTTCCCTGGCGCGATTGGCGATGCCGGCATCGCCGAGCGACAGGCGCTCGAGCTTGTCGCCATCGAAGCGCACCAGCCGCGCTTCGAACTCCGTCCCGTCATGCTCCAGCCGGGCGAGAACCTGCCAGTATTCCTGGGGCTTGAAGATCTCGATCTCGTGCTCGCGCTCGCAGATGAGGCGCAACGCGACCGACTGCACCCGGCCCGCGCTCTTGGCTCCGGGCAACTTGCGCCACAGCACTGGGCTGAGCGTGAAGCCGAAGAGGTAATCGAGCGCGCGGCGCGCAAGGTAGGCGTCGATCAGGTCATGATCGAGATCGCGCGGATGCGCCATCGCGTCGGTGACGGCCTGTTTGGTGATCGCGTTGAACGTGACCCGTTCGACCTCGGCAGGCAGCGCCTTTTTCTTCGCCAGCAATTCGCGGACGTGCCACGAAATCGCCTCGCCTTCACGGTCGGGGTCGGTGGCGAGGATCAGGCGATCGGCCTTCTTCGCCGCATCGGCGATATCCTTCACCCGTGAGGCCTTGTCGCGATAGGTCTCCCAATCCATCGCGAAATCCTCGTCCGGGCGAACCGAGCCGTCCTTGGGCGGCAGGTCGCGGACATGGCCGAACGAGGCGAGCACCTTGTAGCCCGGCCCGAGATACTTCTCGATGGTCTTCGCCTTCGCGGGCGATTCAACGATTACAAGCTGCATGGAAAAACCGACCAACCCCTACGCGTATACGTACGCGAGAATGGGGCCCGGGATTCGGGCTCGTCAAGCGCTGAGCGAAACCCGCCCTCCGGCATGGCGAATAAGTTGCCCCGCCAGCTCCAGTTCGAGCAGCGCCAGCTGGACCGAAGCGGCGCCCTCCCCCGACTGGCGGATCAGTTCGTCGACCGCGACAGGTGCGGTGGTGAGCAGCGCGGTGAGATCGGCGGGATCGGCGGCAGGTTCGTCGTCGAAAGCGAAGGCCGAGGCCTCGCTGTCGCGGAAGGTCGAGCGCGGCGTGCCGACGAAGCTGGAAAGCAGTTCGATCACATCGGCGGCCGACTGGACCAGCACCGCGCCCTCGCGGATCAGCTGGTTGCAGCCGTGGCTTCGCGCGTCGAGTGGGCTGCCGGGGATCGCCATCACCTCGCGCCCGGCCTCGCCCGCCAGCCTTGCGGTGATCAGCGAGCCGGATTTGGGAGCAGCCTCGACCACCAGTGTGCCAGCCGCGAGCCCGGCAATGATTCGGTTGCGGCTGGGGAAATGGCGCGCGAGCGGCTCGGTGCCGGGCGGTTGTTCGGCGAGCAGCAGGCCCTGGAGCGCAACCTGTTCCTGCAATTCATGATGCTCGGGCGGATAGGCGATATCGATCCCGCTGGCGATCACGCCGATGGTCGTGGGAAGTGCGCCCCGATGCGCGGCCCCGTCGATCCCGCGCGCCAGCCCCGACACGACCACGTAGCCTTCCCCCGCCAGTTCGGCGGCGATCTCGCGCGCCAGCTTGATCGCGCCCGCCGAGGCATTGCGCGCGCCGACGATCGCGACACAGGGCTTGGCCGCAAGCGCCGTGTCGCCCTTGGCCATCAGCACCGGCGGAGCGCTTTCGAGCGCCGACAGCAGCGGCGGGTAATCGGGGGAATCGTGGAACAGGTAGCGTGCCCCGGCACGGCGGACCTCGGCCAGTTCGTCCTCGATCGCCTCGCGTTTCGCAGGCGCGTACTTGGTCCCGCCACGCGCGGCAAGGTCGGGCAAGGCATCGATCGCCTTTGCCGCGCTGCCGAAGCGGCGCAGCAGTTGCGCATAGGTCACCGCGCCGACATTGGGCGAGCGCAGCAGGCGGATACGCGCGAAGGCTTCCTCTTGCGAGACTGTCATTCCTTGCCGCCCAGTTTCGGCTCGGTGCCGTTGGCCAGCCGTCCGATATTGGCGCGGTGGAGCCAGATGATCAGCGCGGCGATGGCAATGAGGAACGGATACAGATCGTTTAGTCCCAGGGCATAGGCGGCGACCGGCGCTGCAACCGCCGCGCTCATTCCGCCGAGCGAGGAAATCCGGGTCAGCGCGACCATCCCCAGCCACATCGCCGCGTAGGCCAGCCCTACCGGCCAGGCGAGACCGAAACACACGCCGGCGGTGGTCGCGACGCCCTTGCCGCCCTTGAATTTGAGCCAGACGGGAAAGCAGTGCCCGATCACGGCACCCAGCGCGACCCAACCTTCAAGCCCCGGATACCAGCGCGCGGCAAGGAACACCGGTACGAACCCCTTGGCGAGGTCGAGCAGCAGGGTTGCCGCGGCGAGGCCCTTGTTGCCGGTTCTGAGCACGTTGGTCGCGCCGATATTGCCCGAGCCGATGGTGCGAACATCGCCCAGCCCGGCGGCGCGGGTCAGCAACAGGCCGAACGGGATCGAGCCGAGCAAGTAGCCGGAAAGCGCAGCCAGAAGTTGCTCCACGCTCATACCTTCCCCGTTTGTCCTGAGCTTGTCGAAGGACAGTCTTTCCCTGTACGACAGATGAAGAAAAAGCAGGGCTTCGACAAGCTCAGCCCGAACGGATTTGGATTTACCTTGGACGCATCCGCCCCGATCCTGTTGTTCGATTCCGGCGTCGGCGGACTGACGGTGCTTGCCGAACTGCGCAAGCTGATGCCGCATGCGCCGGTGGTCTATGTCGCCGATTTCGCCGCCCTCCCCTATGGCGAGAAGACCGAGGCCGAGATCGCCGCGCGGGTCTGCGGCCTGCTCGGCCGGTTGACCGAGATCTACCGTCCGCGGCTGGTCTGCATCGCCTGCAACACCGCCAGCACGATCGCGCTGGGCATGGTCCGCGAAGTGCTGGCCTTGCCGGTGGTCGGCACGGTCCCGGCGATCAAACCCGCCGCGCTGATGACCAGGACCGGGGTGATCGGCCTGCTCGGCACCGCTGCGACCATCCGCCAGACCTATGTCGACAATCTCGAGCGCGAATTCGCCTCGGACAAAGTGCTGCTGCGCCATGCCGCGCCGGGACTGGTCGATGCGGCGGAGGCCAAATTGCGCGGGGAGCCCGTCGATCCGGCGGTCTTCGCGGACGCGGCAAAGGGCCTGCGCGGTCAGAAGTGCGGCGGTGAGATCGATACGGTGGTGCTCGCCTGTACCCATTTCCCGCTGCTTGAGGAGGAATTGTACCAGGCCTTCGGGGGCAACGTGCAATTCGTCCACGGCGCCGCGGGCATCGCCCGCCGCATCGTCTTTCTCACCAGGGGACAGGCGTTCGAGCGGATCAGGGGCGATATCGCGATGCTGACCGGCGACAATGGATCGCTCGACAGGCTTCGGCCGGCGCTGGCCTCCTACGGGCTGGAAGCGATCGCTCATCTCTGAGAATTGTTGACAAAGTCCTTGTTGCGAATCCCTCGCAAACTCGGGACTTTTATTGATCTGGCGCATGGCTTAAGGGCGCGGGAAATGCTCTGGCTGCCCTTGCGATTCCCTCACCGGAACGCTGGCAGCAACAGGAACGGACCGGCCCGTTGAATTACGATCTGATTTTCGACAAGGCGATCGAGCGGCTCCACGAAGAAGGCCGCTATCGCGTGTTCATCGATATCCTCCGCAACAAGGGCGCCTATCCCAGCGCGCGCTGCTTCGCGCACCATAACGGGCCGCAGCCGATCACCGTGTGGTGCTCGAACGACTACCTTGCGATGGGCCAGCACCCCAAGGTGATCGCAGCGATGGAAGAGGCGCTGCATGACGTCGGCGCCGGATCGGGCGGCACCCGCAATATCGGCGGCAACACCCACTACCATATCGAGCTCGAGAAGGAGCTGGCCGACCTCCACGGCAAGGACGCCGCGCTGCTGTTCACCTCGGGCTATGTCTCGAACGAAGCGACGCTTTCGACCCTCGCCCGGCTCCTGCCCGGCTGCGTGATCTTCTCCGACGAATTGAACCACGCCAGCATGATCGCGGGTATCCGCAATTCGGGCTGCGAAAAGCGCGTGTTCCGCCACAACGACGTCGCACATCTCGAAGAATTGCTTGCTGCCGAAGACCCGGACGCGCCCAAGCTGATCGCCTTTGAGAGCGTCTATTCGATGGATGGCGATATCGCCCCGATCCACGCGATCTGCGACCTTGCCGAGAAATACAACGCGCTGACCTATGTCGACGAGGTCCACGCGGTCGGCATGTACGGCGCGCGCGGCGGCGGGATTTCGGAGCGCGACGAAGCGGCGCAGCGGATCAACATCATCGAAGGGACGATGGGCAAGGCGTTCGGGGTGATGGGCGGCTATATCGCGGCCGACAAGCGGATAGTCGACTGCATCCGCAGCTACGCCCCGGGCTTCATCTTCACCACCTCGTTGAGCCCGGTGCTTGTCGCCGGCGTGCTCGCGGCGGTCAGGCACCTCAAGCAATCGAGTGCCGAGCGCGACGGCCAGCAGGCGGCCGCCGCAAGCCTCAAGGCGATGCTGCGCGAAGCCGGGCTGCCGGTGATGGATTCGGTGACCCACATCGTCCCCGTGATGGTCGGCGATCCGGTCAAGGCCAAGAAGATCAGCGACATATTGCTCGCCGAATACGGGATCTACGTCCAGCCGATCAATTATCCCACCGTCCCGCGCGGCACAGAACGGCTGCGCTTCACTCCCGGCCCGGCGCACACCGAAGCGATGATGCGCGCGCTGACCGAGGCGCTGGTCGAGATCTGGGACCGGATGGAACTGGAACTGCGCAAGGCTGCGTGATCAGACGGCAATCTGCAAGTCGAGGAATGGTCGCATGTTTCGCTTGCCCACCACCACCTGCCGGGTACTAATGCGGGCATAATCTGCTCGGGGGCCCATGTCGGACATCTTCATTTCCTATGCACGTCCGAATGAAGGCCTTGCGCACATAGCCGCCGAAGCGCTGCGTGCCGCCGGCTACAACGTCTGGCGCGACGACGAACTTCCGGCGCATCGCTCTTATGGCGAGGTGATCGAAGAGCGCATCAAGGCGGCCAAGGCGGTCGTCGTATTGTGGTCCGCCGATGCGGCCAAATCGCAATGGGTGCGGGCCGAGGCCGATGCCGCTCGCGAAGCGGGCACGCTGGTCCAGATCAGCCTCGACGGCAGCCTGCCGCCGATGCCGTTCAACCAGATCCAGTGCGCCGACCTCGCCGGCTGGAACGGCGACACGCGCGCGCCCGGCTGGTCCAAGGTCATGGGCAGCATCGCATCGCTGGCGGGAGTGGCGATGCCTGCTTCGCCGGCCGCGGGAGCCGCTTCGCCGGCGCCGACGCAGCGCAAGGTCGTCTGCGTCCTGCCATTCGTCAACATGAGCGGGGATACGGAACAGGAATATTTCAGCGACGGCATCAGCGAGGATATCATCACCGACCTGTCGAAGGTCTCCGCGCTCACCATCATCGCCCGCAACACGGCGTTCTCGTTCAAGGGCAAGAATGTCGACAACGCCACCCTCGACCGCGACCACGACATCACCCATGTGCTCGAAGGCAGCGTGCGCAAGGCCGCCGGGCGCGTGCGGATCAATGCCCAGCTGATCGACTGCAATTCCGGGCATCAGCTGTGGGCCGATCGCTACGACCGCGACCTCGACGATATTTTCGCAATCCAGGACGAAATCTCGAAGGCGATCGTGGCCGCGCTCCAGCTCCAGCTCCTGCCGACCGAGAAGAAGGCGATCGAACATCGCGGGACATCGAGTTCGGAAGCCTACAGCCTCTACCTGATGGCCCGGCAGCACTGGATCAGCGGCAATGACGGAGACAGCCGCCGCGACGACGTGGTGGTCCGCATCTGCCGCCAGGCGATCACCATCGATCCCGATTATGCGAAAGCCTGGGCGCTGATGGCGCTGGCCCAGTCCGAATTGCGCTTCCGCCACGATCGGACCGAGGAGGATGCGCTGGCCTCTGCCGAACGGGCGCTCGCGCTCGATCCGGACCTGCCCGAGGCGCATTGCATCAAGGCGCGTTATCTCGAAACCGAGGAAGGGCGCAGCGACGACGCCCAGATCCAGGTCGAAACCGCGCTGCGGCTCGGCCCGGAAAGCTGGGAAGTGAACAAGGAGGCCGCCCGCCTTCTGTTCCGCCAGGGCAAGATGCGCGAGGCGATCCCCTATTTCGAGAAAGCCGCGGCGCTGATGGAAAGCGATTACCACGCGCCGGGCATGCTGCAGACTTGCTATGGAGCAATCGGTGACCGCGAGGGCGCCAAGCGATCATCGCGCATAACGCTGGCGAGAGCCGAACGCGCCGTCGCGCAAGACCCTTCGAACGGAGCCGCACTCGGCCTCGGAGCGGGCGCACTGGCCATGCTCGGCGAAGCCGAACGGGCCAAGGAATGGATCAGGCGGGCGATGCTGATCGCCCCCGAGAATTTGACGATGCGGTACAATCTGGTCTGCGCCCTGACCGTCGAACTCAAGGATTACGACGAGGCGCTCGACCTGCTCGAGAGCTTTATCGACAAGATGAACCAGATGCTGGTCACCCACGTCCAGGTCGATCCGGACCTCGACTCGCTGCGCGAATTTCCACGGTTCCAGGAACTGGTCGAGCGGGCCAAACAGCGGCTGGCGGCGGCCGACGCCCAGGCCTGAAAAGCGCACGGCGCAACAATCCCTTGGGCCCCGCCGGGGTTCTGCAATATAGCTTCGCGCCATGGCTGGCGGGGTAAGCTCAATCGTGGTTCCAAGGCGCCTGACGCCGATCGGCGATCGTTTGAACGCATGGCTGCGCCCGCTGTGGTTCGTCGCGCTCGCCTTCGCGGCGATCTGCGACATCGGCGGCACCGCCTATGGTGTCCACGAAATGTACGAAACCCGGCCGGTATTCAGCCGGATAGGCCTGACGATCAACAGCCTCGATTATGGCACCCCGGTGGTCGGGCCGGTCGGCGAAGAGGCCTATGGGCTGGGGATCGTCGAGGATTCGCGGATCATCGCCGTCAACGGCGACCCGGTTCCGCCCGGAATCGGGGTCGAGGCACTCACCCGGAAGCTGCGCGATGCTTCGGGGCCTGGCATCACGTTGCGGATCGCCAGTCCCGAGGGCGAAGCGCGGGATTACCGCCTGACCCGGTCTGCGATCCACGCCCGTCAGGCCGATGCACGCGAGACAGTCCCCCGCGACGTGCAATTCGTGGTCCGCCTGGGATCGGGGCTGCTAGCTTGCGGCATCCTTCTGGCCTGCGCGACGATGCTGTTCCTGCGCCGCTCGCGCGATCCGGTGGCGATGCTGCTCTCGTTCGGATTCCTGGCCCTCGCCGCAACGATCGACCCGCCTTTGACCGCATGGCTCTCGCTCGGCTTCGGCGACGAGTACGACTTCGTTTCAACCACCGGTTGGATGCTGGTCTTGGTTGCGCTCGCCGCGTTTCCCAACGGGAGTTTCGTCCCGCAATGGACGCGCTGGATCGTCCCGCTGGCGCTGCCGCTCGGCATCGCCCTTTCGATCGACGAAGTGAACGAAACGCTTCAGATCGTCATCGGGGTGCTGATCCCGGTGGTGCTGGTCGGATTCTGGTGGCTGCGCTACCGCCGCCTGAAGACCGGGATCGAGCGGCAGCAGATCAAATGGGCGGCATTCGGCTTCGTCTCCGGGTTCCTGCTGGTCGGCATCGCCGTCGCGGCGGCGCTCAATTTCGGCGAGGAAAACTCGTCGAGCATGAACCTGTTGATCGTGACGGCGTTCAGCATCGGCTTCGCGCTGATTCCGCTGGGGCTGATGATCTCGCTGATCCAGTTCCGCCTTTGGGAAGCCGATGTGGTGATCACCCGCTCGGCCGCCTATGCGGCGGTGACGGTGCTGGTGGGGGTGGTCTGGGCAACCTCGACCGACCTTGTCAAGGAACTGGTGAACTCGACCCTCGGACGCAACAACACCACGGTCTCGGCCGCGATCAGCGCGGTGCTGGCCGCGGGCCTGTTCGCGCCGACCCAGGCTGTAGTGCTGCGCTGGACCAAGAAGCGCTTTGCCAAGTCGTCGAGCAAGCTCAGCGCCGCTGCCCAACGCCTCCCAGCATGGAGCGCTACCGCGAGCCCGGAAGAACTTGCCGCGCGGGCGCTCGAGGCGATCGAGGACACCGTCCACGCCCGGAGAGGCGCGGTGCTGGCGATTGCACCCAAGGGCCACGACCTACTGGCGTCGCGAGCAGTGGACGATCCTGCAATGCTCGCCAGCCCGAATGCCAGGCTCGAAGAAGACCGCCGTTTCGTCCTTCGGCTGCCGCTGGCGGATGACGAAGGGCCGGTGGGCACACTGCTGCTCGGCCCGCGCAGCGACGGCAACCGCTACAACCGCGACGAGCGCGAGGCTCTCGAAGCAATCCTCGAGCCGCTCGCCCTCGCCATTCGCCAGTCGCGAACCCGCATCCTGAGGGAAGAGGAAGGGCTTCAGCGCATGCTCGGCATGGTCGAGGAACGGCTCAGGGGGATCGGCGGGTCCGGTGACCCCGGCCCGCAGACGGCTTGAACGCCCGGTCAGGCTACCGCAGGCTTACCACGTTGTCGCTCGCCTTTGCCGGGCGCTCGCCACGATAGAGGCTCGCCATCGGCTCATCCGCGACCAGTTCGGCCTGGGCGTTGCCGAAACCGTTGAAGCCGGTCTTCATCGCCGCGCCATAGGCGCCGAGCATGCCGATTTCGACATAGTCGCCCGCCTTGATGTCGCCGGGAAGCAGGAACGGCCCCTTCATGTAATCGGCATCGTCGCAAGTCGGCCCGTAAAGGGCGAATTCCTGCGCCGCCGACTTGGACTCCTCGCCGAGCGCCGCGACCGGGAAGCGCCAGCCGATATGGGCGGCGTCGAACAGTGCGCCATAGGCGCCGTCATTGATGTAAAGCTCGTTGCCGCGGCGCCGTTCGACCCGCACGATCATCGAACTGTATTCGGCGGAAAGCGCGCGGCCAGGCTCGCACCACAATTCCGCGTTGTAGGCGATCGGCAGCTGTTCGAACTGGCGCTTGATGATCGCGAAATAATCCTCAAGCGGCGGCGGCTCCATCCCCGGATAGGAACTGGGAAACCCGCCGCCGACATCGACGATGTCGACCGTGACTGCCGAAGCGGCGATCGCCACGCGGACCCGCTCCATCGCCTGGACATAGGCGAACGGCGTCATCGCCTGGCTGCCGACATGGAAGCAGATGCCCAGCGCGTCGCAATGCTGGCGAGTAGCCTGGAGCAGCGGCGCGGCATCGGCGAGATCGACACCGAACTTCGAAGCAAGGCTGAGCTCGGAATATTCCGACGACACCCGCAGCCGCACGCACAGATTGAGATCCTGCGCCGGCTTCCCGTCGGGATCCGTGGTCCAGGCGACGATTTTGTGCAGTTCTTCCATCGAATCGAGGCTGAACGTGCGCACATCGTGCTCGAAATAGGCCTCGTGGATCGCGCTGCCGGTCTTTACCGGGTGCATGAAGCACAGCACAGCCTCGGGCAGCGCCTCGCGCACCAGCCGCACCTCGGCGATCGAGGCGACATCGAAATGGGTGATGCCGTTATCCCACAGCACCTGCACCAGTTCGGGCGAAGGGTTCGATTTCACAGCATAGAGCGATTTGCCGGGAAACCGGTCGGCAAAGAAACGCGCGGCGCGCGCCGCGGCGTGCGGGCGATTGAGGATGACCGGTTCGTCCGGCGAAAGGGCGCGGACTACAGACCGAGCGTCGGGATGGATGTGCAACTCAAGGGACCCCCAAAACAGTTCAAAAGAACCATGAAACGACAAGCTGCCTTGCGGTTAGGAAGTCCCCTTGGGGCAGCGGAGGGGTGCTATAGGACCATGATCGTGAACCGCAAGTGAAAATGCATGCTGCGCATGCGAATTATCGACGAAAATGAACGCCTTGTCAGGCGTCCCCGAACAGGGTCGCCCAGCGCCGCTTGGTGCGGGTTTTCCAGTGCTCGCGATGATAGGCGTCGCTGGCGAGCAGCGGCATAACGCTGCCGGCCTCGGCGAACACCATCTGCTCGATCCCGGTATTGACCTTGCCCCAGCTCGCCGCCTCCTGGAGGGTGGAGGATGAGCACGCCCCGTCTCGCACATCGGCGACGGTGATCTGCACCGCATATTTGTGGACCGCGACGTCCTCGTGGCCGAGGATTTCGGCGCAGACGACGGTGTCCTGGATAAAGTTCTTGGGCACCCCGCCGCCTATCATCAGCAGGCCGGTGGTGCCGGCTTCGATCTTGATCTGGGTGAGCTCGCGGAAATCGGCGACCGCGTCGATCATCACATAGGGCTTCCCGGCCTTGGCGGCATCGACCTGGTGCTTGACGAGGCCGAAGCCCGCCGAACTGTCGACGAAGGCCGGACAGAAGATCGGCACGTCGTGCTCGTAGGCGAGCTTGACCAGGCTGTTGTCCTTCTTGCCGTGCTCGACAAGGTAGCGGCCCATCTCGCGGATGAAAGCGCGCGAGGAATAGGCGCCCTGCCCGAGCGATTCGGCAATCTCGAAAATCGTGTGGTCGACGTGCTGGAGGTCTTCCTCGTCGATATAGGTGTCGTAGATGCGGTCGATATAGAGCGAGCGCAGCGTATCATCGTCCGGGATTTCAAGGGCCTGATAGTGCTTGTGTCCAAGTCCTTCGAAGAAATCCATGTCGACGATAGTGGCGCCGGTCGCGACGATCCCGTCGACCATGTTGTTGCGCACTAACTCGGCATAGAGGTCCATGCAGCCCCCCGCCGAAGTACTGCCCGCGATTACGAGGAAGATCGTGCAATCCCGGTCTTCCAGCATCTGGTTGTAGATGCGCGTCGCGCGAGCAAGGTCGCGACTGGTGAAGCTCATCTTCTCCATCGAGTCGATGATCGGACGGGCATCGAAGCTGGTGATGTCGATATGCTCGACCTCGGTTGAAAGCAGCTCGGCCTTGCGCCGGTCGTTGATCGTCGATTCGGTCATTCGCTCGTCCTCATGGGTACGGAAAGGGGCGGCCCATTAGTGGGTGGTGGCCCGCTAGTAAATATGCGACGTGGCCCCGCCATGACTCAATCGCAAGACCTTCGTGCCCCCACACGCGACGGCGTGCTCTCCGCGGCGCGGCGAATCGCCGAAATCCTGCCGCCGACACCGCTGCTGCCGGTGGAGATCAATGGGGTGCGCTGCTGGGTCAAAGCCGAAAGCCTTCAGCCTATCGGCGCATTCAAGATCAGGGGCGCGTGGAACCGGATCAGCCAGATTCCCGAAGCGGAGCAAGCGCGCGGCGTAGTCGGGGTATCGAGCGGCAACCACGCGCAGGGCGTTGCATGGGCGGCCCGCAGGCTCGGGATTCCGGCGACTATCGTGATGCCCGCCGATGCTCCGCAGGTGAAACTGGATGGTGTGCGCGCACTGGGCGCCGAAATCGTCACCTATGAACGCCGCGGCGGCGACCGCGACGCGATCGCGCAGGCGATCTGCGAGGAGACCGGAGCGACTTTGGTCCATGCCTATGCCGACCCGTGGATCATCGAGGGCCAGGGCAGCGCCGGGATCGAGGCTGCGGGACAGCTGGCTGAGCGCGGTGTCGCTGGTCCCACCCGCCTGATCGCGCCGTGTGGCGGCGGCGGGCTTTCGGCGGGTCTCGCCCTCGCCTGCCCGGATGCCGAGATCGTGCCGGTAGAGCCGGTCGGATGGGACGTGATCGGGCAAAGCCTGCGCGAGGGCCAGGAACTGCGCGCTTCGCCCGATGCCCCCGAAACGATCTGCGACTGCCTGCTCGCCCCGGTGTCGCGCGAGATCAACCTTGCGGTGCTGCGCAAACGTGCCCTTCCCGGCCTCACCGTCAGAGATGCGGAAATCCGCTCGGGCGTGCGCTTTGCCTTCGCGAAGTTGCGGCTGGTCGTGGAGCCGGGCGCGGCGGCGGGGTTGGCGGCCGCGCTCGCCGGTAAGGTTACGGTCGATCAGGGCACCGTGATCCTCGTTACCGGCGGCAATGTCGATCCCGGACTGTTCGCCGAAATCCTCGCCGGTTGCGATTAGGTTGCAATTGACAATCTATTAACCGTAGCGCAGTCTCGCCTCGATTGGGGAATCGGAGGGGATAATTCCATGACAGCACAAATCCTTACGCCGGCGATCGTGCTGGTCTTGTGGTCGATCGTGGTCCTATTGTGGATGGCGGGCACTCGCCTTCCCGGAATGAAAAAACTGGGTGTCACGCTCGACAAGGCGCCGCCGGGGGGCCGTGGGCAGGATCTCGAGGGCGTACTGCCGCCCAATGTCATGTGGAAATCGCACAATTACGCCCATCTGATGGAGCAGCCGACGATCTTCTACGCGACGATCGCGTTCCTCGCCTTGCTCGGGCCGACGGCAATCGATGTGACACTGGCCTGGGTCTATGTCGGGCTGCGCATCCTCCATTCGCTGTGGCAGGCGACGGTCAACACCATCCCGGTGCGCTTCACCCTGTTCGTGTTCGGCTCGACCGTTCTCGGGGCGCTCGCAGTTCGGGCACTCTTGATCGCGCAAGCGGCAGCCTGAAGGGAGCACGGCGATGGAACTCGTAGGAATGGGCATCTTGAAGCCGGTCGTCGTGCTGGCGGCGTGGACGATGGTGATGTGGGTGTGGATGTACGCGACCCGCATCCCGGCGATGCGCGCGGCCAAGACCGACCTCGACCGACTGGCCAACGATCCGGACTTCACCGTGGACAAGGCCGTGCCTCCGCAGGTCCAGTGGAAAGCCAAGAATTACAATCACCTGCACGAAGCACCTACGGTGTTTTATGCGATCGCGATCACCCTTGCGATCATCGGCCAGGGCGACGGGTTCAACGAATATCTCGGCTGGGCCTATGTCGGCCTGCGCGTGATCCACTCGCTGGTGCAGGCGATCTGGAACACGATCATGCTGCGGTTTACGATCTTTGCCCTCTCAAGCCTGGTGCTGATGGCGCTGATCCTGCACGCGGCAATGGCGTTGTTCCGATAGGGGCTCGGGGTGTCAGGCCCCAACCGCCTCCCTGCCCTTCGCAAACGCCCGCTCGGCCAAAAACCGCTCGGCATCGAGCGCGGCCATGCATCCGGTGCCCGCGGCGGTCACTGCCTGGCGATAGACATGGTCCATCACGTCGCCGCAGGCGAACACGCCGGGGACCGGGGTTTTGGGCGTGCCCGGCTCGACCAGCAGGTAACCGGAATCGTCCATCGGTAGCTTGCCCTTGAACAATTCGGTCGCCGGGGCATGGCCGATCGCGACGAAGGCCCCGTCGACGTCCAGCGTCGAAGCCGCGTCGGTCTGCGTGTCCTTGAGTTCGAGATGGTGCAAAGTCCCGTTCTCGCCCGCAACAAAGCGCTCCACCCCCTTGTTCCACAGCACGGTGATCTTGGGATTGGCGAACAGCCGGTCCTGCAGGATCTTCTCCGCCCGCAAGCTGTCGCGGCGGTGGATCAGGGTGACGTCATCCGAATGGTTGGTGAGGTAGAGTGCTTCCTCGACCGCGGTGTTGCCGCCGCCGATCACCGCGACCTTGCGCCCGCGGTAGAAAAACCCGTCGCAAGTGGCACAGGCCGAAACGCCCTTGCCGCCGAGCGCTTCCTCGCCCGGGACGCCGAGCCATTTGGCCTGCGCGCCCGTCGCGATCACCAGCACATCGCCGAGATACTCGTCGCCGCTGTCGCCCACGGCCTT
>Ga0315910_10002082_pt1 | contig 17860 bp, 23 predicted proteins | sample EdamamesoilMG_FD_204470 | JGI IMG/M metagenome (GOLD analysis project Ga0315910, IMG submission 204470) | Garden soil microbial communities collected in Santa Monica, California, United States - Edamame soil | ecosystem: Environmental > Terrestrial > Soil > Garden | place: USA: California... | reverse complement strand
CTCTTGATTGCTCAAGAGCTCAAGCCACCTACCCGCAGGCTTCGGTCGAGCCGACCTGTGTGTGTTGCCACACGCGCCTGCCTATTTGGTGTTGCTCCGGATGGAGGTTGCCGCGTTTCACCCGCACAGTTGCCTGTGCGACTCGTCTCTGTGGCCCTGTTCGTCGCCTTGGCGCTGCTTGCGCAGCGCGTATACGCGCCGGGCCGTTAGCCCGCATCCCGCTCTCTGGAGCCCGGACTTTCCTCTGCCCCTTGCGGTGCAGCGGCTGCCTGGCCGACTCCCGGGGTCATTTTAGCAGGGACGCACTGGTGCATTGGTGCGCTGCAGCGGGCGAAAGTAGCGTTCGTCCGCGTAGAACCGGGGCTGCCCGCTGCCCGGAAACCAGCCGGGGTAGCCAAGGACGGGCAGCGGCGGCAGGTCGCGCGGCGAAGCGCCCCGCGTGGCGAGCCAGTCCGCGGCCTGCGCGTCCAGACTCCGCGCGGGGTCGGCGAATACGACCTTGCAGGTGAGGCCCAGGCGCGGAACCAGCGCTTGCTCGAGCACGGCATGGCCAAGCACGACGATGCGGAATTCGTGATGCCATTCCACGAACAGCTCGCGCCAGCGCGCTTGGCGCACCAGCGATTCGATCGCCCCGGTGCCGGCGACGATCGCACCGCCTTCGTCGAAGATGGTCAGCAGGTCGCGCAGCCGGCCGCGCTTGCCGCCTTCCTTCGGGATTTCGGCGGCGTGCATGGCGTTGATACGCGCCTTGGTTTTCGGGAATGCCAGCCAGGCGAGAGCGTTGAACAGGTCGTGCTTGTTGTCGGGACGGGTCTGGACGCGGCCTGTCTCATACAAATGCACTTCGTAGTACGGATCGGACGGGGAAGGCGGCACGAAGTGAATGGGTTTTCCACTTTCGGTCTTCAACCGCTGCTCTTCGGAAAACGCGTTCAGACGCTCCAGCGAAGGCGTATCGCCAAGCCGGCCAACCCACTGCCTCACCGAATCGAAGATCGGATGCGTGAAGGACACGGGATCAGGCCCCGTGTTCAGGCCAGCTTCCACGCCACCGTTTCGCCCGCGCGCAGCGGCACCAGTTCGTCCTTGCCGAAGCGAAGCGTCTGCGGCACCGTCCATTCCTCGCGCACCAGAGTGACGCTACCCTTGTTGCGCGACAGGCCGTAGAAGTCCGCACCATGGTGGCTGGCGAAGCCTTCCAGCCTGTCGAGCGCCCCGGCCTCCTCGAAAGCCGCCGCGTAGAGTTCGAGCGCGGCGTGCGCCGTGTAGATGCCAGCGCAGCCGCAGGCCGCTTCTTTCTCCTTGCGCGGGTGCGGCGCGCTGTCGGTGCCGAGAAAGAACTTCGGGTTGCCAGAGGTCGCGGCCTCGACCAGGGCCTCGCGATGCTCCTCGCGCTTGAGCACCGGCAGGCAGTAGTGGTGCGGGCGGACGCCGCCCAGGAACAGCGCGTTGCGGTTGAGCAGCAAATGGTGCGCGGTGATCGTCGCGCCCACGTTCGCGCCGGTCACTTCAACGTACTGCACGGCATCGCGCGTGGTGATGTGCTCCAGCACGATCTTCAGGCCGGCGAAGCGCTCCACCGTCGGGCCCAGGATTTCCTCGATGAAGGCTTTTTCCCGGTCGAACACGTCCACCGCCGGATCGGTGGTCTCGCCATGGATCAGCAGGGGCAGGCCGAGCTGTTCCATCTTCTCCAGTGCCGCAAAGCAGCGCGAGATGCGCGTCACGCCCGCATCCGAATGCGTGGTCGCGCCCGCCGGGTAGAGCTTGACGCCATGCACGCGGCCCGAGTTCTTGGCGCGCGCGATCTCCTCGGCTGGCGTATCGTCGGTGAGATAAATCGTCATCAGCGGGTCGAAATCGGCCCCCTCCGGCAGCGCGCCGAGGATGCGCTCGCGGTAGTGCAGGGCCTCCTGGGTGGTGCGAACCGGTGGCCGCAGATTCGGCATCACGATCGCGCGCGCGAACTGCCGGGCCGTGTCCGCGAGCACCGACGCCATCGCCGGGCCGTCGCGCAGGTGCAGGTGCCAGTCGTCCGGCCGCGTGATGGAAATCCGGTCCATGGGCCGGATTTTACTTGGTGTCCTTCAATGCCGACTTGTAGAGCGCGTTCCTCGGCAGACCGGTGATGCGCGCGGCGATCCTCGCCGCTTCGCCTGCCGGCATGCGTTCCATCAGGATGCGCAGGACCCGCTCGCCATCGGCCAGATCGGCGCGTTTCTCCTCGCCCGGACCGAGCACCAGCACGAACTCGCCCTGCTGGCGGTGCGGCGCCGCGGCGAGCCAGGCAGGCGCGTCGGCGAGCGGCATGCGGGCGGTCTCTTCGAACTTCTTGCTCAATTCGCGCGCGATCACGATCTCCCGTGCGGGCCCGAACTTCGCGAGCATCGTGCGCACCGTGGCCAGCACGCGGTGCGGCGCCTCGTAGAAGATGACCGGCCAGGGCAGGTCCAGGCCGTCGAAGGCATCGCTCTTCTTTGCGGAATGAAAGCCCACGAAAAGAAAGCGGTCGGCAGCGAATCCGGAGGCCGAATAGGCGGCGACCGCCGCGTTCGGGCCGGGCACCGGCACGACGCGAATCCCTTCACGGTGCGCCGCGGCGACCAGCTGCGCGCCCGGGTCGGAAATGCCGGGCGTGCCGGCATCGCTTATCAGCGCCACGGTGCCGCCTTCGCGCAGGATGCGCAGCAGCTTCTCCGATGCCTCGCGCTCGTTGTGCGCGTGCAGCGCCACGGTGCGCGCTTCGATGCCATGATGCGCGAGCAAGGTGCGCGACGTGCGCGTGTCCTCGCAGGCGACGATGGCGGCGGCGCGCAGGACCTCGATCGAGCGTGGGCTCGAGTCGGCAAGGTTGCCGATCGGCGTGGCGACGACATAGAGCGTACCGGATGCAGGGATCAAGGGCGGGGTCAACCTTGCGCGGCGGCGGAACGTTAAGGTGCCATGAACCGGGCCGGGGCGCGAGCCGAAGAACTCTGTGCGGAACTTCTGCGCGCAGCCGGCCTGCGCGTGCTGGCACGCAACTGGCGCTGCCGGCACGGGGAAATCGACCTCGTCGCCGAGGATCGCGGCACGCTGGTATTCGCCGAGGTGCGCTTCCGGAGCGGCCAGCGCTACGGCGGCGCTGCCGAGAGCGTGACTGCCGCCAAGCAGGCCCGGTTGGTCGCGGCCGCGCGCCTGTACCTGATGCGCCGTCCGGATACCGATTGCCGGTTCGACGTGCTGCTCCTGGATTCGCTCGAGGGCAGTCGCATACAGTGGATCCGCAATGCGTTTGCGGCTTAGCGTCCTGGGCTTGCGGCTTAGCGTCCTGGGCTTGCGGCTTGGCGTCCTGGGTTTGTTCGTGCCGCTCCTGGCGCTGGGTGACGAGCCCAGGGTGCAGCTCCTCGTGCAGAGCTCGCCACTGGCCGGCTACCGGTACGGCGAAGGCGTCGAGGTCTGGCCTCTGCTGAAGGAGGGCGATGCGCTCGAACTGGTGCCGGAGCCCGGCAACGCGCATGACGCGAATGCCGTGCGGGTCGAATGGCGCGGGCGCAAGCTTGGCTACGTGCCGCGACGCGAGAACGCGGCGCTCGCCTGGGGACTTGCGCGCGGAACGCCGCTGCGCGCGCGCGTCACCCGCCTCGTCGATCATCCGAATCCGGCGCGGCGCATCGAGTTCGAGGTGTACATCGAGTAAAATTTCCGCATGGGGCGCTCGGAGAGGGACGCATCGCAGGAGGCGCAGGTCCTGTCGCATTTTGCCGACAGCGCAAGGCTGAAGCAGGACTCCGCGAAAGTCCTCGCGGGGCCGATCGCGCGCGCGATTGCGCTAATGTCCAATTCGCTCAAGGCGGGTGGCAAGATTCTCGCCTGCGGCAATGGCGGTTCGGCCGCCGACGCACAGCACTTTGCCGCCGAGCTCGTCAATCGTTTCGAGCGCGAACGGCCTTCACTCGCCGGGTTGGCCCTGACCACGGATTCGTCCGCGCTCACGTCGATCGGCAACGACTACGGCTACGAACGGGTTTTCGAGAAACAGCTGCGCGCGCTCGGCAGGAAGGGCGACGTGCTGCTGGCGATCTCGACCTCCGGAAATTCGCCCAACGTGCTGGCGGCAATGCGCGCGGCGCGGGAACTCGGACTGCGGATGGTTGCTCTAAACGGCAACAGTGGTGGCAAGATGGCCGGGCTAATGGACGATGACGACATTCAGATTTGCGTGCCGCACACGCGCACCATGCGCATCCAGGAGGTGCACCAGCTGGCACTGCACTGTCTTTGCGACGGAATCGATATGCAGCTTTTCGGAGAAAAAACATGAAGAAAAACCGTTTTCCAGGAATCGTGCTGCTGGCGCTTCTGCCCGCGCTGCTTGTGCAGGGGTGCGTGGGCGTGGCGGTCGTTGGCGCGGGCTCTGCGGCGCTTTCCGCGGCCGACCGGCGTACCACCGGCGTGCAGATCGAGGACGAGCGCATCGAGCTGGTTGCCTCGAACCGCTCCGGAGAAAAGTTCGGCGACAAGGCGCACATCAACATCACGTCCTACAACCGCAACGTGCTGCTCACGGGCGAAGTTGCCGACGCCGCGTCGCGGGACGAGGTCGAGAAGATCGTCCGTGGCGTGCCCAACGTGCGCGGCATCACCAACGATCTCACGGTCGGCCCTAACGCGTCGATGAGCGCGCGCGCGAACGATGCGGGAATTACCGGCAAGGTGAAGGCCCGCTTCGTGGATGCCGGCAAGTTCAACGCGGTGCACGTCAAGGTGGTGACCGAGGCTTCGGTGGTTTACCTGCTTGGCATCGTCACCGATGTCGAGGCCAACGACGCAGTCGAGATTGCGCGCACCACCGGCGGGGTACGCAAGGTGGTGAAAATATTCGAGTATTGCAAGGCGACCGATCCGGCCTGCGCGCCGCGCGACAAGCCCAAGGCCGAGGAACCGAAGAAGTAGCCGGGCGGGATCCAGTCTGCGCTTCAAGAAGAAAATACGCGCCCCCGCCGAGGTTGCGCGATGGGCGATCCGTCAGCGGCGGCCGCTGGTGTTCACCAACGGCGTCTTCGAACTGCTGCATCGCGGGCACGTGACCTATCTCGAGCAGGCACGCGCGAAAGGAGCCAGCCTGCTGGTCGCGCTCAACGGCGATGCTTCGGCGCGCCGGCTGCGCAAGGGCAAAGGGCGGCCGGTCAATCGGCTCGCCGATCGCATGGCGGTGGTGGCCGCGCTCGCGTCGGTGGACGCCGTCACCTGGTTTAACGAGGACACCCCGGCCGCGCTGATCGAGCGGCTGCGTCCCGAGGTGCTGGTCAAGGGAGGGGACTGGCCGGAGGCGAAAATCGTCGGAGCGAAGGAAACCAGGGCGCGCGGCGGCCGCGTGCTGTCGATCCCGTTCCGCTACCGCCGGTCGAGCACCGCGCTGCGGGAAAAAATCAGGAAAGGCTGAGCTCGAAGCATATCGCGCCCGGGGTCGGCGCGGCGAGGTAGGGCCCCGTTTCCCTGAACCCCAGGTCGCGGTAGAGTGCGATTGCCGTGGTCAGCTTCGGCAGAGTGTCGAGCACGATCCGCCCGTGGCCTCGTTTTCGCGCTTCGTCGATCACTGCGACCGCGAGGTTTCGTCCCAACCCCATGCCGCGGTGCGTTTCCCGCACGTACATCCGCTTCATCTCCGCGGTAGCGGCATCCAGTTGCCGTAGCGCAACGCAGCCGGCTGCCATTTTGGCGTCGCGGGCGATCAGTAGCGCACCCCCCGGCGGCGCATAGGCCCCGGGCAGCGCTTCGAGTTCCTGGTCGAAATTCTGGAAACAAAGCGCCTCGGCGACCAGGCCGGCGTATTCGCCGAACAGGATGCGGACATCGGTGAGATCCCGCTCGGTGGTGGCGGGCGCGATTTTCAGCACCAAAGCATTCTACAATTCGTCCCATCGCCATGCGGCTACACCAGCTCAAGATCGATTTCGCGGCAGAGCAGGACCGGATGCTGATGCTGATCGCCGCGAGCGAGAAAGTCGAGGTGCGCATGTGGCTGACGCGGCGCTTCGTCAAGCTGCTCTGGCCGCTGCTCGTGAAGCTTGCCGAGGAAGCGAGCCCGCGCATCCGCACGCAGCCCAACCCCGAGGCGCGCAAGGCCTTGCTCAACATCGAGCACGAACAGGCCGTGTCGAAAGCAAACTTCGCGAAACCCTACGACGACAGCGCGCGCGCGACGCCGCTGGGCGCCGAACCGCTGCTGCTCGCGCGCATCCAGACCGGGCACGATCCGAACGGCCATCCGGTGCTGGCGATGCATCCTTCCGAAGGCCAGGGCGTCACCCTCACGCTCGACCCGGTGCTGCTGCACTCGGTCTGCCGCCTGCTGCAGGCGGCGGTGAAGAAAAGCGACTGGGACATGGAATTGAAACTGCCCGGGGTCGAGCCGCAGGATGCGCAGCCCGAACGCAGCCGGCGCACGATCAACTGAACCGGCATGAATCTGGCCGCATCCATGCAAGAGAGGGTCAAGGGGCTGCTGCCCGACCTGCTGGGCATCGAGTTCGTCGACGTGACTCCGGACAAGGTGATTGCCGGGATCGCGGTGCGCAAGGACCTGTGCACCATCGGCGACAATCTGCATGGCGGCGCCATCATGGCTTTCGCCGACACGCTCGGCGCGGTGGTGGCAATCCTCAACATGCCCCAGGGCGCGCGCACCACGACCATCGAATCAAAGACCAATTTCATCGGCGGTGCGCCGCTGGGCAGCCGGGTGACGGGCGAATCGGTGCCGGTGCACAAGGGGCGCACGACGGTGGTCTGCCAGACGACCCTGCGCTCCGAGGCTGGCAAGCTGGTCGCCCTCGTGACACAAACGCAACTCGTGATACTGCCGTAGGGGTATAATTCGACCCCTTTAGTTTTCAAGGTGTTAGGTCATTAGTTCCGGTTTCGAAAAACTCGGCTTGATCCCGCCGCTGCTGCAGGCGGTCAAAGACCTCGGCTACGAGCAGCCGAGTCCCATCCAGGAGCAGGCAATCCCTCTCGTGCTCGAGGGCCGTGACCTCATGGCCGGCGCGCAGACGGGCACGGGCAAGACCGCGGCGTTCGCGCTGCCCACCCTGCAACGCCTCGCGCCACATGCGAGTACGTCGGCTTCGCCCGCCCGTCATCCGATCCGCGTTCTGGTGCTCGCACCGACGCGCGAGCTGGCGGTCCAGGTCGAGGAGAGCTTCCGCGACTACGCCAAGCACCTGCCGCTGCGCACCGCCATCGTCTACGGCGGAACCGACATGAATGCCCAGATCCTCGCGCTGCGCAAGGGCGTTGAGATCCTGGTCGCCACGCCTGGCCGGCTGCTCGATCACGTCCAGAACAAGACGCTGATGCTCAACCAGGTATCGGTGCTGATCCTGGACGAAGCCGACCGCATGCTCGACATGGGGTTCATGCCGGACATCAAGCGCATCATCGCGCTGTTGCCGCCGGTGCGGCAGAACCTGCTGTTCTCGGCCACCTTTCCGGATGAAATCCGCAAGCTCACCAAGTCGCTGCTGAAGAATCCTGCCGAAGTGCAGATCGCCGCGCGCAATGCCACGGCCGACTCGGTGACCCACGTCGTGCATCCGGTGCCGCGGGAGAAGAAGCGCGAAATACTTTCCTACTTGATCCAGACGCGCGAGCTGAAACAGGTGCTGGTGTTCTGTGGCACGCGCATCGGCGCCAACCGCCTGACGCACCAGCTGCGCAAGGACCACATCCAGGCCGACGCGATTCACGGTGACAAGACGCAGGCCGAGCGCGAAGCGGCGCTGGAGGCCTTCAAGGCGGGCAAGACCGCGGTACTGGTGGCGACCGACGTAGCGTCGCGCGGCCTGGACATCGAAGGCCTGCCGCAGGTGATCAACTTCGACATCCCGCATTCGCCCGAGGATTATGTGCACCGCATCGGACGCACCGGGCGCGCCGGCCTGACGGGCGAGGCGATTTCGCTGGTATCGCCGGACGATGCCGAGGCGCTGGCGGCGATCGAGAAGCTGATCAACAAGAAACTCGAGCGTGTGCTGGTCGCCGGTTTCCAGCCCAGCACCGGCGCCGTCGCAACGATGATGGGCGGCGAACCCAGGGGACGGGGACGTGAAGGACGAGGCGGCAGGGACGGGCGTGGAGCCAGCCGCCGCGAGGCGCGACCCCCGCACCACCAACCGCCGTCAATTCCGCAGGCGCAAGCGCGGCCGCTGCACAGCGCCCCGCAGCACCACCGCCCGCAGTCCAAACCTTCCGATCCAATCTTCTCCAAACCCTACGAACCGGGCACCGCGCCCGCTGAGGCCAAGCCGCACGAACCCGTCGCGACACACGCCAAGCGCCGCGAGCGCCCGGTGGCGGCTTTGCTCGGCGGCTTGAAGCGCGTCTAGCCCGCCGCCAGAGCATTCCAAAGGTCGTTCAGCCTGCAGGAGTAGGCCCTGTGCGGCCGAGATCTAGAACGGCAGCGGTGCGGACGGCTTGAGGGGCTGCAACGTCTTTCTGAATTCCTCCTGAATTCTCTTCAATCCTTGCGGGGTGTCCGCCTCGAAGCGCAGGACTATGACGGGGGTGGTATTGGAGGCGCGCGCGAGGCCGAAGCCGTCCTTGAATTCGGCGCGTACCCCGTCGATCGTCAGCACGCGCTCGGCGGACGGAAACGGCCGCATGCGCTGGAGCCGCGACACCAGCGCGTGCGGCTCGCCTTCGGCGAGCTTCCAGTTGAGTTCCGGCGTACTGGGGGCGTCGGGAAGATTTTCCAGGATTTCGCTTGGATTTTCTTCTTTTGAAAGAATTTCGAGGAGCCTCGCGCCGCAGTAGATCGCGTCGTCGAAGCCGTACCAGCGCTCCTTGAAGAAGATGTGCCCGGACATCTCGCCCGCGAGCGGGGCGCCGGATTCCTTGAGCTTTGCCTTCACCAGCGAATGCCCGGTTTTCCAGATCAGCGGACGCCCGCCATGCCTTTCGATCCAGGGGGCGAGCAGCCGGGTGCATTTCACGTCGTAGATGATCTCGGCGCCTGGATTGCGCGACAGCACATCTTTGGCGTAGAGCATCATCTGGCGGTCGGGAAAAATGATCCTGCCGCTCTTCGTCACCACGCCCAGGCGGTCGGCGTCGCCGTCGAAGGCAAGACCGACTTCTGAATCCTTTTGCTTTAGAACTTCCATCAAATCTTTCAAATTCTCCGGTCGCGAAGGATCCGGGTGGTGGTTCGGAAAGCTTCCGTCCACCTCCGAGAACAGTTCGGTCACCTCGCAGCCCAGGCGCCGGAACAGGCGCGGCGCGACCACGCCGCCGACCCCGTTGCCGCAATCGATCGCCACCTTGAAAGGGCGCGCGAGCATCACGTCCCCCGCGATGCGCTCCACGTAGGCGTCGAGCACGTCCTGCACGCGCCGCGCGCCGCGCCCGGATTCGAATTTTCCAGATTCGATGCGTCGCCGCAGGTCCTGGATCTCCTCGCCCGAAAGCGTGTCGCCCGCGACGACCATTTTCAGGCCGTTGTATTCCCCGGGGTTGTGGCTGCCGGTGAGCATCACTGCGCTGCGGCAGCCGAGGTGGTGGGCGGCGAAATAGGTCGCCGGCGTCGGGACGACGCCAATGTCGATCACCCCGGCGCCCGCGGCGTTCAGGCCGTCCATCAGCGCCGCGACGAGTTCGGGACCGGAGAGCCGGCCGTCGCGCCCGACGGCGAAGTCCGGCGCCCCGCGTTCCCGGCCCAGCGTCCCCAGCGCGCGGCCGATTGCGTGAACCACGTTTGCCGACAGGACCGCGCCGGCGATGCCGCGGATGTCGTAGGCGCGGAAGATTTCTGCGGGGATCTTCACGGAGCGGAAAGAAACTTGACGACGCGGCGCGCGAGCCAGCGGTTGCTGCCGGGGAAACCGGCATGGCCACCGCCCTGCGGAAATTCTAGCACCACGTTCGGCGGCAGCTCGCCGAGCGAATCGAGCACCGAGGCGGGCATGAACGGATCGTTGCGCGCATTGACCACCAGCGTCGGGATGCGGATTTGCGCAAGCCAGGGCGCGCTGGAGGATTTTGCCCAGTAGTCGTCAGCGCCGAGAAAACCGTGCAGCGGCGCGGTCACCGCATCGTCGAACTGCCAGAACGTGCGTGCGTTGGCTACGCGCGTCCTGTCCACGGAGATCTGCAGTCGCCGCATTTTTTCAAAAGTCTTCTTCTTCAGGGTTTTGAGGAACATTCGCGTATAGAGTTCCCGGCTCAGTCCCTGGTCGAGCGTGCGGCCGGCGGCCGCGAGATCGAGCGGCGCCGAAATTGCCACCGCCTTGCGCACACCGACGCCAGCCCCCTTCTCGCCGAGCAGTTTCAGCAGTGCGTTGCCTCCGAGCGACACGCCTGCGGCGTACAGGACGCCCCGCGGGGCGCAGCCGGCGCCAAGACGCTGCAGGATCCAGGCGAGCTCCGTGCTGTCGCCGGAGTGATAGGCGCGCGGCAGCCGATTCAGCTCACCGGAGCAGCCGCGGAAATGCGGCACCACGCAGCGCCAGCCGGCCGCGAGCGCCTGCGCGGCGATCGTGCGCGCATAGCCGCTCGCGGAACTGCCCTCCAGGCCGTGGAACAGCGCGAGCAACGGGCGTTCTTGCGCGTTCCTCTCCCGACCGGCCCAGTCGAGATCGATGAAGTCGCCGTCCGGCGTGTCCCAGCGCTCGCGGCGCCAGGCAATGCGCGGTGCTGGCGCCAACGCCGCGGCGATGGTCTGCAGGTGGCCGCCTGGCAGCCACCAGGGCGCACGGTAGGCTTTCAATGCAGGATTTTGGGTGTCGACGGATCCACGGGCGCGCCCGCGGCCGGCGGCTCACCCGGCGCCGGCGAGGCATGGTGCACGATCATGCGCCAGCCCGAGGGCGTGCGCAGGTACACGTTGGTCGCCACCATCGGCGGCCGCGGGCGCTGCTCTCCGGCGACCGTGATGCTTTCGTGCACGCTGTGCACGGCAACCATCATGCCGGTGACCACGACCTGCTGGCCGATCTGCACGCGCATGCCGGGTCCGCCAACGAACATCTGGCGCCATGCCTCGCGCACCTGCGCCTGGCCCGCGAGCCGGTTGCCGGCCGGATGGATGCACACGATCTCCTCGTCCTCCGACCACACCGCCATCATCGCATCCAGGTCGGAGCGCTCCAGCGCCTCATAAAAAGCGTTCTCCGCGTCCTGCGCGGTCGGAAAGATCTTCGCGCTCATGGCAACGCTTTGAGCGCGTGCAGTTCGCCGAGCACGCGTGCCACCGTGAGGTCCTTCATGCATTTGAAGTGGCCGAGCGGGCAGACCTGTTCATAGCAGGGGCTGCACTCGAGCTGCAGAGACAATATGCGCGCCGTGGGCGACAGCGGACCCGTGTGACCGGGACTGGAGGAACCGAACAGCGCCACCAGCGGCCGGCCCGAGGCGGCCGCGACGTGCATCAGGCCGGAATCGTTGGATACCACCGCCGTGGCCTTGGCGATCAGGTCGATCGCGTCATCCAGGCTGGTCTTGCCGATCAGGTTGATCCCGGAAATCTGCCTGTTGTCCTCCAGGTCGCCCGCGGAACCGAGCAGCACGACCTGCACGTCCAGTTGCGCGGCAAGCTCGCGAAAATAGGGCCAGCGCTTGGCGTGGCCGTATTCGGCGCCGGGACAAAGGACGACATACGGGCTGGCAATGCCGAAACGGGACACGACATCGGTCAGGCCGGTCCGGATGCGGGGGGCGGGCAGGGGCATGCGCGGCTCGGCGCCCGGCGCCTCGGCGAGCCTCGCGTAATGCACCGTCATCGGCTCGCGCGGCTGCGTCGATTTGTGAATCCTGTTCAGCAGGCCGACGCGCGACTCGCCCAAGTAGCCGACGCGCGCCGGGATCCGGGCGAGCGAGGGCGCCAGCGCCGATTTCAAGGTGTTCGGCAGGATATAGGCCGCGGCGTAGTCGCGCTCGCGCAGCGCGCGGCCCAGACGCCAGCGGTCGCCCAGCTGCAGCTCGCCATGGCGCAGGTCCGCCTCGATGATTCTCGACACCTCGGGCATGCGGCGCAGGACCGGCGCCACCCAGGGCGGCGCAAGCATGTCGATCTGCGCGCCGGCGTGTTTTTCGCGCAGGCGCATCAGCAGCGGTTGCGCCATCAGCGCATCGCCGATCCAGTTGGGCGCCACCACGAGAAAGCGGGGTGCGCCGGCGATTGCGCGCGCGGGGTTAATGGCTTTTCTTCTGACCCTTGTACAGGTACTTCGTGCCGCAGTAGGGGCACATGGCTTGCCCGTGCTTCAGCACGTCCAGAAAGACGCGCGGATGCCGCGCCCACAGCGGCGCCCCCGCCATTGGACAGTGCAGCGGCAGGTCCTTGTCGCCGAGTTCGACCTGGCGCGCGCTGTCGCTGCGGGAATCAGGCGCGCTCATCGCTTGGCCCTTTTCATCGGCACGGGCGTCAGCCAGTGCTTGTGCTTGCGGTCCTTGCCGGTCACGACATCGAAGAATGCCTTCTGCAGCGCCTTGGTGATCGGGCCGGCCTTGCCGGCGCCGATCTGGCGCTGGTCGAGTTCCCGGATCGGCGTGACTTCGGCGGCCGTGCCGGTGAAGAAGCACTCGTCGGCGATGTAGATGTCGTCGCGCGTCAGGCGCTTGGCCCTGACCTTGTAGCCGAGGCCCTCGGCCAGTTCGATCACCGAGGTGCGGGTGATGCCCGTGAGCGCCGAGGTGAGTTCTGGCTCGTAGATCACGCCGTCCTTGATGACGAAGATGTTCTCGCCAGCGCCCTCGGCGACAAAACCGTCGACGTCCAGCAGGAGGCCTTCGTCGTAGCCGTGCTGCGTCGCTTCCAGCGTCGCGAGCACCGAGTTCGGGTAGGTGCCCGACATTTTGGCGCGCGCCATGGTCACGTTGACGTGGTGGCGCGCGACGGACGCGGTCTTCACGCGAATGCCCTTGTTCAGCGCCTCGGGGCCCAGGTAGGCGCCCCAGGGCCAGGCGGCGATCGCCACGTGCACCCGGGCGCCGACCGGCGAGACGCCCATTTTCTCCGAGCCATAGAACGCAATCGGCCGGATATAGCAGGCCTCGTGGCCGTTGGCCGCCACCACGTCGATCTGCGCCTGCATCAGGCGCTCGAGCGTGTAGGGGATCTTCATCATGTAGATGTGGCCCGAATTGATCAGGCGCTGCGTGTGCTCGCGCAGCCGGTAGATCTGCGTGCCGCTGACGGTCTTGTAGGCGCGCACGCCCTCGAAGACCGCGAGGCCGTAGTGCAGGGAGTGGGTGAGCACGTGGGTGGTCGCCGTGCGCCAGGGCACCAGCTTGCCGTCGTGCCAGATCCAGCCGTCGCGGTCCGCCATCGACAGCGCGGCCGCAGCCTTGATTTTCGCCATGAAAGCATTTCCCCTGAAGAAACGAATATGAAGTTAACCACAAGCGCGCGTCTTGCGCCATACTATTAACATGATTGTTAATCCTATGGACCGCGTGTTCGCCGCGCTCGCCTCGGTGCCGCGCCGCCAGATCCTCGCATTCCTCGGCCAGACCGCGCTCGCCACGTCCGACCTCGCCGCGCGCTTCGGCATGAGCGCGCCGGCCGTATCGCGCCATCTTTCGGTCCTGCAGCAGGCGGGCCTGGTGTCGGCCGAGCGCCAGGGTCAGCGCGTGCTGTACCGGCTGCACCGCGACGTGCTGCTGGACGCGCTCGCGCGCTTCGCTTCCGAGCTGGACGGGCCGCTGCGGCGCGAAACGGTCCTGCGCGCGCCCCGCGAAGCCATCTAGTGCTAGGCTGCTCCGCAACGGACATGCGCATCTGGACGATCCTTCGCTTGTTGCGCGCACTACGGCTTTGACCAGGCGCCGCCGCGCTCAATCCACCGGCCCAACGTCAACAACGGCGCCAATTGCTATCCGCAGTCGCCAAGCATCCTCGGCCCCGTCGCGCGCGCCAGCGTCGCCGGCTGCCTGAAAAGGGCGCCGCCATCGCCGGCCGTCCCTCCGCGGCCGACCAGGCGCGCAATAATCTGCGCGTGCAACTGGACCAGATGATGAGGTAAGCTTTTTCCATGGTGCGCAGTGGCGAGGCGGGCGTTTCCGGCAGGAACCTGCTGCAGATCGTTGCCATCTTCTGCATGATTCTTGTCTGGGCAATCATCGTTCACAAGGCACACGGGGTGGTCTCGGCGCTGGCGCAAAAGCATTCCGGCATGGAGTTCTGGCTCGCCCTGGCGCGGCAACTGTTGGCCAATCTGGCTGGCGGGTAGACGGGGCCCCGTATGGACTATCGGTGCCCGGTCTGCGGCGCGAATCTGGGGCGGCGAAAATTGACGCAGGCGGTCGTGACGAAGATGGACACGGCATGTTCCGGCTGCAAGAGCGATATCCGCCTGAATGTCCATTGGGCGGAGGAAATCATCGTGCTGCTCAGCTTCGGTACGATCGTCGTGCTGGCCGGGTTCGCCTACTGGTTCCAAAGCCAGGGTTTGGTAATTGCGGCGCTCGCTGCCGCGATGCTGGGCGCGCTGGCGTTGCCCTTGCTCGAGAATACGTACCTGAGGACATGGCCGCGCTATGCGCCCCGCGGTCGTTGACCAGTCTGGCAGGCATCCGCGTGGAAAGGCGGCAGCATGAACAATGAGAAGATCACCGTGCGGCAGACCGAGACCGGCAGGACGATGGAGGTCGTCGTCTTCAGCAAGCGCGAGCAGGCGATCGAGGTGGTGATCGGCGAGGGCATGCACAACATGAAGTGCGTGCTGACGCCCACGCGCAACGGCATGGCCTATGCGGGCAGCATCATGGGCCGGGAAATCGTCTACGAGCGCAGCCGCGACAAGGTCAAGGCGGACCTCGAAATGGCCAATCCGCAGGTGCGCGGACCCCGCGCGCGCTGAGGCGCGCGCACCGGCACGCGCACCGGCACGCGCACCGGCACGCGCGCTGACTTACCGAAAGGCGGAGAAAACCGTCTTCCAGAGTTCGCGCACCGCCTCCGATTTTGCCGCTACCTGCTCGAGCGGCACGCGCGCGTACTGCGCGCCGTTCAGCCGCAGCGCGTGCTGCAGGCGCCGGAACTTGCGGTAGGCGTTGCGGCAGCGTTCGGCAAGGTCCTGCGGAATCAATCCCAGCGCGGCGGCCATCCCGAGCAGAGCGATGTTGCCCAGGTTCTGCGTCAGTTCTCCGTGCCGGTGCGCGTGCGCGAGCACGAGGAACTGCACCGCGAACTCGATGTCGATCATGCCGCCCCGGTCGTGCTTCAGGTCAAAGAGCCCCGAGCGGTTCGGGTGCGCGCCGTGCAGCTTTTCGCGCATGTCGAGGATGTCGCGCGCGAGCGCGGCCGGCTCGCGCGGCCGGCGCAGGATGCGCTCGCGGATCTGGCCGAACTTCTGCCCGACCTCCCTGTCGCCGGCGCAGTAGCGCGCCCGCGTGAGCGCCTGGTGCTCCCAGGTCCAGGCGGCATTCTCCTGGTATTGCTCGAATGCGGACAGCGATGAAACCAGCAGGCCGCTTGAACCCGATGGCCGCAGCTGCAGGTCGGTCTCGAACAGCGCGCCCGCCGAGGTGCGCGCCGAAAGCCAGTTGTTGTAGCGCATCGCGAGGCGCGCGTAGTTTTCCGGCGCGCGTTCGTCCGGATCGTCGTGCAGGAAGATGATGTCCAGGTCGGAGGCGTAACCCAGTTCCTTGCCGCCCAGTTTGCCGTAGCCGATCACGGCGAACCCCGGCCGCTCGCGGTGGCGATTGGCGAGATGGCTCCAGCAGGCCTCGAGCGCGACCTGCAGCACGATGTCGGCAAGCAGCGAAAGGTGGTCGGCGAGAACTTCCACCGTGAGCAGCCGGCCGAGGTCCTGCGCGAGCAGCCGGAACACCTGCGACTGGTGCTGCTCGCGCAGCGCGTTCATCTGGCGCTCGACGTCCTCGCCGGTGTCGGCGAGCGCGGCGCGCAGCCCGGTCTCGAACTCGCGCCAATCGGGCGGCGCGTACAGCAGTCGGTCGTCGAGCAGCTCGTCCAGCAGCAGGGGATGCCGCGTGACGTAGTCGGCCGCCCAGCTCGAGGCGCCGATCATGCGCGTCACGCGTTCCAGCGCCTCCGGGCGTTCGGCGAGCAGCGCGAGGTACGCGGCGCGGCCCGCGATTGCCTCCAGCAGGTCGATGCCGCGCGCCAGCGTCGCCTCGGGGTCTGGCGCGGCGGCGGCCGCGGCGGCGAGCGCGGGGATCAGGCTGTCGAACCGGCGCCGGGAGTCTTCGGGCAACTGCAGGTAGCGCTGGCTCGCGCGCAGCACGGCAAGGCGCGGATGCTCGGGCCAGGGCCTGGGTTCGGTTTCCGTCCCGGGCTCTGCGAACACGGCCTGGAAGTGGCGCGTGACCGCCTCGCGGTGCGTGTTCAGGACGTCACGGAACGCCTCCCAGGAAGCGAAATCCGCCATCCGGGCGAGGCGCGTGCGGTCTTCGTCATCCGTCGGCAGTTCGTGCGTCTGTGCATCGTCGAGGTACTGCAGCCGGTGCTCGACGTTGCGCAGGAAGACGTATGCCTCGCGCAGTTCCGCCCGGGCCTGTTCCGGCAGCAGGCGTTTCCTGTGCAGCAGATCCAGGGTCAGCAGCGTCGGCCGCGCCGTGAGTTCCGGATCGCGCCCGCCGCGGATCAACTGCAGCGCCTGGGCGATGAATTCGATCTCGCGGATGCCGCCGGGGCCGAGCTTGACGTGCTCGGCGAGTTCGCGCCGGGCGACGTCGCGCCGCACCTCCGCATGCAGGCGCCGCATCGCCTCCAGCGTGCCGTAGTCGAGGTATTTGCGGTAAACGAACGGTCGCACAATTTCTTGAAGGGTTTTAATGCTGGATTCAGAACCTGAAACAGTGCGTGCCTTGATCCAGGCGTAGCGTTCCCATTCGCGCCCTTGCGCGACGAAATACGCCTCCAGCCCGTCGAAATTGCACACCAGCGCGCCCGAGTCGCCATACGGCCGCAGGCGCATGTCGACGCGGAACACGAAGCCGTCTTCGGTCACGTCGTTCAGCAGCGCGATCAGCTTGCGCGCCTTGCGGTCCAGCCGCTGCGGGTCGGCGGTATCGTCCGCGCCGTCCGGCAGCACGAAGACCAGGTCGATGTCGGAGGAGACGTTCAGCTCGCCCCCACCCAGCTTGCCCATGCCGACGACGATCAGATGCTCTTCGTTCAGCCATTCGAGCGCCGCGCGAATGGTGAACTCCGCGAGCAGGGTCATGGTCGAACACACCTCGGCCAGGCGCGCTGCGGGCGTGCCGGGGCCGTCCAGGTCGCGCGCCATGGTCCGCAGCAGCACGCGCTGCCGCAGGCGGCGCAACCTGCGCTTGAACGCCGCCTCGTCGTCGGCGCGGGCGCCGGCCAGCGCGACGCGCATCTCGTCGGCACTGAACGGCGTGCCGGCCTGGCACTCGTCGGCCAGCGCCGGGTTCGCCGCGATCCTCTGTGCGGCGCTGCGTGAAAGGGTGATTTTCCGAATCGGATCCGGCATTTACAGATAGAATACAGGAGCCTACAGAAGCGCGATGAGAACCGCCCTCAAAGCCCCGCTGCGCAATCTGGTGCGCGCGCTCGAGATTCTCGCCTGGGTGTCGTTTGTTGCCTTCGCGGTGGTGTTCCTGAGCCTGCGCTACTGGCTATTGCCGAACATCGAGAACTACCGCGCCGACATCATCGCGAAGGTCTCGAGCTCGATCGGCCTGCCCGTGAAGATCGGCGCGATCACCACCGACTGGCAAGGGCTGCGCCCGCGGCTGTCGACGGTCGATGTGCGCGTCTACGACGCGAGCGGCCGCGAGGCCCTGGTGCTGCCGGCGGTGGAAAACGTGATCGGCTGGCGTTCGCTTTTCTTCGGCGAACTGCGCTCGCACTCCGTGGTCATCGACCGGCCGAAGCTCGCGGTGCGCCGCG
>Ga0315910_10002081_pt1 | contig 17872 bp, 15 predicted proteins | sample EdamamesoilMG_FD_204470 | JGI IMG/M metagenome (GOLD analysis project Ga0315910, IMG submission 204470) | Garden soil microbial communities collected in Santa Monica, California, United States - Edamame soil | ecosystem: Environmental > Terrestrial > Soil > Garden | place: USA: California... | reverse complement strand
CGCGTGAAGGGCGACGACGAAGCCTTTACCCCAGCCGCCCACGTCGTTGCAAACATGGCAGACGATCTTGCTGCCGTCGGCATTGGGGGCGGTGGCGTCGCCCCTGCGATAAGTGATCCCCGTCATCGTTGTCGCCCTGCGTCCGCCTCGCAGAAATGCGATCGTATCACTGATGGCAATATTCCAAAACCAATAGAATTCTCGGACATCGTCGGGCTCTTGAGCATCTGTGCGCGAATGGTGTGGGACCCGGTGGCGATCGCCTGCTAGTCCTGCCTGGGATGTGGGATACCTTTCGCACTTGGCGCGCGTGGCTCGTTGCTGTTGCGTTAGTGGCTCTGGTGGGGCGGGCTCACGCGGATCTCGCTTGGCAAGCGCCCGCGGAATGCCCGCCCCAGGCGCAGGTTTCCGGCGAGATCGAGCGACTCCTCGCCGGGTCCGAGTACCCGAAAGGATCGTTGAACGAGTTCTCGCTCACGGTCACGCGCTCCACGCCGAGCGGCGCGTTCGTGGTGCGCATCACGCGCACGCAAGCGGGTGCGCGTCAGGAAAGGGTGGTCGAGGCCGCCGACTGCGGCGAGCTGGTGCAGGCTGCGGCGCTCGCAGTAGCGCTGGCCATCAACCCCGAGCTCGAAGCTACAGCGCCGCCTCCAGCTCCGCCGCCTCCGCTGGTGCCAACGCCGACTGCGGCCCAACCGCTACCGGCTGCGGGGACCGCGACTCCTGCGACCGCGACTCCTGCGACCGCGACCGCTGCCTCACCGCCCCCACCAGCGCCAGCGCCAGCACCAGCGCTACAGCCGCCGCCTGCGGCAGCACCACCTCCACCCGTTGCGCCACCCCCGCCTACCGCGGCGACGCCCTTCGCTGACCAGCCACCGACCAGTGAGACCGAAACCCCCGGGAGCTTCACGAACCCGCACGTCTCGGCGTTCGGGCTGGTGAGCGCGGACAGTGGGAGCATGCCGGAAGCAGCGCTCGGTCTTGGGGCTGGCGCCGCGATGGCCGCTGAAGCGATACGCCTGCAGCTGGCGCTGGAGTTCTTCTCGTCGACCGAAACGGATCCCGATCCGAATGGGGCCTACGCTCGCTTTGGGCTCTACCGAGCGCACCTCTCTGGCTGCTACAGCCCCTTTGGCGAGCGCATTCTGCTGTTCGGGTGCGCAGCGTTACAGGCCGGTGTACTCAGGGCCGCGGGGCGCGGGGTGCCGGATGTCCATGAGATCAACCGGGCGTGGCTAGCGGCGGGAGCCGATCTGTTGGTTTTAGGGACGCTGGCCGATCGGACCTCGCTCCAGTTGCGGGCAGGGGTGGCGCGACCCCTCATCGAGCGGGACTACGTGATGAACGGGGCCAGCGTGCATCAGGTTTCCAGCTGGGTGTTCGACGCTGCTCTTGGGGTAGAATTTCGATTCAACTGACCAGAAACGTCCCACGCGGACACTAGGGGTCGTTCGTCTGTCACCTCGAGCATTCAGTGCAGCGTCTATGAAGCGCCCGCAGAGCAGGGCTGGGACAACTGCGCCCGAAGCACACCTCGACCCACAGAACGGTGACAACCGAGACGGGGCGCCCGACGACACTCCTGACTTTCTCCGGATCTATGACGAACACGTCGACTTCTTGTGGCGGTCAGCCGCCGGACTGGGCGTACCCGCCGACGCCCGCGAAGACATCGTGCAAGAGGTGATGCTCGTCGTCCATCGGCGACTCGATCAGTTCGAGTGGCGGTCTTCCGTGAAAACGTGGTTGTTCGGGATCCTGTACAACGTGGTGGCGAACTACCGCCGCAGCGTCCGTCGCAAGGGCATCACCGTCGAAATCCCCGAAACCGCGCGCAGCGAAGGAGATCCGCAGAGCGCCGCCATCGACCGAGAAGATCTGCGCTTCGTCCAGGCGTTCCTCGAGAGTTTGGCGGACGAACCGCGCGGTGTGTTCGTCGCATTTTTTCTCGAGCGCATGAGCGCACCAGAAACCGCGGAGGCCACCGGGCTTTCCATCGAGAGCGTGTACAGCTCGGTCCGCACTCTGAAGCGACGCTTTCGGGCCGCCCTGACACGGCGCGAGGAGCAACCAGGATGAGCGATCTCGATCCAGAAGAAGAGGCAGTGCTCGAAACCGCGCGGCGGGCGCTCACGCCCCCCGAGCTGGTCACCCGGCGCATGCGAGCCGCGTTGGTCGCGAAGCTTGCGGCACCTGGTGTGATTGCTGCGTCGAGTGCCGCTGCTGCTTCGGGCGCTGCTGTTGCTTCGGGCAGCGCCGTCGCGACGAGTGCTGCCGTATCCAGCACTGCCGTATCCAGTACTGCCGCGGTCTCTGGCAGCGCGGTGGCCACCAGCGCCGCCATCTCCGGCAGCGCGGCACCGCTCGCCGCGGTGGCCGGCAGCGCTCTCGCGAGCGGGACCCAAATCGCCGCGAGCGCCGTGTTTCTGAAGGCGGCGCTGGGCGTGGCGACAGCGGCTGTGCTCGCGACCGCGACCAGCCCTTACTGGCTGCCAGCGACGACCGGTACGCGGCCGAGCAGTCCGGCGGCGACTCCCGCGCACGTGGCCCCAGGAAACGTGGCGCCCGCGCCTGCTCGCCCCCTCGCGCGGCGCGCTGCTCCGGTCACGCAGGCAGCTACCGCCGCCAGCCCCGCAGCCCCGAGCCGCGAAACGGTGGCGGCGCCGCAGCGGTCGACAGCGGAGGCGGCGGCGAACGCTACACCCACGCCAAGCCACGACGCACCAGCAGTCAAGCTTCAGGGTGAGCTCGACGGGCTGCGACACGCGCAGCAGGCGCTTCAAGGGGGCCAGCCGCGGCGCGCGCTCGAGCTACTTTCGCAGCTCGACGCGGAGTATCCCGCGAGCTCTTTGTGGCAAGAACGCGAGGTCGCCCGTGTGCTTGCGCTCTGCGGTGTCGGCAGGGCGGCTGCCGCTCGCCAGATCGCCCAGCGCGTGTTGGCAGCGAGCCCGAACTCGCTGTACGCCAGCCGCATTCAGGCCAGCTGCGCAGGCCCATCGACTCAGCCCAAAGCACCGGCCCCCGCGTCAGTCGAGAGCCCCGGAAAATCGACGAACAGCGCTCCTCCGGTAGCCAGATTCGGCGATTCTGGAAACTAGGGGGGCATGGAATCACGACTGATCGATGCACGGCTGATACCTGCCATCGTCCTGGTGCCGGCGCTGGCGTGGCCAGCATGCAACGGGGGCACGGAGAATCTTGGGGATGGGGAGGGGGGGAGCGCGGGCGCCGAGCTCACCACCACGACAGCCGCTGATAGCGGCGGGTCGGGCGGCAGCGGGCACGGCGAGACGCAATCGGTGACCGGCACCTCCACGAACGGTGGGACGCACACGTCCACGGACAGCGGCAGCGGCGGCAACGGTAGCGGCAGCGGCGGCAACGGCAGCGGCGGCAACGGCAGCGGCGGGACCAACCCCTGCGACCCTCTGCCTCCGGGATGCCTCCCAGACAGTGGCCCCATTGGTCCAGGCAGCAGCGCGGGCGGTAACAATGGCGCGGGCGGTGGCACCCTCACCGGCGTCGGCAACAATGGCGCGGGCGGTGGATACGGGTCCGTCGGTTCCAACACCGGCACCAATTCTGGGGCGGGAGGCTCTGGCGGAGGAACCTTCACGCACGCGGGTGCGACCCGGATCTACCAAAGCTCTCAGGTGATCCCGACGCTCACGCACGATGCGGAGCAGCTGTACACCGGGGGGTACAACCTGTCGGCGATCCCGATGCCAGAGGGCCCTGCGAGCTTCCTCGACACGGCATCGTCCGACACGCAGGTGGCCGTCGACGACACCCACCTCTACGTGTGCTCTGCCGGTAGCCTGTATCGAATGAGCAAGTCGGGGGGCGGCACTCAAAACTTCCAAGGTGCCGACGTCGACGCGGCGTACACGTGCCGCGCGGTCGGCGTTGACGGCACCACGGTGTCAGCGGCGTGGTTCAATTCCGCCACGCAAGCGCTGCGCGTGCGGCGCTGGGCCAAGTCCGATCGCACCGCTCCAGAAGACGGCCTCGAGCTCGACGACCTGAGCGAGAGCTACGCAGCTGGGCCGATAGCGAATGGTGCGCTCTACTACGCCGATCGCGACGCCGACGAACTTCTCATCGGGCGCATTCAGCTCGACGACTACGCGGACGACCCCGTGCTCAACATCGACGCCGAGTTCGACAGTGAATACCTCGCGCCGCTCGCCGTAAACAACGAGGCGCTCTTCTACCAGAGCTGCGAACAGACCGACCGCTGGTGTTCCTTGTTCAAGCTGCCGAACGGGGAAGACGAGCCCGTCCCGTTCGAGATGTTCCAGCGTGACAGCGTGATCGAAGCGCTGGCACCCTTCGGCGACGGAGCCTTTGTCTCGTTGGCAGACGGCGTCTACTCACTGCTCTCGCCCGAGGCCGATCTCGCTTCGGTTTGGACTCACCCAGGTATGGTCAGCTACGGACCGCTGGTCGTGGTTGGCGGCGACCTCTACCTGGTGTCGAATCCGACCTACGAATCTGGGTCGATGTTGTGGCGCATGGAGCTACTCATCGAAAACTGACGAGGACCAGCCTGCTCGACGCGCATGCGACAACGCACACGGGTCAGCGCAGCTCTTTTCGGATCACGAGCTTCAGGCCCGACCAGACTTCGCTGACCGCGCACACCTTGATGTCGACGAGCCCCAGCGGCAATGCGACGTCACGCACGGTATCCTCCGTGATATCCGTAGCTACCTTCGCCGCTTTCTTCGGCCACGAGACCCAGACCATCCCGTCGGGCGCGATCCGTTCCAGGGTGTCCCCCAGCTGTCGATCGAGGTCGCTCCGCTTCGTGACGAACAGGTGGACGATCTCGACCGACCCCTTCACACGCGACGAGACGAGGGCGCCGTCGGGCAAGGGGCTCAGCCAGCCGAGGTAGTCAGCGGGCGCGTTCTTCGTGAGCACGCGCGCGTTGGCTTTGATGCCGAGCTTCTTCGCCAGCGGTGTCCCCGAGTATCCAGCCATAGGGGCAGTATACTCGCGGCTTCGAGCCTCACACCAACGACTGATACTGCCAACCGTGAGGACTCATGACCGAGACCGGCGCCGGCACTAACACCGCCACTTCGTGGAGGCGTGCCACCGGGTCGACCACGCGGTCGAGCTCTACACTGCTCAACAGATCGGCTCTGGCCGCGGGGATCTGTGGAAACTCGAGCGTGATCTCTTCCTCTTGTACCGCCGCCACGCGGTGCATGGTCGTCAGGTCGCCAGCGGACTCGGTGAGCAGCTCGCGCCAATACGGCAGCAGTACGATCAGCGTCACCGCCTCGCGCAGTGTCCTGCCCACCACCACGGCGTGTCCCTGAGTGTCGATGTGCAGACAGCATTGGTGCCCCTGGGTGAGTTCACACAGGACGAACACTCCGCCAATGGCGTCGCGGGCAACGGCGACCCAATCCGCGTCGACTACGCAGAACGCCGGCAGCCAGCGCGCCGGCGCTCGGAAGGTATCGGGAGCGAGCGGCTCGGCGAGCACCTCGAAGTCGAAGCTGTAGGCCAGTATGTCGCGTGCCTCGAGCAGCCGTTGATGCAGGGACTCGTCGAGGGCGACCATCGCGAGGGACACATAGCCGCGGGTTCGGCGCCGAGCAAGCCATCCCTTGGTTGGGGCGTTCTGGGGTCGCAGCGGCATGACTGCCTCAGGCGGGGGGAACGTAGCCTTCCCTGGCGAATTCCGGTCAGTAGTGCGCACGTGAGCTTCGTTCCCGCCGGGAACGCGCGCTACACTCGGCGCCATGCCCGCTCCGCGGCTCATTTCAGGCGCACTTCCGCGTCTCGCGGTGATACTCGCGGTCTTCGCGCAGCTCTACTTCATCGGGCGTGGCTACTCGGACCCCCACAAGCACTTCGCGTTTCAACCCTTCAATGATTTCGACGTGTGGCGCGCAGACATCGTGCGCGTGACCTATCGCGGCGCTCGCGTGAGCGTGACGCGACCGTGGTCGGGCTACTCGTGGGGCCGCCTAGTGGGTGGTGATCGCGGACTCGACCGCCCCACGCTCGAGAAACCGGCGAGCTCGGGCATCGAATCGACGCTGGTGTTCTTGCAGCAAGCGCTCGACTTCGTCGCAGCGAACACGCCGCGTGACCGTGAAACGCACCACTACGAAGCGACCATCTACTACACCCACAACGGCGGACCTGAACGAGTCGCAAAGCTCGAGAGCGAGCCCCACGTTCCCGGCGCAGCAGCCGCAGCAGCTGAGCCATGAAGCCGCTCTCCGAAGCTGCAGCGCGTTTCAACGCCCTCTTCGAGAGCCCGGGAGACGTACGCGCGATCGCGCTGCTCCGCATCTTGGTCGGGCCGATCGTGATCTATCACCTCTGGCCGTTCGTCGAGCAGATGGGACACGGCCGCTACTACGCCGACTACTTCTATGCGCCCTGGGTGCCTTGGTTGCCGCCGGCACCGCGCGCGCTGTACTTCGGCATGCTCGTAGCCTGTTTGCTCAGCGCATGCCTGCTGTGCGTGGGCTACAAAACGCGCTGGAGCAGCGCTTACACCGCGTTCTTCGTGACCTACAACTTCTTCTCGAGCGAGACCTTCTTCCGGCACAATCGCAACTTCATCGTTCTGGTCCTGATCATGCTCGCGCTGGTCCCCTCGGGTCGCGCGCTCTCGCTCGATGCCCGGCTGACCACGAAGCCGTGCGACACGAGGGTCTCGCTGTGGCCGATGTATCTGATGCGATTCGAGGTCGTGTGTGTGTACTCTGCCTCGGCCATCAGCAAGCTCTTGAACCCCGATTGGCGATCGGGATTGGTCCTGCTCACGCGTTCGCGGTGGTACGAGCCGAACCTGAGATCCACCGTCCTGCCCGACTTCGTCGTCGACCTGCTGACCGATGCCACCTTCCACAGCCTCTTCGCGAAGTTTGCGATCGCGACCGAGCTCGCGATCGCGCTCTTGCTGCTGTCGCGGCGCTTTCGCTACGCGGGCGCTTTCTTGGCGGTGAGCTTTCACGCCATCATCGAAATCTCCCTGAGCGTGCAGATCTTCAGCTACCTCGCTATCGGGGGGCTGCTCATCTGGACTACCCCGGTGGTGCGTGATCGCGTGCTCGTCTACGATCCCGCAAACCCTCGCGCTGCACGGTCGATGCGCTGGATCGAGCGCCTCGACTGGCTCGCCCGATTTCGCATCGAAGCTGCCTCGAGTCCCGTCGCAGAGTCGCTCCGCTTGGTCGACCGTGACGGTCGCGAGTACCAGGGCCGGCGGGCGTTCCGGCGCGCGCTCTTGGTGTGCCCGCTCACGTTCGTCTTCATGGCGCCCCTGGTGCTGCGCGACAACCTGCGGTCGCCAGCCAAAGTGACCGCTTCGGTCGACGCGATGGCTTAGTGACACCCCGCAAAGCTGACGGCACCCTTTAGTCCAGGGCAATCGAGCGTCGAGGTGCCCTGCATCGACCACACGTCGTTGATCTGCGTGTTGCTGCGTTCGACGTCGATCAGAAACACGGGGCACTGCTCGGCAGTGAACACCTGGTTTTTCGAGCCGGGCGCCAGCACCACGACAAGGGCACCCTTGACCGGATCCTTGATTAGGCGCACTGCACGCCCTGCGTCCTTTTCGGATGTCAGGGTGACACCGGCAAAGCCCTCGAGTTGACCCGAGCCACAATCGTCGGGTTCGAACTTCCACGATCCGAGCGGACCGCTCGCCTGGAGCATGCCGCTGACTTCGGATTGCGCAACGAAGAAGAAGAGCGCGATCGCGCCGCCGATGAACACGGGAATCAGGCAGCCGAGCGCCGCGCCCGACCGCGCGCCGGTGACCGGTTTGCCGTCGAGCGTGAGCTGGCTGGCGCCCTCGATCTCGCCCTCCACTGCGAAGTCGGTGATGCCGAGGGACTTCTCGAGCTGCTGCTCGACGAACAAGGCTTGCTCTGCGGACACGAGTGGCCGGACGAGATTGAGCTCCTTACCGTCGACGAGCTGCGCTTTGACCGCGAACAGCTTACCGAAACTCGCAGCGAATAGTTGCTTCACCTGTTCGCGCGCGAGACGCTGACCCAGCCCGAACAGCGACGGCAAGGGTCCGTGCTTCACGTCGACCCCAGCGCGGTCCGCCCGGATTACGGTGCTGTTCACGAACATGGTCGTGACGTTGTAGTCCCAGCTCAGCACGAACAGCGTAGCTACGACGCTCCAGCCGGTGAGCCCCTGGTTCTGCCACAGCAGGGCCACGCCGACACTGGCCGCCGCACACACGAGCAAGAAGATCCAGTGCTTCCCTCGCAGCCAACGCCGGCGGATCGTGATCGGACCCGGGGCTGCGCCGAGACCAAAGAGCCCGCCCTCGTCGAAGGTCATCGACATGCCCGGCGGCAGCTGCACTGGGGGGCGAGCGCGAGGCAGCGCAGTCGCCGCTTGCTGCGGCTGAGGCTGGGGGGACGCTGCGGGGGCCGGCGCTCGCAGCTGCCGCTGCACGTCGTTGAGACGACCGCAGGCTGGGCAGCTGGCTATCTCGCGCTGGCGGTCGACAGCGGCAGGCGGAATGGCAACGTGGCAGTAGGCGCAGCTGACAGGGGGAACGTCCACCGTACCGACTATACTGGCGTTTGGGCGCGGCGCGTCGGACGATCGCTCACCCAGGTCTGTTTGACTGCTCCGGCTTCTGTTAGGCGCTCGCGCTCGGCATTTCCGTGGTTGGCGTTGGTAGCGGCGCAGTCAATAATGCTCGTGCTTCTGCGGCAGCTCGGCGATTCGTTCGGCGGATGTGGCGAGGTGAGCGCTTGTAGTCACGCAGCGCCAACCTGAGCTGTTCGTGAGCCAGCTTCGCCTCGCCGTGCTGGATCAGGTGCCTGCAGAACAGCACCACATTGGGCAGCCGCGGGTGTTTCTTCGCGAGGTCCGCCAAGAGCTCCCGCGCGTGTTCCGGGCGGCCGCTCTTCAGCAGCGCAGTGCTGAGCTCGGGGTAGGCGGCGAACTCGCGGTACTGCGGCGCTTCGGTGACGACCTGAGTCAGCGGTTCGACGGCAGCTTCGGCGTTGCCTTGCTCGAGCCGGCAAACGCCGAGGCCGAAGAGTGCATCGACCTCATGGGGACGCGTGCCGAGCACGGCGGCAAAATGCTGTTCAGCCTCCGCGAACCGCCCGGCGTCCCCGAGGCCCTGGGCCAAGGTCAGCCGATTCGCAATGCTCGGCGACTCCCGATAGTTCAGCTCGAGCTCAGACAGCGGCGTCGGGCTCGCCAAAAACCTGAGGATTTTTCGGCCGACCAGGCGTGCGTCGTGGTCACGCAACCGGACCATCACCAAGTACAGCAGTGCACCTCCGGGGACGCCCATGATGATCCAGAGCCAGTACGTCTCGGCCCGGCGCTGGTAAGCGTCGACCAGCATCCACAGCTTGAAGCCGATAACGGCGAAGGTGAGCAGTCGGAACACTCGGGCAACCTCCTTGCATCAGGGTCGCCTGTGCCACCGCTGAGGGCAAGCTCGCTGTTTCGAACGCGTTAGAGCCCGCTGTCCCTTCGCAAAGGCGCAGCGGGCTCCGTTGTGCGCCTGAGGGGCGCGCCGTGTTTACTTCACCTGCAACAGGCAGTTGCTCAGGCAGGCGCCCTGACCATTCAGCTCGCCGTCATCGCACTGCTCATCGAATGCCGCGTCGAGGAAGCCGTCGCCGCAACGGTGGGGGGTCTTGCAGCCGAAGCCACAACCCTCTTCGCCATAGCCCGCGGTGTTGGCGCGCGAGCCTGCGTCGCACTCTTCGTTGCCCGCGTCGGTGACGCCGTCACCGCAGAACGGACCGAACTTGCAGGCCGTAGTGCAGCCACCGTAGGCGGTGTCGTTGTTGTTAGCGCCGTCGTCGCACTCTTCGCCGGTCGTCGCGACGCCATCGCCGCAGGTCGGGATGCACTCGGACTTGGTCGTGGAGAAGCCCTGCAGCGTCAGCTGGTAGTTCGACTCGCGCGGGTGGCGATCGGCGTGGAACACGGCAATCTCGTAGATCTTGCCCTCTTCCAATCCGAGCGCGGCGGACGTACCGGCCCCAACTTGCTCTTGATCACCGGTGACGGGGTCGAGCGCCGAGATGGTCCAGGACGCCGTGCCAGTGGCGCCTCCCGCGGCAGCGGGCAACGTCACCTCACCCGCGAGCCGCTCGTGCGGCGCACCCAGGTCGAGCGCGATGCGGCCGTTGATGAACACGAACACGTCGTCGTCACCGTAGAACGACAGCGTCTCGCCGCCCACGAAGCGGAACAGGTAGCGCACTTCGCTGGTGAAGTAGAAGTTGCGCTCGATGCCCGTGATGGGGCTCACGCGGCCGCCAGCGCCATCGTTCAGCGCCGGATCCCACTGCTCCCACGGAGACTCGTCGTCTTGTGCGTCACAGTCGGTGTTCTCTTCGATCCAATAGGGCCAGATGTTGCAGACCTTGGTGCGGGGCTGATCCTCGAGCGGGAAGAAGCCGCTGTCGAGCTCGGCGCCTTCGCCTTCGGCGAGGTCGTCGTACACGGTCTCGCCGTCGCTGCTGCTGAACTGGAACTGGTTACCGCCGATCGCCGCGAGCTCGAGCCTGCTGGGCACGGTCGTGTTCACGCTCGCGTCGTCGTTGTACCACTGGTGGAAGCTGGCTTCGCTCTCGATGACCTTGACCATCGACTCTATGCGCCGGGGTTGTGCCTCGCCACCGCTGTTGCAGGTGTTGCCCGTGGTCAAGATGCCACCTGGCTCCCAGTCCGTGTAACGACACTTGCAGGTCGTGGTGGCGCCCATCACCGGCTTGCCATCGGCGCCCAGCTGGTCGCCGACCAGACCCTGACACAGATCCGTCGAGTCGCTGGTCCAGCAGTCCGCGCTGGTGACCGCGGCCGGATCTTCTTTACCGCTCGCGTTGGGAACGCAGGTGCGGCTCGAGCTCATGTAGAAGAAGTCGGGGTGGCCGCCGGTAGCCTGTTCGCCGTCGAAGTCGCGATAGATGATCGGCAGCACCAGGCACTCCGCGCCGTTCGAGCAGGTCTCGGTGTCGGAGTTTTCTTTGGTGGTGCAGGTGAAGCCGCCCTCGGGTTGGCAAGCGGCGGAACACCCGTCGCCGTCGACGGCGTTGCCGTCGTCGCAGGCTTCGCCGGAGGCAGTATCGATGTTGCCGTCACCGCAGGCCGTGCTGCACGCCACGGTCGCACCTTGCGCGTCGCGACAAGTGGGCTCTTTGGTGCAGGTCTTCGAACAGCCCGTACCGTTGCCGTAGAACAAGCCGTTGTCGGCCGCGAGGTCGCAGGCCTCGCCGGTCTCTTGCACACCGTTGCCACAGGCCGCCTGCGTGCACGTGGTACCCGTGCACGACCAACCCGGCTCGGTGAGGCAAGTGCTGGAACAACCGTCACCACTGTTCTCGTTGCCGTCGTCGCAGTTTTCTTGACCGGTCAGGGTGCTGTCGCCGCAGTCAGGAATGCAGGGCCTGCCCGGCACGCGGCACTCCCAACCGGGATCGATTACAGTACAGCTCGTGGAGCATCCGTCCCCGTCGGCGGTGTTACCGTCGTCGCAGCTTTCGACGCTGGACAGGATGCCGTTGCCGCAAGCGACGAGCGTGACGCACGCCATGCCAGGCGTCGGACACGCCCAATCGAGTTCGACCTGGCAGGCCTGGGTGCAGCCGTCGCCAGTAATAACGTTTCCATCATCGCACATTTCTTCGGACTGCAGCATGCCGTCGCCGCACTTATCACCAATGACCGTGATGCCTCCGGTCGTGCCCAGAGTGGTGGCGTTCGACGCCGCGGTCACCGCACCGTTGGTACCACTGCCGCTACCGCCTCCCCCGTCGCTGTCGTTCGGGCGTGAGTTGCTTTGCGAGCTGCAGGCCACGAAAGCCGTTGCCACGAGGCCAGTGAGAGCGGAAGCGAAGAAGCGGATGTGCGTAGACATGGTTCTCTGTGAGGGTCCGTTAGGAAGGCATCGGAAGCAAGGACTTCCGACGATTTTCTCGAAGAAAGCGCGGCAATGGAGTGGGAAAATTGCAGGGCACGGTGCTCGTCGCTGGGCGGCCTGCTCGTCGCCTGCTGGGCTCTCGCCCGCGTGCCAGCCCCCCCCGAACCGAGGAGCTCCACGCGCTTCGGAAGGGTAGTTGGGGTTGCGCGCTGGCCGCCAACTTCGCTGGCAGTTGCACGAGCCCGCTGAGTCCAGCCGTCGCTAGGCCCTAGAGGCTGCAGAACTGAGCTCAGAACGCTGCTCTGGCGCCTGGGGGATGGCGTGTCGGGGTGGTTTCGACTGCCTGCACGGGCGCGCATTGCTGGAAATGCGCCCCTCCGGCGGCCCACTCATTTCGGGACGGCTAGTTCGATCTTGCAGCCGCCGCTGCAGCCATCTTTGTCGGTGTTGTTGCCATCGTCGCATTCCTCGAACTCGGGCTGCCACCCCCCGTCGCCGCACACCGGACCGAGCACACAACCCGGAGCGCACTCGCCGTAGCCGTTGTCGTTGACGCCGTCGTCACACGCTTCGGTGTCCGTCGTAATGCCGTCGCCACAATGCGGTCCGAGCTGACAGTTCGCGGCGCAGCCACCGTACTCGCCGTTGTTCATGCCGTCGCCGTAGTCGCACTGTTCGAATTCGTCCTGCGTGATCGCGTCACCACAGCGTGGGCCGAGCGTGCAATCCGGCGTGCACTGGTTGTAGCCCCCCAAGTTGTTGGGGCCGTCATCGCACTCTTCACCCACGGCGACGCTGCCGTCGCCACAGTTCGTCGCGCAGTCGCTGCGCCCCGTCGAAAAGCCCGACAGCGTCAGCTTGAAGCTCGACCCTGGGGGCTTACGTTCGGCGTGGAACATCTTGATGGGGTAGACCTCGCCGTCTGCGAGGCCGAAATCGGGCCCGGTGGTGGCATCGATGGTCACGCTGCCGAGCTCGGGAGTGTGGATGCCGCCGAGATCGACCGCGAGCCGGCCGTTGATGAAGACCCACATGTCGTCGTCGCCGACGAACTCGAGCGTGGCCGAGGTGCCAGCGTCGTAGCGGAACCAGTATTCGACCTCGCTCGTGAACAAGAAGTTGTGCGCCCCAGTGACCTCGTACCCGTCGGGCCAGTAGGGCCAATCCGTTTCGGCGGGCCACCCATCCGCCAAGTACACCTGCTGCGGCACTTGAGCTTCGGTGTGAACTTCGTTCGGCCAAGCGTCGGCGAACTCGTCGATCGGGAAGAACATCGGGTTGCCGTCGAGCAGCAACTTGTCGCACGTCTGCGTCATGACGTAGCGGCACGGGAGGCAGTCGTCGGTCGTGCAGGGCTGGGTCGAGTCGGTGGGTTGTTCGCTGGGCGCGATGAACTGCTCGCCGTTCGGCCCCAGCCGGTTCACGAAGCCACCTTCACCGTTGTCGAACAGAACGATGCTGCCGGGCATGGTGTGGTTGTATTCGTTGTCGGTGTACCATTGCGCGAAGGTATCGGCCGACTTGATGCAGGCGCGGTTCCCCTCGGACGTGGGCTTGCCATCGGCATCGAGCGTGGCGTCCACCAAGCCCGGGAGCAGGTTGCAGTTCGGACCCGGGAAGTCGGTGTTCGCGGTGTCCTCCTGGAAGTCGCGGAACAGCGCGGGGACTCGCAGCACGCAAGAACCGTTCACCTGTTCGCACGAACCCAGACCGTCGGCGGTGCAGTTGAAGCCCTCTTCTACAGTGCAGTCGCTCGAGCAACCATCGCCGTTGCGCAGGTTGCCGTCGTCGCAGTCTTCATCGAGCACGATGCCGTCGCCGCAGCTCGACGTGCACGGCTGCCCGCTCTCGCACTGAGGCTCGGCCTGGCAGCGATCGGTGCAGCCGTCGAAGGGGGTGTCGTTGCCGTCATCGCAACTCTCGGCGCCCTCGGCGACGCTGTCGCCGCAGACGGTCGGGGTGCAGCCGCTGGGCGACCCTTCGCACTTGAACCCTACTTCCATGCGGCAGCGGGCGTCGCAGCCGTCCGCCGGTTCGACCCCACCGTCGTCGCAACCTTCGTTCGGATCGAGGATGCCGTCCCCGCACAAGAACACGCGTTCGCACGGCATGCCCTCGAAGCGACAGCGATGGCCCATCTCTACCGACTTGCAGTCATCGGCGCAGCCATCGCCCGCCGCCGTGTTGGCGTCGTCGCACGCCTCACCGGGCCCCACGGCTCCGTCGCCGCACACGATCGTCGAGACACACGGGGCCCCTGCGGTCGGACACTCCCAGTAAGGCTCCACGATGCAACCGCCGGAGCAACCGTCGCCCGGTACGGTGTTGCCGTCATCACAAGCCTCGGGCGGGTCCAAGTTGATGGAGCCATCACCGCATGCTGGGGGCGCGACCAGCTCGCACTCTTCGGGAGCATCCACTTGCTCGCACGGGTTCGGGACCGGCGGCGGATCGAGCGTGATGATGGGCACGCCTCCGGCGCTCGTGGCGGTGTTGCCGCTGTCGGCTCCGTTCGACCCGTTGCTGCTGGAAGCACCACCGCTGCCGGGGTCTTCGCGGTCACCTGCGGTACCCACGGAACAAGCAGTGAACGCGAGCAGGAGCCCGAGCGCGGAACCGGTAGCTAAGTGGAGCGAGTAAGCCTTCACGACAACCCCATGAGCCAAGCGAAGCTCGATTGGAAAAACCCCGAAAGTATCCCCCGAGAACACCGGGCGCGACAAGCGCCCGGACACTCGGTTTTCAGTCTATGCGTAAGTGAGCGGGTAGCGCATCCCGCTTTCGCCGATCAAGACTCGGCCGAATATTGTTCCGTCACGCGAGCCGTGCTGCCCAGCCGCGCCAGATGCTCAGTGCGCGGCGTCAATCAGCTCTTGGGGACAGTCGACCTGCGTGTAGCGGAAGTCAGGATTGTCCGCTGCCTGGAACCAGTCGACGAACCACATGCAGCCGTCATAAAGCTCCGTGAGACCTTTGGCTCCGAAGACACTCTCGCACTTGTCGCGCACGCAGCTCTTGCGAGAGTTCAAGTCGTTGCCCGGACAAGCCGAAAGGAAGCCGCCGAAGCGCGCACCCAGCTGCCCAGAGTCGACACCCCATTGCGTGGTGCAGCCGTCGAAGTCGCCGACTCCGCCACCGGGAATCAACAAATCGAACTGGCCCTGTTGAATCCCGCCGATGTTGGTGGCCATCACAATCATGTGTTTGTTGGCGAGCGCCGCCGCGCCCGGACCGTTGCCACCGTTGCTGGACGTACCAGTGAACTGGATGTGGAAGCACTGCCCGCAACTCACACCGTTGATCGCAGCGAAGCCGAATGACACCTCGGTGCTGTAGGCCCAGGGCGCCATGCTGTGACAGGTGTAGGTGTCGCCGCCCGCTTCGCAGCCGTTCCGGCGCATGTCGTTCACGCCGATGTCGTTGTCGCTGATGTCGCAAGAGTTCACCGGGTTCGAGGCGTTGCCGCTCCAACCGCACGATGGCTTGCAGCAGTCCCAGTAGCGGCTCGCCCAACCGTTCTGGCCGCCGTTGACGTCGCCCCAGGGGTTGTCGTTGCCGAGCTGCCCCGTGGTGCTGCTGGTGCCGCCCGTGGTCGCGTTCGTGGTGGTGCCGTTCGTGGTCCCGTTGTTTGCCGCAGCATTCGAAGCGCCACCACCGCTGGTCTGATTCGAACCGCCCGAGGTCTGGTCGGTGCAACGACCGCAGCTCGCATCGCAGAACGCGGCGAGCCATTCGGCGCCGCACTCGCCCCACTCGGCCCAGGTCGCGCAAGTTTCCCGATCGTCCGGCGGTATGTCGGTGCAATTGCCGCCGCCCGTGGTGCCGCCGACGCCGCTGCTGCTCGCGCCCCCGACCCCTCCCACGCTGCCCGTCGTGCTCGCGCTGCCAGTGGTCCCGACCGCGCTCGTCGTCTGGCCGCCCGTGGTGCCGTTCGTGACACCGGCTGCCGCACTGGTCGTGCTGCCGCTGGTGCCGCTGGTTACCGTCGACGTCGTCGTGGTTGGCCCAACCCCCGATGCGGGCCCTGCTCCATTGACGGCGTCGAGTTCTTGAAGCGGGTCGGTCTTGTACTCCGACGTCGAAGAGCAGGCCCAAAAGCCAGCGGCGACGGACAGACCGGCGAGCGTAGAACTGATACTGCGCATGAACACACTCCGGGAGAGAAGCAAAAACGAGAGGTTACTGAGGAACCGATCGGGGTTTCATGAGATAACACGCCGACCCCCACCCGCCCACTCGAGCGGACACCGATCTTGAAAACGATCCCAGTACCCGCTCTGACTAGATTGTTTTCGAATCGTCAGAATTGACCCAAACATCCAGGACTCGTGCATCAGCTGGTGCGACAGCGCGGAAGCTGGCCCAAAACGCGAACTGCTGCGTTGCCGCCGACGCCTAAAGTTGGATTACCGTTAACCAAACCCTCAGCGGTGGGGCTGCGCGACGTTGTCTTTGCTCGCGCAATCTTGACGACGAAGCACTGCTGCATTCTTGCCGAACGTCCAGCCCCGGGTCACGCGCACCTCTCGGCGCCGACCCGGAACCTGCGTCACTTCATGATAGGCTGGTGCGGTGTCTAGCACGGGCGTGCTGCCGCTCCCGGAGCCAATCGGCGAGGCCTCACCTCCGACTCGAAGTCCGACTCAGACTCCGAGTGTGGCAGGACGGACCTGGCGCAGTCGCAGCGGCGAGTTCCTGGGCGTTGGAGGCGCCACCCTGCTGCTGTTCCCGCTCGCCGCGCTCCTGCGCGGGGTGATCGGTCTCGACACCGCCGAGCTCGTCGTTGGTTTCGTGACGTTCCACGCCGCCGCTGTCATCAACGATCCCCATTTCTCGGTCACGTATCTCTTGTTTTACAGGAAGGCCCGTGCGCGCCTGCTCGGTGCAGAGTTCGGGAAACTCCAGCGGTTCCGCTATGCATTCGCTGGCGTGATCGTGCCCGTAGCCCTGGCAGCTTGGGCCGTCAGCGCGATCGTGAGCCGGTCCGCCGCCAGCCTCGGGCTGATGATGCAGCTGATGTTTTTCCTGGTCGGCTGGCATTACGTGAAGCAGGGCTTCGGGGTGCTCGTGGTGCTCTCGGCCCGACAGGGCTTCAGCTTCAACGCGCGCGAACGCAGGTTGGTCCTCGCTCACTGCTTCTGCGCTTGGCTCTACGCGCGCGCGAGCCCCGTGGACTCCGGCACCGAGTACTTCGAACAGGGCGTCGTGTTCCGGTCACTGCCGCACCCCCCGGGTCTCGAAGCCGCGACCGAGGCCGCGTTCTGGCTCAGCACCTTGGGACTCGGCTGGGCCCTCGTCAGCGTTTGGCGCCGCCAGCGACGTCTGCCGCCGCTGTCCGCCCTGGCTGGCTTCTTGGTTACGGTCTGGCTCTGGGTCGTCTACTCGAGCATCGACCCAGTGATGGTCTACCTGATCCCGGCGTTGCACTCGGTGCAGTACCTGTACTTCGTGTGGCTGTTGAAGCGGAACGAAGCCAGGGCCGAAGAGGGTCCGCCGTTGTTTCGGCGACCAGCCGCAGTGCGCGTCGGCGCGTTGGCGGTGGGGGCCATCGGTCTTGGCTGGCTCATCTTGCACGGTGCTCCTGCCGGCTTCGACAAGGCGTTCGCGATCGACGACGCAGTGCAAGCCGGGGATCTCGGCGTTACGCCCTTCCTAGCGGCGTTCGTTACCTTCGTGAATCTGCATCACTACTTCATGGACTCGGTGTTGTGGCGCCGCGACAACCCCGAAACCCGGTTCTTGAGCCGCGACAGCGACCGGATCGGCGCGTAGCCAAGCGCAGCGGACCACCATCAGTGGGCGACTGAACCGAAGAAACCCTTGACGAGTTCGGGGTCGACCAGCTCGCTTCCAAAGCGCGCTCCGTAGGCGGGCAGACCCAGCAGGTTTGGCGTCTGTCCGTCGATCACCCGCAGCGTCACCTTTTCGAGCGCCAACTCCGGACCGGCGTAGCGGTGGTCCGCGGAGTCG
>Ga0315910_10002080_pt1 | contig 17873 bp, 17 predicted proteins | sample EdamamesoilMG_FD_204470 | JGI IMG/M metagenome (GOLD analysis project Ga0315910, IMG submission 204470) | Garden soil microbial communities collected in Santa Monica, California, United States - Edamame soil | ecosystem: Environmental > Terrestrial > Soil > Garden | place: USA: California... | reverse complement strand
TCGGCTGGGGCTACTACTCGGGCATCGTGCCCAAGGAGGTCGGCGCGATCGACACCAAGGACTGGAAGCTCGCGGTCGGCTCGGGGCCGTACCAGATCACGGAATACATTGCCGGCAACTCGCAGAGCTACGCCAGGAACCCGAACTACTGGGATACGGAGAAGCTCGGCGGCGCGAACTACAAGCTGCCGTTCACCGACAAGCTCACCTACCGCATCATCCGCGACGAGGCGACACAGCACACAGCGCTGCGCACCGGACAGATCGACCTGCTCGAGCTCGTGCGCTGGACGGCGGTTGACGAACTGAAGAAGAGCGCGCCCCAGCTGAAATGGAACCGCTGGCTTGGCCAGAGCGGCCAGTTCCTGTCCATGCGCGTGGACCGCAAGCCCTTCGATGACATCCGCGTGCGCCGGGCGCTCAACATGGCGGTCAACAAGCAGGAGATCGTCAAGTCCTACTACGGCGGCAATGCCGAGCTGTTCTCCTACCCGATGCATCCGGAATACACGGGCTACTTCGAGCCGCTGGAGAAGATGCCGGCCTCGGTGAAGGAACTGTTCGTCTACGACCCGGAAAAGGCGAAGAAGCTGCTCGCCGAAGCGGGCTATCCGAACGGCTTCTCGTTCAAGGTGCAGGTCACCAGCGCGAACTTCGACCATATGGACCTGCTGCCGCTGATCGCCGGCTACCTGTCGAAAGTCGGCGTCAAGATCGAGATCCAGCCGATGGAGTACCCGGCCTTCCTCTCCGTGATGGTGAGCAAGAAGAACGAGGCGGGCTATTTCATGAATAACGGCCACACCAACCCCACGACCAGCATCCGCAAGAGCTTCGTCACCGGACAGACCTGGAACCCGTCGCAGTGGGCGGACCCCGCCTACGACAAGAAAATGGAAGAGGTCTACCGCACGCGCGACGAACCGAGGCGCCAGCAGTTGATCCGCGAGATGACCGTGGAGATCCTCGACAAGGCGCCCTACATCTGGCTGCCGACGCCGTACATCTACACCGCCTGGTGGCCGTGGGTGCAGAACTACGACGGCGAGCTGCGCGCCGGCGCGGTGCGCCCGGGGCCGATCTATGCGCGCATCTGGATCGACCGGGAGATGAAGAAAAAGATGGGTTTCTAGGAGGTGCCCGGGCCGCTGCTCAGCGTCCGCGACCTTTCGGTCTCGTTCCGCACCCCGCGCGGCACCGTGCGCGCGGTGGAGTCGCTGTCGTTCGACCTGAACGCGGGCGAGACGCTCGCGATCGTGGGCGAAAGCGGCTCGGGCAAGAGCGTCACGGCGCTTTCGCTGCTGCGCCTGATTCCCGATCCGCCCGGCCGCATCGACGCGGGCGAAATCCTGTTCGAAGGGCGCGACCTGCTGCGGCTGAAGGACGAGGAGATGCGCGCGATCCGCGGCGACCGCATCGCGATGATCTTCCAGGAGCCGATGTCCTCGCTCAACCCGGTGCTGACCGTCGGCACGCAGGTGGGCGAGCCGATCCGGCTGCACCGCGGCGCGAGCTGGGCCGTGGCGCTCGAGCAGGTGACCAGGCTGCTCGAAAAGGTGTCGATTCCCGACGCCGCCAGCCGGCTCGCCTCCTACCCGCACCAGTATTCGGGCGGCATGCGCCAGCGCGTGATGATCGCGATGGCGCTCGCCTGCGCGCCGCAGCTGATCATCGCGGACGAGCCCACCACCGCGCTGGATGTCACGGTGCAGGCGCAGATCCTCGCCATCCTCAAGCAGATCACGCGCGAGGTGAACTCGGCGCTGATCCTGATCACCCACGACCTGGGCGTGGTGGCGCGCTACGCCGACCGCGTCGCGGTCATGTACGGCGGGCGCATCGTGGAGATGGCGCCGGCGCGCGAGCTGTATGCGCGCCCGCGGCATCCCTACACGCGCGGCCTGATGGATTCGATCCCGCGCCTGGACGACGCCTCGGGCAAGCGCCTGGTGCCGATCGACGGCCAGCCGCCCGACCTCGCGCGGCTGCCGCCGGGCTGCGCCTTCGCGCCGCGCTGCCGGCAGGCGCTCGACCGTTGCCGCAGCGAGCGCCCGGCGCTGGAACGCGCACATGAGGGTCATTTCAAGGCTTGCTTCGCCGATGCCTGAACAGATTCTCCGTGTCGAGGACCTGAAGGTCCATTTCGCGCTCACGCGCGGGGCGTTCATCCAGCGGCAGGTCGGCTCGGTCAAGGCGGTGGACGGCGTCTCCTTCGACCTGGCGCGCGGCGAAACCCTCGGCCTGGTCGGCGAAAGCGGCTGCGGCAAGACCACGACCGGCCTTGCCGTGCTGCGCATGCTGACGCCGACCGGCGGCAGCATCGTGTTCGAAGGCGAGGACATCACGCGGCACGATGCCGCGCGCATGCGCCCGATCCGCCGGCGCATGCAGATGGTCTACCAGGACCCCTATGGATCCCTGAACCCGCGCATGAAAGTGCGCGACATCGTCGGCGAGCCGCTGGTCGTGCATGGCCTCGACGGCGATGCGGCGAAGTACCGCGAACGCGTGGCCTCGCTGCTCGACATGGTCGGTCTGCTTCCCGACATGGCGGACCGATACCCGCACGAATTCTCCGGCGGGCAGCGCCAGCGCATCGGCATCGCGCGCGCGCTCGCCCTCGACCCGCGCCTGCTGGTCTGCGACGAGCCGGTGTCGGCGCTCGACGTGTCGATCCAGGCGCAGGTGGTGAACCTGTTCATGGACCTGCAGAAGCGGCTGCAGCTGGCATACCTGTTCATCGCGCACGATCTCTCCGTGGTGCGCCACATCAGCGGCCGCATCGCCGTGATGTACCTCGGCCGCATCGTCGAAATCGCCGGCCGCGACGAGCTCTACCGCGATCCGCTGCACCCCTACACGAAGGCCCTGCTCGCCGCCGTGCCGATCCCCGACCCGGTACTGGAAGCCGCGCGGCCGCAGCAGGTGATCGCGGGCGAAGTCCCGAGCGTGCTCAACCCGCCGCGCGGCTGCCGCTTCCATCCGCGCTGCCCGATGGCCGAGGCGCGCTGCGCGGAGGAAGAGCCGCAGCTGCGCAAGACCGCCTCCGGGCGCTCGGTCGCCTGCCATCTGGCGACGGTATGATGGGCGCATGCGCGAATCCCAGCCGAAGACCATCCATCTCAAGGATTACACCCCACCCGCCTTCCTGATCGGACGGGTTTTCCTCGACGTCGACATCCGCGCCGACGACGCCATCGTCAAGGCCACGCTGTCGGTCAAGCGCAACGGCCCCTCCAATGCGCCGCTGGTGCTGGACGGCGACGAGTTGGAACTGGTTTCGCTTTCCCTTGAAGGAAAATCTTTTCCTTGCAATGTCACGAGCGAAACCCTGACGCTCGAAAACGTCCCCGACGCCTTCACGCTGGAGACCGTCACTCGCATCGTTCCGCAGAAAAACACCAAGCTGGAGGGCCTCTACGCGACGCAGTGCGGCTTCGTCACGCAGTGCGAGGCGCAGGGCTTCCGGCGCATCACCTGGTTCATCGACCGGCCCGACAACCTCGCGGTCTATACCGTCACGGTCCATGCCGACAGGACGCGCTATCCGGTCCTGCTTTCGAATGGAAATCTTCTGGCGCAAGGCCTGGAACCGGACAACAGGCATTGGGCGACCTTCGAAGACCCGTACCCGAAGCCAAGCTATCTTTTTGCGCTCGTGGCGGCCGATCTGGAATTTATTCAGGAATCCCTGATTTCCCGTTCGGGGAAAACCAAAAATCTTTATATCTATGTGGAGAAAGGCAAATTGGACCAGGCCGCCTGGTCGATGGATTGCCTGAAGCGTGCCGTCGCCTGGGACGAGACACGTTTCGGCCTGGAGCTGGACCTGGACGAGTACAAGATCGTCGCCGTCGGCGACTTCAATTCGGGGGCGATGGAGAACAAGGGCCTCAACATCTTCAACACCAAGTACATCCTCGCGCGCCCGGACACCGCCACCGACACCGACTACCTGAACATCGACCGCGTGGTGGCGCACGAGTACTTCCACAACTGGACCGGCGACCGCGTCACCTGCCGCGACTGGTTCCAGCTTTCGCTGAAGGAAGGCCTGACGGTGTTCCGCGACCAGGAGTACGGCGCCGACACCTATTCGCGCGCCGTGACCCGCATCCAGGAGGTGCGCAACCTGCGCGCCGCGCAGTTCCCGGAGGACGCCGGCCCGATGGCGCACCCGGTGCGGCCGCAGTCCTACATGGAGATCCGCAACTTCTACACCATGACGGTGTACGAAAAAGGCGCGGAAGTGGTGCGCATGCAGCACACGCTGCTCGGCGAGGAGAAATTCCAGAAGGGCATGCAGCTCTATTTCCAGCGCCACGACGGCCAGGCGGTGACCTGCGACGACTTCGTGCAGGCGATGCAGGATGCGTCGGGGGTGGACCTTTCGCAGTTCCGCCGCTGGTACGACATCGCAGGAACGCCTGTATTGGATTGCAGCGGATCTTATGCAAATGGCATGTTTACCCTGGCGGTGACGCAATCGATGAACCCGCCCTTCCACATCCCCTTCAAGGTGAAGATCGGGGATCGCGAAGAGGTCCTGTCGATCAAACGTACCGAGGAAAAATTCGAATTCAAGGTCAATGCGCAACCTGTTCCCTCGCTCCTGCGCGGCTTCTCGGCGCCGGTGATCCTGAACTACCCGTACAGCGAGGCCGACCTGCTGCATCTGCTCGCGCACGACGACGATCCGTTCAACCGCTGGGAAGCGGCCCAGCGGCTTTCCACCGAAATCATCCTGAAGCAGGCCGGCAAGCCTTCATCGTTGTTTTTGAATGCCATTGAGATTCTTCTAAAAGAGAAGGATCCTGCGTTCATCGCCGAAGTGCTGTCGCTGCCCTCGGAGACTTTCCTCGCCGAGCAGATGGACGTAGTGGACCCGGATGCGCTGCATGCCTCGCGCAATGCGTTGAGACGCGCCCTTGCTTCCCGTTTCAAGAATCAGTTTTTGGAAATCTACCGGCGAGAAAAAATTTCCACCCCTTACTCCCCCGACGCCGCCTCGTCGGGCAGGCGCGCGCTGCGCAACCTGGCGCTGTCCTACCTCATGGAACTGGAAACCGGCGATATCGTGGCGCTCTGCTACGAGCAATTCGGCCAATCCGACAATATGACGGAGCAGTTCGCCGCGCTGGCGGCGCTGGCCAACAGCGGCGCGCCGCAGCGCCAGATCGCGCTCGATTCCTTCTACGGCAAGTGGAAGGACGAGCCGCTGGTGGTCGACAAGTGGCTGGCGGTGCAGGCCGGCGCGCGCGTGCCGGGCACGCTCGCGCGCGTGCGCGAACTTCTGGGGCATCCGGCGTTCGACATCAAGGTGCCGAACAAGGTGTACGCGCTGATCCGGGCCTTCGTCGCCAACCACGTGCGCTTCCACGCCGCCGACGGCGCCGGCTACGCGTTCCTCGCCGACCAGGTGCTGACGCTCGACAAGCTGAACCCGCAGGTGGCGGCGCGCATGGCGCGCGGCTTCGACCGCTGGAAGAAGTTCGATCTGGCGAGGAAAGAGAAGGCGAAAGCGCAGCTGGAGCGCGTCCGCGACCAGGAGGGCCTTTCGAAGGACGTCGCCGAGATCGTCGTCAAGGCGCTCGCCTGATGGACCCCTACATCCTCTACGCGGCCACGATCGCCTTCCTCGCGACCCACTTCATTTCCAGCACCCCGCTGCGACCGCTGCTGGCGCAGGCGATCGGCGAGCGGGGCTACATCGTCGCCTACTCGCTGCTTGCCTTCGCCACGCTGGGCTGGATGATCTGGGCTTTCAACCGTACGCCGCCCGAGCCGCTCTGGGAAGGGCTGCGCCTTGCGCCCGCAGTCCTGATGCCATTCTCGTTCATCCTGCTCGCCAGCGGCCTGCTGTCGCGCAACCCCACCGCTGTAGGGCAGGCCAAGGCGATGGCGTCCAACGAGCCCGCGCGCGGCATCATCCGCGTCACGCGCCACCCGATGATGTGGGGCTTCATCCTCTGGGCGCTCGCGCACATCCTCGCGCGCGGCGAGATGAAAGCCACAGTGTTCTTCGGCGCCTTCCTCCTGCTCGCGGCTCTGGGCGCACTGCTCATCGACCGCCGCAAGGAAAAAACCCTGGGCGAGGATTGGAAGCGCTTCGCCGCGGCGACCTCCTACTTTCCTTTCCTTGCCATCGCCCAAGGCCGCAACCGCTTCGACGCAGCGGAAATCGGCTGGCGCAACCCGGCCATCGGCCTCGCGCTCTACGCGCTGTTTTTCTGGTTCCACCCGATGCTGTTCGGCGCAAGACCCTGGTAAGCGCTGCCAGTTCCGCGTCTGTTTTAACGTTTCCGCCCACTTTCGTCGTCCCCGCGAAAGCGGGGACCCAGGTTCCGCTTTATGCCGTCTGTCCGACTGCCAGAATCAATTCCCGGCGAATCAATGCATTGCGACGCCGAGTGCACGATATGCAATGCCCGCTCGGTGCCGCATCATCTGCAACGCGTTGATAGGGTTGGCAAAAGGGAAGTAACCTCAGGCGCGATGAACTATGTTATCCAGCAATTTTGCTGACCAATCACAGTTAGACCGCAGGAGAAGAGATGTCACCTGACCAATCGAACAACACCCGAACAATCGCTGGCTTCTGGCGGCGGCTGGGCGCATTCTTCCTAGACTGCCTGCTGCTGGGCGCGATCGGAGCTGTCGCTGGCATACTTCTTATCGATGAGTTTGTCCGCCTAGGTCCTTGGGGTCGCTTGGTGGGCTTTTGCGTGGCGCTGGTCTACTTCGGCGCATTGAACAGCCGGCTCACCGGCGGTCAAACCCTGGGAAAGCGCCTGTTGAAGGTAAAAGTGGTGGGCAAAGACGGCTCGCCGCTGCCAGTTCCGAAGAGTTTTCTGCGATTTCTGCCGCTTGGCGCAGCATGGTTTCTAAACAATGCGCAGTTCTCAGACTCGGTGCTCCTCTCTCCGTGGCTCTACGTTTTCGCAGTAGCGATCTTCGGCATAGGGCTTTCAGTCGTTTACCTCTTTATCTTCAACAAAACCACGCGGCAGTCTCTACACGACGTCATGGTCGGTTCCTACGTCGTATCAGCTACGTCTGCAGGCCCAGTAGAAGCGGCCAGTCTCTCGCGCGTGCACCTTGCGGTGTGTGCTGTCTTACTCATAGCTTCTGGAATCACGCCCTACATCACCAAAGGTTTCGACGCGAGCGAGCCATTCCTGTCGTTGCTGAATGTTCAACGCAGCGTGGGCTCCGAACCGTGGGTCGTTCATGCGAAGGTACAAAAAGGAACGTCAACTACCTCCACCGGCAAGGGTACGAACACATCAACCTATTTGAATGTCACTGCGTATTTGAAGGATTCAGACATTCAGAGCACCGAGCGCGCCAAGCAGCTGGCCACTCTCGCGCTCTCGGCGGACAGCTCGTCACGCACCCTAAACATCATTCAAGTGAACCTGGTATACGGATACGACATTGGCATTGCGTCAGTTTGGAACTCTCATAACCACGCCCGTACACCAGCAGGGTGGCTTGCGCAGTAACCTACGGTCTAACGAGCGGTTCCAGGGTCGACGCAACCGTTTCGCGGCTGCGCGCCCTGAACCGCGGCGCCAATCATCGGACATCCTAGACCCGACTCCGATTCGCAAATTCAAAACCTGAGTTCCCGCATACGCGGGAACGACGTCATGAGCGCGGGAATGAAATCATGACTTCAGGTAAGTGTAGAAGTCCGGCGTCGTGACCGCACGGTCAAGATAGCCGAAAGTCCCCTGCTCTTTCACCTCGGTAGCGGCAAGCACCATGTTCGCCATCGCCGTCCGATAGAGCGAGGTCGCCAGGCTGATGCGGCGCACGCCGGCGGCTTCCAGTTCGGCGACGCTGAAGGATTTGCCGCGGATGCCGACCATGAAGTTGAAGGGCTTCTTGAGCGCGCTGCAGACTTTCTTCACCGCCACAAGGTCGGGCAGTCCGGGCGAGAACAGCACGTCGGCGCCTGCCTTCTCGAAGGCCTGCAGCCGCCGGATGGTGTCGTCCAGGTCCGGGTTGCCGCGCAGGAAGTTCTCGGTGCGCGCCGTCAGCGTGAACGGAAACGAATGCCTGCGCGCCGCCTCGACCGCGGCGCCTACGCGCTCGACTGCCAGGCTGAAATCGAACAGCGGCTTGTCCTTGTTGCCGGTCGCATCCTCGATCGATCCGCCGACCAGGCCCGCCGTCGCGGCCAGGCGGATCGTTTCGGCCGCATCCCTGGGCGCATCGCCGAAGCCCTTTTCCAGGTCCGCCGCCACCGGCAGGTCGGTGACCGAGCAGATCAGGCGCGCGTGCTCGAGCGCTTCATCGCGCGTCACCTTGCCGTCGCGCCGACCGAAGGTGCCCGCGCAGGCGCCGCTGGAAGTCGCGAGCGCCTGGAAACCGAGGCCCTCCAGGACGCGCGCCGAGCCGCCATCCCAGGGATTCGGCATCACGAAGGCGCGCGCGCCCCGGTGCAGTTCGACGAAGCGCTTTGCTTTTTCCGCCTGTGTGCTCATCGCTGTGCTCCCTGCAGTTGCTTGCGCATGTAGACGCGCGCGAGGCCAGCCTCCGTGCGCCGGTCGTACTCCACGTAGCCGAGCTTCGCGTAGAGCGTCTGGTTCTCGGTCATTTTTTCATGCGTATAGAGGTAGATCGAATCGTAACCGGCGCGCCCGGCTTCGTCCTCGGCCCGCACGAGCAGCATCCGGCCCAGCCCCTTGCCCTTGTGCGCCGGGTCGACGGCCACGTTTTCCAGCAGGAAGCCCTCGGCGCTGACATCGAGCACGAGGACACCCGCCAGCTTTCCATCGCGTTCGGCGACGGTGACGCGCCGGCTGCGAATCACCTCGGCATAGTCATCCAGCATCGGCGCCGGCTGCCTGCCGATGCGCTCGACATAATGCCGGTACGCCGCGTGCACGCAGGCCTCGACCGCGGGCGCGTCCGACCCGGTTGCCGGCCGCAATGAATAGCTCACGGTCTTGTCCGCGCCCTCAGCAAAGTTCGCTGGCGGGCTGGACCTTGGCGAACAGACCGTTCAGCCCGGCAAGGTAGGCCGCTTGCACCTGCTCGGCGGGCACCTGGACGCCGTTGAAGGCGAGCGCCTTTGTCGCGCAAGCATCCTGCGCGAGCGAACAGGCGAAGCCGAGGTCGGCGGCCGCGCGCGTCGTGGTGTCCACGCACATATGGGTCATCATGCCGGCAATCGTGAGCTGAGAGATGTTTGCGCCGCGCAGGTGCTCCAGCAGCTTCGTTTCACGGAAACAACTCGGAAAATTCTTCTGGAATACCGTCTCACCCGGCAGAGGCTTCACCGATGCGTGGGTCTCCGCGCCCGGCGTGCCCGGGATGAAGAAGGTCGCCCCGGGCCGCACCGAAAGATGCTGCATGTGGATCACCGGCCGCCCGTCCTTGCGGAACGCCGCCAGCAGCTTCGCCGCCTGCCTGGCGGCCTCTTCCGGCCCGGCCAGCGCCATCGCGCCGCCGGGAAAGTAGTCGTTCTGGATATCGATGATGAGGAGTGCGCTGCTCATTTGGTTTCCTTCTTGATGGCGTTGAGAATCATGTTGTCCACCATGCCGGGCGCCAGGAGCTTGAGCCACTGGCCGATGCGCGCGCGCAGCGTCATCACCAGCTGGCGCTTGCGCGCCTGCGTGGCGGCGAGGATCTGACGCGCGCACTCTTCGACCGGCATCGCCTTGTTCTCCTTCAGCGCGCTGTAGCCGGCGCGCTGGCCGTCGGGGCCATAGCCGTGCAGCCGGATGGCGGTCTGCACCACACCCGGATAGACGACGGTGATGTCCACCACGCCTTTCAGCTCCAGGCGCAGCGCCTCGAAGAACATCGCCTGCGCGGCCTTGCTCGGGCTGTAGGCGGTCCGTCCCGGCACGCCGACGAGTCCGGCGAGGCTGGAGATGGCGACGATCTGGCCGCGGCGGCGCTTGAGGTGCGGCACCGCATGGCGCGTGCAGTAGAGGCTGCCGAAGTAGTTCACGCGCATCATCTGCTCGTACCAGGAAAAGTCGCTCACCTCCTCCAACAGCGCATGGCCCGAGACGCCCGCGTTGTTGACGAGGATGTCCAGCGAGTCGTACTTGCGCACCGCGGCTTCGATGAAGTCGCGGCAATCGGACTCCACGGCCACGTCGCAGCGCTGCGCGAAGGCCTCGGCGCCGCGCGCGCGGCATTCGGCGGCGACGGCTTCGAGCCTGTCGAGGTTGCGCGCCGCGAGCGCGAGCCACACGCCCTTGCCGGCGGCCTGGCGCGCCAGTTCCGCGCCGATGCCTTCCGAGGCGCCGGTAATGGCAATTACTTTGCCTGCAAACATGGCCAATTCTGCGTCATTGCGGCCGCCTCGTGGCCGGATCGTAGCGCCGGCGCACCAGGTCCAGGCGGCGCGCCATTTCCGCGCCGCCGAATCCCAGCGAGTGGATTTCTTCCAGGCGCGGCAAGGCCGCGGCGCCCGCGTAATACGAAGAATAGAATCCGAGCCGCTCAAACTCCTCCAGTGCCGACGCCAGTACCCATCGCGAGACGTCATCGCCGGGCGGAACCGCATCGAACCTTTCCCCGGCCGCGAGAAACGGCTCGCTTCCGTCCACATGGGGACGCTCGGCAAGAGTCTTGCCCAGGTCCTCGAGCGCAAAGCTGGCAAGAAAACGCGCGCCAAAATCCCGCGCCACGCGTGCGAGGCTGAGCGGGCGCAGGAACGAGGCATCCCGGTCGCACAAGTTCAGCAGGCCTTGGAAGGCGGCCGAGAGCGCCGCAAAGCGCTCCGGCGGCGTGCGCGCGGCATCGCGGCTGAACGCGTAGAGCGCGAGCGCTTCCTCGACTTCCGTGCTTGCTCCGTCAGCGACCGTGTGTTCCCAGTCGTCCGCCAGCCGGCTCGCGTAGGGCAGCGCGGCAAGCCGGCGGCGCCAGCCCCAGGCTTCGAGCTGCGCAAGCCGCAGCGGCGGTGGCGGCGGAGAGCGCAGCAGCAGGCCGCGCGCCGCGAGCCCATCGGCGCGCTCCGGTTTGCAGCAAAACAGGTTAAGCAGAAATCCGTCCGCGCTCGCCCGGGGGTCGAACGGGACCAGCAGGCCCAGGCCGGGGACCAGCCGGTACGATTCATAGCCCAGCGCGGCGAATTCGGCCACCAGTTCCAGGCGCAGCCGCTCCTCGATGCGCGCTTCGTACAGCACCAGCGGCGAAAGTTCGGCAAAGAAGCGCCGCCCGCCCTTCAGGATCTCGGACTCGGCGCCTTCGGCATCGATTTTCAGGAAGTCGATCGAGCGCCAGGTGAATTGCTGCAGGCTCGAATCCAGCGTCACCAGAGGCACCGCCTCGCCATCTGCAGCCGACTGACTGTCGACCAGGGCATTGATCTCCGCATTCGCATTGAGCGCGAGCCGGCCGGTGCCGCAGGCGCCGGCGACGGCGCTGCGCTCCAACGCAACCTGCCCGAAGCCGTTGGCGGCTATGCTCTCGGCAAGCAGCCGCGCCGTGCTGGTCGCCGGCTCGAAAGCCCACACGCGCCCGGCCGGACCGACAATGCGCGCCATGGTCAGCGTGTAAACGCCGTAGTTGGCGCCGATATCGATGGCCTTCTGTCCAGGCTGCAGCACGCGGCGGACGAACCGGATTTCGTCCTCGAACCAGTCCTGCTGCTCCATCAGGACGTAGGGCGTCATCAGGTCGAGCGAATCCGGAACGACGATGCGCGTTCCGTCGACGAGGCTGAGGGTGGTCGTGGCGCTCAAGACAGTCCCGGGAATCCCGGCGGCTTCAGAAACGCTCGGCCCGATAGGGCGCCGGGTCGACGAACGGCGTTTCGCCGGCGACCATCTCGCCGATCAGGCGTCCGGTCACCGGGCCCAGCGTCAGGCCATGGTGCGCATGGCCGAACGCGAACCACAGTCTGGCGTGCCGCGGCGCCTTGCCGATGATCGGCAGCATGTCCGGCGTGCAGGGCCGCGCGCCCATCCAGGGTTCGGTGTCGAGACGCTCGGCGAGCGGAAACAGTTCGCGCGCCACGGGCTCGGCGCGGCCCAGCTGCACCGGCGTGCGGATGGCGTCGCGCAGCGCGAACTCCGCGCCGGTGGTAAGGCGGATGCCGCGGCGCATCGGCGCGAGCATGTAGCCGCGTTCGGTGTCGAGCACCGGGTGGTTGAGCGTCGCCTGGCCGGCGGCGCGGTAGTGCATATGGTAGCCGCGCTTCACCGCCAGCGGCAGGTCGTAGCCGAGCGCGCGCGTCACCACGTCGGCCCAGGGCCCGAGCGCAATGACGGCTTCCTTCGCCTCGAGCTTTCCTTCGATGGTCCGGACAGACCACCCCTGTTCCAGCGAGGCTGCATTCCCTTGCAGGAACCGGCCGCCCCGGCTTTCGAACAGCTTCAGGTAGGCGAGTGCGAGTCCCTGCGGGTCGGTGACCGTGGTCGGGTCGGTCCAGTGCAGCGCGCCGGCGAGCACCGGCGCGAGGTGGGGTTCCTTCTCCTGCAGGTCTTTCCCGCTCAGCGAATCGAAACCAAGTCCAAATTCAGCCCGCCAGCGCGCCGCCTCCTCGAAACGCAGGTCGCGCTCGCGCTCGGTGCGGAACACGCGCATCCAGCCTTTGCGCTGGATGAGGCCGGTGGCGCCGGCCTGCGCGGCCAGCGCATCATGTTCGATGACGCAATGCTCGATCAGCTTGGAGTATTGCCGCGCAATGCGCGCGTGGCGGTGGCGCCGCGAGTGATGCCAGTACTTCCACAGAAAGGGCGCGAGGTCGGGCAGCGCGGACGGGTGGTAATGCGCATCGATGGTGCGGTTCAGGCCGTAGCGCAGCAGCGCGCCGAAGTCGTGCGGGAAGCCGTAGGGGTAGACGCCTTCGCGCTGGATCAGGCCGGCGTTGCCGAACGAGGTCTCCTCGGCCGCGCCGCGCCGGTCGACCAGCGCCACCGAACGGCCGCGCGCCTGCAGGTGCAGCGCGACGCTGATGCCGACGATGCCCGCGCCAAGAACAACCGCGTCAGCGCGCACTTTTCCTGGCCACCCGCTGGGAGAATTTTTCCACGTTGACGACCACGCGCTCGTGCAGGCCGTCGCCGATCAATTCGTTTTCGTCGCGCGCTTCCACGGACAGGAACACGGTTCTGCCTTCGACCTTGAGGATCCTTGCAAGCGCATTGACCTTCAAGCCTACCGGGGTCGCCGCGATATGGCGCACGTTGAGGACGGTCCCGAGGCTCTGGTAGCCCGCCGGCAGGTGCTTGTCCACCGCGTCCAGGGCGGCGGCCTCGAACAGGTTGATCATCACCGGCGTGGCGAGCACATGCACCAGGCCGCTCCCCACGCGCGGCGCGGTGTGCTCTTCGCCTACGATGAGTTCCGCGTGCCCGCTGAAACCGGGTTGCAGTTGCGCCGGAAGATCCATGGCTCCCGGCGAAGTGTAGCCGACTCGGTGCTTGGGCGCGCCTGCGATGGTCGCGAAAGGCTTCTGGCGCCGTTACACTTTGCGCGCATGGTTCCTCATGTCGTCATCCTGGGCTGCGGTTTTGGCGGACTTTTTGCCGCGCGCGCCCTTGCCGGCGCCGCGGTCAGCGTGACAGTCGTCGACCGCACGAACCACCATCTGTTCCAGCCGCTGCTCTACCAGGTCGCGACCGCAGGATTGACGGCGCCCGCGGTCGCGGCGCCGATCCGTCACATTCTCGCCGGCCAGGAAAACGTCACCGTGATCTACGGCGACGCGCGGCGCATCGACACGCGGCGGCGCGCCGTCGTGCTCGATGGCGGCGACGAGATCGCCTACGACCGGCTGGTCGTCGCCACCGGCGCGGCCAACAATTATTTCGGCCACGACGCCTGGGAGGCGCACGCGCCCAGCCTGAAGACGCTCGAGGATGCCTACGAGATCCGCCGCCGCGTGCTGCTCGCCTTCGAGCACGCGGAGCGGGAGCGGGACGCCGCGAGGCGGGCCGCCTGGCTCACCTTCGTGGTGATCGGCGGTGGCGCCACCGGCGTCGAGCTCGCCGGATCGTTCGCGGAGATCGCGCGGCACACGCTGAAGGGAGAATTCCGCCGCTTCGACCCGCGCAATGCGCGCGTCGTGCTGGTCGAGGGAAGCGATCGCGTGCTGCCCGTCTATCCGCCCGCGCTGTCGGAGCGCGCGCGCCTGCAGCTCGAGCGCCTGGGAGTGACCGTGTGGCTCGGCCGGAGCGTCACCGGTATCGATGCCGGCGGCGTCCAGATGGGCAGCGAGCGCCTGCTGGCGAGCACTGTCGTGTGGGCGGCCGGCGTGGCCGCTTCGCCGCTGGGCGCGACGCTGGGCGTCGCGATGGACAAGGTCGGTCGACCGGTGGTGCTGGAAGACCTGTCCATTCCCGGCCATCCGGAAGTGCAGGTGATCGGCGACCTCGCCGCCCTGCCCTGGCACCAGCCGCCGGTCCCGGGCATCGCGACGGCGGCCAAGCAAATGGGCCGGCTTGCCGCCCGAAACATTGTTCTATCCATTGCCGGCAATAAAACCCGGCCATTCCGTTATCAGGACGTCGGCATGCTCGCCACGATAGGCCGCAATTCCGCGGTCGCGGTCCTCGGCCGGCTGCATGTGTCCGGTTATCCGGCCTGGCTGCTGTGGCTGGTCGCGCACATCTACTTCCTGATCGGCTTCCGCAACCGCATCGTGGTGCTGATCGACTGGGCGATCGCCTACTGGACCTTCGACCGCAATGCCCGCATCGTGATCCAGGGCGACAGGAGGCAGGCCCAGGAACCGTGAATCAATTGGCGCAGGGCCGGAGCTCGTAGATGCCGACCGAGTACAGCTCGTTGCCGATGGGCGATTTCTGCGCGCCCCAGTTGAACGCGAAGAATTTCTTCGCCGCCGTGCTGTTCGATTCGACCAATGCGGCCCGGTACTCCGGGAAATCCCCCGCGATGGCGCGCCGCGCGGCGTCTTCCACGGGGTTGAGTTCGTCCGCACCGGCATAGAAATAGGGTTGCGCGGGGGCCTTGCCCATGGGCAACGCGACCTGCCGCGCGCTGGGCAGGTGGCCGCGGCCGAAGACCAGCAGCTGCCTGGGCAAATAGGGCGGCTGAATGACTTCGAGCGTTCGCCGCGCCCCCTGCGGCGTGACGCAGGGATACGATTCCCGAAAGATGCGCAGCTTCGGCGACTCTGCGCCGGCCGCGCGTGGCGCCACGCGCGGCGCCTGCAGCTGATCCGGCTTCAGCAGGCTCGCGCAAGCGCCCTTCGTGGTCTTGCGCGTCAGCGGAAACGCCTTGATGTCGCCAAACGCGAAACTCAATCCTCCTGCCGCATCACGTACGTCGAATTTCAGCTGCACATCGCCGATGCGCTCGGTCTGCACGTTCGCGAGTCCGCCGGCCGGCAGCCAGCGCGCGAGTTGTTTGACACCGTCCTTCCACACGAGGCTCTTCGGCGCGATCTGCCTGCCCTCGCCGTCGATGAGTTCGCTCACCGGCGCCTCGACCGGGCCTTTCGGCCCGAGATAGCGGACCTGCACGCCGATCGCGAGCACCGATCCGGCCGGATCGCACTGCAGGCTGTCCACCGAGATGCGCCAGTGCCTGCCCGAGGCAACCGCCGCCGCGCCGGCGTGCACCTCGGCGCACAGGCCGAGGGCAAGCAGAGCAAGCGCGATCCCCGCTCGGGGAACCGTCACTTGACGTCGATCGTGCCTTTCATCGAGGGATGCAGCCCGCAGATGTAGCCGTAGGCGCCCGGCTTGTCGATAGTGACCGACGCGGTCTGGCCGCGCAGCAGCACGTCGGTCTTCGGCCCGCCCGTCACCACGATGAAGTGCGGCGAATCGTCCGTGTTCAGGAACTTGAGCGGCTTGCCCGCGGTGGCGTTGATCTTCGCCGGCGCGAACTGGAAGCCGATGATCTGCACGTCGCCCTTGGGCGCTTTCGCGACCGCGCTCGCATCCGGGAACTTGCCCGCGAGCTTGGCCAGCGAGGTCACGTAATCCATTTTCGCGTGCGGCAGGTGGCACTCGAAGCAGGCCTTGAAATTGGCTTTCGGATTGAATTCGCCGGTCTTGTTGAAGACCGAATACTCCCACTCGCCGTTGCGCATCGTGGCGGGATACTCCGCGCCCCAGCCGGTGCGCTTCTCCATCACGGTGTGCGCAAGGATGTCCTTCTTCACGAAGCGGCCGTCCTTGTCCTTGATCGGCACGCCCTTGTCGTCCTGCACCACGCTCCACTGGACGAGGGTCAGCACCGCGCCGCTCGGGATCGGCTTGCCGGCGCGCACTGCCTCGACTACGCCGGGAGAAGCGTAAAGCTCGCGGTACTGCTTCGTATCAGGGCGATCCACCGTGGCGTACAGCGTGCCCTTCAGGTAGTCGTAGGGAAACTTGATCTTTTCCGGGGCTTGCGCCGAGGCAAATCCCGCCATCCCCGCCGCGATGCCGCCCACTGCCGCCACGATCGCCTTGTATTTCATCCCTGCCTCCCTGTTGTCAGCATCCCCACAACCAAGCCGCCCCGCGCACCCCGCTGGAATCCCCGTGCACCGGGGGCGCCAGCCGCGTCGCAACAGTATCCGAGAACACGTGGCGCCGCCACAGCCGCGGTACGTTCGTATACAGCGACGGGATGCCGGATATTCCACCCCCGAGCACGATCACGTCCGGGTCGAGGATGTTGATCACCCCCGCCAACGAGCGGGCCAGGCGTTCTTCATATCGTTTCATGTCGTTGCCGTCTCGCGCCAGCGCCGGCCCGGACAGATAAGTCTCGATGCAGCCCTGACGCCCGCAATAACAGTCGGGCAGCGGCAGGTCTTCCTTACTCGGCGACGGCAGCGGGTTGTGGCCCCACTCGCCCGCGATCGCGTTCGGCCCGACATGCACCTCGCGGCGTACGACGATCCCGGCGCCCACGCCGGTGCCGAGGATGACGCCGAACACCACCTCGGCCCCCCGCCCGGCCCCGTCCATCGCCTCCGACAGCGCGAAGCAATTGGCATCGTTCTCGAGGCGGATCTCCCTGCCGAGCGCCGCCTGCAGGTCGCCTTTCAGGTCGCGGCCGATCAGGCAGGTCGAATTTGCGTTCTTCACCAGCCCCGTCGCGCGCGACAGCGCGCCGGGCATCCCGATGCCGACGGTTGCGGTTTTCTTTTCATTGGTTTCGAACTCAAGAACAAGGTCTGCAACAGCCCGGACCGTGGCCGCGTAGTCTCCCTGCGGCGTCGGCACGCGCTTGCGCATGACCTCGCGCCCCGAATCGTCAAGCGCGATCAGTTCGATCTTGGTGCCGCCGAGGTCGATGCCGATCCGCACGCGCAGGTCCTCCGCTAGTCTTCCATATACGGCCTGACGAGCACTTCCCACTCCCCGCCGGAGGCGCAGTACAGGCTTTCCACCCTGCAGTCCTTCGGCTTGCTGAGCACGGGCGATTCGACAATCGCCGGACCCTGGAATTCGCCGTACAACTCGCCGCCATCGACGTCGAAGAGCATTTTCCTCAATGTGCCGGCAGATGCGAGGGTCAGCAGGTAAAAGCAGGTATTGCGCGCGGCGTTGTAGTGGTGCCGGTAGTCCGCCTTCATGGCGCCATCCGCGGAACCTGCCGTGCCGTCCTTCCAGTCGCGCTGGAAGATGGCGCGCGTCGCCCTGCCGCACTGCTCGGACGGGCTCAGCATGCCGGGCGCCGGTTTCAAGGGCACTGGCGCCGGCGCCCTGGCCCGCGCCACCGGCGGCGCCGGTTTTTCAGCGCGCGGCGGCGCGTCGCAGGCGCACAGCGGCCAGAGGATCGCCCATGGAACCAGCCGGCAAAGCATCCTGAATTCTAGTTCCTCCCGATCCGACGTGATGCAGCGACACTATCCGCCGCACGCCCATGCATTTACATTGCGGCCATGAAACGCGCTGGGATTCTCCTCATGGCGGTGGCCGCGGGCTGCGCAT
>Ga0315910_10002079_pt1 | contig 17885 bp, 16 predicted proteins | sample EdamamesoilMG_FD_204470 | JGI IMG/M metagenome (GOLD analysis project Ga0315910, IMG submission 204470) | Garden soil microbial communities collected in Santa Monica, California, United States - Edamame soil | ecosystem: Environmental > Terrestrial > Soil > Garden | place: USA: California... | reverse complement strand
CGCGCGCGGCCCACCCGCGCAGGGCCAGCGAGACGTTCGCGTTCGCGGAGTCGCTCACGGCGCGGCCGCCCGCGCGATGGCGTCGGCCACGGCCGCGGCTTCGTCCTCGAACAGGTAGTGGCCGGCGTGCTCGAAGCGCGTCGTCTCGGCCTGCGGGAAGCGGCGCTGCCACTCGGCGCGGAAGCGCGGCGTGAAGACCCAGTCGCGCTCGCCCCACAGGATGCGCACGGGCCGGTCGGCGAAGCCGGAGAGCGCAGCCTCGATGGCCATGAGCTCGGCCCACGAGGGATCGCCGGGCGCGAGCGGGATGTCGGCCACGAAGGCGTGCGTGGCCACGCGGTTCTGCCAGGAATCGTAGGGGAGCAGGTAGCCGCGCTTGACCACGGGCGCGAGCGGCTTCTCGACCGCCATCCAGGTCGCGGCGCGCGCGAAGGCGTTCAGGCCGCGCACGGCCAGGGTGCCGAGCACGGGCACGCGGCAGGCGCTCAGGCGCAAGGGGAGGGGGATCGGAGCGCCCGCGCTGCCGCTCGTCTCCCCGGGAGCGGAGGCGTCGTGCGCCCCGGGGCCGCGCTCGGGTGTCCCCGTCAGCGGGAAAGCGGCCGTGTTCAGCAGCACCAGGCGCTCGACGAGCTCGGGATGCCGGCGCGCGAAGCCGAGCCCGATCGGCCCGCCCCAGTCGTGCAGCACGAGCACGAGGCGCTCGAGGCCGAGGGCGGAGACGAGCCGCTCCAGGTTCTCGACGTGGCGCGCGAGCCGGTACGCGTACGCGCCCGGCTTGTCCGAGAGGCCGCAGCCCACGTGGTCCACGGCGACACAGCGCGCGCGCGGCGCGAGCTCGCGCACGCTGCGGCGCCAGGCGAAGGACCAGGTCGGATTGCCGTGCACGAAGAGCACGGCGCGCGCGCCGCGCGGGCCCTCGTCGACGTAGTGCTGGGCGACACCGTCGGGGTGCACGTGGAAGCGCGGCGTGAACGGGTACTCGGCCGCGATGGGCGCGAGCCGGGCGCGCGCGGCGGCGGCGCGCGCGTCGACGGAGAGCGTGGCCGTCACGCGACCTCCGCGGGCTCGGCGGCGAGGACCGAGAGGTCGATCGGGAGCTCGGCCGCGGCCGCCACAGCCAGGACGTGCGGTCCATGCGCGAGGACGCGCACGGAGCGCTCGACTCCGCGATGCAGCAGCACGAAGCCCTGCTCGGTGCGCGCGACGAGCGGGCAGCGCCCGAGATCGGCCAGGCCCACGCGCGCGAGCTTGAGCACGGCTTCCTTGGCCGTCCACAGCGCGAGCACGCTGGCGCGGTCGTCCGCGCCCAGGCGCGCGAGCTCGCCCTCCTCGGCGAAGCGTGCGCGCGCGGCCTGCCAGCGCGGGCGCCCGAGCCACTCGACGTCGAGGGCGGCCGGGCTGCGCGCGACGAGGGCGGCGGCGAGGCCGGCCGTGTCGGCGAAGGAGGCGTGCCAGCCGGCGCGGACGGCGGGCGCGCCGGACTCGTCGCGCGGCCAGGCACGGGCGAGCTCGGGCGGAGCGCCGGCGCGCTGCGCGGCGTGCGAGCGCGCGGCCGCGACCGCGCGCTGGCACGCCGCGACGCGCTCCCGGCGGCCGAGCTCGGCCGGGAAGGGCGCCAGCGCGACGTGGATCGCCGCGGCGCTCGCGCTCACGCGCCGCTCCCGGGCTCGTCCAGGCGCGTGGCCTTGGCGATCAGCGCCTGATCGAACGAGTTCACGCCCATGCCGGCGTCGACCACGAGGTTCTGGGCGTTGATGCCGGCCGAGCGCGGCGAGAGCAGGAACAGGGCGCTGTCGGCCACCTCGGCCGTCGACAGGGCGCGCTTGCGCAGCGTGAGCTGCTCGGCGTAGAGGTAGCTCGCGAGGTAGCCGGGGATGCCGGCCGAGCTCGAGGTCTTGAGCGGCCCGGCGCACAGGGCGTTGAAGCGCACGCGCGAGAAGGCGCTGAAGCTCTTGGCCAGGAACACGACCGCCGAATCGAGGGCGGCCTTGACCGGCGCCATGTAGCCGTAGTTCTCGGCCGCGGTGCGCGTGCTCGAGATCGAGAGCGCCACGACCGAGGCCTCGGGCGCGAGGTGCGGGCGCAGGGCCCCGGCCAGGCGCACGAGCGAGAAGGCCGAGACGTCCACGGCGTCGAGGAAGGCCGCGCGCCCGGTCTCGTGGAACGGCTTCCAGCCGGCCGAGTAGTCGGCGAAGGCGATGCTGTGCACGAAGCCGGAGAGCGGGGCGTGCTCGGCCAGGGCCGCGGCCAGGCGCTCGATCTCGTCGTCCTTGCGCACGTCACAGGCGAGGATCGGGCCGGTGAGCTTGCCGGAGAGCTCGCGCGCACGCGCCGCGCCGTGCACGGCCCAGATGACCTCGGCGCCCGCCTCCTGCAGCCGGGTGCCGATGTGCCAGCCGACGCTCTTCTTGTTGGAGACGCCGGCCACGAGCACGGACTTGCCCGCCAGCTGCAGCCAATCGGCGCTCACTTGAGCGCCCCCTGCGCGTGCGTCATGGCGGCGCGGATCTCGAGCGCGAGCTCGGCGCCCACCGAGGTCTTGGCCGCCAGGTAGAAGGCCGGGCCGATGACCTCGGCCATCTCGACCTTCGTGCGCACGGTCTCGCCCGGGCGCACCATGCGCCGGAACTTGGCCTTCTCGACGCGCGCGAGCACGGGCACGCCGTCGCCCAGGTCGAAGCTCACGCCGCGCTCCTGCAGCAGGATGGCCATGGACTGGAAGGCGTGCTCGCACAGGATCACGCCGGGCGTGACGGGGAAGCGCGGGTAGTGGCCGCGGAAGAAGTCGGCCTGGGGCGGCACGGTCCACTCGGAGACGAGCGCGCTCGTCTCGGCGCGCGGCGCGCCGGCCGGGCCGAACTCGAGGATGCGGTCGAGGAACAGGAACGGCTCGCGGTGGGGGATGCGCGCCTCGATGGCGGCGCGATCCAGGGGCGTGGACGTCATCGCTTGCTCTCGCTCTCGCGCAGGGTCATGAGCAGGGCGTCGATCTTGTTGGCCTGGATGGCGCCGTAGTTGGCCGAGCCCAGCCAGCCCGACATGATGATGCCCACGGAGCCGGCGTGGAACAGGCCGGTGATCTCGCGCGACAGGTCGAGCGAGACCTGCAGGCCCTCGAACTTGGTGCCGAAGCTCGTGCCCAGCGGGTGCTGCGTGTAGAAGGCGAAGGTGCGCGGGGTCGCCACCTCGCGGTGCTCGATCTTGTCGCGCACGCCGGGCAGGTAGCGCTCCAGGCAGGCCAGCGTGTCCTCGGTCAGCCGCTCCTTGGCGCGCTCGTACGCGGCCTCGTCGAGCTCGGCCCAGTCCTCCCAGCGCGCGTTGCTCGAGCTGACGATGGCGTAGCGGTCGCTGCCGGGGCGGGTCTTGGGATAGTAGACCGAGAAGGTGCGGCTCTGGCCGTGGAAGTCGCACAGCGCGGGCGAGTCGAAGGTCGGGCGGTCGGAGTGGAACACGAGGTCGCCGATGAACGGGATCGAGGCGCCGCGCGCCACGCCCAGGAACACCTGGCACGAGGAGTTGGAGAGCCGCACGGCGCGCGCGGCCGCGAGGTAGGCGGGCGAGACGTGCTCCGGCCCGACCAGCTTCTCGATCGTGCTCTTGACGTTGGCGTTGGAGAGCACGCAGCGCGCCTCGATGTAGCGCCCGTTGGCGAGCACGCCGCGCACGCGCCCTTGCTCGACCACGATGCGCTCGACCTGGGCGTGGTTGAAGAGCTCGACCCGGTTCTTCACGAGCTCGGCCCGCATGGCGTGCACGAGCTCGTCCGTGCCGCCCGAGAACGTGAACACGCCCTCGCTCATGAAGTTGGAGAAGACGATGCCGTAGCTCTTGGCCGGGTCGTCGAGCGTGGAGCCGTTGGCGTAGGTGATGGGCTCCATCAGCAGGCGGTGCACGTCGTTGCGCCCGGGGAAGAAGCGCTCGAACAGCTCGCCGGCCGTCTCCTGCGACTCGTCGTAGAACTCGAGCTTGCGCAGGTGGTCGAAGAAGGCCTCGACGTGCTCCAGCGCCAGGCCGAAGTGCGTCACGAGCTTCTCGGTGAAGTCCGCGCGCGTGAAGCTGGTGGCGAAGGCGAACTGCGGGTTCGAGAAGCGGATGGCCTCGAGCGGCACGACGCGCCCGGCGATGTCGGCGTTCCAGTACTTGCGGCAGGTCTTCTTCATGCCCACCGGGAAGCCGTGCAGCGAGATGTCGAACAGGTGCCCGCCCGGGCGCTTGAACCAGGTGGCCAGGCCCCCGAAGTTGTAGTGCTGCTCGAGCACGCACACCGAGTGCCCGGCGCGCCCCAGGATGTTGGCCGCGGTCAGGCCGGCCAGGCCCGAGCCGATCACGACCACGTCGTAGCGCGCGCGCACGTTCGCCAGCGGATCGAAGGCGATCGGACGCTTGCCGTCGCGCGAGCCCTTGAAGTAGCGGCGCGCGGGCTGGAGCTCGTCGGCGGGGCTCACGAGAGCGCCTCGGCCGCGCGCGCGCCGGCCAGCGCGTGGCGGTTGGCCATGGTGACGCCCGAGAGCAGGGCCCCGATCACGCCCAGGTAGCCCTGGTCGCTGCCGATCAGGACCAGGCGCTCGATGCCGCTCGCGCCGTCCCAGCGCTTCCTGGGCGAGCCGTACACGGCGCCGCCGACGTGGCCGGTGAAGCGCTCGATCGTGGCCGGCGTGAACACGTCGCGCACCACGCGCCGCGCGCGGAAGTCGGCCGTGACCGCGACGGCCGCGGCCCCTGCTGCATCGGCGGCCTCGGCCTTGGCGCGCGCGTACTCCTCGCCCGCGAGCGCGCGCCAGCGCGCGTGGTTGGCGAGCACGCTGACGCGCAGCTCGCCCCCTTCACGCTCACCGGCACGCGTCTCGCCCGTCTCGAAGTTGTCGGCCGAGGAGAGCACGCCCGAGCGCGTGTCCACCAGCGCCTCGGGCCGGCGGTAGCGCGGGCGCTCGTCGAGCGCGAAGAAGGTCGTGGAGGCACCGTGCCCGAGGGCGTGCGCAGGCCGGTCGAGCACCCAGATCGACTCCAGGAACGACAGCCGGCCCTCGTCCTCGCTCGCCGCGCTCCGCCCGGCCAGGCGCTGCGTCTCGACCCAGCCGGCCGAGGAGAAGACGAGCGGCGCCGTCAGGACCTCGCCGCTCTCGAGCTCGACCCCGCGCGCCGCGCCGCCCTCGACCAGGATGCGGCGCACGCCGGTCGACAAGCAGAGCTCCACACCGGCCTGCTTGACGCGCTTCACGAGCAGGTTGAGCAGCGTGCGGATCCCGCCCGCCGGCCGCGCCAGACCCTCCAGGAAGAGCGCGCGGAAGAGGATGGCGAAGGTCTGCGCGTCGACGTCCTCCTCGCGCGCGCTGCCGTAGTAGAGCACGGGCAGGAGCAGCATCTCGCGCAGCAACGGCTCGGAGAGGTGCTCGGCCAGCACGGCGCGCGCGCTGGGCGCGGGCTCGCGGTCCTCGCGCACCTCGTAGGCGCGCACCCACTCGACCAGGCGCGCGAAGCCGTCGCGCTGGGCCGGGAAGAGGCGCGCCACCTCGGCCGAGAGGTGCGCCACGTCGTTCGTGAAGGTCAGGCGCGCGCCGGGGAAGACGATCTCGGAGTGGCGCTGGGGGCCGAGGCGCAGCTCCTCGTGGCGCAGGCGCAGGGCGCGCAGCAGGCGCGTGAGCGGCGCGCCGCGCGTGCCGGCCGGCACGTAGTTCGTCAGGGCGTGCAGCCCGACGTCGAAGGCGCGCCCGTCCAGCGTGTAGAAGGAGTTGAGCCCACCCCAGAGCTCGTGGCGCTCGAGCAGCGCGACGCGTTTCCCGTGCAGGGCCAGGCGCAGGGCCGCTGCCAGGCCGCTCATGCCCGCCCCGATCACGATGGCGTCGTGCCCCACGCCGGCCTCCTCGCGCGCCCGGCGGCGGCGCTAGACGCGCAGCGCGAGCTGCTTGGCCGAGAGCTTGGGGTGCAGGTAGCGCACGCAGCTCGCCAGCGTCGCGAGCTCCTTGTAGTCCTCCTCCGGCACCTGCACGCCGTAGAGCTTGCGCAGCTCCATGACGATGTCGAGGAAGTCCATCGAGTCGAGGTCGATCTGCTCGCGCAGGCGCACGTCCGGATCGAGCCCCGACACGTCCTCGTCGGGCGCGACGGTCTGGATGATGTCCTTCACGGCCTGGATCACTTCTTCTTCGGTCATGGGGTCTTCCGCAGGGGTGGGGGCGGGTTGGGATGGTCTAGGAGCGCACGTTTCCGACGACGACGGCCGAGTTGATGCCCAGCATGCCGAACGACATGTTGAGGATCGTGTCGACCCGTCCGACGGAGAGCGGCGCGTTGGTCACGAGGTTCTTGATCGCGCACTCGGGGTCGAGCTCGTCGACGTTGATGGTCGGGTGCACGACGCCGTCCGTGAGGCTGGGCAGGTTGCCGGCCAGCTCGAGCGCGCCGGCCGCGCCCATGGCGTGGCCGATGAAGCTCTTGGTGTTGTTGACGTAGGTCCTGGGCCCGTCGCCGAAGACCTCGCGCACGACGCGCGCCTCGACCGCGTCGCCCGAGGGCGTCGACGTGGCGTGCGTCGAGACCAGGTCGATCTCGTGCGCGGCCAGGCGCGCGCTCTTCAGCGCGCCGCGGATGCAGGCGTTCTGGCCGGCCGGGTCGGGCAGCACGAAGTCGGTGCCGTCCGAGTTGACGCAGTGGCCGAGCAGCTCGGCGTAGATGCGCGCGCCGCGCGCGCGCGCGTCCTCCAGGCGCTCGAGGGCGAACAGGCAGCCGCCCTCGGCCACGACGATGCCGTTGCGCGCCTTGTCGAACGGGCGCGAGGCGCGCGCGGGGTCCTCGTGGCGCGCCAGCGCGCCCTCGGCCGCGAAGCTGGCGAAGATGCCGAAGGTGCGTATCGACTCGGACACGCCGCCCGCCAGCGCGAGGTCGATCTCGCCCAGGCGCAGGAGCTGCGCGCCGTGGATCAGGCCCAGGTTGCCGGCCGCGCACGCGCCGCCCAGGCAGTAGGCCGGGCCCTTCAGGCCCAGGTTGAGCGTCACCTCGCCGGCCGGGTTGTTGGCCACCGTGCGCGGGTTGTGGTGGTGCGACCAGAAGGAGAGGTCGAAGCCGTACTTGGCGACCTCGTGGATCTCGTGCTCGGTCTCGACGTTGCCGTGCTCGGTGATGCCCGGGAAGACGCCGATGCGCGCCGCGTCGTAGGCCGCCAGGTCGAGCCCTGCGTCGCGCACGGCCTCGTTGGCGCAGTACACGGCGATCGAGCCCGCGCGCGTGCCGCGCCGCAGGTCCTTCTTGGACTGGTAGCGCAGTGCGTCGTAGCCGCACACGCCGGCCTGCGTCTTGCCCACGTGGCGGATCTCGTAGCTCGAGACGCCCGAGCGTCCGGAGAGCAGGCTCTCGCGGAACTCGGGGAGCGAGCTCCCGTTCGGCGCGGCCAGGCCCACGCCGGTCAGGACGATGCGCGCCAGCTCAGGCATCGCCGCGCTGGCCTTCCTCGGTGCCGACTCCGGCGAGGTCCCCCGCGGGCGCGCCGGCCGGCTCGGCCGCGGACATGAGCTCGCCCGCGCCGCCGAACAGCCAGCGCGCGGGCTTGCCCACGCCCACCTTCAGCGCGGCGTGCACGGCGCGCGAGAGCACGCTCTCCGAGTCGCTCATGGCGTTGCCCACGGCGCTGAAGACGAGCTGCATCAGGGCCTCGCCGATGGCGCAGGTGGCGATGATCGAGCGCAGCGTGAGCACGCGCGGATCGCGCTCGCCGTACTTCTTGCGCACGAAGGCCAGCGCGCGCTCGGCCGTGAGCTTGAACTGCTGGAACACGACCTGCTCGCGCCGGCGGAACACGGTGGCCACGATCGAGAGCGCGTTCCCGACCGGCGAGTGCACGTGCGAGCGGCGCGCGCTGTCGAAGGTCGAGCGGATGGCACCCCACTCGGCCAGCTCGTTCAGGGCGCTCGAGGTGGCCGCCTGCGAGAGCGACAGCACCTGGCAGATCTCCTTGCTCGCCAGCGGCTCGCGCGCGAGCACGAGCAGGCCCCAGATGCGCCCGTGCACGCGCTTGAAGCCGAAGGTCTTGAAGAAGAGCTCGAAGGTCGGGAGCTCGGCCAGGAGCTCGGCGTCGACCGGCAACTCTTCCCCGGGAGTGGGGAGGGAAAGCTCGTGCTCGGAAGTGTTCATGGGTTGAGGCGCCGCGAGCGATGGCCACGGATATCAGGAATTCCTGATATCCACGAGGGGCGTCCTTTTGCCACACCACCGGGCCCGGATCCAGCGGGATCGGGGGATTCCTTCGGAGCTGTCACCTCGGGCGCCGCGTCCGCCCCGGGGCCGGCCCAGGAGCCCACGCGCGGCTACCCTCGGCGCCATGTCGAGCCTGGCCGGACGGGTGGCGCTGGTCGCCGGGGCGACGCGCGGAGCCGGTCGAGGGATCGCCGTCGAGCTCGGCGCGGCCGGGGCGACCGTCTACGTCACCGGGCGTTCGACGCGCGCGGCGCGCTCCGAGATGGATCGGCCCGAGACGATCGAGGAGACGGCCGAGCTCGTCGCGGCCGCCGGAGGGCGGGCGATCGCCGTGCCGGTCGATCACCTCGTGCCCGGCGAGGTGCGCGATCTCATCGCCAGGATCGAGCGCGAGCAGGGTGCATTGCACGTGCTCGTGAACGACGTCTGGGGCGCCACGGTCATGGAGTGGAACAAGACCGTGTGGGAGTCCTCGCTCGAGGTCGGCCTCGCGACCCTGCACCGCGCGGTCGACACGCACGCGATCACGAGCCACTTCGCGCTGCCGCTCCTGCTCGCCACCCCGGGCGGTCTCGTGGTCGAGGTCACCGACGGCACGGACGCCTACAACGCCACGCACTACCGCGTCTCGTTCTTCTACGACCTCGCCAAGGCGGCCGTCTCGCGCATGGCCTTCGCCCTGGCGCACGAGCTCGGGTCGCGCGGCGCGACGGCCGTCCTGCTGACACCCGGCTGGCTGCGCTCCGAGGCCATGCTCGAGGCCTACGGCGTGCGCGAGGAGAACTGGCGCGACGCCTGCTCGCGCTCGCCGCACTTCGCCATCTCCGAGAGCCCGGCCTTCGTGGGCCGCGCCGTGGCCGCCCTGGCGCGCGATCCGGAGCGCGCGCGCTGGAACGGGAAGTCGCTCTCCAGCGGCGAGCTCGCGCGCGTGTACGGCTTCACCGACCGCGACGGCAGCCGGCCCGATTGCTGGCGCTACCTGGTCGAGGTGCAGGAGGCGGGGAAACCCGCCGACGTGGGCGGCTACCGCTGACGGCGCAGCGCCAGCGCGAGCAGCGCCTGGACCAGCGCGGGGTAGGACAGGCCCGCCGCCTTGGCCGCGTCGGCGAAGTCCTCGCCGCGCGCGAGCTCGGGGTTGGGGTTGGCCTCGAGGAAGACCAGCCGGCCCGAAGGGGCGAGGCGCAGGTCGATGCGCGCGTAGCCCGCGAGGTCGAGCGCCTCCCAGGCCGTGCGCGCCAGGCGCGCGACGCGGCGCTCGAGGGCGGGCGCCAGGCGCGCGGCGCGGCTGTGGACGCCCAGACGGCGCTGCGTCGCGGGCGAGAACTTGACCGCGCGCGTGGCGATGCGCGGCACGCGCGCGGGCAGGCGCGCGAAGGCGAGCTCCCAGGTCGGCAGGACGCGCGCGCGCCCCCCCGTGCCGAGCGGGCCCAGCACGGCCGAGTACAGCTCGCGCCCGTCCACGTACTCCTCGGCGATGGCGTCGCTCTGCACGCGCTCGTGCACGTGGGCGACGCGCCGCGCCAGGGCGCGCTCGTCGCTCACGAGCGAGGCGCGCGCGATCCCGAGCGAGGCCTCCTCGGTGCGCGACTTCACGAGCAGCGGGAAGGCGAGCCCGCGCTCGCGCCGCACGCGCGCGCCGCGCGCGAACACCTGGAAGCGCGGCACGTCGATCCCGCGCGCGGCGAGGAGCTCCTTCGAGAGCGCCTTGTCCCGCGCCAGCGTCAGGCCGCGCGGGCCGCAGCCGGTGTAGGCGAGCTCGACCAGCTCGAGCAGGCTGGCGACGTGCTGGTCCTCGGCCGAGCGCCCGTGGAACTCGACCAGCAGGTTGAAGACCACGTCCGGCCGGACGGCGCGCACGCCCGCCAGCAGCGCGTGCACGTCGTGCTGCGCGCCCAGGAGCTCGACCCGGTGCCCGAGCGTCCGCAGCGCGCGCGCCACGTCGAACTCGGTGCGCCACTCGGGCGGCGCGCGCCGGTCGTAGCCGCGCGCCCCGGGCGGCGGCACGAGCGTCTCGTGGCACAGGACGAGGACGGCGAGGCGCCGCGCGCTCATGGCGCCGCGCCCAGGGTCTGTGAAAAAATCCCTCGCCGCCTGCGAGCTCGGCAGGATGCGTCGTGGCTTCGTTGCGCCTCCTCCGAGTATTGCCGAGGGAATACGCGTCGTCGGCGCGCCTCGCCCCGACGCATCCTGCCGGCTCTCGGCTGGCGGGGGATTTCTTCACAGACCCTCACCACTGCGCGCCCAGCATCAGGCAGTGCAGCCCGCTGCCGATGCCGAGCAGGGCCACGCGCTCGCCCGCGCGGATGGCACCCGCCTCGAGCGCCAGCGCGAGCGCCGTCGGGAGCGCGGTCGAGCCGCTGTTCCCGAGCTCGGCGAAGGTGGAGTAGTCGATCGAAGGCTCGAGCTCGAGGGCCGCGAACAGCGCGCGCCGGTGGGCGGCGCCGACCTGGTGCGTGACCACGCGCCCGACGTCGAAGCGCTCCCAGCCGAGCTCGTCGAGGAAGCGCGCGAAGGTGCGCTGCGCCAGCGCCACGCCGGCCGCGAGCAGGGCCTCGGAGTCCGTGCTCATGGCGAGGCCGCCCGCGACGCGGTCGCCCTGGCACAGCTCGACCTGGCTCGTGTCCGCCAGCGCGCTGGCGCCCAGCAGGCGCGCGCGCGGATCGTCGTTGCCGCGTGATCGCGTCAGCAGGATCGCGCACGCGCCCGAGCCGATCGTGAGCGAGGCGAAGGCGAGCTTGAGCTCGTCCTTGAGCGCGCGCTCGTCCGTGGCCGAGGCCGCCCGGGCCGTGAGCGCGCGCAGGGTCTCCTCCACCAGCGGCCGGCCGTCCTCGCCGCCCACGACGAGCCCCGCCGCGAGCGAGCCGCGCTCGATCTGCTCGGCGACCACGAGCATGCCGTTCAGGACGCCCAGGCACGCGTTGGAGAGGTCGAACACCTGGCACTCGGGCGCGAGGCCGAGCGCGGCGTGGACGACGCTGGCCGTGGAGGGCTCGAGGAAGTCGCGCGAGACGGAGCCGTGGATCAGGCAGCCGATCTCGCCCGGCTCGACGCCGCCGCGCGCGAGGGCGAGCCGCCCGGCGCGGGCCGCGGCCGCGCTCGGGCGCGTCCCGGCCGTCCAGAAGCGCCGCTCGCGGATGCCGCTCATGAGCTCGAGCCGGCCGGCACGGAGGCGCAGCCGCTCGTAGACAGGCGCCAGGCGCTCCTCGAGCGCCTCCGACGTCACGCGCTCCTCGGGCAACGCGTGCGCGACCGCGGCGATCCTGACGTGCTCGAAGCGCATCGGCGCGAGAGCCTAGTGTCCTGCCTCAGAAGTTCGCCGACAAATACCGGCCCCTCGCGGCGCTGGCGTCGTTGCGGGCTTCCCTGCTCGGCGATCTACAGGATCGCCTCGCTGCGCCTGCGGCGCACCGGGACTTACCCCTCCGAGTGTTCCTCCGCCAACACGCGTCGTCGGCGCGCCTAGCCAGCACCGCTGCGGGGCTCGGTCTTTGTCACCGAACTTCTGAGGCAGGACACTACCGCTCGAGCGCGAAGCGCAGCAGGGTGAGCTCGCCCGGGTCGAGCACCCACAGCTCGTCGCCGGTCGGGGAGAGGCCCCAGGCGGCGTCGGCGCGGACGGGGCGGGCGTCGCCGAGCTCGATGCGCTGCAGCGCGGCGTCATGGGGATCGAGGAGCCAGCCCTGGCGGCCGTCGGCGAGGAGCACGCGTCCGCCCTGGTAGGCCAGGGTGCCGGCGGCGGTGTCGAGGGCGAGCGGGAAGGCCGCGCGCGGCTCGCCCTGGGGGCCGTAGGTGAGCAGCGCGGGCGCGATCAGGGTGGGCATGGCGCCGGGCGCGCGGCCGTCGCTCTCGAGCGCGGCCACGCCGCCCTCGCGCGCCACGGCGAGCTCCTCGATCGTGCGCAGCCAGCGGCCGTCCGGGCTGCGCTCGACGCGCAGCTCGACCGCGTGGTCGCCGCCGCAGCGCACCAGCGCCTGGCCGAGCACGCCCCAGTAGCCGTCGCCGTGCGCCAGCGGCGCCGCGTTGGCGGCACCCAGCTGGACCCAGCCCTCGCCCGCGCCGCCGGGGCCGTAGCGCGCGTGGCTGCGCGTGCCGGGTGTGGCCGCGACCCAGGCGCGGCCGTCGCGCGTGGTGAAGAGCTCGCTCGGCGTGCCGAGGCCCTTCTTGCTGGCCGGCAGGCCCACGAGCAGGGCGCGCCCGCGCTCGTCGAAGACATGCGTGCCGCAGCCGTTGTCCTGGCACAGGATGCGCCCGTAGGTGGAGTCGATGCGCGCGCGCACGGGCACGCCCAGCGGGTGGGCCGGATCGGCGGCGAGCTCGACGCGCCCGAGCAGGCGCGGCGTGAGCACGGGCAAGCGCGGCTCGGCGGGGCGCAGGTTCGGGACGCGCTCGACCTCGCTGACGCGCCAGGGGCCGCCCTCCTCGCGCTCGACGGCGAAGACGGCGCGCTTGTGGTCGGCCACGATGCGGAGCTCGAAGCGGCCGGACCCCGTGGCGAGGCCGGAAGCGGTGGCGAGAATTGGCGAGTGCGCGGCCAGTTCTTCCTGCAGCGCGCGCTCGGCGCCGGGATCGCCGGGGAGCTCGTGGTCGTGGGGCAAGGACAGGTTCCACACCGGGTCCCAGTCCTCGTCGACGAGCTGGAACAGGGCGCCGCGCGCCCAGGGCTTGACCGAGAGATCCGTGCGCGCCCAGGCCACGAGCAGGAGCGGCGTTCCGGGAACGGGCTCGACGTCGAGCACCTGCTGGTCGCCGTTGACGAGGGGCTCGACGTGCGGCGCGTGGCTGCCGCTGCGCGCGCCCGTGGAGAGATCGTGCAGCCAGCACACGGCCGTCTCGCGCCCGCCGGGGCCCCGGCCAGCGCCCGGCACGCGCTCGAGACCGCGCACGACGAAGCGCTGCAGCTCGGGCTGCAGGAACACGTCCAGCGCGGTCGGCAGCACGGCCCCGCGCGAGTTGCCGCCGCTGTCGCGCGCGTAGGCCTCGTCCGAGAGCATCTGGCCCGCGCTCGAGAGCAGCACGATGCGCAGGCTGCTGTCGCTCGAGCGCAGGTCGCCGGTGTAGGTGAAGCCGGCCACGCGTCCGTCGTCGGCCACGGCCGCGCCGCGCAGCGCGAAGGGGAGCGAGAGGCGCCGCTGCTCGGCGCCGTCGATGCTCCACACGTACTCGGCCGCGCCCAGGCCCGAGCGCTCGGCCGGATCGATTGCCAGCGTCCAGCGCCGCGACGGCGAAGTGTAGACAGTCGGCTGCAGCACCTCGGGCGCGCGCGCGGGCGCCTGGGGCGCGAGGCAGGCGAGCAGGACGGCGCAGGCGATCATCCGGGGGAGCCCCCGACGCGGCCGAGGGCGAGGCAGTGTAGCGGAGGCCGCGCGCGGCGGGAGACGCCCGGCCTTCGGACCCGGTGTCCGGCCGTGTCAACGGGTTGACGGAATCGGACCCGAGCGGTCACCCTAGACCGGTTTGCCGGGTCCCGAACCGACCATCGTCCACGTCGACATGGATGCGTTCTACGCGTCCGTGGAGCTACGCGACCGTCCCGATCTGCGCGGCCAGCCCGTGGCCGTGGGCGGGCGCGCCGACCGGCGCGGCGTGATCGCGGCGGCGAGCTACGAGGCGCGCAAGTTCGGCGTGCACTCGGCCATGCCCACGGCGCAGGCGCTGCGCCTGTGCCCCGAGCTCGTGCTGCTCCCGGCCGACTTCGACAAGTACACCGAGGTCAGCCGGCACATCATGGGCATCTTCCAGCGCTACACGCCGCTGGTCGAGCCGCTCTCGCTGGACGAGGCCTTCCTGGACGTGGCCGGCAGCCAGCGCCTGTTCGGCGACGCGTGCGAGATCGGCCAGCGCATCAAGGCCGACATCCTGCGCGAGACCGCGCTGGTGGCCTCGATCGGCATCGCGCCCTCGAAGTTCCTGGCCAAGCTCGCCTCCGAGCTCTCCAAGCCCGACGGCTTCAAGGTCATCCGCGCCGACGAGATCCGCAGCGTGCTCGACCCGCTCAACGTGTCGCGCATCTTCGGCGTGGGCGAGCGCACGGCCAAGCGCCTGGAGGCGCTGGGCGTCACGACCGTCTCGCAGCTCGCCTCGCGTCCGCGCGGCGAGGTCGCGCGCGAGTTCGGCGCCAGCGGCGCCTGGATCCACGACCTGGCGCACGGCATCGACCCGCGCCGCGTCAACCCGCGCCGCGAGGAGAAGTCGCACGGCCTCGAGCGCACGTTCGACAAGGACATCACCGACCGCGCCGAGCTGCGCCTGATCCTCTACGAGTTCTGCGAGGAGGTCAGCCACGAGCTGCGCCACCGCGGGCTGCGCGGACGCACGGTCACGCTCAAGGCGCGCTACTGGAACTTCAAGACCGTCACGCGCTCGCGCACGGTCGACCTGCCCATCAACCTCGGAAAACGCCTGTACGTCGTGGCGCGCGAGCTGCTGGAGAAGATCCCGGCCGGCCCGCTGCGCCTGATGGGCGTGCAGGTCTCGAGCCTGTCCGACGTGCGCGCGCCCGTCCAGGCTGGCCTCTTCGGCGGGCTGGAGGGCGAGCGCGTCGAGGAGGACGCCGAGGGCGTCAAGCTCGGCAAGGCCACGCGCGCGCTGGACGCGCTGCGCAAGCGCTACGGGCCGGGCACGGTCGTGCCGGCGAGCCTGCTCTCGCGCGCCAGCCTGCGCGTGCGCGAGCGCGAAGGCGAGCGCCGGCGCGAGTGAGCCGCCCGCGGGCGGCTCATCGGCGACGTCATCTCTCGAGCTCGGCCTGCACCACGGCCAAGGCTGCGCCGTGGATGCACTCCTCGAGCGGTTCGTGGAAGGCGCGGAAGGCCGCCGCGAGCTCGGCCGTCGCCGGCCCGCCCGCCCCGCAGGCGCCCGCGAAGGCGCGCTCGTAGTCGCCCGTCGCGCCGGCGCGCCCGCGCTCCTCGGCCGCGCGCTTGGCGACGGCGGCGCGCAGCTCGCCCTCGTGGGCGCGCGCGTACTGCGTGAAGGCCACCGGCAGCGAGGCCTCGCCCGGGAAGGCGTTCTCGGGTGCCGCGAGCACGTGCTCGTGCAGCCAGTCGGCCAGCGCCAGCGGGTCCTCGCCCACCGCCGCCCACACGAGCAGCGCCAGGGCGCGCGGCGCCTCCGCCGCGGGCGCGTCCGTGCCGGACGGGAAGTCGAGGTAGGCGAGCGCGCGCGGCAGCGGCTGCGACGGCGCCAGGACCGAGCGCGCGAAGAGCTCGATCAGCCCGCGGTAGCGCGCGAGGTACGTGCAGTCGCGCCAGAAGGCGTCCGTGGCGGCCTTGGCCTCGGGCGTGAGCGAGATCAGGTCGACCGGGTCGATCGTTTCATGGCGCACCACCTCGGCGTAGCGCCGGAGCGTCAGCACCGACACGAAGGGCACGTCGCCGCTCGCGGTCAGGCGCTCGCCGGTGGGGAAGCGCTGCACGAAGCCCTGGCGATCGGCGATCAGGCTGAACACGGGCAGGGCCACGGCCGTGGGCGCCTTCTCGCCCCGGGCCTGGAACGTGAAGCCGTTCCAGCGCGAGTCGAGCAGCGCGAAGAGCTCGTCCATCGGCGCGCCGGCGCCGCGCCGCTCGGCCAGGCGCGCGTGCACGACGTGCGTGAAGCGCGGCAGGGCGAAGAGCGGCACGTCGGGCGTGGACCCCTCGAGATAGACCCGCAGCGCGTCGCGCGGCGCGAGCCCCGTCTCGAGCGCCGGAGGGGCGTCCTTGGGCGTGCGCCCTCGGAAGGTGGGCGCCTTCTTCCCGGCCACGACGCCCGCGCGCCAGCCGACGATCTCGCGCAGCCCGAACAGGTAGGTGTTCGCGACCAGCTCGGACGTGCAGGTCTCCTCCGGCAGCGCGCCGAGCTCGATGAAGCCGTTCTCGTGCGCGGGCACGGGCCGGTCGGAGCCGTACTCCAGGCCCGCCACGAGCTCGAGCGTCGTTCCCCACGGATGGCGCGCGAGGCAGTCCTTGGCGTACGCGCTGCATTTCTTGGGCTCGGCCTTGACCGCCGCCGCCAGGTCCGCGGCGCGCGTCAGCCCGGGGTGCGCGCTCATCGGCCGCGGCGGCGCGCCGGGCGCGCCGGGGCACGCGCCCGCGGCCAGCGCCTCGCCCACGGCCTTCTCGACCTTGGCCACGAGGGCCTCGGCCTTCTTCGGGTTCGAGCCGAGCTTCTGCTGCACCTGGCGCAGGAGCTCGGGCACGTCCGGACACGAGTCCTGCGCGGCGCGCGTCCCGGCCAGGACGACCAGCGCCACGCCGGACAGCCACCCCATGGAAGAGCGGACACCGGAAGAACGGACACGACGCCGCGAGTGCGGCGACGAAGAGCCCTGCATAGCCCCTCCTCGAGTTTTCCTGCCTGCCTGCCGGACCGCCCCCGCGGCCCGTCGCGACGATTATACCCAGCCCGTCCGGGCGCGGGAAGCCCCCGCGCCGGCTCCCGTCAGGCGGGCTTCGCGCCCGTCGCCCCCATGTGGATCACGCGCTGCGGGAAGGGGATCTCGATGCCCTCGGCGTCGAGGCGCGCCTTCACGCGCCTGAGGAAGGCGTGCACGACCGTGCCGCGTTCCGTGTAGCTGCGCACGCGCAGGGCCACGCTGAAGTTCACCGACGAGTCGCCCAGCGAGGTCAGGCGCACGACGGGCTCGAAGTCGGGCACGGCCTCGGCCGCGGAGCGCTGCACCTCGCGCGCCACCTCGAGCAGCACGGCCTCGGCGCGCTCCAGGTCGGTGGCGTAGCCCACGCCCACGGGCACGGACACGCTCTGCGCCAGGTCGGGCAGGGAGTAGTTCTTGGCCACCATCTCGACCAGGCGCGCGTTGGGCACGACCACCAGGTTATTGGCCGGGTCGCGCAGCTTGGTCGCGCGCCAGCCGATGTCCCACACGAAGCCCTGCAGGCCGTTCTCGAGCTCGATGAAGTCGCCGATGCGGAACACCTTGGCGAGCGTGATGTGCAGGCCCGCGAACAGGTTCGAGAGCGTGGGCTGCAGCGCCAGGGCCACGGCCAGCGAGCCCACGCCCAGGGCGGTGAGCAGGGGCTCGATCCGGACACCCAGGTTGCTCAGCACCATCAGCCCGCCAACGATCAGGATCGTCCCGCGCAGGACGTTGCGCATGAGGCTGCTCGACACGAACGTCGCGCCCGCGCGCGTCGTCGAGCGCTCGACGAGGCTCGTGATCAGGTTGGCGGCCACGAACGAGAGCGAGAGCACGAACAGCGCGGCCGTGCAGCGGTCGACCACGGTGTGGTGCTCGGGCGTGAGCGGCGAGCTGCGCACCGCCAGCGTGAGGCCGCCCAGCAGGAACCAGAAGGGCACGTGCCGCCGCAGCGCGCCCACGACCAGGTCGTCGATGTCGGTCTTCGTGCGCGCCGTGAGCTGCGTGAGCTTGCGCAGCCCGAAGCCCTGCACGAGGAACCCGAGGCCGAGCGCGCCCACGAACAGGCAGGCGGGGACGATCCAGGCCTCGAGGTCGGCGTAGTTCATGGGGCGAAGCGGGGCTGGAACTTAGGCATCGAGGGGGGGTCGGACAAGGTTGCTCGCGCTCGTGCTGCGTCCCCGTCGCGCCGCGCACCGCTGCCGCGCGCCGGACACCCCGGGGCCCCGCGCGCAGCGTGGGCCGCTGGACCGGTCCCGTGACGCGCTCGAGGGAGGGGGCGTCGTCGTCACGGAGACCGGCAGAGGCCCTTCGGGCTCGCGGCCCCGCGGCGCCCTCGGGCGCCGCGGTA
>Ga0315910_10002078_pt1 | contig 17900 bp, 16 predicted proteins | sample EdamamesoilMG_FD_204470 | JGI IMG/M metagenome (GOLD analysis project Ga0315910, IMG submission 204470) | Garden soil microbial communities collected in Santa Monica, California, United States - Edamame soil | ecosystem: Environmental > Terrestrial > Soil > Garden | place: USA: California... | reverse complement strand
GCGCGAGGTCTTCGATTCCGTCGCCCTACGTTACGATTTGATGAACGACGCGATGTCCTTCGGCCTGCACCGGCTCTGGAAGCGCTTCACCGTCGAGAAGACCGGTCTCAAGGCCGGCCAGTCCGTGCTCGACGTCGCGGCCGGCAGCGGCGATCTCAGCATCCCGCTTGCGCGCCGTGTCGGGCGGACCGGCCGCGTCGTCGTGACCGACATCAACCGCGAGATGCTCGAGCGCGGCCGCGACCGCATGCTCGACGCCGGCATCGCCGGCAACGTCGCCTGCATCCTCGCCGACGCCGAGTCCCTGCCCTTCGCCGCGCAGAGCTTCCACTGCGTCACGATCGGCTTTGGGCTGCGCAACGTCACCGACAAGGACCAGGCGCTCCGCTCCATGTTCCGTGTGCTCAAGCCCGGCGGGCGGCTGCTCGTGCTCGAATTCTCGCGGCCGCATCTCGGGCCGCTGAACGCCCTCTACGACGCCTACTCCTTCAACGTGCTGCCGCGCATGGGCGGGCTCATCGCCGGCGACGCGGCGAGCTACCGCTATCTCGCCGAGTCGATCCGCCGTCATCCCGACCAGGAGACGCTGAAGGCGATGATGGAAGGCGCGGGCTTCGAGCGCTGCGAGGTGTTCAATCTGTCGGGCGGGATCGTCGCGTTGCACGCGGGCTTCCGGCTCTAGACCATGCTGCTCTCGTTCGGCGAGCGTTTGCTCAATGAGCAGATCCGGGCGAGGACGGCAGCGCGCGAACGGCTGCGCGAGCTCGACGGCAAGCGCTTCGCCGTCCGTGTGCGCGGCAGCGATCTCAGGATCGTCGCCGAGGCCGCCGGCGACGAGCTGCGGCTCACGCGCTCCGCCGAACTTTCCTGCGATGTCGAGCTCACGGGCGGGGCGCTCGACCTGCTCAGGCTCGCGCGCTCGGCGAGCCTCTCGGAGCTCAAGAGCGCGGGCGCCACGTTGAACGGCGACATCCGCGTCGCCGAAGGTTTCGCCGAGCTCTTCCGGCTTGCCATGCCCGAGGTCGAGGCGCTGCTTGCCGACTGGATCGGCGACATGCCGGCGCATGCCGTCGGCGAAACGGCCCGGGCTGTCGGCGGGTGGACGGCGCGCGCGGGACAAGCCTTCGAGCGCAATCTCGGCGAGTATCTGCAGGAAGAAAACCCGACGCTCGTGCCGCCCGCGCTCGCGCGGGAGTTCTACGCCGGCGTCGACCGCATCCGTGACGACGTCGAACGTGCCGCGCGCCGCGTCCTGCTCCTGGAGCGCCGGCGCGGGACCGGCGGCGGCCGCTAGCCGTGGCACGGCTGCGTCTCGCGCTCCGGCTGATCACCATCCAGCGCACGCTCGTGCGCCACGGCCTCGACGAGATCGTCACCTCCACGCATCTCTTCAGGCCGCTGCGCTGGCTCAACCGGCTGCTCGCCTTCGGCGGCCGGCGCCGCGGCCCGCTGGGCCAACGGATCCGGCTCGCGCTCGAGGAGCTCGGGCCCCTGTTCGTGAAATTCGGCCAGGCCGTCTCCGTGCGGCGCGACCTGCTGCCCGAGGACATTGCCAACGAGCTCGTCCTGCTGCAGGACCGGGTCCCGCCGTTTCCGTCCGAGCTTGCGATCGCCACAATCGAAAAGTCCCTCGGCCGCAAGGTCGACGACTGCTTCGCGAGCTTCACCCGCGAGCCGCTCGCGGCCGCCTCGATCGCGCAGGTGCATGCGGCGAAGCTCGCCGACGGCCGCGAGGTCGTCGTCAAGGTGCTGCGCCCGCGGATCCGCGAGCAGATCGAGGCCGACATCGAGGTGCTCTACGCGATCGCCCGGCTCGCCGAACGCTACTGGCCGGGTGCGCACAGGCTGCGGCCGGTCGCCGTCGTCGCCGAGTTCGAGAAGACGCTGACGCACGAGATCGACCTCATGCGCGAGGCCGCGAACGCCTCGCAGTTGAAGCGCAACTTCGACGGCTCCGATCTGCTCTACGTGCCCGAGGTGCATTGGGATTATTGCCGTCGCGACGTGCTCGTGCTCGAGCGCATCGGCGGCATCCCGATCAGCGACAGGGCCGCTCTCGAAGCCGCCGGCACGGACATCGCGCGCTTGGCGCGGAACGGCGTCGAGATCTTCTTCACGCAGGTGTTCCGGCACAACTTCTTCCACGCCGACATGCACCCGGGCAACATCTTCGTCGACGTCGCGGACCCGAAGCAGCCGAAGTACGTCGCCATCGACTTCGGCATCATGGGGACGCTGACACCCGAGGACCAGCGCTACCTGGCAGGCAACTTCCTCGCTTTCTTCCAGCGCGACTACGCGCGCGTCGCGCGGCTCCACCTCGACTCGGGCTGGGTGCCCGCGCACATGCGCGTCGACGAGGTCGAGTCGGCGGTGCGCGCCGTCTGCGAGCCGATCTTCGACCGGCCGCTCAAGGAGATTTCCTTCGGCCTCGTGCTGCTCCGGCTGTTCGAGGTCGCGCGGCAGTTCGAGATGGAAGTGCAGCCGCAGCTCGTGCTCCTGCAGAAGACCCTGCTCGCGATCGAGGGTCTCGGCCGGCAGCTCTACCCCGAGCTCGACCTCTGGACGACGGCGAAGCCGATTCTCGAGGCCTGGATGCGGGAGCGCTCGAGCCCGCTCGCTCATATAAAGAGGCTCATCGCCGACTGGCCCGAGATCAGCGACGACCTGATTGCGCTGCCCGGGCTCGTGCACGGCCTGATTCGCGAGCGCGAACGACTGCAGCGTCGGCCGCCACCCCCCAACGGGCAGGAGCTCCTGCGTCAGGCCCGCGCGAGGCGGCAGGGTTTTGCGGGCGCCGCGTTTCTGCTCGCCTCCGTGCTCTGGCTCGGCACCGGCGTCGACCCCACCGCCGTCGGGTGGGTCGGTGCTGTCATCGGGGCGCTGCTGCTGCTCATCGGCGTGTGGCGGGGCTGAGCGACAGAATGTCCTAGCCGTCAGTCGTGGACTGAGGCTAGAATGGCCCGGAGCACTACAAGAACTAAGAAGATTCCAAAAATAAGAAGGGGTTGATTCGGCGGCTGCACCGCTGGATATCCATGACAACGTCACCCCCGGGCTGTGGGCTTTGGTCCTGATCGCCTGGCACGCCGTTCTCATGGCATAGTAGGCTTGATCTTCGGATCGCAAATGGTTTTTGATTTGGCTGCGGCTTGCGCCGCAAGCCGAAACGGATTTCAAATAGAAGGCCCCTGACCTGAACGGACACGGGGGACAGAGGGGACTAAAGAACAATGATTGTCGGGACTATCGGTAAGAGGGCAGTTCCGGGGGCGGCGTTGCTGCTCGCGGCACTTTTTGTAACCAACGCCGGCGCGCAGCAGATCGACGAGACTGTCAACGCCGATATCCAGGTCAACGAGGCGGCAGCCCGCTCTCAAGAGCAGATCGGCGAGGCGCGCGACGCGACCGAGGAAGCGGCTCAGCAGTACGCAACTTACGTCCGGGATACCGAAAGGTACGATCAGTTCAACGCCCGGGTTGCCGAGCGGATCCGGTCGCAGGAAGCGGAGCTCGCTTCGATCCAGGCGCAGCTCGACGGCATCGAGACTACGACCCGCGAGATCGAGCCACTCATGGAGACGATGGTCGCGAGCCTCAGGCAGTTCGTCAGCCTCGACCTGCCCTTCCTGATCGAAGATCGGACCAAGGTTGTCGAGGATCTCGAGGCGCTTCTCGACCGATCCGACGTCGCGATCGCAGAAAAGTATCGCGTTATTCTCGAGGCCTACCAGATCGAGCTCAGTTACGGCCGAACGCTTGGAACCTATGAAGGTTTCCTCGGCGAAGGCGACAACCGCCGGGCCGTCACGTTCGTCCGCCTCGGCCGCATCGCGCTGATGTACCGCAACGAGGACGGCAGCGAGGTCGGTTACTGGGATCGCAATCAGGGTGACTGGGTCGTAGCGAACGATTATCTCGATGAGGTCGAGGAGGCCCTACGTATCGCGCGCGATGAAGGCGCTCCGGATCTGCTCGTCATACCGGTACCGGCACCGACCCCGGCATTCCAGGAGTCGCAGCCGTGAGGGCGCGTCAATACCTGATCGCCCTGCTGGCCGGGTTCGCCTGCGTCACGGCGCAGGCGCAAGCACCCGCCGAGGATCCCTTCGCCAGTGCGCAATCGCCCGAAGAGCTCATGCAGCTGATCATCCAGCGGCGCGCCGAGGAACAGGCGGAAATCGACCGGCTCGCCGCAGAGTACCGCGCTGCGCCGGCAAGCCAGCAACAGACGATGCTGCAGCAGGCCCAGGCACGGCGCAATGCGGCGCAGCAGCGCGTCGACGCCACGCAGGAAGTCTTCGCAGCTAACGACGAAGAGATCGTAGCGGCCAACTTGGCGCTGCTCGAGGCAGGAGAGGCCTCCCAGCTCTCCCAGATTGGCGCGCTGGCGCGGCAGGCCGCGGCCGAAGCTCACGACATTCTCGAGCAGTCGCTCATCACCTCGCAGTTCGCCGGCACGTCCGATCGTTCGGCCGACCGCGAAGCATTCCTGACCGAGTTCGGCGACGCTCGCAGCCTGCCCACGATCGCGGAGCTCGAGCGGCTCTGGTACGAAGCCCAGCGCGAGATGACCGCCATGGGCGAGGTTGCCAGCTACACGGCGACCATTGCCGAGGCCAACGGCGCTCCGCTCCAGGCCCGCATCGTCCGCATCGGGCCGTTCTCGGCCACCACCGATGGCAATTTCCTCACCTATTCGATCGAGCTCGAGACGCTTGGCAAGCTGCCGCGACCGCTGCCCGCGAGATTCACCGAGCGCGCCCGCGCATTCGAGCAGACGACATCCGGCTACAGCTGGGCAGTCTTCGATCCCACGCGCGGCGTCATGCTCGACCTCTACGTCGAGCGGCCGACCCTGATGGAGCGCATCGAGCTCGGCGAATGGGTCGGCTACATCATCATCGTCGTCGGCCTCGCCGGCACGCTGATGTTCCTCTACCAGCTCGTCGTGCTGGTCAGCGTGCGGATCCAGCTCCGGTCGCAGCTCAAGAACCTCGACGTTCCCAAGCCGAACAATCCGTTGGGCCGCGTCCTGCTCGCCTTCAAGGGCGACAAGAACAACATCGAGGAAGAGGCGGACGTCGCGGAGCTCCGGATCTCCGAAGCCATGCTCCGCGAGATCCCGAGGCTCGAGCGCTTCCAGTCCTTCCTCCGGCTTGGCGTCGCCGCGGGCCCCTTGCTCGGCCTGATCGGTACGGTCGTCGGCATGATCATCACCTTCCAAAGCATCACCGAAACGGGCTCGAGCGATCCGCGCCTCATGGCCACCGGTATCGGACAGGCGATGATCGCAACCGTGCTCGGCCTCGGTATCGCCATTCCGCTCCTGTTTGCGAACGCGCTGCTCGCGTCGATGTCGAAGGGTGTCGTGCAGATCCTCGAAGAGCAGAGCGCCGGAATCCTGGCCGAGAGCATCGAGAAGAAGCTGCGCCGTGTTTAGCACACGCAATCCACTGTTCGAAGGCGTCATGGTGCTGACCCGCGACGGCGGGCCTTTCGTCTGGTGGATTTTCGCTTCGGGCGTGTTGCTCTGGGTGCTGATCCTCGAGCGCTACTGGTACTTCACCCTCGTCCTGCCGCGACAGGCAGCTGCCATGCGCGCCGAGTGGGCGGCGCGCAGCGAGCATCGCTCCTGGTGCGCGCGGCAGATCCGCCGCGCAATGGTCTCGCGGCTCAACGGCTCGATGAACGCGGGCCTGATCGTCATGCGCTCGCTCGTGCCGATGGCGCCGCTGCTCGGCCTGATCGGCACGGTCAGCGGCATGCTCGAGGTCTTCGACTCGATGGCGCTGCGCGGCAATGCCGACGCGCGCAGCATGGCGAGCGGCGTGTCCGCCGCGATGATCTGCACGATGACCGGCCTCGCGGTCAGCATCAGCGGTCTCTATCCGGCCTATTACTTCACATCGCGCGTCGAGCGGGAGACCGAGAAGATCTCCGACGCGCTAACGGTGTAACCATGCTGGGCCGCCGCCGATACGCTTCCCACGAGCCCGAGAGCCACGGTATCGACCTGGCGCCGATGCTCGACTTCGTCATCAATCTGCTGATCTTCTTCATCATCACGGCCGTCTTCGTCAAGGAGTCGGGTATCACGGTCAATCGCTCGACGGGTGTCGAAAACCCCACTCCGAGCGATGCGGAGTCGATCGTGATCCAGATTCTCCCGAACGGCGACATCTACGTCGCCGATCGCCAGGTCGACGTGCAGGCCGTTCAGGCGAACGTCCAGCGCATGCGGGCCGTCTCTCCCGAAAGCGCAGTGCTCATCGTTGCCAACACGCGCGCGCCCACGGGCGTGCTCGTCGAGGTTGCCGACGAGGTGCGCCAGGCCGGCGTCTACGATGTGACTTTCAATACGACGGAGTGAGCCATGCAGGCCAAACGACACGTCGCAACTTCTGAGGATCACGGCATCGACCTCGCGCCGATGCTCGACTTCACGATCAATCTGCTGATCTTCTTCATCATTACGACGTCCTTCATCAAGGAGCCGGGCGTTACGGTGGACAAGCCCTTTGCTTCGACGGCCGTGAACGATCCGCAGGGCAACCTCCTGATCGCCGTCCGCGAGAGCGGCGAGATCTGGATGGATCGCCGCGAGGTCGAGGTGCGCGACATCCGGGTCATGATCGAGCGGTTTCACATCGAACGTCCCGACGACTCGGTTGTGATCATCGCTGACCGCAATTCTGAGGCGGGGATCGTCGCCGAGGTCATGGACATGGTCCGGGCCGGCGGAATCGACAATGTCTCCGTCGCCGCAGTTCCGCCAGGAGGTGGCTGATGAGTATCTCGATGCCAAGGACTCTCTGGATCCGGGCCCTCGTGGCGGGAACCGCGGGCCTGCTGCTCGTCGTCGGCATGTTCTCGCTGCTCTTCCATCTCGTCGACGTGCCCTTCGACGCTTCCGACAGGACTCGGGCGCAGATCATCGAGTTCACGCAGACGCGCGAACAGTCGGAAGTCCAGATCAGGCGCGACGAGCGACTCGAACGGGAGCCGCCACCGACTGCGCCGACGGTCCCGCAGATGTCGCAATCGACGTCGCAAGTCGATCGGAGCGTCATACGCCTGCAGCCCGAGCTAAACCTGCGTGGCAACCTGAGCGGATTCGGCTTTGGGGCGGGTGCCGACACCGACGTCCTGCCGCTCGTGCGCATCCCGCCAGACTATCCCCCGCGCGCCCTGAGTCGCGGTATCGAGGGCTGGGTACGCGTGCAGTTCACGATCTCGATCAACGGTTCGGTCAAGGACGCAATCGTCGTCGCTGCCGAACCGCCGAACGTATTCGACCAGGCTGCCCTCGCGGCCATCGCGCGCTGGCGCTACAACCCCCGCATCGTGAATGGCGAACCCGTGGAGCGCGTCGGTGTGCAGACGGAAATCCGGTTCGAGCTCACCGAATGATCCAGTGAGCAGGGAGGCAGTATGAACACCCGAATCGTCCGGACACTGATCATCGCAGCCCTGATTGCGACCGCGCCGCAGGGCTTCGCACAGGAGGCCCAGCGAACGGCCCAGGACGGCCAGGGTGGCGAGGCGTTGCCGCCGCTCGGCGAGGCTGCGGTGCGGGCGCTCAACGACGCCATCGAGCTCATGAACATGGACCAGTTGGACGAGGCCAAGGCCATCCTGACCGACCTCGACCCGAGACGCCTGAGTCCCTTCGAGATCGGCCGGGTTCAGCAGCTCCTGGCACAGATCGCCTACGAGCAGGATGACTTTGCGAAATCCCGCGAGCACTTCCAGAACGCGATCGATTCGGGCGGCGTGAGCGAGCTCGAGATTGTCAATCTGAAATTCCAGATTGCGCAGCTCCTTGTCGCCGACGATCTTTTCGCGGAAGCCGTGGTAGCGCTCGAGGAGTGGTTCACGCTCGTCGATAATCCGAATGCGACCGCCTACTACTTGGCGGCCGGCGTCTACTATCAGGTCGGCAATTCGGCCAAGGCCCTCGAATACGCTCGCAAGGCCGTCGAGCTCTCGCCCGAGCCGCAGGAAAGCCATCTGGACCTCCTGATCGCCTTGCTGATGGACAGCGATCAATTCGAGGAAGCCAGGGGGCATCTCGACCGGATTCTGACGCTCGCGCCGCAGAAGAAGAAGTACTGGATACAGCTGTCGTCCGTGCACGCATCGACGGAGAATTTCGAGGAAGCGCTGGCCACCATGGAGATTCCCTATTTGGCCGGCCTCCTCGACCAGTCCAATGAAATCGTGCGTTACACGGATCTGCTCGCGTACAACGGGCTGACTTATCGATGCGCCACCGTGCTCGAGAAAGCCAGTGCCGATGGTGTCGTCGAGGCCAACCTTCAAAACAACCAGAAGCTCGCAAACTGCTGGCAGCAGTCGCAGGAGCTCGACAAGGCGGTGGAGAGTCTCGCCCGGGTTGCACCGCTTTCAGAAACCGGCAGGGAATACGTCCGGCTCGGCGAGGTCCACTTCCGGCTCCAGAACTGGGACGAGGCCGTCCAGGCTTTCGAGGCCGGCATCAACAAGGGCGGGATCGACGATGTCGGTCGCGTCCAGCTCCTTGCGGGCGCCACCTACTATTCCAGCGACGAACCCTGCAGAGCGATGCCCTGGTTCGAGCGCGCCAGATCCAGCACGCAGCAGCGCGACAGCGCCAACGAGTACATCCGGTCCCTGCGAGAGGACAGAGGGTGCCAGTGAAGCTCGGGACCATACTCACGACTGCGATTGCAGTCTTTTTCGCCGTCGCGGCCAGCCCGGCTGCTTTTGCGCAGCAGCCTGGCGCGGCACCGCCGGGTCCGACGCCGGCGGAGCTGGCGGCCCAGGAGGCGGCGCGGGCCGCCGCAGCGCTCATGGAGCGGATGAGAAACGCAGTTCGCGAACTGGGTGCGGAAGAAACGCGGATTGCGGCCGAGCGCCTCGCACGCTTCAATCGCGAACGCCAGGAAGCCGAGCAGCGCGCACAGACGGCGCTGCGCACCCGCAACGCGGCCGAGCAGCGCGGCCGGGATCTCGATGAGCAGTGGATCAGGAATCAGGACGCCATCATCGTCGCCGAGGAGCGTCTCCGCCTGAGCGAGGGCAACCTGGGTGAGCTCTTCGGCGTGACTCGGCAGGTTGCCGGCGACGTCGCGGGAGAATTCGAGGCGTCTATGTTGAGCGCTCTCGATCCGCCGCTCGCGGAAGGTGTCGAGGGGCGAACGGAGTTCATGCAACGCCTGGCTTCGGCCGAGGCACTGCCGTCGTATGAGGAGCTCGAGCGCCTTTGGTACGAGCTGCAGCGCGAGATAGTGAACAGCGGCAAGGTTCAGAAGGGTCAGTTCCTCGTCGCGCCGCGGGAAGATCCGGCCGGGGAGCGGGTTCCCACGGAAGTCGTTGCCATCGGGCCATTCGTCGCCGTCACGGGCGGCGAGTACTTGGGCTATTTGCGCGGTGGACCGACGCTTGCTTACCTGACGAAAGTCATGCCGCCCAACCTGCGGGAGCTCGCCGAGAACTTGCAGAACGCGCCCCCGGACAGTTACGTCGACGTCGCCGTGGACCCGTCGGGCGGAGGCCTGCTCAGTCTTTACCTCGACCGGCCGGGAATCCTCGAGCGCATCGAGAGCGGCGAGGAAGTGGGCTACCTGATCATCATCGTGGGCATCATCGGCCTGCTCTGCGCGCTCTTCCAGTACGGCTACCTGATCGTGATCGCCGCCAGGATCCGCTCCCAGCTGAAGCACATGGGCGAGGCGCGCAAGAACAACCCGCTCGGCCGCATCTTGCTCACCGTGCGCGGGCGCAAGGACATTGCCAGGGATCCGGAGCTCGTGCAGCTCCTGATTTCCGACGCCGTTCTGCGCGAGGTTCCGGCGCTCGAGCGCTTCCAGGCCTTCCTGCGGCTCGTCATCGCCGCGGGCCCGCTGCTCGGTCTCGTCGGCACCGTCATCGGCATGATCATAACCTTCAAGGCAATCGTAGCGGCCGGCTCCGGCGACCCGACCTTGATGGCGCGCGGCATCGGCCAGGCGATGATTGCCACCGTCCTCGGCCTGGGCGTCGCGATTCCACTGCTCTTCATCAATGCGGGCCTGAGCGCGCGCTCGCGGCGCATTGCGCAGACGCTCGATGAGCAGGGGTTCCAGCTCCTCGCCGATGTCACGGGCAGCAAGGACATCAGGAATCCGGCACACACGTAGGGGCTTCCGCGGGGCAGCCGCGCTGTCGATGCCTGTCGCTGGCTCAGACAGTCCTCGCGCACCGAAGACGGTGCGCTGCGGAACTCGCCCTCGACAGGCATCGACAGCACGGCTGTCGGAGACGCCGGCGCTGTGAAGAAGAGGCGGTCTGTGGCTCGGGCAGCGAAACGCGGAACGATCGCCGGGAAGAAATCGTCGCGGATTGCCGCGAACCGAGTGGCGCATTCCGGCGGCAAGGCGCTCGAGCGGCTGCGGCGGTGCTGTCTGCGGTTGCCCGAAACCAACGAGAAGAGCTCCTGGGGACATCCGAATTTCCGGGCGGGCAAGAAGACTTTCGCGGCATTCGAGTGGGTTCGGGGCCGGCCGTCGATTGCGGTCCGGCTCGATGCGGCAGCGGTCGACCATCTGCGGTCCGTGCATGCGAACTTCTTCCTGACGCCGTACGGGCGGGGCATCTGGGTCAGCTGCTGGGCCGATGCGGCGGTCGACTGGAGCCTCGTCCTGGACCTGGTCGAGCGCGCCTATCGCCAGGTCGCGCTGAAACGCATGCGGGTCGCGCTCGAGGCTCGGGCATGAGCTCGCGCAAGAACAGGAGATCGTGTCAATGAATCGCCGTTTGCGGAGCTGTGCCGTCATCGTCTGCTGCGTCGTCGCGCTGGCAAGCGGATGCACGACGGGTGCGCCCGGGGGGCCCGCCGCCACGCTCGCGCCGTCGAGCTGGCGCTTTGTCGAGTTCCAGTCGATGGACGATGCGATCGGCACGACGCGGCCCGAGGATCCGGCACGCTACACGATGACGCTCAACGCCGACGGGACCGTCGCGCTGCAGCTCGACTGCAACCGCGCCAGCGGCACCTGGTCGTCGGAGCCCGCCGCGGACGGCACGAGCGGCGCTCTCACTTTCGGTCCGCTCGCGATGACGCGGGCCTTCTGCCCGCCGCCCTCGATGGACCAGAGCATCGCGATGCAGCTCGGGTTCGTGCGGAGCTTCGTTCGGAGCGGCGGGCGCCTCCACCTCGCCCTGATGGCCGACGGCGGCATCCTCGTCTGGGAGCCAGACGCGGCGGCACGCTGAGCCGGAATCGTCCGCATGGCCAGGCTCGTCGTCCTGCTCCTGATTGTCGGCCTTGCGTGGCTCGTCTATCGCCTGCTGACGCGAGCTTCGGCGCACACGCCCGATGCAACGCTGCCCGCGCCGGCTGCCTGCCCGCGCTGCCGCCGGATGCTGACGCTGTCGGAGATCGCCTGCGCGAATTGCGGTCGCCAGGGTGAGATCAGGCGCACGGTCTACCGCGAGCGCGGGATTGCCGAGAGCCGGTTCGACTGCGCCCAGTGCCGCACCCAGGTCGAGGCACTGCCGTGCCCGGAGTGCGAGACCAACCTGGCCGGTGTATTCAGTGCCAGGAGCGACCGGGCGCGCTGATCCGCCGCGCGTTCAATCGCGAGTCGAAACGCTGCAGCTCACGCCCGCCGGCACCGCGCCACGCGGGTTCGCGAGTTGCAGGCGAACGCGGAAGGTGCCGCTCGCCGCATCGATGACGGGATCGATGACGACAACGGGGGCCGTGTGCTCGCCGCCGATGGGCTCGCCCGGCCGGACGTTCAGGGATTGCCCCATGCGCAGGCTGCCGAAGAGCGTTGCCGGCATCAGGAGCTCGACGTAGAGCGGATCGAGCTGCGCGAGCTCGAGCACCGGGTCGACCGCGACGTACTCACCCGCGGACGCGAGCTTGTCCACGACCACGCCGTTGATCGGGCTCAAGACCGTGCGGAGCGCCAGCTGCTCCCGCGCAGCGCGCAGCTCCATCTCGGCGATCGTCTTTTCGGTCTGGATCTCATCGCGCTCGTGATCGGACAGCAGGTTGTCCGCGAGCAGGTCGCTGTTGCGCTCGAGCTTGCGCGCGGCGAACTCGGCCTTGATCTCGGCGAGCTCCACGGCCGCGCGCTCGACGCCGTCGTGCAGCCGGAACAGCGGGCTGCCCGCCGCGACGGTCGCGCCGCGATCGAGGGCGAGCTCGGCGATGACACCGGCAACCGCCGAACTCACCGCGACGCGGCGGCTCGGCTCCAAAGTGCATCCCAGGGCCGGCAACTCGGCAGCGGCCGCGGGGCCGGTGCCGATCATGACGAGCGCGGTGAACGCGACGGTGCATGCGACAGTGAAGCGGCCCGGTCGCCGGCGACGAAGCTTTGCGAAAATGTCGATGCCGCTACCCTCCTTGCAGCCGGCGGCCCTGGCTGAACGACAGCATCCGCCGGCGGCGCGTGTCGGATCTTACCAATGCCATCCGCTGCTTATAGTGAAGCCGTTCAATAGTCTGCTGGCAGTGGCGGAGCCACAGGAACCGGGCCTTGTCCCCGCAGAGCCGGGCGATGCGGCCGATCGCGGCCCTGAGCCGCCCGCCGACGCGCTGCGCCACCGCATCGTCGAGTGCGAGCATCCAGCCGATGCTGCCGGGATCCCCCTGCCTCGCCGCCCGGCCCGCGAGCTGGCGATCGACCCGCGATGCGCTCTGGAGCTCCGTGATCAGCACGCACAGTCCGCCGGCGTCGGACGCGGCATTATTGAGCTTGATGTCCGTCCCCCGGCCCGCCATGCTCGTCGCGATCGTCACCGCGCCAGCCTGGCCGGCCGTCGCCACGATTTCGGCCTCCTCGCGATCCTGCCGCGCGTTCAGGACCCGATGCGGGATGCTGGCCCGTTGCAAGGCAGCGGAGATCTCTTCCGAGGTCGCCACGGTCCCGGTGCCGACGAGCACGGGCTGGCCCTGGCTGCTCCGCTCGCGCACGAAGCTCGCGACGCGCTCGGTCCGGGCCGCCTGGTCCGGGAGCACCTCGCAGCAGATCGTGCGGCGACGCGAAGCGCGCAGCAGCGGAATCACCTCGCACTGCAGACCATAGATATCGGCGAACTCCCGCCGCACCTCGAGCGCGGTTCCGGTCATCCCCGCGAGCGCGCAGTACTTGCGAAAAAAGTTCTGGTAGCTGATCTCGGCTCGCGTTTCCCGCGGCTTGCTCATTGGCAGGCCTTCCTTGAGCTCGACGAGCTGATGCAGGCCCTGGCTCCAGCTCCGGCCGGGCATGATGCGCCCCGTGTGCGGATCGATGATCTGCACATGCTCTTCGGCGTCGATCAGGTAGTCCCGGTCGCGGTGAAAGCGATGGAGCGCGGTCAATGCCTGCACCGCGAGCCCTTCGCGGTATTCGGCATTCCGCCAGAGACCCCCGAGCGGGCGCGTCAGCTCACGGAGGCGTGCTTCGCCGGACGGGGTCAGGCGCAGGCCGCGCCGCTCGTCCTGCTCAAAGTCGTCGTCGCGCCGAAGCGAGCGCGCGACGTCGAGCGCCTCGCGCAGCAGCGCGGCTTCGGTCGCGTCCATGCTCTCGCGCCCGCTGATGATCAGGGGCGTGCGGGCCTCGTCGATGAAAACGCTGTCGGCCTCGTCGACGATCGCATAGTGCAGGCCGCGCAGGCGCGGCTGCGCGGCATCGGTCAGCAGGGAGTAGAGCTGCCGCGCCGAGCCGTCCTGACGGCCGTCGAGCAGAAGCTCGTCCTTGAGGTAGTCGAACACGAGCTCCTTGTTGGAGCAGTAGACGACGTCGCTGGCATAGACGCCGCGCCGCTGCACGTCGTCCAGGTCGTGGACGATCGCCGCCGAGCTCAATCCGAGGGCGCGGTAGAGCGGACCCATCTCCTCGGCGTCGCGCTCGGCCAGGTAGTCGTTCACGGTGACGATGTGCACCGGGATGCCGGCGAGCCCCGCCGTTGCCGCGGCCAGGGTCGCTGCGAGCGACTTGCCTTCTCCCGTCGCCATCTCGGCGACGCGGCCGCGGAGCAATGCGAGCCCCGCCCGGATCTGCGTCGGATGATGGCGCATGCCGAGCACGCGTTTCGACGTGACCATGACGAGCGCGAAGGCATCGACGATCGAGGCCTCATTGAGGCCGCGGAGACGGAGGCCTTCCCGCGTCTCGGCGAGCTTGAGCGCGAGCGCCCCGGAGGTCGCTGTCATCAGGTCATCGGCGCGGTTCCCGATGCGGGCGACGAGGCGCCGCTCGCGCGGCAGCACGCCGGCGAGCCAGCGTCGCGCGCCGAGCCAGGACGCGCGCACCCAGCGGTCGAGGCCGGTAAGCTCCGGCAGCGGCCGCTCCGGCAGGAGGCCGTGGATGCGCGGCTGGCGTCGCAGCCACTCAGACATCGAAGACATCCAGGAAGGTCCGCCGCACGCTGCGCGCAACGCGGAATACGAGCGGCTCCGGCGGGTGCCGGAACCGGAGGAAAACGCGCTCGTTGATGAATTGCGCGACCGCGGCGTCAGCGCCGATATCGAGGTCGGCGATGAAATAGCGCCCGATCGTGCTCTCGCCGTCGGCGTCGAGCAGCACCGTCCCGCCGCCCGCGTCCGAGAGCACCGGTGACACGAGCGTTCGTGACGCACCGGGCGCGATCACGAGGTTCCGCGCGGGCCAGCTTTGCCCGAGCGCGCTCGCGAGCTCGAGCGTGACCTCTTCGGTCCGGTCGCGCACGAGCTCGATCGCCGTCTCCGGCACCATCGCGCGCACGCCCACAAGCTCGGGCGCGATCACCTGGCCCAGGACCTGGCCGCGGCCCACGAAGCTGCCCGGAAGGTCCCGGTGACGCGGCAACAGGAGACGTCCGGCGCTCGGCGCGCGCACCGTCAGGTTCGCGAGCCGCGCCGCCGTCAGGTCGCGCTCCTCGGCAAGCCGCGCGAGCTCCTGGTCGACGACGACGAGGCGCACGGGATCGGCGAAGGCCGCGCGCCGCTCGGCCTCGAGCGACCGGTACTCGGCCTCGATCACGGCGAGCCGCACGCCGAGTTCGCGATCGGCGCAAGCGACGATCGGTTCGCCCGCGATGACTTCCGTTCCGGGCTCCCTGAGAACCTCTTCGACCTCGCAGCGCTCGCCGGCGACGATCTGCGCGCCCTCGCGCGGGATCACCACGCCCTCGACGCGGGTGGACAGCGGCAAGGGCAGAACCCCGATGAGCAGCAGGATCCCGGCCAGGCAAAGGCCGAAGACCAGCCCCGCCGGCCGGCCGCGGGTCTTGAACTCCGGGTCCGTGAACGGCTTCGCGAGCATCTTGCCCGCGGGCCAGAGCCACACGGCCGCGAAGGTCCAGACGCCGAGCAGGATGCCGATCTGCGGATAGGCTCCGGCGACGAACAGGACGACCGTCAGGGAAATGAACAGGCGGTAGACAAAGGACAGCGCGCCGTAGCCGATGAGCCAGCCGCGCTCCGCGGCGTCGTCGGCGGGCGATGCCTGATGCGGCAGGGCAAAAAGATAGCGCTTGGCGAGGTAGCCCCAGTAGCGATTCGCGCGCTGCGCCAGGTTCGGAATCTCGAGGAAGTCCGACAGCACGTAGTAGGCGTCGAAGCGCAGCAGGGGATTGCCGTTGAAGAGCAGGGCGGAAACGCCGGCGATGAAAATCACGTTGAACGCCACCGAGCGCATGAGCCCCGGTTCCGCGTTGACCCAGACCAGCATCGCGAGCGCCGCGATCGCGAGCTCGACCATCATCCCGATGGCGCCGACGAGCATCCGCCGGTGCCGCACGGGATTCGCCGCCGACGCCGAGGCGTCCACGTAGGGCATCGGGAAGAACACGAGCAGCATGACGCCAAGCTCGTGCACCTCGCCGCCGCCGCGCTTCACCGCGTAGGCGTGGCCGAGCTCGTGCAGCAGCTTGATGAAGGGATAGATGATGACCAGCAGGATCAGGTTCTCGGCGGCGAGCACGCGGTCGGCGAGGTTGCCGGTGAGCCCGTCCCAATGGCGCGCGGTCTCGACGAGCAGGAACGCAACCATGAGGCACCAGACGGCGAACGCGGTCCGCGTGAAGAGCGGCCTGACGAACCGCCAGGTCGCGGTCAGGAATTTCTCGGGATCCACGAGCGGAATCTGGATCGACAGCGGCGACTTCAGGCGCCCGAGCCAGCGCTGGACGCGCTGCTCGTCGCGGCGATGGAGCACTTCCTCGACGTCGCCGACCGACTCGACGCGGATCAGGTTCGCCTGGTAGAGGCTCGATACGAGCTGCAGGAGCTCCTCGTGCGACGGCAGCTTCTCGCCGAGCACGTCCGCGCCGCGCTGCCAGATCTGCTGCAGCGTGCGCTCGCCGTTCATCAGGCCGACAAGCCGCCAGGCCTCGGGCCGCAGGCGCCTGATCTGTCCCGAGGTCCGGTCCTGCAGGACGAACCAGCGCTCCGACCGGTAGCGGTGCGGTCGGACATCGACCAGCCGTTTCAGCGAGGGACGGAGCTCCGCGACGCGATACCAGTCGCGCGAGAACAGCGTGGCGCTCATCGTCGCACCTCCATCCCCGCCCTCAGAGGCGCCACCATTGGACGCGCAGCCAGTCGCGGAGCGAGCGCGTCCAGATGTCGATCAGGAGCCTGCGGTCGACCTGCACGCGCCCCGCGCCGACGAGTCCCGGACGCAACTCCGGATCGGACACGTCCTCGAGCGACGCTTCGATGCGGAAGACGGTCTCGCCGTCGCGCACCTCGGCGACCGGCGTGATGCGCACGACCTCGAAGGAGAGCTCGCGGCCGGGTAGTGCCGACAGCACGGCCGTGCCCCGCTGGCCGACGGCGATGTCGCCGACGACGAACTCGTTCACGAAGATCGCGATGCGGTAGCGCTCGAGCGGCGCGAGCTCGAAGAGCTTGTCGCCCTGGCGGACGGCCGAGCCGATGCGCTGGCTCAGGTCGCCGTCGACGACCGTGGCGGCAAACGGCGTCGACAGCTCCGCGCGCGCGATCTGGTAGTCGAGCAGCCCGAGCTCGGCCTGCGCGCGCTCGATCTCGGCGGTGTGTATCTGCACCTGCGCGCGGTCCTGCCGCGACAGCGCGTCCTCGTACTGGCGCCGCGCGCGGGCCTCGTCCGCGAGCCAGCGCAGCCGCTCGAGGCGCAACTCCCGCGTGTCGAGCGTCGCGAGGACCTCGCCCGCGGCGAGCTCGTCGCCCGCGCGTGCCGACGCGGACTCGAGAAAGCCGTCGAAGGGCGCAATGACGGCGCGGAGCTCCTCGCCCTCGAGGACGACCTCTCCGCCCGGGCGATAGTCGCCGCGGGCCAGGGAAAAGAAGACGACCGCAATGACGAGGATCAGGAGCGCAATCTTGCGCCGCAGGTATCCGGGGCGGAGGAAGGTTTCGAAGAAGCGGCGAGTCGCCTGCGCGAGGAGCCGGTAGACCGGCTGCTCCGAGCGGCGACGATCCTCGAGAACCCGGCCGACGACATTGCCGAGCGCCTCGAGTTGCCGGACATCGCCGTCGCTGAAGAGTGCCGCGGCCGCGCGCTCGAGCAGCAGCACGCCGTAGCAGCGGAGCTCCGCGTCCACGAGCGGTATCGAGACAATCGACACCTGGCCGATCGCCTCCGCCATCTCCTGGTGCGCCCGGCTCACGGGATTGCGCCCGGCGACGGCGGGCACGAGGACCGCCTCGAGCTGGTCCGCCGCCTCCTGCATCGCGAGGCGCGTGAGGCTCATCGTGTTGACCTTGAGCACATAGTGGCTCGTGTCGGACTGGCACTCGATCCCGACTTCGTCGTGACGCACGAGCCCATACACCGCGCGCTCGGCGCGAAAGCGCCGGGCGACGAAATTCACGAAAGCGAGGGCGGCGCGCGGGAATTTCGGCTCGCCGAGCACGGCGTCGAAGCCTTCGAGCACGAAGGTCTGGCGGAGCCACTGCTCGTTGAGACGCGAGGCCT
>Ga0315910_10002077_pt1 | contig 17906 bp, 18 predicted proteins | sample EdamamesoilMG_FD_204470 | JGI IMG/M metagenome (GOLD analysis project Ga0315910, IMG submission 204470) | Garden soil microbial communities collected in Santa Monica, California, United States - Edamame soil | ecosystem: Environmental > Terrestrial > Soil > Garden | place: USA: California... | reverse complement strand
ACTGCATGGCCGGATTGCCATCCTGCCGCAGGATGCATTGCTGGCACGGGCGGTGCCGGTCTTCCGGCAATTGACGGTGTTCGCAGAATTGCAGGGCTTCACGCCGAAGAATGCGCGCATGGAAGCAGGACGGGTACTGGACCTCGTCAATCTGCGCGACGTGGCCAACCGCCCGCCGGAAGCGTTGAGCCACGGCATGGTCAAGCGCGCCGCCATCGCGCAGGCCTTCATCGGCAACCCGGATCTGATCCTGCTGGACGAGCCGACGTCGGGACTGGATCCCAACACCGCAGGACCGATCCGCGAACTGATCCGCGCCACCGGGGACCAGCGCAAGTTCGTGATCTCGTCCCACAACCTGGCGGACATCGAGGACCTGTGCCGGGACGTCGTCATCCTCAAGCAGGGCAAGGTCACCGCCCATCAACCCATCAGTGAACTGGTGTCACGCAGTGCTGCGTTGACGTTCACGCTGGAGCAGGCCGCGCCCACCGGGGCCGTGGAAACCCTGCTTGCCGTGCCCGGCGTGACGCATGCGGAAGTGCTGGGCGAGGATCGCCGCCGCCTGCGCGTGCGGTTTTCAGCCACCGAGGAAGTCACCGCCCAGACGCAGATCCTGACTGCGCTGCAGGTGGCAGGCATTGCTTTCCGGGATATGAGCCGCGGAGAGTCCCTGGAGCAGAAGGTCCGGGAGATTACGCGCTAAGCAGGCGTTTGGGAGCCGTGGCCCGGTAACTGCGCTTCACCAGGTCGTCAATTTCCTTCCAGTCCAGTTTCACATCCGCCCACAGGCTGACCCAGTAGCCACGGCCATAGGGTGTCGGGAAAAACCGTGCGTCACTGACAAGCGTCAGGGTCGCTTGTTCCGGGCCGAGCCTGAACGCGACGGCAGGCCGGCCCTGCACCGGTTCGAATGCCGCGAAGATTTTCTTGCCAACGCGGAAATTGGGGTGCCCGAATGTTCCGGTCTCGGTAACAGCGGGCAGGGCCAGGCAGAGTTTGCGCAGGCGCGCCAACACCTTCCCGTCCCTGGCGTTGGCGGGGAACTTGAGCGGTCGCGCAGCCATGCGCCATTTTAGTCCCGCCCATCCCAATTCGGTACAATCGGGCCAACCGGGAGACATCCATGACCACATTATTCTCAGCCCTGCTTCTGCTTGCGGCGCAGCAGCCCGCGCCCCCATCCGCAGCACTGCCGGAAACAGACATCATGCTGTACGGCATGGCGGCCACGCTGTCCGGTGTTCAAATCGGACTCGGGAGAAATATCACGGCCTCCGCCGGGTATGACAACCAGCCCGCCTTCAGTGCCGATGGCAAGAGCCTGCTCTTCAGCGCCCGCCGTGACGGCGAGCAGAACGACATTTACCGCTTTGACCTCATCACCGATGCCACGCACCGGGTGACCCGTTCTCCGAAAAACGAATACTCCCCGCGCGAAACCCCGGACGGGAAATCCGTGACGGTGATCTGGGAGGATTCCGGCAAGGTCCAGGAAATCTGGCGCTACCCGGCAAGCGGCGGCCGCGCGGAGACAGTGCTGAAACTGCCGGACCTCATCGGCTATTACACGTTTGCGACACCGAATATCGTGTTTGCGTTCATTCTCGGCGAGCCGCACACGTTGCAACGCATCGATATTCACACGCTGAAGCGCTCCACCATCGCCTCCAACATCGGCCGCTGCATCACGACGGCGCCGGATGGCTCCGTGAGTTACGTGCGCATGGAAAACCAGCAGCCGGTATTGCACCGGGTCAACGCGGATGGAACGGGGGATGAACCGTTGTTCCCGCTGTTGCCGGGTACGGAAGGCGATTTTGCCTGGCTGCCGGATGGCTCCGGTGTGTTGTCCACGCAGGGGGCGGGACTCTTTTACCACGCCGCGGGAGGAGGCGACTGGCGCCTGGTCACCACCATCAAGGAAGCCGGGGGGCTTTCGCGTCTCGCCATCTCACCGGATGCCAGGATGCTGGCGCTGGTGGCGGCGCCGCACTGATCCGGTTCCGCTCCACGGGGTGGGTCACACGATGACCGAAAAGACCCACAAGAACGGGCTGCCGGAAAATCACCAACTCCACTGGTATCGCATCCAGCGCGTGCTGGGGCAGGGCGCCTTCGGCATCACTTACCTCGCGCTCGACATCAACCTGGACCGGCTGGTCGCCATCAAGGAATACATGCCGGGCCAGATGGCGACCCGTGCCGCGGATCTTGTCATCCAGCCGCAGTCGGACGAGCACCGCGAGGATTTCCACTGGGGATTGCAACGGTTCGTGGAAGAGGCGCGGACGCTGACACGTTTCGAGCATCCAAACCTGGTGCGGGTGCTGAATGTCTTTGAGCTGCACGGCACGGCCTACATGGTGATGAACTATGAACTGGGCGAAAGCCTGCAACAGGTCCTGAAGCGCAACCGGACCCTGGATGAGCGCAGCCTGGTCGGGATCCTGGTGCCGCTGATGAACGGGCTGGAACTCATTCACGGCAAGGGCTTCGTGCACCGCGATATCAAGCCGGGAAATATCTTCATTCGCAATGACGGCAGCCCGGTGTTGCTGGACTTCGGATCGGCGCGCCAGACGCGCGGTCACGCGGATCCGCAGACATTGACCACGCTGGTGTCCCCGGGCTATGCGCCCATCGAGCAGTACACCAGCAAGAGCAACCGGCAGGGCCCGTGGACTGACATCTATGGCCTGGCTGCGACGCTGTATCGGGCCATTTCCGGCAGCGCACCCAGTTCCGCCACGGACCGCAGCGCCATGTTGCACGAGGGCATGCAGGATGACCTGCAACGACTTTCCACGCTGGGCGTGGGCAAATACTCGGAAAAATTCCTGGCCGCGATCGATCATGGACTCGCCTTCAAGGTTGAAGACCGGCCGCAAAGCATCGGCGCCTGGCGCGCGGAGTTCGCGTTTAACGAAGCCGAGATCGACACGCAGCCCGACGCCGAAGTGCCGCTCGCGGTGGCCGTGACGAGTGGTGTTCAGTCGCGCACTGACGCCGTGACGCAGGTTGTGACGAAGACGGTGCGTACCGGAATGCTGGATCGCGAGGCGGCAACCGTACCCGCTGAACGCAAGCAGCCCGCCGCAATGATCGATCGGACCACACCGGCGACCATTCGCCCGGGCAACCGCACGGTGAAAATATTCGCCGTGGCCGCTGCCATTGTGCTCGCCGTGGGGATCCTCTGGTCTTCCCGTGACAGGGATGCCGGCGAAAGCCCCGCACCGCCGCCCACACCGGCACCAGTACCGGCGTCGGCGATCGAAGCGCCGGCCGTCACGGAGGACCCGGCATCCCCAATACCGGACGATGCCACGTCGGCGCAAATCGCGAACCTGCTGGAGCAGGCTGCCGCGGATGTGGCCGCGTTGCGCCTGATGTCTCCCAAGGGCAGCAACGCCTACGAAAGATACAACGAGGTGCTGGGGCTGGACGCGGGAAATACGGCCGCCACGGATGGACTGCAGGCAATATCCCAGCGCTACGTGGACCTCGCCTACGGGGCCATGGCGCGGAACCTGCTGGATGACGCCACCATTTACGTGTTGCGGGCGAGCCGAATTACGCCATCAGCGGAGAGCGTGCCGGCGGCCAAAATGGCCTTGAGGAAACGGCTTGCCGATGCCAGGGCTGCGGAGGCGGAAGCGGGGGCGACGCCGGCACGACGCGCGGCCGGAAAGAAGGCCTCGAAGAAGGATCGTAGCGGTGTTCCGGTGGAAGAAAGATTGACGCCTAGTGAGCGCGTCAAGGATGCGCTCGGGGAACACTGAGATCTAATTCCGCTCCCTGACGTTGTTCCGCTGCCGTCGCTGGCGGACCTTGACCACCACCGCCAGCCACCATAGCAGGCGCACGACTACATAACCCAGCGACGCCGACGTGATGGCGAGTATCAGGCTGCCGGTGACCAGCGGCGGCCAGATATGCACGAAGGTCGTCGTCAGCCAGTCCCGCGTCAGTTCAAAATGGACCGGCTCAACGGGATTGTCCAGGAACGCGGACCCGATCCGGTAGGCCAGGTAGAAAATGGGCGGGATGGTGATGGGATTGGTGACCCACACGGCTGCCACGGCCACGGGCAGGTTGACGCGAAACCCGATTGCCGCGATTGCGGCAAAGATCATGTGCCCGGGAATGGGGAAAAACGCGCAGAACAGTCCTGCGGCCATACCTCCCGCCGCTGAGTGCCGCGTGAGGTGAAAGATCCGGGGGTCGTGCAGCAGCGTTCCCAGGAATGCGAGGGCGCGATGTTGCCGGAGTGTGTGGTGATCCGGCATGAAACTGCGCAGCAGTTTTTTCATGCCGGCGACTGGTGGTTTGGCATTGGCGGCGCGTATTATAAGGACGAATCGGTACAAGCGTCGCAAATGGATTTGCGAAAGGATGATTGTTCATGCGCATTGGAAGCGCGTTGTTCCTGCTCGGGATCCTTGCCCTGGCATCCCTTCCCGATCTTCCGCCACTTCGCCTGCTTTGGTTATCGCCATTGTGCATCGGGTTGTGGTCGTCGCACTGTTACCTGCGCTGGCCGGCCTGGTTTCTCGCGGGTGCGCTGTATGCGCTTTATCGCGGTGGTGAAATTCTTTCCGTCAGCCTGGATCCGGGGCTGGAAGGCGCAACGCAGACCGTGATAGGGAGAGTGGCCTCGCTTCCGGAACAGAAGGGTCCGGTACGGCGCTTCAATTTTCGCCTGGAGTCCGGCGTTCCGCAGGGATTGCCTGCCGGAACCCTGGTGCGGCTCGGCTGGTACCACGATGCGCCGACGCTGGTGCCTGGAGAGCGCTGGCGGCTGCGCGTACGGTTGAAGCGACCGGTGGGTTTCATGAATCCCGGTTCCTTTGATTACGAGGGCTGGTTGTTTCAGCACCGGTTGCGCGCCACCGGCTACGTGTCCACGGGCAGTGTCAATTCACGACTCGAACCGGCGGGCCCCTGGCGCCCGGATGCCTGGCGCTTTCGCCTGCGTGAACGCATCCATGCAGCACTACCCGATGGCGCCTTTCGACCCCTGGTCGTGGCATTAGCGCTGGGGGACCAGAGCGCCATCCCGGCGCACGCATGGACATTGCTGAATCGCACCGGTACCAATCACCTGCTGGCAATCTCGGGCCTGCACATCGGCCTGGTTGCGGCCCTGGCGCTGGTCGTCGTGCGCTGGGGCTGGCCCCGGCTCGGCCGCGCGGCGCTGTTCCTGCCGGGGCCCTGGGCCGGCGCGGCGGCGGGATTGCTGGCGGCGCTGTTCTATTCGGCGTTGGCAGGGTTCTCAATTCCCACGCAGCGTTCCTTGATCATGATCCTGGTCGGGCTGGGCGCGACGGTCTGCCGGCCGGTGGGATTAAGTCACGCATTGGCGCTGGCGCTGCTGCTGGTGTTGTTCCTGGATCCGTTTGCCGTGCTGGCGCCCGGGTTCTGGTTGTCATTTCTCGCCGTGGCGTGGATCGGTTGGGGCATGCACGGGCGCGTCGGAACGGAAACTGTGTGGGATCGGTGGGGACGCGTGCAGGTGGTGGTGTCGTTGGGACTGACCCCGGCACTGGCGTGCTGGTTTCAACAGATTTCAGTGGCCGGTGTGGTCGCCAACTTGCTGGCGATCCCCTGGGTGAGTTTTGTCACCGTGCCGCTGGTACTCGCCGGATCGCTGTTTCTGTTTGTTGCGCCTGTCCTGGGCACGGGGCTATTGCGCCTGGCGGATGGTTCACTTGCCCTGCTCTGGCCGTTCCTGGATCTCATAGGCGGGAGTGATGCGGCGATGCTTCCGGTGGCGCCGGTTACCTTCGTCGCCGCGATTTGCGCCGGCTTGGGCGCCGCCATCCTGTTGTTGCCGCGGGGTGTTCCCGGCCGTTGGCTGGGATGGTTCTGGGTGCTGCCATTACTGGCCCCAAACACGATGCAGCCTGCGACCGGTGTACTTCGCCTGGCAGTGCTGGACGTGGGGCAGGGGCTGTCCGCCGTTGTCCGCACCGGTGGCCACGCATTGCTGTTTGACACCGGACCGCGCTTCAGCCCGGATTTCAACGCAGGTGAAGCCGTTGTCGTCCCCTGGTTGCGCCAGGCCGGAATAAAAGAGCTGGATGTCCTGGTTCTGAGCCATGGCGATAACGATCACAGCGGCGGATTGGACAGCGTGCTGGATGAGGTGTCCGTGGCGCGCATCCTGACGAGCGTGCCGGAACGCGTGCGTGGCGGCAATGTGACTGCCTGCCGCAGCGGGCTGCGCTGGCATTGGGACGGGTTCGGGTTTTCCGTATTGCACCCGGGAGGCGATGCGCAGTGGCTGGGGAATAATGCCTCGTGCGTGTTGCGCATCGCGCGCGGCGGTCAAGGCATCCTGCTGCTGACCGGTGACATCGAACGCGAGGCAGAACTGGACCTGGTGCGCCACCACGCAACTGAATTGCGCGCAGGCATCATTGTCGTCCCGCATCACGGCAGCCGCACCTCATCCACGCCGGACCTTGTTCAGGCGGTGCGGCCGCGTTACGCAATTCATCCGGCGGGCTTTCGTAATCGCTTCGGGTTCCCGAAACAGGATATAATGCAGCGCTATCAGCTACATGGGGCGATCAATCTCGACACGGGCCGGAATGGAGCGCTGGAATTTGTCATTGATGAGACCGGTGTCCGATTTTCCGCCCATCGTGTGTCCGCGCGCCGTTTCTGGCATACGCGCCTTCAGTGAAATAAATCACAACACCGCGGAGGTGGAAGACTGTGCTTGAATTTTTCAAGGCCGGCGGACTGGCCATGTGGCCGTTGCTGATGTTTTCCATCGTGGCACTGGGGATTGCAGGCGAGCGGTTCTGGACCCTGCAAACCAAGCGCATCGCCCCCAAGGGCCTGGTGAACCAGGTCTTGCAATGGGAGCAGGCCGGGCAACTGGATGCCAAGCGCATCCAGGAATTGCGGCGCAACTCCCCGTTGGGAAGGATCCTGGCCGCGGGGTTGATGAACAGGCATTACGATCGTGCCGTCATCAAGGAAAGCATCGAGGAGGTCGGGCGGCACGTGGCCCATGAACTGGACAGATTCGTCGGGGCGTTGGGCACGATTGCCACGGCGTCGCCGCTGCTCGGGCTGCTCGGGACTGTTCTCGGGATGATCAGGATTTTTTCGGTGGTAAGTGCCGCGGGTGTGGGTGACCCGGGCCTGCTTGCCGGCGGTATCGCAGAGGCGCTTATTGCCACGGTAACCGGCCTGTTTATCGCGATTCCGGCCCTGTTGCTTTACCGGTACTTCCGCAGGCGGGTGGATGATCTGATCATCACGATGGAGGAAGAGGCGTTGAAGCTGGTCGAGTTCATGTTGCATGAGAAGGAACGGGATGCAACGCAAAAAAGGGGGCGTGCATGAACTTCAGGCGCCGGCAACATGATGATGTTGTCATCGACCTCACCAACCTGATTGACGTCGTCCTGATTTTGCTTATTTTCTTCATGTTGACCACGTCCTTTGATCGCATTGCGCAGATCAAGGTCAAATTGCCGCGGGCCAGCACCGATCAGCGCGAGATGCTGACGGAGTCCATCGAAGTGACCGTGGATGCCGATGACCAGATTTATATCCGCGGTCAACGGCTCATAAACACACAATTGGGCACGATTCGCGAGGCGCTGCGGGAGACCGTGCGCACCGAGTTGAACGTGCCGGTGATCATCAGCGCAGATTCCAGGGCCACGCACCAGGCCGTGGTCAAGATCATGGACGCTGCGCGCCAGGCCGGGCTGGTGCGAATTACCTTTGCCACCCGCAAACTGCAGGACGATACTGAATAACAGGGGGTTAGAGATTTCCGCGTCCGCAATTTCTGTACTGAAAAATACCCGGCGCGCGACACTGGCGACGCCTTCCCGATACACATGATCGATCACGAATTGCTGGAACGAATCTGGTATGGCGGCCATTGGTTGTCCATTCCGCTGGCGCCCGCGGGCTGGTGTTATGCCGGCGCCGTCAGCCTGCGGCGACTGGCCTATCTATCCGGGTTGATGCCGGTGCGAAACCTGCCGGTGCCGGTGCTGGTGGTGGGGAACCTTACCGTGGGTGGAACCGGCAAGACGCCGTTGGTGATCTGGCTGGTGGAGTTCCTGCGCGCGGAGGGCTGGCGGCCCGGTGTTGTCAGCAGGGGCTACGGTGGCCGCATGACTGATCATCCGCAACAGGTGCGTCCCGACAGCAGCCCGGAAATGGTCGGTGATGAACCGGTGCTCATCGCACAACGGACCCGTTGCCCGGTGGCGGTCGGTGCGAAGCGAACCGTGGCCGCCGAGGAACTCATCCGGCACACGGATTGCGACATTGTTGTTTGTGACGACGGGTTGCAGCACTTGAACCTTGGGCGGGACATTGAAATTGCCGTCGTGGATGGTGATCGTCGCTTCGGCAATGGCCGCTGTCTCCCCGCGGGCCCATTGCGCGATCTGCCGGGACGAATGGATACCGTGGACCTGGTGGTTGCCAACGGCAAGGCGGCGCGCGGCGAATTCCTGATGGAATACCGGGCGCTGCCGCTACGGTCCTTGCGTGATCGGGAACAGACCCGGGACATCAACACGTTGCGTGGCATGGAGGCGCACGCGGTGGCCGGTATAGGCAATCCACAGCGTTTCTTCTCGTTCCTGCGCGGCCATGAAATTCACATTCACAAGCATGAGTTCCCCGATCACCACGCGTTCCGCGCATCGGACCTCCAGTTTGGCGACGACCTGCCGGTGGTGATGACGGAAAAGGATGCCGTAAAATGCGTTTCGTTTGCCGCGCATGACTGGTGGTATGTTCCGGTCGAGGCGCAACTGCCCGGCGCATTTCAGCATCGACTTCGCGCCCTGTTGAGGGAGGCCGCACATGGACAAGAAGCTGCTTGAAATCCTGGTGTGCCCCGTGACCAAGGGTCCGTTGATCCATGATCGGGCCCGGCAGGAGCTCATATCCGTTGCCGCGCGGCTGGCGTATCCGATCCGCGATGACATCCCCGTGATGCTGGAGAGCGAGGCGCGCACACTGGGGGCGGAAGAAGTGGAGCATTACCAGAAAAGCAAGTGACTGCCTCATTCACGGTCATCATTCCCAGTCGTTATGGATCGACGCGACTGCCGGCCAAGGCGTTGATCGAGATCCCTGGTACCGGCAAGTCGCTGGTGCGGCACGCCTGGGAGTCGGCGACGGCCAGCGCCGCGCGGCAGGTTCTTGTAGCGACGGACCACGAGTCCATTGCCGCACATTGCGCCGGCATCGGTGCGTCCTTTTGCATGACATCTGTCCAGCACCAATCCGGGACCGACCGTGTCGCCGAAGTGGCAGACCAATTGCAACTCGGGGATGACGAGGTCGTTGTCAACGTCCAGGGAGACGAAGTCGGACTCCCGCCGGAGTTGATCAACCAGGTCGCGGGGATACTCGCGCGGAAACCGGAATGTTCCGTCGCCACTTTGTGCGAGCCTTTCGACTCGGAAGCGGCGGCGCAGGACACCGGCAATGTAAAGGTTTCCTTCGACGCTTCCGGACGGGCACTTTCCTTCAGCCGGGCATATCGTTCCCGGCCGGGAGCGAATCCGCCGTGGGGATACCGGCACATCGGCCTCTATGCCTACCGGGCCGGATTCCTGCGCAAGTTCACGCGTATGCAGCAGAGTGCTTCGGAATTGCGCGAGCGGCTGGAGCAGTTGCGGGCGCTGGACAACGGTTATGCCATTTGCGTGGAGGTTGCCTGCAAGCCGGCAGGTCACGGCATCGACACGCCCGCCGATCTGGAACGCGCGGCGGCCTGGGCGTTGTCAATGCATGCTACTTCGCGCGATAGGTGATGCGGCCCTTGGAGAGATCGTAGGGAGTCATTTCCACGGTCACGCGATCACCTGTCAGGATGCGGATGTAATGCTTGCGCATTTTGCCCGAGATGTGGGCGGTCACCGTGTGGCCGTTGTCGAGTTCAACCCTGAACATTGTATTTGGCAGCGTCTCGATGACGGTGCCTTCCATTTCAATCTGGTCTTCTTTTGCCATGCCCTTACCTGTGTTTTAACGAAGCGCGATTCTGCCTGAAATCAGGGGTGCAAACCAGCATCCGATTCCAGTGTTCGTCGCCATTCGCCTTCCCGGAAGTATTCCAGCGGGCGGAATTCGTTCTTGTAACTCATTTTTCTGCAGTCCTGGATCCAGTAGCCCAGGTACAACCATGCACCGTTGCGGCGGCGCGTCTCCTCGAGCAGGTGCAGGATTGCAAACGTACCGGGGCTGCGTGCGGATTGCTCCGGTTCAAAGAAGGTGTAAACGGCTGACATGGCCTCGGGCATGGCGTCCGCCACGGTCACCGCCACAAGCCGGCCTTCCGCATCGCGCATTTCAAAAAACGTGGTATCCGACCAGGTGGCCGACAGGAAATCCACGAAACTTTCCGGCGTCGGGTTGTCCATGCCGCCACCCGGGTGCCGGTGCCGCAGGTAGCGCTGATACAGGTCGAAGTGCTCCGCGTCGAATTCAGCCGCACGTGGAGTAATGATCAGGTCCCGGTTGCGGCGCCGGCAGCGCAGGTGACGACGGCCGGGTTGAAATTCGTCCACCGGGATCCGGACCGGAATGCAGGCGGAGCAGTTCCTGCAGTAAGGAATGTACAAGTGCTCGCCGCTGCGCCGGAACCCGTTGCCGGCCAGCGCGGCGTACAGGCGCGTGGTCTTCCTGAAGCGCGGGTCGGCGAACAGGGTGATCGCCTCCCGCTCCGGCAGGTAATTGCATTCATGGGGAGGCGTGGCGTAGAAGCCCAGTTTTTCCTGGGTCGTCATGGCAGCGTGGATTCCGTTGGCCAATCCGAGGGCGTGCCCTTGCGGCAATAGTGCGCGAGCAGGCTGGAAAACACGGGCCGCGGCATGAGCGTGGCGCCGAGGCTTTCCAGGTGCCGTGAATGGACCTGGCAATCCAGCAGCCGGACGCCGCGCAGTCTCAGTTCATGGGCCAGGTGCACAAGCGCAATCTTGGACGCATCGGTGGCGCGACTGAACATGGATTCGCCGAAGAATACCCGGCCGATGGCCAACCCATACAGACCCCCGGCAAGGTATTTGCCTTTCCAGCACTCCACCGACACGGCGTGCCCGGCCTCGTGCAGCGCCGTGTACGCACGCAATACCTCGGGTGTAATCCAGGTGTCGGGGCCGGCGCGGCGCGGCTGGCCGCATGCCTTGATCACCGCCGGAAATGCCTGGTTGAACGTGACGCGGAATGGATGTTTTCTCAGCTTCTTGCGCAGGCTGGTGCTGATTCGCAACGCCTCGGGCTCAAGCACGCAACGCGGATCGGGGGACCACCAGAGTATGGGCTGCCCCTGGCTGTACCAGGGAAAGATTCCCAGGCGGTAGGCATCCAGCATGCGCGCCGGACTGAGATCACCGCCGATGGCCAGCAAGCCGTCGGGATCGCGCAAGGCGCGTTCCACGTCGGGAAAGTCACTGCGGATGACATTGTCCGCCACCCAGTAAATCTGGTTGGCTGTCGACTGGTTGGCGCCGATGCGTGTCATTGGCCGACGGCCGGTTTGATTTCCGGCGCCGCGTCGGGCTGCCGGTAGGGCAGATGCAGCCGCAATTCGTCAACGTATTCCCGCACCTGCGCCCGCTCCTGCACCAGGAAGCGTCTGACCGCGGTACGGAATCCGGTGTCGCGCAACCAGTGGAAGGAGAGGGCGGCGATTGGTTCGAATCCCCGCGGCAATTTGTGCTCACCCTGGACGCCGGCGTCCACGCTGTGGAGTTGCGACTGGATGCAATGTTCGATGGTTTGATAATAGCAAAGCTCGAAATGCAGGAACGGAACGTCCTTCACGCACCCCCAATGGCGGCCGAACACGGTCCGTGTACCAAGCAGCGCAAATGCGCCTGCGATCCATTCGTCACCCTGGCGCGCCAGGATCAGCAGGGTTTGTTCCGGCAGTAATTCACTCAGCGCGCGAAAGAACGGCAGTGTCAGGCGCGGGCTGCCCCAGTGGCGTTCGAATGTCGTGCAGTAGAAGTCATAAAACACCCCCCACAACTCCGGCGTGATTTCGCGGCCAGTGAGCCTGACTACCTCGACGCCGGCCCCGGCAACCGCGCGGCGCTCACGCCGGATCTGCTTGCGCGGCTTGGACGAGAGTGTATCGAGGAAATCCTGGAAATCCCGGTAGCCCTGGTTGCGCCAGTGAAACTGGCAGGTGTGTCGTGGCAGCAAATCGGCCCGGCCGAGCCAGTCGGCTCCGGGCTGATCCGGAAACAGGCAGTGCCAGGAGGAAAGTTGATTCTGCCCTGCAAATTCCAGCACCGATTGCAGCAGCAGGGAACGCATCGCATCTGCGTCGTCCACGTCCGCATGCACCAGGAAGCGCGGGCCGGTTACCGGTGTGAAGGGAATGGCCGACACCAGCTTCGGGTAGTAGCGCCCGCCGGCACGCTCATAGGCCTCGGCCCAGGACCAGTCAAAGACGAATTCCCCGTGGGAATTACTGCGCAGGTAGAGTGGCAATGCGCCCAGCAACTTCGCCCCGCTGGATACCAGGAAGTGGCACGGGAGCCAGCCATGGGCCGCGAGGCAGTCATATTCCTCAAGTCCGGAGAGAAATGCATGGGACACAAATGGATTCTCGCTCCCGGCCAGCGCGTCCCAGTCCGGCGCCGGAATCTCCGCCAGCTGCTGTACCTGCTGTACACGCCACGTTCCGGGCCTGACGTCCGCCTTCACGTTGCTGATAGGGGGAGGGCGATTAGCGTGCCGTGACGACAACGTCGGCGCCAATGGCGGCGCTCAGGGAGCGCTTGGATCCGGCGAGCGAGAATTCGGCATCCCGGTAATCTCCGCCGTCGAGACGAAACCTGAATGTGAGCAAGCTGCCGTTCATGATTTGCAGCAACCGCGCGGACTGCACCTGCCGGTCCACGACATAACCGACCACGTATTCCGCCCATTGATTCGTCGCCAAACACGCGGCGTCATTCACGGATCGATTCATGGACGCCCAGCGGTCAACCTGCATCGTCGGGCAGTGCCCCTTTTCCAGTATCGCGAGTCCATCGCCCACGGTAAAACGGGCGCGGATGGCGCCACCGCCGTCGCGGTACAACTCAAGGGTCTGGCCGGTGCTGTTCTGGATCCGGGCCGTGACCGCCTCGGACTGCGTGCCTTCCATGCGCTGATTGACCACCGCCCATTGCGCCGACACCGCGAGCGGAAACAGTAACGCCAAGGTGGCAAGCAACGGGATGCAGCGGATCTTGTTCATTTTTCCGCCACCGCGGCAGGAATTCGAATCATGGCAGGCACGCGGGCGTGGCCGGCGCCTGTCAGCGGGGGTCCTCAGCGCCCTGGGTATAAATGGGGAACGGCATGACATTCTCCGACTTGCCGGAATGCACCACGGCCTTGGCGATGCCCTGCTTGCTGACCTCGTCTATGCGGATCACCGCGTGCAGCGGGATATAGGTCCGGTTCACATCGCGAAACTCGGATTTCAGGTTCTCCTCCGAAGGATCCAGCACCACGGAGGATTTCTCCCCAAACACCAGCTTTTCCAGCTCTACGAAACCAAACAGGCCGCCCTGGGTCACGCTGCGCGCGTAGATCTCGTAGACCTTGCCTTGATTGTGGAAGATAACCTTGTAGATGGGCTTTTTTGACATTGGGAGCGGCTGGCTGAAACGGTTGATAATGTTATCACACGCCCTTTGCGCGGCGCGGTTGGTCGCCGGCGCTGGTGACGCGGGAGGCGTACGCCCGCCGGATTTTTTCCGGCCTGCAATCCGGCGACCAAGGTGATAGAATTCTTCCTTATTAAACATGACGCTATATTTGTTTTAGAGAAATAAAATTAACAGTGGCACAGGCATCCAAAAAGCGTATTTCTGGCATGAGCCTCAGCGGTAACCTGTCGGCGAATCTGCGCGAGATCAGCGTCATGGCGCTGGCTGTGGCTGCGTTGTTTCTCGCACTGGCATTGTTTTCCTTTCATCCAGATGACCCGGGCTGGTCGCAGGCGGTCTCGCCGGGCGTGATCCACAACCTGGGTGGCGTGGTCGGCGCCTGGGTGGCCAATATCCTGCTGTACGTTTTCGGCCATCCGGGCTACCTGCTGCCATTCGCATTCGCATTCGACGGCTGGCGCCTGTTGCAGGCCCGCCATCAAAAGCTGGACTGGGATCGGTTTCACGTGGGAGTGCGCTGCGCCGGATTTGTCATGCTGCTGCTGGGGGCGTGCGGACTTGCCTGGATGTACTTTCATGCCGGTGACGCATTGCCACGGGGGATCCGGGGCGCTGGCGGCGTGCTCGGTGATGCGGTGGGGTCCCTGGTGCTTGCGGCACTGGGCAACCTGGGCGGGACGTTGACATTGCTGGCCTTGCTGATCATCGGCGTCACGCTGTACAGCGGGCTGTCGTGGCTGCGGGTCATGGACCGGACCGGGTACTGGTCCATGGAATTATGGGCGCGGATCAGCCACCGTTTTTCCCGGGTCCAGGACGAAGCAGAGGGGCGGCGTGCACGCAAGGAACGCGAAACGGTGATGCAGCGCGACAAGCAAAAGACGGAGCATCGCCTGCCGCCACGCATCGATCCGGTCATCGTCGAGCCCACGCCGGGAATACGGCTGGAGAAAGAAAAGCAGGAGCACCTGTTTGCGCCGCCGGCGGATTCAGTGCTGCCGCCGTTGAACCTGCTCGCCGATCCGCCGCCGCCGAAGGGCCGTTATTCCAAGGAAGCCCTGGAAGCGATGTCGCGCCAGGTGGAATTGAAATTGCGTGACTTCGGTGTGGACGTGCAGGTCGTGGCAGTGCACCCGGGCCCGGTAATCACGCGCTTTGAACTGGAACCGGCGCCCGGCGTGAAGGGCAGCCAGATCAGCAACCTGGCCAAGGACCTGGCGCGCTCCCTGTCCGTGGTCAGCGTGCGCGTTGTGGACGTGATCCCGGGCAAGTCGGTGATTGGCCTGGAGATCCCCAATGAACACCGGCAACTGGTGACGCTCGGGGAAATCCTGAAGTCCAGCGAGTATGAAGCCACCGATTCGCCGCTGGCGCTGGCGCTGGGCCGCGACATCAGCGGCCGTCCGGTGGTGACCGACTTGAATCGCATGCCGCACCTGCTGGTGGCGGGGACCACGGGTTCCGGCAAGTCCGTGGCGCTGAACGCAATGATCCTGAGCATCCTGTACAAGGCCACGGCGCGGGATGTGCGCCTGATCATGATCGATCCAAAGATGCTGGAGCTTTCCGTCTACCAGGGCATCCCGCACCTGCTTACGCCCGTGGTCACCGACATGAAGGAGGCCGCCAACGCGCTGCGCTGGTGCGTGGCGGAAATGGAACGACGCTACAAGCTGCTGGCCGCGCTGGGTGTGCGCAACCTGGGCGGGTACAACCGCAAGATCCGCGACGCCGCCGGCAAGGGCGCCGCGCTCAAGGATCCGGCCTGGAAGCCGACGGGCTTGGAAGGCGAGACAGCGCCGGTGCTGGAGGAATTGCCGCTGATTGTTGTCGTCATCGATGAACTGGCGGACATGATGATGACCGTGGGCAAGAAAGTGGAAGAACTGATCGCGCGCCTGGCGCAAAAGGCGCGCGCCTCGGGCATTCACCTTATCGTCGCCACGCAACGGCCGTCCGTGGATGTCATCACCGGGCTCATCAAGGCCAATATTCCCTGCCGCATTGCCTTCCAGGTGTCAGCGCGCGTGGATTCGCGCACCATCCTGGACCAGATGGGAGCGGAGAGCCTGCTTGGACATGGCGACATGCTGTTTCTGCAACCGGGGACGAGCATTCCGGAACGCGTGCACGGGGCATTCGTGGATGATGATGAGGTACACAAGGTCGTCAACAACATCCGCGGCCGCGGGGAACCGGACTATCTCGAGGAGATCCTGCGTGGACCGGCGGAGGGGGGCGCCGAGGCCATTCCGGGTCTGGATGCAGGTTCGGACGAGGCCGATCCGCTCTATGATGAAGCTGTGCGTATCGTGACGGAGTCGCGCAAGGCATCCATCTCCTATATCCAGCGGCGCCTGAAAATTGGTTACAACCGTGCCGCGCGCATGGTGGAAGAAATGGAAAAGAGCGGGCTGGTGGGGCCGCTGGAATCCAATGGCAACCGGGAAGTGCTGGCGGGTCCGCCGCCACCGGCGGACTAGGGGAAGGCAATTGTACCGGGATACGAGCAACAAGCTGCAAGCCACAGGCTACCAGTGTGGACGGTTCGCACGACTGACAGCGGCCGCCATTGCCATGTTTTTTCTCGTGCCTTTCAACTTGTCACCCGTGACTGCCGTCAACGCGCAGGAACTGGACATCCGGGACAAACCGTTGCGGCAGTTCCTCGATGGCCTGGAATCCTTCAGCGCCGGGTTCGAACAACGGCTTTACAGCGAGTTCGGGGAGGAGCTGGAACATTCACTGGGCACGGTTTACATCCTGCGTCCGGGGAAATTCCAGTGGGCGTACTTCGAGCCCTATACCCAGTCCATCATCAGCGACGGGGAGGCGTTGTGGATTTACGATGCCGACCTGGAACAGGCAACGGTCAAGGATGTTTCCCATTCCCTCGAAGATTCACCGGCCTCCGTCCTGGACGGTTCCGGTGACCTGGATGCCCATTATGTCGTGGTCAACACGGGTGAGCAGGAAGGGATCCAGTGGCTGGAACTCACGCCGCGGGACGCGGACTCCGACTACAACATCATCCGGCTGGGTTTCTCCGGCAACGACCTTGCCGGCATGGTGCTGTTTGACAATCTCGGGCAACGCACTGACATCGTGTTCAAGGATGCCCGCCGCAACGCCAAGCTGGATCCCTCGTTGTTTTCCTTTACGCCTCCGGCCGGTCTCGATGTGATCGACAGCCGGGCACAGCCGACACAGGCGACCGGGACAGAATCCGGCTCAACCCCGGAATGACAGGAATTGAAATGTAGGGCGGATTGAGCGAAGCGAAATCCGCCGGTATTCAAGTCTGTCGCCAAGGAACCGATGACCAACAACGACTACAAACCGCTGGCGGAGCGTCTGCGCCCGCACACGCTGGAAACGTTTCACGGTCAACCGCATTTGCTGGCGCCGGGACGCCCATTGCGCCGCGCCATCGAAAGCGGACGCCTGCATTCCATGGTGTTGTGGGGGCCGCCGGGCACCGGCAAGACGACGCTGGCCCGGCTGGCTGCCGAGCGTTGCAATGCCCAGTTTCTGCAACTCTCCGCCGTGCTTTCAGGTGTCAAGGATATCCGCGAGGCCATAGAACGCGCGCAGCAATACCGGGCTGCTTACGCGCGTGACACCGTGCTGTTCGTGGACGAGGCCCATCGCTTCAACAAGTCACAGCAGGATGCCTTCCTGCCGCACGTTGAAAACGGCACCATCACGTTTATCGGCGCCACCACCGAGAACCCCTCCTTTGAACTGAACAATGCACTGCTGTCGCGGGTCCGCGTGTACGTGTTGAAAGCCCTGACCCGCGAAGACCTGGCAGACATTGCCGGACGCGCAATCGCGGATCGTGAATCCGGGCTGGGAGAACGGGAACTGACACTGGCGCCGGACGCCCTCGATGCCCTGTTGCAGGCTGCCGACGGCGATGCGCGCCGGTTGTTGAACCTCCTGGAGATCTGCGCCGACCTCGTGCAGGGCAACGACCTGAATCGGGCATTGGTGCTGGAGGTCGTCAGTGGCGGCGCCGTGCGACGCTTCGACAAGGGTGGCGAGGCCTTCTACGACCAGATCTCGGCCTTGCATAAATCCGTGCGCGGGTCGGCGCCGGATGCCGCGCTGTACTGGCTGGCGCGCATGCTGGATGGCGGGTGTGACCCGCTCTACCTCGCGCGCCGCATTGCACGCATCGCCAGCGAGGATGTGGGCAATGCGGATCCGCGTGCATTGCAGCTGGCCCTG